>Ga0214917_10005237_pt1 | contig 13967 bp, 13 predicted proteins | sample LL_1208_BB_MetaG_FD_177983 | JGI IMG/M metagenome (GOLD analysis project Ga0214917, IMG submission 177983) | Freshwater microbial communities from Lake Lanier, Atlanta, Georgia, United States - LL_1208_BB | ecosystem: Environmental > Aquatic > Freshwater > Lake | place: USA: Georgia | collected... | reverse complement strand
TTATCTCCCATCTCGACGGCCGCACTCCCGACGAACAAATCCTTCACGATCTCAACGCGCTCAAGGAGGAATGGCAGTCGGAAATCAACAAGGCTCTCCACATCAAATACACGCCCAGACTTCATTTTAAATTCGACGAGGCCCAAAAACGCGGTGACCGAATCCTCCAGATCATGTCTGAACTCGAACCTCCCAAAGAAAACAAGGGTAGCCAAGAAGCAGGTTGAAATTTTTCGTTAAGTTGCTTGTTTTCAGCAGCTTGTTTGGTTTTTAGATAACCCGTAAATCCAGAAGGATTTTTTTGAAACCTGTGATAGTGTAATTCCATGAGGCAGAGGCATTTTCAGGGCCTAAAGCTGATAGGCCCTATTTCCTTGCTCTTAAGCTTGCCGCTCAACTTATTCGGTGAACCTCTAATTTCCAGTTGGATGACCACCTATTCCGGAAAGTACGCCCGGATCTACACCAACGATGCCGGAAAGCTGTCCGGCTCAAGCTTTACCACTTGGTCGAATCAAACCACCCCAGCTTATTGCGGCATCTCCACGGTGCTTTCTTCATCCAACTGGGTCTACATCAAAACCACCGGCCTCGGCAGTCATATCATGGGACCTTGGTACGGGAATGCCGCCCATACGGTCGCCTTTGGGGGGGGGTATCCAAAAAATCAAAAGGAAACCTACAACTTCCCCAGAAACCCCGCCGTGCCCGCCACCAAGACAGCCACCGCGCTTGGCGCCATCGGTTACTTTGTGGACGGCGTTTCCATGTTTGATACCCAAGATGGCCAAAAATGGACCGGCTCGGCGGAGGCCACGACTGGCACGGGTTACTGGTATCGGGATGCCTATATCAATGAAGGGGTCACCTTTGACCCGGCCCTCGCCCATCAACCTGGTAGCGGTCAATACCACTACCACGCCAACCCCATCGGACTCCGGTATCTTTTGGGCGACCATGTGGATTTCAACCCCACCAACAAGGCTTACTCGGAAAGCACCAATCCGGTAACCCAGCACTCTCCGATTCTCGGTTGGGTTCGCGACGGTTTTCCCATTTACGGCCCGTACGGCTACTCCAACGCAAGTGGCGGCGCCGCCGACCACGCCGAGAGTTACGCCGCCTGGGATTACAATTTCAACAACACCGGCGGTTCTGGTCTCGGGCCGATCACTTATTTGGAGGGTAGCAACGGCGGCATCTACCTCGATTCCTCAAGGAAAATCGACGGCAACTACTCCTTCGCGATCTATGCCGGGACGGGGGGACAAGCGGCCTGCCGCCAAATCTTCAATCCCCGCGATATGGGCATTCTCACGTTTTCCGCCCGTTTCGATGTGGACAACACCAACGCGTTCTCCGGTTTTAATTTAAAATCAACCCAGGGAGGCGGATTCGGAGGTGGGGAGCTTTTGGCGTTCGGTCTCCATCCTTCATCCGGAAATAATAAGATCGTGGTCTACGGAGCCACCACCCAGTTCATCGATCTAGGATCTTCACTGCTCGGCATCCCAGTCGATTTTTATATCCGCTACAATAGCTCGACAGGCACTTACACCTTGGGCGCTAAATTCCGAACGGCGACCGCCTACACGTATGTCACCGGCTCCTTCAAAACCGCCGGCCAGTTGGCCTCTTACTTGGGGGTGGGAAATTTCAACACCGGCTCGAACCAAAATCTGATTTTTGACTCCCTTCGACTTTCCTTGGCCTCGTCCACCGCCGCCACCAACGGACTCCGGCGAATGGTCAGCGGATATGTCCTGAGGGACGGAAGTAATAGCACCGACAACTTGAATTCCGGCCGGACCTATCTTCCGGCTTGGGCTGCCCGCGCGTACGGTGTTGGCACGAACGCCCAAAGTGGGCCGGCAGTTTCCACCACTTACCCCCTGGGACGATATATGGAAGACAAAGCCTACCTTGGTGATCTGGTAAAAAGCGGATCCACCCGCTACCAGCAGGGGGTGGATTTCGATCTTGATGAATTTAATGGGCGCTTTTGTGTTACCCCGGAGTTTCCAGAAGGAACCTACGCATACTTTGTCGCCATCAACGCCGATGGCAGCGTGGCCTTTCCCTACAACATCGGCCGAACCTACTTTGGAAGTCCCACGGGCTCAGCCGTGACCTCTATTACCGAAACTGTCACCACCAATACTCTGGCAGGCCCTCTCGCGACTTCCCTCTCCATGCTCTCCCCTGAGGCTAATTCGAATTCCGGCAACGTCACCTTGGTCTGGAACAGCACGGAGGGGGGCACATACAAGGTCGAGGCCAGCCGGGATCTCTCCTCCACCAACAGTTGGGCAACTCTGACCAACGGCATGGCCGCCGCCACCGGAACCATCTACACCTCCCTCATGGAATTGGGTACGGCCAAAACATATACCCGAAGCTTTTACCGGGTAACCCAGACTGGCTTGGCCATCTACGATGGATCCGCCAGCGCCGGGACCGGCGTGGGAATTCTCAGCATTTCCCCAGCCTCAGCCACGCGGGGCTCGACCTTCACCCTCACCATCAATCTGGACCCCTCGGTGAACCCGCCCCCCCAAAACGCCCCGATCAACAGCGTGACCGTGGGAAGCATTACCGGAACCGGCAACGTTCATGTCAACCAAACCCAGGTGACCAGCTCCATTACCGTTCCCGGCAACGCCTCCACGGGCACCCAAACTGTTACGCTGGTCTTTCCAGGACCTCCCACCAACCCCACCGCCACGGTCACCTATACCTTTACGGGGCTGACGATTTACTGAGGATTTTCATCCGGTTCTTTTTTTGAACCGCATAGATTCCTGGGAGAATTGAAAACGCCGTTCCTCGTGTTTTTGTTGGGCTGTCTGGGGAATTCGATTCTTTTTTCCTCCGAATTGGAGCTTCGTTTCCATCCCTGCTTTTCCGGAAACCCACTTTTGGCGGAATCCTTCCGCTATGAAAACTCGGCCAAGGAAATCTTGTCATTTACCCGAGTGAGCATGATCCTGACCGGCTTCGCATTGGAGAAGGAGTCTGGGGGGTGGGTAGAACTTTCCGGTCAGAACGCCTGGCTCGATCTGGAAAAACAGCGATGGGATTTTCGACTCACCGCAATTCCCGCAGGTTCTTACCGCGCATTCCGCTTTTTCATCGGGCCGGACGAAACAACCAATCACGCTGACATCTCCAAAATCCCCGCGGATGACCCCCTGAATCCGGTGCTGAACAACCTCCATTGGAACTGGCAGGGGGGATACATCTTTCTCGCCTTGGAGGGCTATTTTCGCCGCGGCAATGACCGACCCGCGGGATACTCCTACCACTTCGCCCGGGATCAGCGGCGAACCTGCATCAACCTGCCCGTCACCTTGGAGCTGAAAGAAAACGGGGAGTTGAATCTGGATTTCGACCTCGCCTCGCTTTTCAACTCCCCCCGTCCGATCTCAATCCTTGGCGATGGAGTCTCCACGCACTCCCGCGAAAAGGATCCGCTTGCCGACAAATTGGGCGCCAATCTGCCCGGCTCTTTCCGGGTTCGCGCCTTTGCCTCCCATGCCATGGTCTCGGAAAAACCACGGCCCATAAAACCCATCGATCTCCCCAAAACCTACACCCCGTACCGCTTTGAAATGGCCGCAACGTTCCCCATCCCCGACCTACCCCGGGATAACCCCCTGATCGGGGAAAGGGTATCCCTGGGTGAAAAGCTTTTCCGGGATCCCAACTTCTCCAAAGACAACACCCTCACCTGCGTCTCCTGCCACGATCCACGGCACGGCTTCTCGGACCCGCGGCGTGTCAGCATGGGAATTCACGGGGATCCGGGAACCAGAAATTCCATGACCCTGCTCAATGTCGCCTGGAAACATGAGTTTTTTTGGGACGGCAGGGCATCCTCCTTGCGTCAACAGGTCCTGATGCCCGTCCAGGAGCATGATGAAATGGATGAGTCACTGGAAAATGTGGCAAAAAAGCTGTCATCCGATCCCATCTACCCTCCCCTTTTTGCCAAGGCGTTCGGATCCCCGAAAATCGATGCCGCTAGGATCGCCCTGGCGCTGGAACAATTTGTCCTCACGCTGACGACCTATCGATCCAAATTTGACCTGGCCATGGCAGGTTTCACCCAGCTTTCGTCGGAAGAACAAAGGGGCTTGGAGCTGTTTATGACCGAGTTTGAGCCGCGCATGGGGCAACGCGGAGCCGACTGCTTCCACTGCCATGGCGCCCCGCTTTTTACCGATCACCAGTTTCACAACAATGGCCTGGATGCCTCCCCAAAGGATCCTGGTCGCCAGAAAGTCACCGGCAAGGAATCGGATTTGGGCAAATTCGCCACACCCACACTCCGCAATATCGCCGTGACCGCCCCTTATATGCACGATGGCCGGTTCAGGACGCTGGAGGAGGTGATCGACCACTACTCCGAAGGCGTCCGGCAGAGTCCCACCCTGGATCCGAACTTGGCCAAGCATCCACTGGAGGGAATTCGGCTTAGCTCTAAAGATAAAAAGGCCTTGGTGGCGTTTCTGCGAACCCTGACGGATACAAATCTTCCCGCCTCGCTCCCCCCTTGATGATTTAACCCTTTTTGGACCCTTTCCCACCGCCCTCCCGCGGCGGTTTGTCCCCGCCCTTTTTTCCTCCGTTTCCTTCCCCCTGGTCCCCCTTCTCCTCCCCATCGCCTTCTTCCTCGACCCCCTCCCCGGAGGCAAATTTCTTTTTCAGTTCATGAAGAAAAGAGGTCATGTCCGACACCTTGTCCCAGACTCCCTTGGAAACGTAGATGGGCTTCCCAGTCTCCAGCGCCACCGCCACACAGTCGCTTGGCCGCGCATCGATCTCGGTGATGGAGGTTCCACCCGGACCAATCTGGCGAAGGGTCAGCCGGGCAAAGTAGGTGTCGTTCCGGAGATCGTTAATGATCACCTTGTCCACACTGATCCCAAATCCCTTTAGGATGAGGTGAATCAGGTCATGGGTGAGCGGCCGTTCCCGCTTCTCCCCTTTCAGCAAAAGGGCAATCGAGGTGCCCACGCCGTGATCCACATGAATGCTGAAAGTCTTAGTCTCGTTCCCCAGAAAAACCGCCATGCCACTGGCGGCTGGCATCAGGCCGAGGATCTGCACTTGGATCGCGTCGCTCGCCATCCCTCCATCCTAAGGTCGGCCACCGCGCCCGCAAGGTTGCCAAAAAATGCGACAATCGTTGCTTTTTCCTTCCGTTTCCGTGTAAGAATGCGTCCGTGTCTGAACCTGCCGAAAAATGGAAAATCGAGGATGCCGTCCGTTTGTACGGAATCCATCGCTGGGGGAGCGGATATTTCGGAGTCAACCCGGACGGCCATGTCAGCGTGCATCCGGAAGGCGAGGCCGGTCCGGCTATTGATCTGGTCAAGGTGGCCGCCCGCGCTCGGGAGCGCGGCCTAAATTACCCCCTTCTCATCCGTTTTCATGATCTTCTCCGCCATCGCGTAAGGGCCATTAACGAAGCCTTCGCCGAGGCCATCAAATCGGCCCGCTACAAGGGCGATTACCGCGGCGTTTTCCCCATCAAGGTCAACCAGATGCGGGAGGTCGTGGAGGAGATTCTCGATGCGGGGGAGCCCTACCACTACGGATTGGAGGTGGGCAGTAAGCCCGAGCTCTTTGCAGCCCTCGCCCACCATCGCGACCCCGAAAGCCTGCTGGTCTGTAATGGCTACAAAGACGGTGAATTCATCCGCACCGCCCTGCTTGGCCGCAAGCTCGGCAAAAAGGTCATTCTGGTGATCGAAAAATTGGAGGAACTTCGCAAAGCGGTCGAGGCGGCCCGCGCGATGCAGGTCCAACCCCTTATCGGCATCCGGGTTCGATTGGCGGCCCGCGGGGTCGGTAAGTGGGCCCTCTCGGGCGGGGAAGGCGCCAAGTTCGGCCTCTCCACCGGAGAGCTACTGCAGGCTATCGAATATCTTCAAAAAGAGGGCGTTGCCGACAGTCTGCAGATGCTTCATTTCCATGTCGGTTCCCAGGTCCCCAACATCCTCGCCCTCCGCAAGGCCGTCCGTGAGGCCACCCGTTACTACTGCCAGCTTCACAAAATGGGATTAAAGCCCGCCTACCTCGATGTCGGGGGTGGACTCGCCATTGATTATGACGGCTCCCGGTCGGATTCCGAAAGTTCGATGAATTATACGCTGGCCGAATACGCCCGGGATGTCGTCCGGTCTGTGGCGGAGGTCTGTAAACAGGAAAAGGTTCCCCATCCCACCTTGGTCAGTGAGAGTGGTCGCGCCACCGTGGCCCACCACTCCGTTCTTCTGGTGGAGGTCTTCGGCACCATCGCAAAGACTCTTCGCGAGTTCACGCCGGCCCGGGAAGATGATCCCGAATTTGTCCGTCAACTCTCCGATCTGGTCGTAAATCTGAACCGCAAAAACCGTCGCGAATCCCTGCATGACGGCCTCACCGTCAAGGAGGAGGCGGCCGCCCGGTTTGATCTGGGCCTGCTCGATCTCGCCACCAAGGCCAAGGTGGAGGACAACTTCTGGCATCTGATCTCCCGCATCGCCGCGATGTACAGCAACGGCCGTCCTCCTCCCGAGGAGGTGAAAGTTCTCGCCGACCAGTTGGGGCGGCAATACCTTTGCAACTTCAGCGTTTTTCAGTCCCTTATCGATCATTGGGCCTTAAAGCAGCTTTTCCCTATCGTCCCGGTTCAACGTCTAAACGAGTCGCCCGCCTATCAGGGGAAGTTGGTCGACATCACCTGCGATTCCGATGGAAAGATTGACACCTTCGTCAACGGCACTGGCACCCGCTCCACCCTCCCCCTGCACGACCCCAACGGCCATTCCTACCTTCTCGGATTCTTTCTTCTCGGCGCCTACCAGGACGTCATGGGCGATCTGCACAATCTCTTTGGATCCGTCAATGAGGCTCATGTCTATCTGGATGCGGACGAACCGGACGGGTTTTACATTGAGGAGACCATTCCCGGATTCTCCATCGGACGCGTCTTGGGCAACGTCCAATACGAACCTTCCCAGCTTTCCCGCATGATCAAGTCTCAGGTGGATGAGGCCATTAAGGCGGACAAAATGAAGGCTACGGAGGGCATGGATCTTCTCGAGGCCTACGAAAAAGGCCTCTCCCACCCCACGTACTTAAGCCTCGAAAACAGCTAGGCTCACTCCCTTTTGCGGTTGGCAAGCCCTTGGCTGTCAGCTAGGATCGAAATTTCATGGCCAAGAAGTCCAAAGTCAAAAAGAAGACAAAAGCCCCTTCCCGCAAGGCTCCCAAAGCCGGAAAGAAGAAGACGGCGGCGCGCTCTTCCTTCAAGTCGAAAAAGCCTGCGGCCAAGGCAGTTGTGGCCAAAAAGCCCTCCGGCCCTCCCTTCCCGATTAAAACGCCCGCCCGTTTCCTGCGCCCTTTGGATGAGAATGCCAAACCGGCCAAACCCCCAAAATTTTCCGCATCTTTCCTCGAAAAACAAAAAACCAAGCTGGCTGAACTGCGCGACCACATTCTCGATCAAATGCAGGGTGTCGCCCAGGATAGCCTGCGGGAGCCCGCTTCCGGCGGTGGATCCGCTTTCGGCATGCACCAAGCCGACGCCGGGAGCGATGCCTACGAAAAGGATTTTGCCCTGAGCCTGTTGAGTCAGGAACAGGACGCTCTTTACGAAATCGAGGAAGCTCTGAAGCGGATTGAGGCCGGCACCTATGGAGTCTGTGAAATGTCCGGCCAGCCCATTCCCGTGAACCGCCTCGAGGCCATCCCCTTCGCCCGTTTCACCGTCGATTGCCAGTCCCGCTTCGAACAGGAAAACAAGGGCCGCAACCGCTGGGAAAGCGCCCAGCCCTTCCTGGAAACCGCCGACTCCTCCGAGGAGGAGGGGGGCGAGGAGTCGGAGGAAGAGGACAAGGCCAAAGCCAAGGAGTAACCCGCCATGCTCACAAAAAAACCCCGCCGTCCCCGCCGGATGCACCGGTCGGCTCCCCGCCGCCGGATCGATATCAATGCGGACGCCATCGATTTCCGCAACACCGAGCTTCTCCGCAAATTTATCACCGAGCGCGGAAAAATTCTCCCCCGGCGCGTCACGGGCATGCCGGCCCTCCTGCACCGCAAGCTCAATCAGGCCATCAAACGGGCGCGCAACGCCCTTCTCCTGAAATGAGCCGCCGTTGCGAAGTCACCGGGGCTGTGCCCGTGCTCGGCCACCGCATCATCCGGAGCGGTAAGTCCAAGAAATCCGGCGGTATCGGTACGCACGTCACCGCCAACACCCCGCGCAAATTCCGTCCAAACCTGCGTCGTAAGAAGCTCTACGTTCCTGAGCTCGGCCGTCATGTGACCGTGCGCCTCACCGCGCGGGCCCTTAAAACGGTGGACAAGAAAGGCGCCTACGCAACCCTTAAGCGCGCCGGCGTGATCTGATGTTCGGTAGGGACGCCTCGCCGAGGCGTCCGTGATGAACGTCCTCCACTTCCTCTCCGCCCCCGCGGGATCTCCCGCCTCCGAGGAATTCTGGTCCGAAACAGCCTCCGCCCTGCAGTCTGGAAACTCAGTCTTGGCTTATTTCTTTCACGAGGGAGCGACCGCCCTCAAGGATCCCCGCCGCCCGGATCTTGTCCAAAAAGGACTACATCTTTTCTGCTGTCCGCGTGCCGCCGAAACCTTTGGAAGGTCTGGTGCAGACCAAGCCACCTTGGGGGGACCAGGCCTCCTTGCGGAACTGATCGAACGTTCTGCCTCTTTTCGTTCCTTCAACGTCACATGAAAAAAGTCGTGATCGTCTGCAGGTCAGCCCCCGGGTCGAAACGCCGTCTGGCCGAGGAGGCCATCCGATTGGCCGCTGGTCTCGCCGGCACCGGCCGCCTCCGGGTGGATCTGATTCTTGAAGAGGGTGGCCTTCTTTTGTTGCAACCCGAATTCAGCGGATCACCCCAAACCTGGGACTCCCTCGCTTCCCCCACCAGTCGGATCCTGGTTCCAAGCAACACCACCCTGCCCCCTGGCGCTCCGAGGACCGTGCAGGTCCCTCATCTGGAAAAACTGGCCCAAACGGCCGATTTTGTTCTTCGATTCTAGGTTTTCGGCTCGACTGACCCGCCCTTCTCCGCCATCCGAGAGTTTGTCCATGCTCGACCGCGCCAAGCTTAAGCATCTCCATTTCCTCGGCATCGCCGGCACCGGCATGGGCACCGTCGCCGCCATGTTCCGGGAGATCGGACTCCAGATCACCGGATCCGACCAAGCCGTCTACCCGCCCATGTCCGACTTTCTCCGCGAGCGAGGCATCGTCTTTCACGAGGGCTACAAGGAAGAGAACCTGTCCCCAAAACCCGATCTCGCCGTGGTCGGAAATGTCATCTCCCGCGGAAACCCGGAGTTGGAAGCCATCCTCACCCACCGGATCCCCTTCGTCTCCCTACCGGAGCTCCTCCGCGGTTGGTTCCTCTATCGCTCCCGCAACCTTGTCGTCACCGGTACCCACGGCAAAACCACCACATCCACCATGCTGGCCTTTCTCATGGAGAAAGGCGGTCTGCAGCCCAGCTGGTTCATCGGCGGAGTTCCGGTCGATCTTCCCGGGGGTTGTCATCACGGCAAGGGTCCGTTTTGGGTCCTGGAAGGGGACGAGTACGACACCTCCTTCGCCGACAAGCGCAGCAAGTTCCTTCACTACCTTCCCGAACTCGTCATCCTCAACAATGTCGAATTCGACCACGCCGATATCTACCCGGATCTGGCCGCGATCCAGAAATCGTTCCGCCAACTCCTCAACGTGGTCCCCAAGAACGGCCTCGCTCTCATCAATGCGGACGACCCTCGCGCCGTGGAAGTGGCCAAGGACGCCCCTTGCGAAATCCTCGAGGTAGGGGCCGGGCCCCAGGCGGCCGCCCGCTACCTCATCCAGAACAGCGGTCCGGAGGGCAGCGACTTCACCCTTCACGGCCAGAAGTTTCACCTCCGGCTGGCCGGCCGCCACAATGTCCACAACGCCTCCATGGCCTTGTCCGCCGCCCACACCCTCGGACTACCGCTCGATCAACTGGCGGCCATCCTGCCGGAATTTCGAGGAGTTCGGCGCCGTCTCGAGGTCCGGGCCGAGGCCGGCGGAATCACCTTGGTGGACGACTTCGGTCACCACCCCTCCGCCCTCCGGGAATCCATCGCCGCGCTCCGGGGCCGCTATCCTGGACGCCGACTGTGGGCCCTTTTCGAGCCCCGCTCCAACACCACCCGGAGAGGCATCTTTCAGAAGGAACTGGCTCAATCCCTCTCCGCCGCCGACGGCGTCTACATCGCCGAAATCGCCCGGAAGGACCAGCTTGACCCCATCACCAGGCTCGATCCCGCCAAAATCGCCTCGGATATCAAAACCGCCGGCAAGGAAGCCCACTTCCTTCCGGACAGCGAAGCCATCATGAAAGATCTGCTTCCGCGTCTGAAATCCGGCGATGTTGTAGCGGTCTTTACGAATGGAAGTTTTGGAGACTTGGTTCCTAGCCTAATCACGGCAATCCAGCAGAAGGATTCTCGATCTATCAAAAGCGGAATTTAAGGACTGCATTCAGACCAATCGCACCATATAGGTCGGCTTGAAGATCGCTTCCAAAATTGGAGTTTACCAAGCCCATGGCCCATGCCCGAACCCCGATTGAGCCGATGCTCGAAAAAGCATAATCGAAGCCTACCTTGCCTTTAAACGCGAATGGGTAGGCGGTCTGGGTTGTAATGGAACCGGGGGAACCCGAAAAATATGCCCCGGAATAGGAGGAGGAACCACCCGAGGAAGTAATTGTTCCAGAGTCGGTCCAACTTAGAGAAAGATTATCAGCCTTAATGACACTGGGACAGACCCCAATTCCTAAGGAAGCAAGAGGCTGAAACCTTTCCGATCTTTCCTGAACGGAAAGACCGACCAAGATGGGAATGGTGGTGAGGGACATTGAGGAACCCGTGAATGACCCTGTGCCAGATCCCGTGGTTTGCGCGCTGCCAATCGGGATCCCGCCAGCGCTGACTGTTCCAGAGCTCGAAGAATTTACGGAAAAACCGGTCGACCCCAAAGAGGCAGATCCATAACCGACCTCGATTTCGATTCCGAGATTTTTGTTGATTTGATATCCAAATCCCAAAACAAAATCATACCCAATTCCTGGCTTCATCACCGGATCGGTAATGTTTGCCGAATAATTCCCTGAATAACTAAAGGCGCCTGAGGTCAAGTTAATCGGAATTCCAACTACGCTTGAATTATTAAATTGAATGCTTGGGATGTACTGACCTCCTGCTTCGGTAAAAACATAAAAATCGGAGGCTTCAATAGACTGCCTCGTACCCAGGTCCTGAGTTTTGCCAGTTGAACAGGAAAACAAGACGAGTCCCAAACATCCAAAATAACGTGAAATTGTTTTCACGCATGAAACAATATAAAGTTAATTATTTAATACAAAATAAATAATCTCTGTCGTAACTTTCTAACAATTAAATACTTTGCTGATTTTCAGCCTAACCAACTAATGGAACCAGACACTTTACGTCTACACCGCGGAATTGAAACAGCTTCGCAATCGTCTCCTCAATCACGTTGTTCGGGCAGGAGGCCCCCGCCGTCACCCCCACCGTCACCTTGCCGGACGGCAGCCAATTCTTGGTTATCTTTTCCTTGTGGGCGTGCTGGTCGTAATGCTCGATCTCTTCGGGCGAGATCATCTTGGTGCAATTACGGATGAAATAGGTGGGCAGTTTCGCCTCGCCCATTTCGGCCAGATGGCTCGTGTTACTGCTGTTATAGCCGCCCACCACGATGAGCAGATCCATTTTGTTCACGAGCAGGTCCCGTAAGGCATCCTGCCGTTCCTGGGTGGCGCCACAGATGGTGTCAAAGAAACGGAAATGGTCTCCCAGCTTGGGGGCGCCGTATCGGTCCTCAATCGCCTTTTTGATGCGGCGCTGCACCTCTTCGGTTTCCCCACGCATCATCGTCGTCTGGTTGGCCACGCCCACGGCCTGCAGATGCTGGTCAGGATCAAACCCCGGCGAATGGGCCCCCGCAAATTTCTTCAGGAACTCCTCCCGGTTGCCGCCCTTGCGGATGTAGTCGCACACATAATCCGTCTCGGCGAGGTTGTAAACGACTAGGTAGTGGCCGAGCCCGTCGCCGCTTAGCGCGCGGGAGCTCGTCGCCATCGTCTCCTCGTGGGAGGCCTTTCCATGGATGATGGAGGTCACCCGCTCCTTGTTGTACTGGCGGACCCGCTTCCACACGCTCATCACGTCCCCGCAGGTGGTGTCCACCGTCTGGCATCCGAGCTTTTTCAAGTGATCCATCGTTTCCACCTCGGCGCCGAAGGCAGGCACTATCACCACATCCTCCGCCGTCAGGCCGGAAAGGTCGTATCCTTTCGGGCCCCGCTTCAGCGACTGGATCCCCATCTCCCGGAGTTGCTCGTTCACCTCGGGGTTGTGAATGATCTCACCCAACAAAAAGATCCGTTTGTCCTTGAAAACTTTCGCCGCGGCATAGGCCAAGTCGATCGCCCGCTCCACCCCGTAACAAAAACCGAACGCCTTCGCCAACACCACCGTCATGTCCTTGGCCACAAGCGGTTGCCCCGTGGCGCGGACAAACTCCACTGCATGGCTGCGGTAATGCTTTTCCACCTGGGCCTGGACGGCCTCCATGACCTCGGGAGTGCGGAGGTTTACCTTTTTGGTTGCGGGTGCCGGAGTCGCAGACATGAAATAACAGTACCCTGAACAATCGCCGGGTCGAGACAAACGGAAATATGCATTAACCTTTCTTCATCAACGGCTTGGAAACGATCCACTCCAGGATCCCCTTCTGGGTGTGAAGCCGGTTCTCCGCCTGGTCAAAGATATCCTGCGCCCTTGCCTCCAGAACATCGGCGGTGATTTCCTTGCCCCGGTAGGCGGGAAGACAATGCATCACCAGCACGTTAGGCTTGGCCTGACCGACCAGCTTCCGGTTGATCTGGTAAGGACCAAAGACCCTCTCCCGGGCCGCCGCCTCGGCCTCTTTGCCCATCGAGACCCATACATCCGTGTAAAGCACGTCCGCACCCTTCGCAGCCTCGGCTGGATTCTCGGTCCAACTCACATGCTTCCCTGTTTGCGGGGGTTTGAATTCCTTCGGCGCCGCACAGGCCAGATGAAACCCGAAGATCTTCGCCGCCGCGGCCCATGACCGCGGGACATTGCATGCGGCGTCCCCGATGAACGCCACCCGCTTGCCCCGGATCGGGCCCCGCTTTTCCTCAAAGGTGAAGATATCGCTGAGAATCTGGCAAGGATGCTCGTCGTCGGTCAGGGCGTTGATCGTCGGAATCCGCGCGTAGGCGGCAAACTCCTCCACATCCTCCTGGCCGAACGTCCGGATCACCGCCCCGTGAACCATCCGGCCCATCACCCGCGCGGTATCCCGCACCAGCTCTCCCCGCCCCAGCTGAATCTCCGCCGCACTAAGGAAGCTGGGCACGCCACCCATTTCCCGGATGGCCACTTCAAAAGAAACCCGCGTCCGGGTGGAAGCCTTGGTGAAGATCAGGGCCCAGATCTGACCGGTCAGCGGCCCCTTGCCGGAAGACTTTCCGCCCCGGGCCTTCTTGGCCTTTTTCGCAAGGGAAAGAATCTGCCGGGCCTCGGCCTCGCTCATTCCCTCCAGCTTGAGAAGATGCCTCATAGGGTGGACTCCACTTTCTGCAGGGCCTCCGTGATTTCCTGCTTCGTCACATTATACGGTGGCAGGAACCGCAGAACATCCGAACCTGCGGGCACCACCAGCAGCCCCACGCCCGCCAACTGGGCCGCCACCTCCGCATGAGGCCGACCTTTCACCGTCACCCCCACCATCCCGCCGAATCCCCGCGCATCCCCCACCCAGCCCCGTCCCGCCAACTTCGCCAGTCCCTTCTTCAACTCCTCCCCCCGCGCCGCCACATTTTCCGCCAATTTCTCCTGCCCGATGACCC
>Ga0214917_10005236_pt1 | contig 13970 bp, 6 predicted proteins | sample LL_1208_BB_MetaG_FD_177983 | JGI IMG/M metagenome (GOLD analysis project Ga0214917, IMG submission 177983) | Freshwater microbial communities from Lake Lanier, Atlanta, Georgia, United States - LL_1208_BB | ecosystem: Environmental > Aquatic > Freshwater > Lake | place: USA: Georgia | collected... | reverse complement strand
TTCGCGGCGGCGAGCGCGACGAGTTCCCCCGCGCGGCCGTCCAGCCGAAAGCGGCGCACGAGATCGACGAACGCCGGCATCCCCGTGACGAATCCCGCCGCCTCGTCGATCCGCGCGCGAAGCGCGGTATCGGATGCTGCCGCGGCGTCGAGACGGGCCACGAGCTCGGGCAGGATCACCCTCCGCTTCTCGTCGGCCGCGGCGAACGTGGCCACGATGCCGCGCACGGCGGCGGCGACCGCCGTCGGCTCCTGGAAGTCGAGGGCGCGGACGAGGGCGAGCGATTCGCTCGTCGTCACGGCCGGATCGGTGATGAGCTCGCAGAGGAGCGCGGGCGTCGTGCCCGCGCGGCTGCGCCAGACGATCGCGCGGCCGGCCGGCGACCGCCATGCCTCGCCTGCCCGGCCACGCCACGCCTCGAGGCGGGTGTCCCAGTCGCTCCTGCCGGCCAGGCCGGCCGAACCGTCCGCACCGATGCCGAGCGCCTCGACCGACCAGCGGTCTCCCGGCACATGCCGCATCGCCAGCTCGGCCCACGTGCGATCGGCCCACGACCCCGACGCCCCCTTGAGCGCGATCGCCACCTCGCGACGCACCGCCGCGGACGGGTCGGACGCCAGTCGCTCGAGGAGGCCCGGCAGGTCACCCCGCGTCCGGCGGCACAGCCGCACGGCGACGATTCGCAGGTCGGCATCGGTGTCGGCAGCGAGCCGCTCGATCCACGGCGCGGCTCGGCCCGGCAGCATGCCGGCCGCCCATGCCAGCCGCGCCCGCAGCCGGGGCTCCCGGGCCGAGGCGAAGGCGGCCGTCAGCGCCGCGTGCGCCGCGTCAGGCTCACGGCCGAGCCGCTCGAGCGCCGTCGCCCGCGCATGGTGATTCGGGCTCGCCAGCGCCGCGACCGCACCCGGAATGGTGTCGAGATCGACCGCGGGCACCTGCCACCGCGCACCGGGCGGGGCGAGGCGATAGAGCCGTCCCTTCTCGACGTCGCCCATGCCGTGTCCACCGACGCCCGGGTCGTACCAGTCGGCCACGATGAGCGACCCGTCGGGGGCGACGCACACGTCGCTCGGCCGGAACCACCTGTCGGTGGCGCCGTCGACGACCGTCTCGCTCCCGGCCGCGTATCCCGCACCCTCGGGACGCACCGCATACGCGCGCACCACGTTCGGCCCCGCGTCGCAATGCACGAGCGCGCCGTGGAACCGCTCCGGCAGGAGCGTGCCCTCGTAGACACAGATGCCGGTCGGGGAGCCGCCGCCCGTGAGCAGCAGGTTCGGGACGACACCCGGGTCGTTCTGGTGCCAGTGCTGCAGCGACACCTCCGGCTCGAGGTTGGTCCGCGGCGACCGCCAGCCCGCCCCGGTGCGTTCGTCGACGTAGCCGTAGTTGCCGTGCTCCATCACGAAGTTGATGCGCACGCCGCGGTTGCCGTCGTCGTCGTTGTCGCTCTGCCACAGCGTGCCGAAGGCGTCGACGGCCACCTCGTAGTTGTTGCGGAAGTTGTGGCCGAGCACCTCGAAGTCGCCGCCGTCGGGCAGGCAGCGGAAGACCATCCCCTGGCGATAGGGCTTGCCGCCGTCGTTGACCACGTTGCCGAGCCGGTCGGTGATCGCCGCACCGTCGCGGTCATGCACGGCGTGGCCGGTGTTGCCGAAGTTGAAATACCACCGGCCGTCCGGCCCGACGACGAAGGCATGGACCGAGTGATCGTGCTGCGGCTGGCCCGTCTTCGTGAAGAGCGTCTCGCGACGGTCGGCCTTCAGGTCGCCGTCGTCGTCGTGGAAGACGAACACGTCCGGTGCACACGACACGATCACCTTCCGACCACGCCCCTCTCCGACCACGCAGATGCCCAGCGCGCTGTCGACATCGCGCCCCTGATGGAACACGGTCTGACGGTCGGCACGGCCGTCGCCGTCGGCATCCTCCAGCACGAGAATGCGGTCGCCCTCCGGCCGTGTCTCCTTCTTGCCCCGGTAGTTGAGCACTTCGCACACCCACACGCGGCCACGCGCGTCGACGTCGATGTCGGCGGGATTGGCGAGCAAGGGCTCGACGGCAAAGGGCTCGATCGCGAGCCCCTCGGCGACCTGGAGCGGCGCGGCCGGCTCGGCGGCCACGCCCCCGCCCGCCGCGCAGGGCCAACCGATCATGGCCGCGAGCATCGCCGTGCAACACCTCCGGGCTGTTCGCACCTTCATGATCGTCTCCTTCCGTTCATCACGCATGGGGTGGCACCGTGTTTGCCGCCTCCACTTGTTATACAAACGGGTGCCCTCTCGAGAGGAAAAAGAAAAAGGTGACAGTCACCTTTTGCCCACCTTTTGCCCCACCCTTCGCCCCGGGTTCGTACCATTCAGGGCAAAAGGTGACTGTCACCTTTTTCCTTCGGTTCCCGCGTCCCTCATGCCACCGCTCGTCAATCCGGCCGCGCTCTTCCGTCTCCGACTGCGCTGTCCGCGGCGGGACGTGCTCTGGCCACCGGCCGCATGGGGCATCGACGAGGGCTGTCGGCTTCCGTCCTTCGCCGCGGTGGCGGGCGTGCCCGATGTCGTCGAACTCTCGCTGGCCTGGAACGACGAAGGCCTCGGGATCCGCGCGGTCGCCCGAGGCATCGGTGCAGCCCGCTGGTGCCAGCCCACCAAGCCCGAGGACAGCGACGGGCTCCACGTGTGGATCGCCACGCGTCCCACCGGGGAGAGTCACCGTGCGGGACGCTACTGCCGTCGCCTCGCGCTGTTGCCCACGGGTGGTGGCGTCCGCGCCGACCGGCCCGCCGCCGTGTCGCCGCCGATCCCGCGGGCCAGCGAGGCACCACCCGACCTGCAGGGCGACGCGATCCGCCTCGAGGCGCGGTGCGGTGCCGATGGCTGGAGCATCGACACGTTCGTCACGGCAGCCGCGCTGCCCGGCTGGGATCCGGCCGAGGTGCCGCGGCTCGGCTTCTTTGCCGCAGTCATCGACCGGCGACTCGGCCGGGTACCCTGCTTCGCGCCCCCGGAGTTTCCGTGGGACGGCGATCCGACCACCTGGGCGGAGTTGGAACTCGTGCGGCGGTGAGCCACGCGCGACGCGCGGGCATGACCGCGTCCGGCGACACCGAGGTCGTCCTCGGAGTCGCCTGACACGAGCCTGGGCGATTCCCTTCACACCGGTGCGCTGGCTGTCCTCCTCCAGCGCGGCAGCCGCCACGCCCGGATCGGTCTCGTCAACGGCCGGGGCGGGTTTCTGCCTCGCGCAGCCCGCGGCTGCCAGCACAGCCACCCCCGTGAACACCCTCAGCCACAGCCCAATACGACACGTCACGACATGCTCCTCGAAGTCTCGGTGCAAGGTTCCACCCGCCGGCATCACGGCATGTCGAACACATAGCCGTCGGAGATGCCGTTGACCTGCGCCCACACGCCCCAGTCGATGCTCTGCGCGATCCCCCGCACGGCGCCGTCGGCCATCACGGTGTTGATGACGCCGGTATGGTGGCTGTCGGGACCCGGCCAGTTCGAGTTGGGCCCGTAGGCCGAGATGAACGTGGGGGAGAACGGGTGGGGAGCACCCGCCGGAAACCACGAGGCTGCCGAACGCACCGCGCCAGCGGGACTGTTGTACTTCGAGGTCTCGCAGCACTCGCCGTTGGCGCCCGTGAACACGAATGCGGCCCGAAAGACCCGCTCGGCGTCCGTATTGGCCCGCAACACACCCGACCCGCTCGTCCGGATGGGGCCGTTCTTCTGCCCGAGCGTCGAGACCTCGGCCAGTGCGATCGTCTTGGACGTGCCGTCCTGGACATCGCGGACCGAGCGGGCGAAGGTCTGCGTGAACAAGCCGCTGAAGTCGCCGCCGGCCGTGAACTTCGGGTCATGGCCCGTGTTGAGCCCAGCCGTGGTCCACCAGTGGTAGCCCTCCGAGGCCGCGTAGTTCGTATAGGAGAAGTTGCGTGTCCCGGCGAGCGTCGCCGGGATCGCGCTCGGGCAGCGGACCGCACTGACCGTCGTCCCCACGATCGCCTGCGGCGCGCCGCCGTAGATCGGCTGCGACTCGTCGATGGCGTCGTAGAGTCCACCCTGCTCCATGAACGGCAGCACGAGCGTCAGCCATGACCAGTGTCGCTTGGTGTCGGAGCCCGCCGGCACGCTCGCATTGTTCGATGCCCGCTCCAGGAATCCAGCAGGCGGAAACTTCTTGTTGGCATCGTGATAGTTCATCAAGGCGAGGCCGAGCTGCTTCGAGTTGCTCGAGCAGGACGACCGCCGGGCCGCGGGCGGCCGGGTGGGTCGCCTGGCCGGGGTCAGTCGTCGGCGAACGGCTCGATCTCGACGGTCGCCGGGGGGAGGCTCGCGAGGAAGACGCGGCCGTAGGGCTTGGTCAGCATCCGCGGGTCGAGCACGACGACCGTGCCGGTGTCGCTGCTTGTGCGCACGAGCCGCCCGAAGCCCTGCTTGAGCTTGAGCACCGCCTCCGGCAGCTGGTACTCGGCGAACGGATTGCCGCCGCCACCGCGGATCGCGTCGATCCGCGCCGCGACGAGCGGCCTGTCGGGCACGGCGAAGGGCAGACGCGTGATGATCACCGTCACGAGCTGTTCGCCGGGAAGATCGATCCCCTGCCAGAAGCCGTCGGTGCCGAGGAGGATGCTCGCGGGACCGGCACGGAACGCCTCGAGCATCCGCGAGCGCGGCAGCCCGTCGGCCTGGCTCACCAGCCGGAAGTTGCGCCGCACGCACCAGCCGGCGAGCGCGTCGGTCGCCTTGCGCAACGACGCATGGCTGGTGAAGAGCACGAGCGCCCGCCCCTCGCTGCGGGAGGCGTAACGACGGATCATCGCCGCCACGGCGTCGTCGTAGGCCTCGCGCTCGGAGGGGTCGGGCAGGCGATCGACGAGCACGAGCCGCGCCTGCCGCGCGTAGTCGAAGGGACTGCCCAGGCGCCGCGTCAGGGCCGCGTCGATGCCGAGGCGTCGCTGGACGTAGCCGAAGCCGCCGCGGCCGTCCTCGGCACCGTCCGCAGCGCTCGGGTGGGCCGGCGCGGCGACCGAGAGCGTGGCGCTCGTCAGCACGACGGTGCCCACCCGCTCGAAGAGCTCGCGGCGCAGCGTCGCCCCCACGTCGATCGGCGCGCTCGAGAGCATGACCCGCTCCCGACCCCGGCGCGAACGCTGCGACTCGACCCACCACACGCTCCCGGGGTCACGCTGCGTCAGCCACGCGTCGAGCGCGGCGGCGTGCGTCGCCAGCCGGTCGGCCAGTGCGTGGAAATCGTGGCGCTCGGTCTCGGAGGAGATGCCGTCGCCCGCGCCCCGCAGCCTCCGCGCGAGCGCCTCGAGGGGTGCGCCGAGCGAGTCGGGCACGAGGCCCGGGGCGGTCACGCGCCACGGCGGCTCACCCCGGGCCGACACCGCCGCCGTCACGGCCGCGAAGAAGTCTTCGGCCGCACGACGGCAGCGACGCACGTCGGCCTCGAGGTCGTCGAGCCCGTAGTGCGCGAGCAGCCCGCGGCCGGTCCGCTCGCTGGAAAGCTTCGAGAGCACGCGCTCGATCCCGCCGCTCGACACGCCCAGGCCCAGGTGATCACCCGCGACCGTCTCGACCATGTGGGCCTCGTCGAAGACGACGACGTCGTGATCGGGAAGCAGGCTGGCTCCGGCACGCACCAGCGCGAGATGCGAGAAGTAGAGCGCGTGGTTGACGACGAGCAGCTGCGCGCGGGCCATGCGACGCCGGGCGGCGTAGTAAAAGCACTCGGCATGGTTCGGGCAGGCGCGGCCCATGCAGTTGCCGGCGTCGCTCGCCACCTCGTCCCAGACCGCGTCGTGGGGTGCGTCGGGCAGGTCGGCGAGCGACCCGTCGGTCGTCTCGCGGGCCCACGAGCCGAGGGCGATCAGCTCGCCCCGTTCGCCCGCGTCGGGAAACAGGCTGCCCGATCGTTCCAGCGCCACGGCGAGTCGGCGGCGGCTCAGGTAGTTGCTCCGCCCCTTCACGAGCACCGCGGAGAACTCGCGGGGCATGACCGACGCCACCAGCGGGATGTCCTTCGTGACGAGTTGTTCCTGGAGCGCGATGGTGTGCGTGGCGATCACCACCCGCCGTGGCCTCCGTCCCCCTCCCGGGGCCGACCGCGGCGGCGCCTCGTCGGCAGGCTCGTCGGCGCATCCGAGCGCGACGTCCTCCTCCTGATCGGCCGTGGCCGCGAGCACGGCGGGCACGAGGTAGGCGAGGCTCTTTCCCACGCCGGTGCCCGCCTCGATGACGGCGTGCGTGCGGGAGGCGATCGCCTCGGCCACCGTGCGGGCCATGTCGAGCTGCTGAGGACGCGACTCCCACCCCGGGAGCCGGGCAGCGAGGCGACCGCCGGGCGCGAGCACGTCGTCGAGGGTGGACATGTGCGGAGTGTAGCGGTCGCGCCGTCGCGCGCACCGTGGTGCAGACCCTCCCATCCGCTCGCCATGACGGTCCGCGGGGCGTACGCTTGCAGGCCGTCGTTCGCGCATCACGGGACCGCATCGTGCCCCCCGCCAGCCCCCCGCCCGACCATCCACCGCGCCCCGCGAAGGCGTGGGGCGGCGTCTTCCGGGAGCCGACCGACCAGCGGGTCGAGCGTTTCACCGAGAGCGTGTCGTTCGACCGCCGGCTCGCCGACGACGACATCGACGGGTCGATCGCCCACACGCGGATGCTGGCCGCGACCGGCCTCGTCTCCGTTCCCGAGGCCGACGCGATCACCCAGGTCCTCGAGGAGATCCGCGCCGACATCCGGGCCGGGCGCTTCGAGTTCACCGTCTCGCGCGAGGACATCCACCTCCACATCGAGGCCGCGCTCACGGCGCGGCTCGGCGACACCGGCCGCAAGCTGCACACCGCGCGGAGCCGCAACGACCAGGTGGCCACCGATCTGCGGCTCCACTGCCGCCGCGCGATCGACCGGCTCGACGCCGGGCTTGCGGAGGTGCAGCGTGCCTTCGTCGGCTTCGCCGAACGCGAGGACGGCGTCGTGATTCCCGGCTACACGCACCTGCGTCGGGCCCAGCCGGTGCTCGCCGCACACCAGCTCCTCTGCTGGTGCGAACGTCTGCAGCGCGACCGCGACCGGCTGGCCGACTGCCGGCGACGCACGAACGTGCTGCCGCTCGGCTCGGGTGCCCTGGCCGGGACGAGCCTGCCGATCGATCGCGAGCACGTGCGGGCCTCGCTCGGGTTCGACGCCGTCGCCGCCAACAGCATCGATGCGGCGAGCGATCGCGACTTCGCCTGCGAGCTCGCCTTCGTCGTGGCACTCGCCGGCGTGCACCTCTCCCAGTGGGCCGAGGAGTGGATCCTCTGGAGCACCGAGGAGTTCGGCTTCCTGCGCCTCCCGGAAACGTTCTGCACCGGCAGTTCGATCATGCCGCAGAAGATCAACCCCGACGTGCTCGAGCTCGTGCGCGGCAAGTCGGCGCGGACCATCGGCAACCTGCAGGCGTTGCTCGTGCTGCTCAAGGGGCTCCCGACGGCCTACAACCGCGACCTGCAGGAGGACAAGCAGCCGCTCTTCGATTCGATCGACACGCTCGAGGCCGTGGTGGGCATCGCGGCGCCGCTCATCGCCGGCACGCGCTTCGATCGCGAACGCGTCGGTGCGGGTCTCGAACGCGGCCACCTCGATGCGACGAGCCTCATGGAGGCGCTCATCGCCGACGGCGTGCCGCAGCGCACCGCGCACGAGACGGTCGGGCACCTCGTGCGCGAGGCGCTCGCGCACGGCATCGCGCTCGCAGAACTGTCCGACGCCCAGTGCACGCGGCATCACCCGGGGTGGCATCCGGGGCTCCGGTCGGCGCTCGGCGCCGCCCGGGCCGTGGAACGGATGCGAAGCGCCGGCTCCACCGCTCCTGCCGCCGTCGCCGAGCAGGTCGCCGCCTGGCGGGACCGGCTGGGGCCATCGTCGTAACGTCCGGTCGCATGGGCGGTTACGGCTGGAGGGGATCAGCCGGCCGACGTCCGAAACCGCTCCTGCTCGTCAATGGCACCCCACCGGCCGATCTAGTATTATGGTTGTGTGTTTCTTCACCCGGAGAGAACCATCATGAAGAGTCTCGGCAACGGCGTGGATCGACGCGGCTTTCTGACGGTCGGAGCCATCGGCGGGCTGGGACTCTCACTCGGTGACTACTTCCGCATGCAGGCGGCCCATGCCGCCGAAGGCGAACCCGCCCGCGAGGGCGTCGCGAAGTCGGTCATCTACATCTATCTCCCCGGCGGCTATGCCCACCAGGAGACGTTCGATCCCAAGCCGTTCGCGCCGGCTGAATACCGCGGCCCGCTCGGCAGCATCGAGACGGTGCTCCCCGGCGTGCGGTTCGGCGAGGTGCTGCCGCACACGGCGAAGATCGCCGACAAACTCGCGATCTGCCGGTCGATGACGCATGGCGAGGCCGCCCACGAGCGCGGCACGCACAACATGTTCACCGGCTACCGCCCGAGCCCGGCGCTCCAGTACCCGAGCTTCGGGTCGGTGATCTCGCACGAGTTCGGTCCCCGCGAGAACCTGCCTCCGTACGTCTGCATTCCCGGCCAGCCCAACGAGTTCGCCGGCTCCGGCTATCTCAGTTCGGCCTACTCGGCATTCAGTCTGGGCTCCGACCCGGCCGACCCCAACTTCAAGGTGCGCGACCTCAACCTGCCGACGGGCATCGACGTGGCACGGTTCGACAAGCGTCGCCGGATGCTCGACGTGGTGAACGCGCACTTCCGCGACAAGGAGAAGAGCGACTCGCTCGACGCGCTCGACTCGTTCTACCAGCGGGCCTACGGCCTCATCAGTTCCGCCAAGGCGCAGGAGGCGTTCGATCTCAAGAAGGAGTCGGACGAGATCAAGAACGAGTACGGCAAGAATCAGGCGGGCATGCGGATGCTGCTGGCCCGCCGGCTCGTGGAGTCGGGCGTGCGATTCGTCACGCTCACCTACGGCGGCTGGGACCACCACGACAACATCGCGGGTGCCATGCGGGGACAGGCCCCGGCGTTCGATCAGGGCTTCGCGACGCTCATTCGCGACCTCGACCGCCGCGGGCTGCTCGCCTCGACGCTCGTCTGCGTGGGCACGGAGTTCGGCCGCACGCCGAAGATCAACCCGACGGCCGGCCGGGACCACTGGCCGAAGGTCTTCTCGATCGTGATGGCCGGCGGCGGCATCAAGGGTGGGATCGTCTACGGCTCGAGCAACGCGACGGCGAGCGAGCCCGAGGACGACCCGCTGACGGTCGAGGATTGGGCGACCACCATCTACGACCGATTGGGCATCAATGCCCGGAAGGAACTGATGGCGCCGGGTGCCCGCCCGATCGAGATCGTCGATGGCGGCCAGGTCCGCCCGCAGCTGATCGTCTGACCTCGCCCTGTTCGTCTGTCCGCTTCCCATGCCCCCATGTCTTCGTGGCGTCCTGTCTTCGTGACGTCATGGGCGCCCGCCCGCGTGTCACAACGAAGGCACATCCCACCCGGCTCAGGAGTTTTCCCATGTCCTCTGGCCGTGTCGCTTCGGTGCTGCGCCTCGCGACGATTTCAGCGGGGCTGGCCGTCTCCATGGCCCCGGCGGTCGAGGCGGCGTTCCCACGGCTCAACACGATCCTCCCCCGCGGGGTGCAGCGCGGCGGCGACCGCGAGGTCGTGTTCAGCGGTGAGCGGCTCGGGGACGCGGCGGAAATCCTCCTCTACGGCACCGACGGCATCGCGGTGAAATCGATCGAGCCGATCGACGCCAACTCGTTCAAGGCCGTGCTGCATGTGCCCGAGACCTGTCCGGCAGGCGAGCAGATCGTGCAGGTGCGCACGCGCTCGGGCATCTCCGACTACCGCACGCTCTGGATCGGCAGCCTGCCGATCGTCGACGAGAAGGAGCCCAACGACGCCGTCGGCGAGCCGCAGATGATCCCGCTCGGCACGACCGTGCACGGCGTCGTCACCAACGAGGATCTCGACCACTACGGCGTGGATCTCGAGAAGGGCGGACGGCTGTCGGTGGAGATCGAGGGGCTGCGGCTCGGCAGCCATCGCTTCGATCCGTTCATCGCGATCCTCGACGCGAACGGCCGCGAACTCGCCGCCGTGGACGACTCGCCGACCGTCCTTCAGGACGGGATCCTGAGCATCGTCTCGCCCGAGGGTGGCCGTCATGTCGTCCTCGTCCGTGAGGCCTCGTACGGCGGTGATGGCAACTCACGGTATCGCCTGCACGTCGGCGCGTTTCCTCGCCCGACCGCGGTCTATCCCGCCGGAGGCAAGGCCGGCGAGAAGGTGGCCGTGACGTTCCTCGGCGATGCCGCCGGACCGATCGCGCAGGAGGTGACGGTGCCGGCCGGCCCGCTGGCCGGCGACACGAGGATCTTCGCGACCGACGCCCGCGGCCTCGCGCCCACGGGGCTGCCCTTCCGGATCTCGTCGCTCGGCAACGCCCTCGAGCAGGAGCCGAACGACGAGGTCGGCGCGGCCACGTCGGGCGACGTCTCGCTCGCCTTCAACGGGGTGATCGAGAAGCCGGGCGACGTCGACCACTTCCGGTTCGGTGCGAAGAAGGGGCAGGTGCTGCAGGTGGAGTGTCTCGCACGGCGGCTGCGTTCCGGGCTCGACCCGGTCGTCAACGTGCTGCGGGTCAACGGACAGAACCTCGCCGGCAACGACGACGCCCGCGGCCCGGACTCCGCCTTCGCCTTCACCGCACCGGAGGACGGGGAATACGTCGTCCGCGTCACCGACCACCTGCGGCGCGGCCGTCCCGACTTCATCTATCGCGTGGAACTGCTGCCCCCCGCACCTTCGCTGTCGCTCTCGATTCCGCGGATCGACCGCTACTCGCAGACGAGGCAGACGGTCTTCGTCCCTCGTGGCAACCGCTACGCGGTGCTCGTCAACGCGACGCGGCAGGGGTTCGACGGCGACCTGCTCCTCGACGGCAGCACGCTGCCGCCGGGCATCACGATGACGGCGCCGCCGTTCAAGGCGGGGAAGACGCAGGTGCCGGTCGTGTTCGAGGCCGCCGCCGATGCGGCCGTCGGTGGTGCGCTCGTCGCCTTCGAGGCCAGGCAGGTGACGGAGGCCGACCCCGAGGGCAAGCAGGGGATCCGCGGTCGCTTCAACAACCTCGCCGATCTCGTGCTCGGCGAGCCCAACAATGCCGTCCACTACAGCGGCGAGGTCGAGAAGCTCGCGGTCGCGGTGATCGACGAGGTGCCGTTCCACATCGAGATCGTGCAGCCCAAGGCGCCGATCGTGCGCCGCGGAAGCATGGACCTGAAGGTGGTGGTGAAGCGGGGTGAGGGCTTCGCCCAGCCGATCACCGTCGAGCTTCCGTTCCGGCCCGGCGGCGTGTCGGCCAATCCCTCGATCACCATCCCGCCCGACGCCTCGGAGGCCGTCTACCAGCTCAGTGCCAACGACAAGGCCGACGTCGGCCAGTGGCCCATCTACGTCCTCGCGGCGGCAGACGTCGGCGGCACGGCGTGGGTCGCCTCACCGATGGCGACGCTCGAGGTGGCGGAGCCGTACACCGAAGCCAAGCTCGCCCGGTCGTCGTGTGAACAGGGCACGGTGGCCCAGGTGGCCTGCACGTTGACCCAGGTGAAGCCGTTCGAGGGCGAGGCCGTCGCACGGCTGCTCGGCCTGCCGCCGGAGGCGACGGCGCCGGAGCTGAAGTTCACGAAGGACTCGACGGATCTCGTCTTCCAGGTCGCCACGACGGCGAAGAGTCCGCCGGGCAATCACAAGTCGGTGTTCGTCGAGATCGTCACGCCGGTCAACGGCGAGACGGTGCGGATGGCGGGCGGCGGCGCCGAGCTACAGATCGCCACGCCTTCGCCGGCAGCCGCACAGGCCGCAGCGCCCGCACAACCGGCCTCCAAGCCGCTTTCGAGGCTCGAGAAACTCCGGCAGCAGGCCACGTCGGCCTCTCCGGCACCGTAGGGTTTTCATGCTCAGGGGATCCGTCGCCATGCCTTCGACCATGTCCCGTGCCCTCTCGTCGCTCGACGGCCTCTGCCGATCGCCCCGACTCGGGACTCCCGAGCGTCTCATCCGTCTCTCGGTCGGGGCGTGGTGCGCCGTGCTCGCCGTCGCGGCGCCCGGCCCGCTGTTCGCGGCCGCCACCTCGCAGCCCGGCTTGCACGTCTACCCGCCGTCCATCCACCTCGCCACAGCCCGCGACCGCCAGTCGTTCGTCGTGCAGGTGGTCCAGCCCGACGGGCTGACCCGCGATGTCACCGCCGAGGCGACCGCGGCCATCGCGGACGCCGCCAAGGCGCGTCTCGACCGCAACGTACTGCTGCCCGTCGCCGACGGCGACACGCAGCTCTCCGTCACGTTCGGCGGACAGTCCGTCTCGGTTCCCGTTCATGTCGAGCGGGCCACCGAGCGACCCGACCTCAGCTTCCGGCTCGATGTGCTGCCGGTCTTCATGCGGGCCGGGTGCAACTCCGGTGCCTGCCACGGCGCCTCCCGGGGCAAGGACGGCTTCCGGATGTCGCTCTTCGGCTTCGATCCCGCATCCGACTACACCCGCATCACCCGCGAGTTCGCCGACCGACGCATCAATCGCGCGCTCGTGCAGGAGAGCCTGCTCCTGACCAAGGCGACCAACGCGGTCGCCCACGGCGGCGGCGCCCGCATCAAGGCCCATGACGAGTACTACGAGACGCTCGCGAAGTGGATCGAGGCGGGCGCCAAGGACGATCCGGGGCCCACGCCCGCCGTCGTCGCCGTCGAGATCCTCCCTCCGGAGGCGGTGCTCGACGGTCCGGGCGCGACCCAGCAGTTCACCGTGCGGGCCCGCTACGCCGACGGGACCGATCGGGACGTCACGTCCCTCACGGTCCTGTCGAGCAGCAACGACAACGCCGCCACCATCGACCCCTCCGGTCGCCTCGTGGCCGCCAATCGCGGCGAGGCCTTCATCATGGCCCGCTTCGAGACGCACACCGTCGGGTCGCACGTCATCACGTTGCCCAAGGCGCTCGCGTTCGAGTGGTCCAACCCTCCTGCCGCAAACGTCGTCGATGAGCTGGTGCACGCCAAGCTCCGCAAGCTGCGCATGAATCCCTCGCCGGTCTGCACGGATGCCGAGTTTCTCCGGCGGGCGAGCGTGGACATCTGCGGCGTTCTCCCGACGTCCGACGAGTACCGCTCATTCGTCTCGAGCCAGGATCCGGAGAAGCGCCGGCACCTCATCGACCAGCTTCTCGAGCGTCGTGAGTTCACCGACATGTGGGTGATGAAGTGGTCGGAACTGCTCATGATCCGCACCGTCGCCAACCAGGTGAGCTACAAGGCGATGCTGCTCTACTACGACTGGTTGCAGGATCGCATCGAGGCGAACACGCCGATCGATCAGCTCGTGCGCGAGCTTCTCACCGCACAGGGCGGCACGTTCACCGACCCGGCGACGAACTATTTCCAGCACGAGCGCGACACGCTCAAGACCGCGGAGAACATCGCCCAGGTGTTCATGGGCATGCGGATCCAGTGTGCCCAGTGCCACAACCATCCGTTCGACCGCTGGACGATGGACGACTACTACGGATTCGCCGCCTTCTTCTCGCAGATCGGCCGGAAGCGCGCCGAGGATCCGCGCGAGACGGTCGTCTTCAACTCGGCGTCGGGCGAGGTGAAGCATCCGGTCGGAGGCCGCAACGTCGCGCCCAAGTTCCTCGGCGGCGAGGCTCCCGATTTCGCCAGTGCCGAGCACGCGGGCCGGGACCGTCGGGCGGTGCTCGCCGACTGGCTCGCCTCCCCGCGCAACGAGCACTTCGGTCGCAACCTCGTGAACATCGTCTGGGCCCACTTCTTCGGCCGCGGGATCGTCGACGAGGTGGACGACGTCCGCGTGAGCAATCCGCCGGTGAACGCGGATCTCCTCGACACGCTCGCCACGCGGTTCGTGGAGTCGAAGTACGACTTCAAGCAGCTCGTGCGCGAGATCTGCAACTCCAACGCCTACCAGCGGTCGAC
>Ga0214917_10005234_pt1 | contig 13974 bp, 10 predicted proteins | sample LL_1208_BB_MetaG_FD_177983 | JGI IMG/M metagenome (GOLD analysis project Ga0214917, IMG submission 177983) | Freshwater microbial communities from Lake Lanier, Atlanta, Georgia, United States - LL_1208_BB | ecosystem: Environmental > Aquatic > Freshwater > Lake | place: USA: Georgia | collected... | reverse complement strand
TAAACGATCACTTACTACACCTTTCCACATCCTTTACAATGGTTTTTATGACACAAGGAATAAGAATCCATTACCCCGACTTACCTCTGCAGAAACAAATAAACCAAACAACAAACTAATCATCGGGATGGTTGCTAGAATACAGCCACTAAAAGGACATTCTTATCTACTACAAATTCTTGAACAGCTAGTCAGTAACCCTGCCTTTAAAAGCCCCGAAACCCTTCAACTAATTATTGCTGGTGACCCCTACCCTGGCCACGAACATTTACTAATAAAATTGAAAAATGAGATTAAGAAAAGGCAATTGGATAGCTATGTTCAATATATTGGATTTAAAGAAGATATCACTGAATTAATGGAAAATATCGATGTATTAATTGTTCCCTCCATCAAACCCGACTCATTACCTACAGTTGTGCTGGAGGCCATGCGTGCAGGAAAACCAGTAATTGCAACAAGACAGGGGGGATGTCTTGAAATGATTGAAGAGAATAGTACTGGCTACTTTATCCCATTGAATGACCCCATTTTAAGTTGCAAGATTTTGCTGCCAATTTTTTCTGATAAAGAACAATTAAGGCAAGCAGGGCTGCGTGGTAAAAAAAGAGCAGAACAATTATTTACTATTGGGGCCTTTCAAGAGGGCTGGTTGAACATTATGAGTCGTTGAATAAGCAGACGACATTAAGCCTGTAAAAAACCAACCAACATAACTAACATATAGATAGGATTCGGCTGATGAGGTAAGAAGAGGGACTACCAATCCAATCTTAATGACAAAAACGATTATACCCAGTGTTGCCGCAGTGCCAGAAGTATGACGCACCAAATAAGCTGATTGGTATATTGCAAAACCAAGTATCAAAAGGTATAGTATAATAGCAGGAAGGCCACATTGTACGCCAAGGATGATTAGCTGGTTTTCACCCCCCGTATTCAGTCCTAGCTCACCAGCTACTCTACCAGACTCGCCCAATCCGATACCGATTGGATGCGTTACTATGGCCTCTACACCATCAATCCATTCTACCAAATGCGCAAGACTAGAAGAGTCATTAAATTGTAGGGTATCAAATATAAATTCAGTTACGGTGGAATCAAATGCAAATATTAGTATTAAAATTACCAAAACAATAATGACCGCGTGATAGAAAAATAATACCTTTTTTTTATTCATTAATTTAAAAATCAAATAACTCGCTAAAAAGTACCCAGCCAATGAGGCTCTAGAAAGGGCAAATAAAATAGAAAGCAAGGATGACAATAGTGTGCCAAAAAATAATTTTTGCTCAGTAAGAAGTGAAAGGTTAACCAAGAGAGTAGATAAAACTGCAAGCGTAATCAATGTAGAGGCTGCATGCTCCAATGGATTAGCAAAAAAACTCGCAAAGCGTTTCACACCACCTGAAATTTCGAATGTCCAGTTCAAACCATAATTACCGGTAGGGTCAAATGAAAAATACTTTTCATAAAAAGAGGTATACCCGGTAATTGTCTGAAAATGTGTATACATCAATATCTCTCCCAACAAAACCGTCATTGCCAAGATTGACATCAACATGACTTGTTTTTGAAATTTCGAAAGCTCGTACGAACTAACATTAACCAACCTTCCAATAAAATATAAGAGCGGAAAAAAGGAGATATTTTTAAATGCAATTATACGATTCATAAAATCAAAACTACCAATAGGAAATAATACAAAAAGACCTGTATAAATAAAATAAAGAACAACCAAGCGATCCAACCAACCCCAATTAGGACTTTCTTTTAATTGATAAATAATAAATGCGACTGTAAGTACAATCAATAGCTCTTTTGAATATTGAAAAAGCGGAATCAATACATCCAACCTATTCAAATGTAAAATAGATAGTGAGGTAATGTAGATAGGCAGTCCAAAAATAAAATAAGGGAAAAGTGCAAAATAATCACCTTTCGCAACTCCTCGCAATGCGTATAAATAGCTAGTAAAATAAGTAAAGGGGAAAACAACTAATAATATGGGCCCCATCATTGCGTGTAGATGTATTCAATTTCGCGTTGACTTAAAATTCGATTATAAATCCGAAAATCCATTATTCCCCCTTCAAAAGCATCAGCCGGCCGCTGCGCTAATCGTCCCAGCTCTGCATAGGAAGCCAATTGAATAGCCGCGGGGGGAATGTTTCCATTGGAGGTGATTCGAGCAATCCGTTTACCATTACAGTAAAACTGGATAGCCCCTACATCCTGCATTAATACAAAATGATACCACTGCCGTCGCTGAAATATAGAATCGGGTTCAATTGCAAAATCAGCGCCAGCCCATTTTACCTTGCCTTGGTACCAATTAAACCAAAAAAAACCAACTCCATAATTTCCAGGCCAAAATTCGAAAACACGGGGAGAAAATGTACCCGGGCCCATCTCCTTTGCCCAAAAAGCTATCGTGAGTTCTCCCTTTACTGCTCGTGAATTAGTCAAATATAAACGAGCAAAACTATTTGAGGTTCCGGAAAAAAAGGTTGCATATTCGTTAAACTGGTTAGCTCTCCCAGATAAACGAACACTTCCATTGATTACTTCTAAATCTGGGTTATTACCGGTCAAATCTGCAGGAGATATGCCTAAAGGATAATGCGCAACTAACCCCACTCGAATGCTATCAGCAATAGGCATGGGCTCGTCAGAAACACGCGTACACCCAGTATTACCAATCGAGATAAAAATCAGCAATACCAGAAATGTTAAGCCTACAAAAACAGAAAGACCGTTTTTAGAGATTGAAGATCGCATGTTCAAATATACTGCTTTTACCAGCTGAGCAAAAGCTTACGTAAGAAAAGCAAAATAAATTGTGTGTTAGTGAAAAGATATCGCTTCCAAAGTCTTCCTGGTTCCTGCATCAACCGAAATAACCATTCTAATCCCCTTTCTTGTAAAAATGGAGGCGCCTGTTTTACAGTTCCGGCATGAAAATCAAATGCAGCGCCAACAGCAACTAATATTGCTGGAATGTAATCCTTATTCTCTGCAACCCACCGCTCTTGTCGGGGGCATCCCCTTCCAACAAAAACTACCTTAGCACCAGACGCAGCTATTGTTTCTTGATCAAGTCTTTTTTCTTCTTCCGTTGATTCTCTGAATCGATCCTCTTTCACTCCTGCAACTAACAATGCAGGGTATTGAAGTTTCAGGTTTATTTGTAACAACTCCAGCGTGTGCTTTGTACTTCCATAGAAAAAAACTGGTACTTGACTTTTTTCCGCTTCTTTAATCAGATGAAGCATAAGGGAAGGCCCGTAAACTCTTTTTTTTAAACCTGCTTTATGAAAGTAGTTTAAGGCCCAACGGACTGGTTGACCGTCCGGCACTACCCAATCCAGTGAGTTTAATTGGTTTTTCAGCAATGGACTGTTATATCCCTCCATTAATCCATGCACTGCCAAAGCAGCAATACCTGCATGGGGTGATTCAGTTTTTGAGATCCTATCAAACACAATCGTGGTAAGTTCCTCATATGTTGTAGCGGCAAGTCTTATGCCAAACAAATCTAAATACTGCATAACCTGATAGAAAGTGGTGAAATTAATCAGGCTTTGTCAATATTCCTTCTTTTATAGCTTTTATAACCAAAAAAGCTTTCGTATAACGGCCTCTAATAAGGAAATATGGAAATAGAAGCAAAAAATAGGTCAATAAAAAGAGAAATGTTGTGGGCCAATAATAGATAGGCGTATATAAACGAGCCAACCAAATTCGGTTACGGCAATTCAAAAAAATCATAAAAGGACGGGTAAAACCCTCTTTTGTTTTTATGCGCGTATTTGAAGAGTATCCCGCTCGATGATAAATAACAGAGGATGGCACATATAATAAGCTAAAGCCCTTTTTACAGATAGCAAAACTTAGATCTACATCTTCATACAGCGCAAAAAAACTTTCTTTAAAGCGTAATTCATCCCTGCCTCTAAACAAACTGGCACGCGCGAGTATTGCACACCCAGTCAACCATGGCTGTATTTTAGTAATGGACTCTTTTTTATAATCTACCTTACCATATCCCTCAATAGCAGTTTGTGTAATGCAAGGATAAAATTTATTTCCTGCATTCCAAATGCGTGACTTGTCTGGATAAAAATAAATTTTGGGTTGTACAGCTCCTACTAACGGATCAGTCTCCAGATAATATAATAGCGGGTTTAAAAAATCACTTTCAACTATGGTATCATTATTGAGAAACAGTATATAGTCCGGTTCCTGCAAAAGCGCTTTTTCTATACCCAGATTGTTACCACCGGTAAAACCCAAGTTTATTTCACTCCTTATCAAAATGAGAAATGGATACTCCTTAGTAAGGGTTTGCGGAAGCGGACTTTCAGAGCCATTATCGACCAACACTACACTTACCTGTACATTAACCGGAGTTTGTATGAACTTTAACGATGATAAGCATTCTCGCGTTACCTCTTCCCCATTCCAATCAACTACTATAACGACAACTTTTTTCATAGGCCACCAAAGTAATTAATTCTATTAACACAAGCATAATTACAGGAGCCCAAGAAGGGATATCTGTAATCCGACTATTCACAAATACCAAAAGTCCACCTAAACCCATAACGACTGCCATTAAAGTTAAGTTGGTACGATAAACGACGTGATGTCTCTTCTTTAATAATAACTCCAGCACATTCATGAGATTGAGCCCGGTAAGTAGTGGAATTATTGATGCCAATTTAATGGCAAAGGTCAAACCTTGTTGATACTCGACCATTCTAAAAAAGGATGCAAGTTTGGGCGCAAAAATAAAGTTGATACATGCACAAAACATAAGTGCAAGTAGCAGAAACTGATTAATGCGAATCTTAAAATTTCTCCAAGACTGCCAACCCTCCATCATTACTTTTAATGATAACGCATAAACAGCACCAGAAAATGAAATGAGAAGTGTACGAAAACCCCAAATTATTTTATCAATGATTGCATAAACACTCCAGACCATAGGCGTTGCAATGAAACCAATGAGGTACAAGAGAAAGGCCTGTTGAAAATGTACAATTCCATTGCTAAGGACCAATGAAAAATTTTCTTTTAAATGAGAGATAAACTCAATTTTTGAAAAAGAGTTTAACCTAAAATTTTTTTTACTTATTTCAAAAAACCAGTTGAGTAAAAAAAAGAAAAGTAGACCACTACCCACCCAAGCATTTACCCAATAAGCGTCTCCTTTCCAAAAAAAATAGACAAATATAAATCCCAACAAACGGCCTGCCAAATTCAGAAAGGAGAACCATCGCAGCTGATTTCGTGTCAAACATAAAACATAAGGATTCAACAATTCTGCCAATAAAAGGGGGATTGTTCCAATTAGGTATATCCCAAAATCATAACTAATTGTATAGACCAATAAAATAATAAAAATGGAAATCAAAAAAAATAAAAGACGCACATAAAACAATAGACTCAACAGCTGATTCACTCTTTCTTTTTTATTAATCATTTCGGCTTCATTCAGCGCACGAGGTCCAGATTGATTACTTGCAAAATTGATAATGATTGAAAATAATACGGATGCCGAAAGCGCTGTGAGCCATTTACTGTTGGCCTCTATACCAGACCGATGTATCACAATTGGAATCAAAAGCAATTGCAGCAAAATACTACTTACCTGAATTAAACCTAATCTAAAGAAATTAGGAATTATTTGTTTTAGCAAAGTGATCAACTTAATTTACTTTTTTGAATGGCCGCATTAGTCATTTCAACCAGGATATCTTGAATATTATATTTGTATCTCCAAGACGGGTAATCTCGTTGAAACTTGCTAACATCTGATATATACCATATGTGATCGCCTTTTCGGACTTTGGATTCATCAATACGATAAAAAACTTCCTTGCCAAGAAAATTTTGCAACCATATAATGGCCTCGAGCATGGAAATATTAGAATGCCTAGAGCCTCCAATATTATAAACAGTACCCGGAGGAGGAGGCTTATTAAAAACAGCATCAAAAGCCGTTACCAGGTCTGCGCTGTGTATATTGTCACGAACTTGTTTGCCTTTATATCCAAATACAGTATACGGCTTGTCATTGATAGCACATTGCACCAGGTAAGCCAGAAATCCATGTAGTTCCGCCCCACTGTGCGAGGGACCTGTTAAACAACCTCCTCTGAAAATAATAGTACGTATTCCAAAATAACGACCATATTCTTGTACCATTAAATCAGCTGCCGTTTTACTAACGCCGAAAAGACTATGAGTAGTCTGGTCAATTGACATGGACTCATCAATACCATGAATTGCAAATTGATGTCCAGGATCCACCTCCCATCTTGTTTCATTCTCTACCAATGGTAAGTTATTGGGCTTATCGCCATACACTTTATTAGTAGAAGTAAATATGAACACGGCTTCCGGACAGTACTGGCGCGTAAGCTCCAGCAAATAAAGGGTAGCTAAAGAATTTACCGAAAAATCAGTTAGAGGTTCAAGTGCGGCCCAATCATGTGAAGGTTGTGCCGCACAGTGCACAATCAATTTAATCCGAGAACGCTCTTTCAAAAAAATTAAAGCTAATGCTTTTTGATCTGCAATATCAATTGAATAGTGGGTGTACTGAGGAAGTGTACGATTTAATTCGGCTACTCTCCAAGCTGTACTAGCATCAGGACCAAAAAAATAAGCCCGCTTATCATTATCGATTCCCAGTACTTCAAAACCAAGTTGATGAAAATATTGAACCGTTTCACTTCCAATCAAACCACCCGAACCGGTAACAACGACAATATCCCTTTTCATTTTAATTAAAATTTATGAATAAATCCAATGCGCCCGTGCCAATTGATTTGATCTAGCCCATCATCAAAATAAGTTTCGGGTGTAACAGGACGAGGGATATAGGATTTCCATTGATAATTAATTGAACGGACCATTGAAAACTGCCCAAACCAATGCCATTTCTTAAATGGGAAATTGAATATTAAGGAAGCCATTAAATCAACCCACTGACGATTGAAATCAAATGAACCAGAATTTATATTATAGTGGTAATAAAAATCAGCATTATGCAACCATCGCTCCAACTCAATTCCAACCCTAGCATCTTTTTTGACCCATGAAAGATCCAATCGTTGAGAGTTTCCACCCGGACCAACGGATGATCCTAGTAATTGACCTTCGTTCGTAAAGCCCTGGCGTACCCCATTACTAGTATACCAACTTTTCGCTTGTCGAATGAGTGAAACGTTTGGCGCTTGCAATTGAATTATTTCCATCCCAAATTGCAAAAAAGACTTCCCACTTTTATTCAATGCAAATAATTTTCTAAATCCTGCCAAATATCCACGAGGTATGGTATCCTTAAGCAAGTTGATTGGGGAGGCAAACTTATCGGAGCGGCCATATTGAAAATAAAACTCTGCATATTCCTGTGGTAATGAAAGACGCGCAAATAATGATCCCATTTTTGCTGGCTTTACAACCGAGTCTGCTTTATAACGAATTTGGGCAAGATCAACCCCGATAAACAGACCTTTTGTCCAGCGGGGCTGCCAGGTAAATATTCCACCCTCAAATAATCGAGGCTTTTCCATTTTTGGAATGTACAATAATTGATTATCATAGGTACGAAGACTTTCAGGAGTGGGTTCTTTAGAATCTTTTAATTCCCCCCCAAAAACAAGCTGCCATTCAAAAGAACCCACTGGTGTTTGGACAGGTCGATCCGTATGAAAGGTATAGTGTAAAAAACCGGGAGCCATGCTTGTCATAAGTAATGAATTATATCGCCCCGGACCCCACCATAAATTTTCTGTAGAAACTCCCAATGCAATTCCGTTGACCATAAGTTGTATTCTGCTTTGACCTGGGCGAAATTTATAGTAAGGTTCTGCAGAAAAACGCTCCGGCAGATCAATTCGATTCAACCAATTATAATGATACTTCCATATAATAGGATAATGATCAGTAGGAAATTGAATAAAATTTTCATTAAAAGCCCACACAAACTCTGGCTGTATTTTTAATAAAAAATTTAATGAGCGAATTTCCATACCGGTTGAATAATAATACTGGATTCCTCTAGCTGGTATCATAGACCCATCGGTCCAGGCAAGCGGCCGTAAACTATTAAATTGAGTTAGCTGTCTAAAAGGAAGAACTCTTAAATTATCCAATTGCCTTCTATCAACAGAATCTGTAAATTCAATCGGACGAACCATCATGGAGAAATTTTGAAGCCCGTTTACTGTATCGCCTTTTAATTGTCTTCTCCTTAATATTTCATATTGTGGACCATCCTGTACTGGCAAAATTTCCTGTGCAGATAAAACTGCCGATATGGCAAACATAAATGTTAATATTAGTAAGGATTTCTTCACCAACAATAATTTAATGAAACGACACTACTAAAATTATAATGATTTTTATCTTTTACCCATCCATAATTTACAGACTGCACACCCGTTAACTTAGACTGTATCCAAAATGGACCAAACGTTTTTCTAAAATTGATTCCCAGTCCCCAATCAGTCCACCGCTCTATATATACATTTGGATCGCGTTTTACTCTTTCAAATACCACCCCAATAAAGTCAGGCCCTTTACGAATGCTAGCAGCAGCGATGATTGAGTTAGAACCATAGCCAATTCCCGAGCCCAGTATTTGACCATAGTGATTATAATTAGAGTTGAACGAATGCACATACCAATTACCAGCACCTCTAACCAAGTAATCAGGACTTTGCTCCATTTGCGTCAGTTCACCAGAAAATTCGAGCCAGCGGTTTTTTGGAAGACGAAATAATTTTTTATAGCCCGCCATGTAGGAGGCAGAATGGAAAGGACTCATCATTAAATCGCGGATATTATATTTATGATCGTTCCACCCATATTCAAAATAAATTTCTGCATTGGCCTTTTGAAATAACTGTCGCATAAATAATGAGATCAGCTGATTCCATTGTCTCTGGTCTTCATTAACAAGGTTAGATTTGAAAAAATCGGCAAATACTGGAAGATAGGCCCTAAATACACCATCTTTTTTCACAAGAGAATCGGATACATTGGTGCCAGAACTGATAAAGGAACGTGTAGCACCAAGGTATAACCCCTTTAAAAAAGAGGGCTGATACGCAAGTACAACAGCATTGAGGTATTTCCAATAGGGCTTATTCCATCCATAGATATCTCCAAAATAATTTAATTGCAAAATTTCATCTGGTTGTTCAGAAACATCCTCCAAACGACCAGCAATTAAATTCCATTCAAAATTACCAATCGATGTGCGTAGCGGTCGTCTGCTATTAAATCGCAAATGATAAAACCCTGGTGCGTTATTGGTCATCATCAAACTACTATATTGGCCAGGTCCCCACCATAAATTTTCAGAAGAGAGCGCTAGCGCTATCGGTCCCGCTCCTAATTCTATTTTTGATTGACCTGGGAAAAACCGTTTGACCTGTGACCTATCTGTTTTAGCACCAAAATAAGGGGTTGTTGGATAAGTAGGGTTGGCTGCAACTAAAAACTCGGGTCGAGCCTGTATCACTAAGGGGCCTGTTTGTAAAAAAACACCTGTACTGATCAAGGTTTGAAACCCAGCAACTGGCATCAGGGCTCCATCGGACCATCCATATGGATTTCGGCTATTCATTTTTAACAAAAAAGAGGTAGGCAATATTCGCAGTTTGCCAGCCTTTCCTAAAAAATTTACGTTACTCCACTTTGCCTTTTCTTGCCAAGTAAAGCACATGTGCTTGTAAAAACTATCTATAGTAAATCTTTTTTCAGGCATGGTGGGCCTTACCGTTAGTGAGACCTCCGAGTTGAGTTGACCCCTTAACTGAAGATAACGTAGATCCTCATCGAGAGAAAAAGGAGTAACTGGCAATTGCTGTGCAACCAGACTACTAGAAATAAAAAAGGAGACCCAAAATGCGATCTCCATTTTTAATAAAAAGACTTTCACCATTGTTAATTTACATAAGGGTGGTTAAAGTTTGAGTATTGCAATAACAACCCCAGCCAAACTTGCCAAGGCACTGGATAATCCAACTACCTCACCAGTGGTTAAACGACCTTTGGATAGTGGTTGTTTAGGAACAATAATCTCTGCACCGGGTTCCACACGAGGATATTTTTTAAATAGCAAAAATCGCTTATTCGTAGCAGATTTACCATTTGCATAAATTATATAAGCACTCTTTTTCCACGCTTCTCGTGAATATCCACCAGCGGCTCCAATATAATTTTTAAATCCATATCCTTTTTCGTACGGAATCTGTGTCGACTGCAAAACGGCGCCACTTACCCTCACTTGTGCATCATATTTTGGAATAATCAGCTCGTCTCTGGACTGCAAAACCACATCGGCGGTAGAGCCCGGATTGCGCAAAATGGCGCTCATGTCTAAAGGAATTTTATCAAATTCCTTTTCCACATCCTTTAAAACAGTTGCTGAGGAGTCCGCAAATAATAGTTGTAAACGACGGGCGTCTTCGGCAATTCTTTTTCTTTCCTCTTCAGACTTGAATCGCTTAATGTATGCGGCTTTCAAATTGGCATCAGGGAGTAAGCCACCCACGCGTTTGTATAAATCACTAACTTTTTCTTTAGTATTTGATAACGCATAAGGACCTGGAAACTGCACTTGACCCACTACCAAAATCGTTTCTAATTTATTATAGACAGGTTTTTTTCTTACTGTTACAACATCGTAAGCCCTTAGAGGAATATCCAGATCAGAAAAAGCCAATGTGTCTTTGCAAATAATACTTTCTATTTCGCTAGATCGAATATCGCCAGTGGCAATGGTATCTCGAACAATCAGATGCGCTACCTGAATATTAGCAGAGGAAGCATCTGTAAACCCACCTGCATGGAGAATTAAACTTTTTAAAGTCATCCCTTTAATAAAATGATATTCACCGGGCACATGCACCTCTCCTAACAAAGTAACTTTTAGACTATCGGTCATTTCTATAATAGAACTCACCAATATTTCATCTTCCTTTTGCAATACTAAATTATGTTTGGGATCTAATGCAAGCGCCCTCTCCAAATTAAAGGACTTCATTTCTTTAGTTAAATCCGGTCGCTGAGTAATCAAAATAGCCCGATTGGCGTAAGCATCCTCTCTTGGACCATCGGCTCTTTGCACAAGATCTGCTACTTTCATCCCCTGGAACCACTCATATTGATCGGGGCGAAAAACAGCTCCACTTATTTTAACCCGATTAGCGTACCGATCTAATATTTTCCCCACCACAAATAAATCTCCAGCGGCCGGAATCAATTTTTCATAATCCACAGAGAAAACATCTTTGATGAGCCTTTCTTTTTCTCCTCGTCTTATTAACTTAACAGAGGCCGTATAAGCTGTGTCATCAAAGCCACCCGCTAATTGTAAAATATCGGCGAAAGTTTCTCCAGGTAACACTTCGTAAAGACCAGGTCTTTTTACCTGACCACTCAATTCTACTCTGCAATCGTATGAAGGAATACGAAGTACATCATTATCTCTCAGCCTCCAATTATCCGATTGATCCCCTTTTGCTAATAACCGATATAGATCTATTTTTTTTATGACCTGGTTATTTCGTATTAATTCAATTTGCCGAAAAGAACCTGTGCTTTTAGGACCGCCAGCCTTACTTAGAGCCGCATAGATACTAGCTAAAGAAGAGATATTAAAGCTACCTGAGCGATTAGCTCCCACAATAGTAACACGAATGGTTCTTATTTCACCGAGTGATAGATTTAACTTACTGGAGCCATTGACCAAGGTGGGATAAGCTCGAAGCATTGATTGGCGAATTCTTGCCATAGCAGCCTCGATGGTGAGCCCTCCTACTTTGATTTGTCCAACTCCTGTTATCAGAATATTACCCTCCCTAGACACATCCAAATCGGCGCTGTATTCTTGCGTACCATACACGACTAATTTTAATTGATCACCGGGGCCAATTTCATAATCTAGTGGAGTAGCTAAATTGGTAAGGTCTGTTTCGAAAGTTCTATATTCAAATTCTCCTTCGCCAGGGTTAAAGAGTTCAGCTCCAAAAATTCGCGGATCGATGAGTGTTGTTAATTTTAACAAGGTTGGTTCAGTATCCAACGAATCTTCATCAATTATCTGCGTTTCAGCAAATTCAAATTTGTTTTTTTGAGAAGGTAGAATCAATTGCTGTTCCCTTTTTTTACGCAATTGCTCCTTTTGTTCATTGTATATGAGCCCTCCCTTGGCTTTACTAGGCGTAGTATAAAGCAGTTGCAATCGAGATTTAAGCTTATCATATTCCGTTTCACTGAGGCCTTTGTTTAATAAGAGAGGGCGTATTTGCTCTATCGTTAATTTATTGGCAACAAGTTGCTGTTGTACCTTTCGTACATCTGCCTCAGACAGTAGATCTATCCGGGCTGTAGTCAGGTTAGCGCTGCGTAATAAATCTTGTTGCGCATGAATCTTAGTAATGAAAAACCAACAAAGAGTAAGTATGACTAGTTTTTTTAACATGCTTCTATTTACTTAAAATGGTTAGGCCCTCATTATAGACTTCCACCATCTGCGCGCCAATAAAAAGCCAACGGTCAAAAAGCCAGCTAAGATACCCCCCAACAATAGTCCTTTTAATTTACTTTCTTTTTCCTTTTGCAAAGGGAGATAAGAGCGATCTACCACTTGAATAACCGGCGTTTCTTGCTGCAATGTAAACTTTGCTAGCTCGAGATTTTTTACCACCTCCGCAAAAATGGTGGCAATCATCATTTTTTCGCGTGATGTAATTTCAGCAGATACAGGCGCAGTACGCAAAGCTGGATTTATATCAACAAGTGATTGCTGTGCTGCAGCTGCACTGTACGTGTTACGGTTTAACAATGAGCCCAAGCTATCTGCTCTTTTTTGTAAAAGGGCCACATTAGCAGCTTTGATCTTTATTTTAGACTGTACATAACGCTCAGTCCCTTTTTGCACTAAACGTTCCGTAAATAATTTACTAAGCAATTCATTGCGCGTGGAAGTTTTTACTTCTACAAAGGTTGCTTTCTTTTCAGGACGTGTAACAGATAATTCTTTACCGATAGTCCCTACTAAAACTTGCAAGAGACTATCCTCTTTGCGAGGGAATTCACCTGTAGGGAATTTTGAAAAATCAATATCCCCAATCAATTTATTTTCGCTCCACCCTTTTTTAAATTCATTGATCTCCGCATAACGATCGGCAAGAGTGAAATTGCTAACTGAATCCATTGGAGTTAATAAGGTTTCACGAATCAAGCCCTCACTTTTTAAAAAGATCAATAAGTTTTCACCAGCAAAAATTCCTCCACCTGAGGAACCGCCCACATCAAATCCAAATTGACCAGCCAAGGAAGCTAACCCACTGGCACTGGAGCGTCCCTCTTCTGCTACAAAACTGATTTTTGCTGTATACTTTACCGGCTTGGACCATGCAAAATAAAAACCCGCCAGTCCACCAATGATACCAGCCAAAAAAATAACCAGCCATTTATTGATCAAATAATTGAAAAGCTCGCGGCCTTTTTCAATCAGTTCCTTCAGAGATATTTCGTCGTCGAGTTGCTGTTCCATTATAGCCCTTTTAAAATTGCAATAGTTGAGACTAAAGCAGACAATGCAGAAATCAAGATACCTGCTTTGGCTGGGTCAAATTTTCCTTCTCTCTCTGGTTTAGCAGGAACTACAACTGTTGCCCCAGGCGTTATTTTAGGATAGGATTTAAAAAGTCCTAATAAATGGGTCGTTTTTTTTGATCTCCCATTGGTATAAATAACGAAGGATTTACCTTTTCTTGCCTTGTTTGCAAAGCCGCCTGCGGAGGAAATATAATATCTTATTCCTTTGCCAGGGGTAAACTGCACAGCTACTGGCTTTAAAACCTCCCCTGTTACCGTAACAACATTTTTAATTTGCGGTATTACCACTTCATCTCCATCCTCTAATATAATATCATCTGCAGT
>Ga0214917_10005233_pt1 | contig 13977 bp, 13 predicted proteins | sample LL_1208_BB_MetaG_FD_177983 | JGI IMG/M metagenome (GOLD analysis project Ga0214917, IMG submission 177983) | Freshwater microbial communities from Lake Lanier, Atlanta, Georgia, United States - LL_1208_BB | ecosystem: Environmental > Aquatic > Freshwater > Lake | place: USA: Georgia | collected... | reverse complement strand
ATTAGATTATTTTTTATCGGAATATTCAAGATTATATACAAATGTGTTTATAGTATTAATGGTAAATGAAACTGTAAATGAAAAAATAATATTAACAGATGAAATGCAACAAAATTTATTATATAAAAGAGATTTAAAAATTATGGGTATGATACTTAAAAATATATTATTTAATATAAATCAGAATTATGTATATGATCAACGAATTGGCGAATTAACAATGTATAGAGATTATACATTTTACACTGTTAGTATATTATTTTATGAAACATTATATCCAATAAATTTAGACAGTACAAATAAGAAGATTTATATATTAAACGATACAAATTCAAAGATTCGTGCAAGTTCAATATTTTTAAATAGAAACACACTAAATAAATTTATAAAAAAGAAGATATTATTTTATAAGAATGACAGAATAAATAAAGATCAATTAAAAGATTTAATAGAATTTCAGACATTAAAGAAGTGGTTATATAATAATTACACAGGAGATGAATTAAATAATATAATAATAGTAGATAAAAGTCCATTAACAATAATAGACAATAACAAACATAGTATATCAGAAATAAAGATATTATTAGAAAGGAAAATTGATAGAATGAAAGTTTTATTTAGCAAATCACCAGAATACAAAGATTTAATAAAAAAATACAATAAAATAATAGAAAATATAAATAATCCAAAATATTACTGGGAGTTAGAAGGAATAAAATATATAAAAAATTGATTAAATATATGAAAATAGTTTAAATATATGAAAGACGAATAAATAACAAATTAAAGATATTACAAAATGGATGATGGTTATTTATATACAATAACGAGTAAAGAAATTAAAAAGATAAATAATATAAGTTTCAAATATATTCCGTATATAAATGAAGTTAACTCATGCATTTTAGATTCAAATGATATAAAGAATTTAATAAATAGTAAAGTGTTATTAATAAAAAAGCCAAATATTTTTTATGGTTATACAATAATAAAAAATATCATTATTAAAAAATCGAATGAAAATTTATACAACATGATGGTAAAAAAATACAATATATGTGAATTATATAATTTATATTTTATAGAATATGATAGAATAATAAAATTTAAATGCAACATTACATTTAAAGATTTAAATGAAATAAAATTACCAAAAATGAATGAATATAATTTAGTTAAATATGATTGTAATAATATAATAAAAATGATTAACAATATCATAGATGAAAAAAAAATAGATTCAGATGAATCTTCAGAATCAGATACAGAATCAAAATTAGAATCAAAATTAGAGAATGATGATGATACTGATATAATAATAATGAAAATACCAATATTATGGATACCATGTAATAAATTAAAGAAAAATATAGATAGTTCAAGAATAAATAGGAAAATGTTTATAACACATTATACAAAATGTGAATTATGTGAGATTAATAATAATAATAGAATAAATATAGATATAAATAATAATTTATTGTTTAAAGAATGTTGTATAAAACCAGAAAGTATTTCAATGATTGACAATGAAATAGAAGAAATTATAGATAAATATCAGAACATATTAACTTATAAAATATCAAAAAATAAGTATAATGAATATGAATATGATGAGAATAAAATAAATTTAATATATAATAAAGATATTAATGAAAAATATAAAGGATGTATTTTTATATTATATAATTAAATAGTAATAATAAATAATAAATAATAAATAGTAATAATAAATAATATATAAAATTTATTTATATAATGTGCGGAATTTTTGGTAGTTTAAAGATTGGTATGAATAATATTAATATAATAAAATTAATAATAAATGGATTAAATTTATTAAAAAATCGTGGTTATGATTCATGTGGTGTTTATTTAAACAATATAGATAATGAGAAAAAGATAGTAAAATTTGGTATAGATGGTGAAATAATAAAAGATAGTTCAGTCAAAGATATTTTTATATTATTAGAGAATAAATTAAATGAATATGATAATACAAAATATAATGTATGTGTAGGACATACGAGATGGGCAACACATGGTGGGAAAACAGATTACAATTCACATCCACATGTATCAAACAATAATAAAATTAATTTAGTACACAATGGTATAATATCAAATTTTGAGGAATTAAAGATAATGTATTTAAAAGATTATAATTTTGCATCCAATACTGATACAGAAGTAATAGCAAATATGATACAATTTTTAAGAGAAAAAAATCCAATAAATACGATGGCAGAAATATTAAAAGAATTAACAACATTATTAGAAGGAACATGGGCATGTATAATACAAGTAGAAGATGAATTAGATAGATTATATTTCATAAAAAACGAGAATCCATTATTAATAGGTAAGAATAATGATTTATTTATATTAACATCTGAACCAAGTGGTTTTATGAACATGGTTGATAAATATATATTATTACGAGATAAGACATATGGTTACATAGATATAAATGGTAACATGGAAATATACGGCGAATACACAGAATTAAAGTTAATAAAATCAGAAGATAATGATATAACATTACCAAGTGAATATGAACATTGGATGTATAAAGAAATACACGATCAAATTAATTTATCAGTATTAATAGATCCAATAACAAATAATATAAGATATAATCATGAAAATATTATATTAAATTTAGATTTTATAAAGCCATGTAAATATTTATATATAATTGGATGCGGGAGTTCTTATTATGCAGGATTAATAGCATCAAATTATTTTCGTTATACAAGAGCATTTGAGTTTGTGAATGTATTTGACGGTGGTGAATTTACAAAAGCTCATTTAGATGCAGTAGAGAATCCAGAGAAGAATTTATTAATCATATTAATATCACAATCAGGAGAGACCCGTGATTTAAATATAGCAACAACAATATGTAGAGAATATTCATCAAATAGAAGAAATAAATTAGAAATAAATAATTTAATAAATAATTCTTATTCATTTGAAGATATAATAAATGATAATTTAGTATCAAACTCAAATATAGATAGTGATAAATTAGATGAAATAAAAATATTAGGAATAATTAATGTAATTGGATCATTAATATCAAGAAGAACAATTGATAATATATATACAAATTGTGGTAGAGAAAATGCAGTTGCGTCAACAAAATCATGTACATCGCAAATAATAGCATGTTTATTACTAGCAATATATAAGAGTGAAATAAATAATAAATTGAATATAGATTTAAAAACAAAGTTTATAAATGATTTAGATAAATTACAAATTAACATAACAGAAACAATTCAATTAGAAGATCAAATAAAAAGAATTGCTAAAGAAATAATAAATAAAAACAAATTTAATATGTTTTTATTAGGAAAAGATGAATTATATGGATCAGCACTTGAAGGAGCATTAAAAATAAAAGAAATTGCATATATACATGCAGAAGGTTTTAATATAACAGCATTGAAACATGGACCATATGCATTAATAGAAGAAAATACACCAATAATAGTCATTTATAAAGAAAGAGATCATTTTATTAAAAGTATAATAGAAGAAATTAAAACACGCGGTGCATTTGTAATAGAAATAAGTCCAAAATGTAATGATAATGATAATTCAATAAGATTACCTACAAATAAAACATTTACAGGATTATTAGCAGTAATAGCACTACAATTATTATCATATCATTTATCAATATTAAAAGAAATTAATCCTGATAGACCAAGAAATTTAGCAAAAGTTGTTACTGTAGATTAAAAATAATAAGCCATTTGTAATCCTTTTACATTAAAATTACTTTTTTCATATACTGATTTTACTGACTCATTACAATCAAGTATAATTTTATAACAGTTATTTGTTTGTGAATATCCTTTAAGTTTATTTAAAATATTTTTAGCGATACCTAAATTTCTATAATCATTATGAACTACAACATCTTCAAGATGAGCAACAGATTTACCAGAATGAATAAGTTTAGGTTCAATAATAACAGTTCCAGTACCAATAATTTTAAAATCAATAGATCTTGGTGAATTAATATAAGCAATCCAAACAATACCGAGATTATTAATTTTTTGTAAATTAGTAATAAAAATATATGTATCAATATTTTCAGCAGCAGTTAGCATTTGTAATAATTCTATATAACTATTTTTAATATGATCGATATTGTCAATATTATTAGTAACAATATCATATAAATTTGCATATAAGATATTCATTATTGTATAATATAGTATATAATAATGATTTTAAGTTATTATAAAAAATTGAAATTTTTAATATTTGAAGCGTTATAATATAATTATAGTAGATACAAAACAAAAAACAAACCAAAACAAAAAACAAACCAAAACAAAAAAAGCAACACAAAATGAGTTTAGTACAAGAATCTATTGATTTTGCAGGTCAAACTATGCGAAAAATGGATTTATCAAATGATTTTTCATTTTATTATCCTCTAAAATTTGGAGATGATATGAAACATCTTATAATTGACAATCTTGATAATGATCCATATATAGAGTTACATGATATATTAACAAAACAAGGAGAACGATATTGTAAAATAAAACGCGTACCAGATATCTGTGCCGCAGAAAATGTATATTATTTCATATTTTCATCAAATAATGATAGATATGGTAATGAAGACAATTATTTTTTACTTGTTTATAATCAATTAACAGATTCATTCAGGATTGTGAAACATAAGAGATCTATTTTTGATTTAGTATAGTAATAAATAGTATAGCTAATAAATTTTTTTAATTAATTTAAAGAGTAAATTTTATGATATAAATAATGTCAATAAAGGATATACAAGGTTTTATAGGATTAGATTATATAAAATTTACGATGCAAAATGAGTATAAAATATGTGAATATTGTAATAGATTTCATGATATAAAATACTACATACCATATAAAGGTAATCAAAATGAGCATAATATGGATAATACAATATCATATTGTATGCATTGTTGGGCATGGTTAAATATAAATGATTTAAATTTAGAGACAGGTGAATATAAAGGTGATTTAAATAAGGAAGTATTATTTAATGAGATAAAAAATGCGATACCAATACACGACGAGATATGTTACGAGATGATGATAGAGAAAGACAATCATAAAGAATTTAAAAAATCTGGTATAATAAATTGTTGTACGAATAAGTTATGTTTGTTTAATAAAATTTACAGTATGAATAAAACAAATAAATTGGATGATAATTTAAAAATAAAGTTTGGATTATCAATAAAAAATAAAAAATATAATAATGAATTTAATAGAATTTATTATCAAGATTCAGGTTTAGATATAGATTTTGAAAATACATTTATTATAATATAATTTATTATAATAATAGATAGTATCAGATTTGAACTGATGACTCGTAACATCGACGTGTTTTGCCACTAAACTAACTATCTTAATTTAATTAATTTATTATAGATATTTATATATTTATAGATCTATACATTTTTTGTAGTAACTTCAACACCACAGCATCTGTGAGCTTGTGATTCAGTATATACATCAGCAAATGCTTGATAACTAGGATGGCAACTAGAGAAATTAGCATTAACAGGAGATGGTAATGCAATAGAAGATGCAGTTTTAAAACTTAAGATAGCATCGGCAGGGTTAATAACAATAGGACAGATTGTATCAATTGCAAATGTTTGAGTAACTTGTTGAACTTTTCCAGACATTATAATATATTATTTAAATAGAAAAAAATAAAATTTCGTTATATATTTTATTTTTTAATCAACAGATATAACATCCAAATTATCATCTAAATTATTATCTAAAATACTATTATTTTTATTATAAACGAGTGGAGTATTAATTCGTTTAAAAGTTTTTTTAGTATTTATATTTTCTAATAAATATAATGTTTGTATGGATAATAAAAATAATGAAAAAGATTTATATGTAGTTAAATTATTTAATTCTTTATATATAAAATCAAAATAATCATTTCTATGATTTTCATAAAAACCAAAATAATATAAAGCACCATATGGATTATTAATATTTTTAATAAATGTATCAATAATAAATCCAGATGAATACTTATATGTATTAATATTAGTTAATTCTGATGAAGTAAGTTCTTTATTATAAAATAATTGATAAAGTTGTTTAAATTGATACGGAGTACAATTTGTAAATTTAATTTTTTTATCAAAAATATTATAATATTTGTCTATAATATATTTATTTATTTTATCTGAAGAATCAGTAAAAGTTAAAATTAATATTCTATCAGTTATTTGATTAACATTTGATAATATTTCAAATAATCTATCAAATGTAATAGCGAATGTATTAAAATCATGATTAATAATATTAGAAAAATTAGTAGAATTGAATAATAAATGAATATCTTTAATAACAAGAATAGTTTTACTATAATCAATCATACTTAATAAATTTATTAATTCTTGTTCACTATTAATATTTTGCAATGATAAGTAATGAATATCTCTTTTAAAATATAAAGCTAATCCTCTAATAAAAGTTTCTTTACCAGTTCCTTTACTATCAGTATCATCTTGATAAAATAAATATCCTTTATTAAAAGGTATATTTAAATTATTATAAAATTCTCGTGATTTTAAAAATGTATTGATATCATTAATTACATCATATTTAATATTATCATTAAGAATAATATTTTCCATTTTTTTATTATTAATTAATTTTTCATAAAACCAATTATTATCATCATTAATATAAGTATCAATAATTAAATTTTCATTAAGATAATTTTCATATTGAGCAATACAATAAATAAAAAAATTATTGACATAATTAATATCTTTTTTATTATGTTTAATTGATAATTTAATATCTTTACAATTTTTAAGAAAATTTATATTATATCTTATTTCACCACCCATAAACTTTATTTTATATATATTCATTTTAATTTTTTTATTATTATCAAGTTCACTGTAACCAAGAGAATTATTATAATTATGAATAAAATAAGCTAATGATTTATATAATAAATTTACTTTATAATTATCATATTCTACAGAATTTAATAAAATAGTATTATTTTGAATTGATACAACTATATTTTTATTAACAGTATTATTAAATAATTTATTATAAAAATAACAAAATAAGAATTTTAGTTTGATCAAAAATACATTAATTGAATTTGATATAAAATCAAAAAAATACTTTATTTGTGTTATTAAATAAATTAATAATGATAGTATTAATAAATGTACTACAGAATCAATAAAAAAATTACCTGAAGAAACATTTTTAATTAATTGTATTTGTAAAATATTATAAATTTGAGTGAAGATTTGATTATAATTAAATGGATAATTATTTTTTGAAAAACCTAAGATATCTTGCATAAATTGGTATTATAAAGATAAATAAATATTAAATTTTAATTAATTTTATTTATTTAAATATAAAAAATAAAATATAATTTATTTTAATCTTACCTAATAAAATATTTTTATATATTATATATTATATAATGTCAGGCAGTAATTTCATGTCAGGAAAAATACAAGGTATTAATCAAACAAATCCAAATAGTAAAATAACAAGTACAACTACTACAGCAGCAGCAGCACCATCTACAATTACAACCGATTTTGATATTTTTGCAACAGGATCATCAATAAATCCAACAAATTATGTATATGATGGACAAACAGTATTAATGATTAATTCAACACTAAGTCCAAATTCAAATATTGTAAAAGCTCAATATTTTGATCCAGTAACAGGTTATCCAAATTCATCAGCATCTGGATCAACTGGTTTTGGAAATTGGAATTTTGATTTAGTACAAACAAGTTATTTAAATGGTACAATGTCATCATCATCTTTATTAAGTGAATCTACAAGTATATATAGTAATTTACAACCATATAACAGTTCACTAGGATTATATAATATTGATATTGTTAATAGTGGTTTACAAACATCTGGAGGTGATTCAACACAAACAGAATTTTTTAGTTTAACAGCTCAACCATATGCCACAACAAGTGGTGAATTTGTAGATACACCTACTTATAATAATATTAATCCAGGTTATTCTTCAAATAACAGTGATAATTTTATATTTACATCAAACTACTATGTTCAACAAAAGAATGAAATTATTATTGTTCAATTAGTATTTACAGTTACTAATACTAATGCATTAAATGTATTAAATACATCAACTAGTAATACACCATCTGTTAGTGTAATTGTTTATAATAAAGTAATTACACAAGAAACTTTAGCAGGTTTATCAAATGGAAGCGGTGCAAAGACAAAAGTATACAGTGCAGGTCCAATTCCATTACAATACATGCAAGGAGGATCAACATTTAATCCAATAAATGCCAACTATAATATTAACAACAATGTTCCAATTATTATAGCCGACGGATATTCTAAATTATATGCCACATTACCATTAATCTATGTACCACCAATTTTATCAGGTTCAACTTATTATCCACAATATTTAAATCAAGGAACTGACAGTAAGCCAGGTTATGTAATTGAAAGTAATGTTCCATACATACCAACAACAGGAAGTGCAATTAACGGAACAACAATTTCATCATCACAAGTATTATATGGTCATTTTGTTGTAGGTGTTGCATATTCAAATGATTTCTCAACATATAATCCAGGTTCATATATATATTCAGAAGTATTAATTAAGAATATATGGAGATCACCAATTTCTATATATAGTAGTTATCAAGCATTTTCAGTAAATGATATGGCTACAAAATTAGTTGTATTATTATTTGGAAAAACAAATAATGGAGGAACATTTTTAGTAACAAATACAGGTACACCATTAAGTTTAATAAATAACTATGCAGTAACATCTTTAAGAAATTTCATGAACATAATGAAAGCAGTAATTAATACTTTTGATGGAAGTTCATCACTTGTAGACTATTTTATTAATCCAAATACTGTACAACAAGTAAACAGCACAGGTTCATACAATATTCAAATATTAACCTTACAACCATTATTAGAAGGTGCAATTACAAATCCACAATCAGTATTATCATGTCCAAACATGTATTATATGTTTTTAAATAGTAAGAATAGTACAAATATGTCAATAGATCCATCAAATCAGATAGTATTTGGTCAGAATATTGGTCAATCATATTTTGGATTATCAAATAGTACATTATGTGCAGGTGGAAATTTAAAATATTACAATAGTAGTTTAAATATACTAGCAACAAACAACAATGAATTATTTGCAAATTCAATTTATTTAGGTCAAAATATTAGCAATGGTCAAACATTTTACATGTTATTAATATTACCAGAAGCATTATTTAATGGTAATGCATTAGATACTACAAATAACATTGTATCAGTATATACCTCATCAAATACATTATTTTACATCAATGCATCAAGTAATACATCAACTAAATTTAGTGAAGATGCATATGTTGTATCAAGTACAGGAACATCAACTTCAACATTTAATGTAAGTAAATTAATAATGAGTGCATCAAATATTACATTATTTTAAGTGAATTTTATATATGAATAAATTATATTTAATAATAGTATAAATATAATTTTATAATGATTAAATCTTCATCAGATATTAAAATAGTTTATAAAAAACCAACAGAATATGATAACATTACTAATGTATCAGCAAATTCAGCAGATAATTCAGCAGATAATTCAATAGATAATTCAGAAATAGATTCATCATTGAGTATAGAGAGAAATGAACAGAAAGACATTAAAATAATGTCAATACAAAAGAATAAAATAGAAAAATTTGAGAATAATGATACAAATAGTAATCATAGTAATTATATAAAAAAAGACGATACTGAATTATTAGATAATTTTTTAAAATACAAGTTATTAAATAATGAATCAGAAGATATCAATATATTATTAAGAAATTACATTATAGAGAATAATATAAACCACGAAGAACAACAAAATTTAATAAAAGAACTAACAATATTAAATAATAGAAATAAAAATAGACAAAACGAGATATTAAATGAATCAAGTTGTAAAACAGAAAAAATAAAGAATTTAATGTATGAATTTGATATAAATACTTGGTTATTTGTAAGTATAATTTTAATAGTTTTATTATTTGTAATTATGATTTTTATAAAAAAATATTAGCATTTTTTAACAAGTCACTAATTGATTGACCATCAATATTTTCTATTTTCAAATTAGTTCTTTTTTTTATTTTTTTAATAAAATTATTATGTATATCTTTTAAAATTACATTATTTTTAAGAATATGTTTTAATATTAAATGTAGTGGTGTATTTCCATAATTATCTTGTAAATTAAACATATTTATTTTTTTTTCAGTATCAATTTTAATAAACAAGTTTAAAAGTTCTAAATTTTCAGCTTCATCAATATTAAAACAAATACGATGTAAAGGTATTTGCCCCCATTTATCTTTAATTAATGGATCAGCATTATGATTAAAAAGGATATTAATTGCTTCTATATTACAAAGGAAAACAGCAATATGTAAAGGAGTATCACCATCTTTATCTTGTTCATTAACATTAAGATTAGAATTAAACTTTAGCATATTATCAAGCTGTTCAATATTATTATTAGCGACAAGTTTAAATAGAGTAGGATTAAAGATATTATTTTGTATAAAATTAATATTAGTTAAATTATTTTCAATTTTAGAAGAATTAAAAATATATTTAGATGGATTAATAAAATAATTATCAAGATTAGTATTTATAATATTATTTTTATTCATTTAATTTATAATTATAAAAAAAATATAAAAAAAATACAATATTAATAAATAAATGTTTAGTCAAATTATATATTTAATAAATATAATTTCAATATTTGAATTAATTAATTGGTTTATTTATTTATTTAATTATATAAATATTTTAAATCCGAGATTTTTATATTTTAAGAATAAAGATACACAAAAAATAATTAAAAGAATTGATAAATTATCAAATGTTGAGATTGAATATTTAATAAAAGGATCAATTGTATATGATAAGATAAATCATAATTATATTAATTCAGAGGATATAGATATTACAAAATTAACAATAAAAGAAATGACAAATATAATTGGATATACATTATTTGGTATAGACATTGAGAATATAACATCAAGTTCAAAATTTATATTAATTCAAAATTTAATAAAAAAAATAGAAAATATATTAGATATAAAATTTTCTGTATTAGAAGAAGATAAATATTTATATAGAAAATGGGGTAGAACTCATATACAATTTAATTTTAGACCATTAATAATGCAAATACCAATTAGAATTATTATAAATGTAATACATTATTATATGATTTTTAAATTAAAATTTAAATACAGTAGTTATGATAAAAATAAAGTTGCATTTCTTTATAATATAAGTGATCCTGATAAAAAAACTTTATTATTTATACATGGTTTTGGTTTTGCATATATACCTTATATAGAAATATTATTAGAATTATATAAACATTACAATATAATAATAATAATTTTACCAAATATTTCAAGTTATACATATTATGACGAATTATATCAAAAATATTTTCCATCAATGAATGACTTGAACGATAATATTTATAGTTTTTTAGAAAAAAATAATGTTAAAGATTTATTATTACTATCACATAGTTTTGGAACATATGTAACACAAATATTAAGAAAAGATTCTAGATCTACTATATTTAGTAAAATTATAATGGTAGATCCTATAATTTTTTGGAGTGGTTGTTTTAAAATGATATTATATGCAGATAATCCAGTATATAGGAAGTATCCATTATATTCTAATATATTTGATAACATGATTAATTTTTTAATATATCAATGTATTTATATAAAATATGTATGCCATCGTGTAATGTTTGGACCAGATTTTTGGTTATATAGTGGTAAAGAACTAGAAAATACTAATGTAAAATTAATATTTCATAAATATGATTATGTATTAAATGCAGAGTTATTATATAATAAAGTAAAAGACAATGTTAAATGTTATTATTTTGAAAATGAAGATGCTACACATGGAACAATATTAACAGATATTAGTTATTTTAATGAATTAAAAGATATAATAGATAGTTAATTTTTTATAGATAGAAAATTATTATATAATAAAAATTGATTATTATATAATAAATTAATGTATAAGATATACCCAAAATATAGTTTTTTTCATAAATATAATGTCACAAACTATAAGTAATAAACCTGTTAAAAAATATAAAAAAACTATCTCTACACGAATAGCAGATGATATTAAAAAATGGGCTTCAAAAAATAATTCATTTGACGAAGCAATTAATGAATATAATAATAATAAATCATTATGGGAAAATAAAAAATATGTATATGCTAATGTAATTGTTATAATAAAGGAATTAATACAAGAATTAAGACATGATATTTTAAAATATTTATTTGAAAATAATAGTTATTATCAAGATAAGATGCGATTTGTAGATGATAATAAATATACGCCATTTCATAAATTGGTATGGCCAACAAAAGAAAAGATTACTAATAGTTCAACTATAGAATTAATAGAAAATATCAGATTAACTTTTAATGAAATAATTAAATTTAATTTTAATATTTTTAATTATATTATTAAAAATAATAAACAAGAAACATTTTTAGGAGCATTACTTCATTATAAAAATAATATATCTATAGAAACAAAAGAACTATTATATACAAAAATAACGAGAGAATGGATATTATTTGAACATATTGAATTTCATATAAATGGTTTATTAAATCTATGTAATGATATTAATTTAGTGAACGACAAAATATTATATATAATAACACGATTTCCTGAAGAATCAGTTATTAAAATATTTAATTGGATATTATACATGACACCAAATGATACAACAAAAGTAAATATAAATATAAATAATTTAGTAAATGTATTATTATCTGAAATAAATAATGAATCAGATTTTATTAAATATTTTTCAGATATCAATTTAGAAGATAACAAAAAAAAATTCATTAGTATATTATTAGAAAATTATGATAAATATATTAATGATTGGTTAAATACTATATGTATTAATAATCCAATGGCAGATATTGAAGTATATAAAAGTCAAGCTAATAAAAATTTATTAACTTTATTAGGTAAATTATATTCTAATAATTTTATGAAAGAAGAAATTTTATTATTTAATAACAAATTTATAAATAAAGATAATTTTATGTCAATGTTATATTTTTTAGAAAATTCTAATTTTAATATTTATTCAGAGAATATTAATGAAAAAAATATGATTAAATTATTTATTAATAATTATTATTTAAATACTATTAAAAAATATAAAATACAAATTATTTATTCATTTTCAAAATTAACTAATAATCAAAATTTTAATAATGAACATATTTTACTAATTTAGTAAATTTTTATATAATTATATAAAAAAATTAATATTTATATAATTAACTAATAATTAAAAATAAAAAAAATGCCTGATTCTAATATTACTTATATACTTGAACAATTTAGAAATGATTCAAGATCTACTAAAATGAGATTATCGCATGTAACAAATGTTCATATTGCTGCTATTGTTTTACGCGGTAAAATTATAGCTGAAGCAACAAATAAACTTGGATCAAGAAGTAAAGGTTGTGGTTATTCAAATTATACAATTCATGCAGAAAAAAATGTTGTAAAAATGTTAGGTGATTATAATAAACTTCGTGATGCTGATATGTATGTAATAAGATGTGGTAGAGGTATAAATTCTAATAAATTTATAAATTCTAAACCTTGTAATGATTGTGAGTATTTTTTATATAAATGCATGAAAAAGTATGGATTAAAAAATGTATATTATACATCATGAATGTGTTTTATATATAAACCACTCTAAAGATGCTTATTTTTATATATACTATAAAAAATTGAAAATTAA
>Ga0214917_10005232_pt1 | contig 13979 bp, 11 predicted proteins | sample LL_1208_BB_MetaG_FD_177983 | JGI IMG/M metagenome (GOLD analysis project Ga0214917, IMG submission 177983) | Freshwater microbial communities from Lake Lanier, Atlanta, Georgia, United States - LL_1208_BB | ecosystem: Environmental > Aquatic > Freshwater > Lake | place: USA: Georgia | collected... | reverse complement strand
GCGCACGCGGTTTTTGCGGTCACGCAGGCGCAACAGCCCGCTGGGGGCGGGGTCTGGCCATGGCGAGAGCATACGCTCGTCGAGGAAGGCCACGGCGGCGGCGTGGGCGGTGCGGCTAAGCGGCCCAATCGCCGGGTTGTTGAGGTAGGCGTGGGTCTGGGTGATGGGGAAGAGTTCGCGCATCTGGCTGATGTCGTACATGGTACACTCCGGTGTGTGGGAAAAAGCTATGCCAAGCATAGCATGGAATGGTGGGGGGGGCTTAGGAATTCATTTGCCTCGCACGGAGCACACGGAGCTGCGGAGGCTCCCAGCTCATGTCATTGCATGGCGCCTGTTCCCTCTGTGTGCCCTGTGCGAGGTAAATAACAATCTTATTTGTACTGCATTGTCAAACCTGTCCAATTACGTTAATATACGTAATACAGGATAAAAACGTATCGCGTAACAATTATTTTTTGTGCGTGCGAATTAGGTGTGCAATGCAAAATAGTCTCTTTTCATTGTGTGTGCCACGCGATCGAGTAGATCACGCACACTATCGCGTGACAATAGTCCTTATTCAACCTGCCAATATGCCCCCAATACACTAGCAGAACAATAAATCTTACATATACACTATAAGTCTATAATAGCCAATAGGAAAAAATGAGTGATGTACTACTTAATACGTGGATAGTTGCTAGAATCACTCAAAATTACTGCACCAATCTGTGCATTGAGTGTTTCAAGTGCCTGCTAGACTAACAATTAGAGTAACCAGCAGTATGAGTTATCACTAAGGGAATAAAGTGAAAAATTGCGAAAATCTTAACAAGTTTGTGTGATATCATGAGTTTTATTAGTGATATTTGTGGAATACTATTCGATTTGCTTTGATTCGTAATGGCAGATTAAGGATATATACTATGACATGTTATGTGTTTACATTTTTAGGTGATGCTACGGACTATGAAACGGCAATGCATTTTGATGAAAATGGCAATACATTTGACAACAAACCTACATATCATTCATTGGCATATTTGGGTTCTAAATATACTCCAGCCTACTTATTTGCATTTGTTGCGATTCCTCCGCATATGGATGATGTTCAACCTATGCTACGTGCATTTTATGAAGACATCGAACTTGATTTTACCAATCAGTTCCGAACACAAACATATCGTGAATTACCGATACACACACAACAGTTAGACACGTGTCAAGATAACAACAATTGGAACGAGTTGGCATGGACTATTTTAGAAACAATTGATAACTTACAACTTCAATGGAATAAACAAGATCAAGTTGTAATTGATATCACTCATGGATATCGAGTAATGCCTTATTTTGGTATTTTGTTGTTTCGTTACTTTAAATTGATTAAAGGTATTCAAAACGTACATATATCTTACGGTCATCTTCGTAAAAGAGATGAAATTAACGCTGACAATCATCATGTTTATTTCTCTGAAGTTACAAGTATTTCTCATCTTGAGGATTGGATTGACGCTGCTAACTTGTTCATTAGAGCAGGTCAGGCGAGTCGATTAATTGAACTATTATCACCCTATATGTTGCCTATTGCGCTAAAACAAATTACTGAGTTTACTGAAATGTTTCAACTCGTGAATTGGCCAAAATTTCGTTCTGTATTGCAAAATATGGGCAATAACATGAAAGATTTGGTTAATCCAGAAAATAAATATTATATAGCTGAACCACAGGCACGGTATGCAATTGAATGGATATTGAAAGAATATGCAGTGCTAATTACGGTTGCTAACAAGCCATATAATGCAAGTATATTGCTTGAACTCAAGCGTCATATATTAAAATTTTACATTGATAGGAATATGTATACGCAAGCGCTTATTTTGGCACGTGAATATTTGCTAACACGTTACTTATTTAACGGTGTGCATCCAAAAAACGGTGGCAAGTTAGTTTGTATAGATAATACTACCTATGATAGTTATGATTTTAAAAGCCTACTAAATAAAAAAGTGCGCGATTGGAATAATGATGCAAATCCGTACACAATTCTGAGGCCTAGTGAAATGTACCCGTGTAACATTGAAATAGGAAGTGAACAAAAGAACTTTGGAACGCTTGTTTTTACAATGCGTAATAGCGTTGGACATGGAATACAAGATATGGATTTGTCACCAGAAATTATTGAGAAAGTGATGAGGTTAATTATTAATGATAATGATATTACAAAGCCATCTAACATGACCACTACAACTGGTGTGACAGCTACCACCGATGTAATCTCTGATACTGATGCGATATCTTGATAACCACTGAATTTGATAAGAGAAGGATTATTATGGCATACTTAGTCGAAATTGCATTGGGCCCAGTACAAGGATTTATTGCAGCTGGGCGGAATACACGAGATTTAGCATTCGGTTCTTGGATGCTTCAGGATATTTCACGTCAAGTAGCAAAGGAGTTACACGAACTTCAATTCACATTGGTTTTTCCTACTGATCAATCCCGCGCAAGTACCAATAAACTTATGGCAATCGCACCTAAAAATATGAATGCGGATATGTTGGTCTATGTTCTTCGTCAGGTGGAAGATAGGGTTCGTGGTTATGTTAAAAATTCAGCAAGTAGCTTATTTTCTCAATTACCAAATCCCAATCCATCAACAGTTGACTCATTACATATTGATCGCGCATTGTGGCAAATCAATGATATTATCGAGTTTTATTGGGGGTGTGTAGAATATAATGAGTCAAATTATGCCCAGGCAGTGATTGATGTGCAAAACGAAGTTGCGGCACGTAAAAATAGCCGATTGTTTGAACCAAATCAATATGCTGACACAGTGCTCAAATCATCGTTGACGGGTACATATGAATCGGTAATACATAAGAATCTGTATCCGACTGAAAGTGATAGTTTGTACCGTCGATATCAAAAGCTTGAAAAATTAGCTAATGCCTATGGCATAGTTGGTGCTGAACAATTGTCAGGAATTGATGTGTTGAAGCGCAAGGCCACAAATAGTAGTTTTAAACCAATTAGTACAGCTGCGATTGCTGCACGAGGAATGGTATTACATATGCGACCAAACGTAAGATCTGCATTTGACTCATTCTGGCAAAGTACGTTTGGTTATAATTTCATGCAGAGTTCAAGTGAAAATCAAGAATTACTTGTCATTGGTGTAGATGATATATTAGAGCGCTTGCGTGCATATGCTGTAGAAGCATTTGACGGTCTTTCTAAAGATGACATAAATCAGTGGTGGCAACCTATCGATGCGATGATTCGCGGGCGCACTCAGGGAAATTCATTCGACATAAGTGAGTTTTTTGCATGCTTGTATGCCCCTGTTCGCGATATATACTTACATAATCAATCTAACACAAGTAGACAAAACATCGAAACTCATATTAATAATCTTCTCAATCATTTTAACCTGAGCAATTATTTTCGTGAGTATCGACGTGAAGATGCTAACCATCTTGCGGTAGCAGGATATGCATTGTTGCATAAAATAGATGTCAATCCATATTTTGCGGTTATTGTAGCAGACGGCGATCATATGGGTCCGACGATTGCCACTATTGCACGCCATTCAGTAAAAGCACACCAAGATTTCTCGGATACCATGTGGCAATTTGCTAGTGATGTGAGAACATACGTGGAAGGGTATCATGGTACAGCAGTATATGCTGGCGGTGATGATTTTTTAGTATTTGTCCCAGTATCAAATGCCATCGATTGTGCAGAAAGACTCAAAAATGAATTTGAAAGCTGTATGCAACGAGTGTTGTCTGGGTATGGCCTAACTACTCGTGTTACGCTTTCGATGGGTATAGTAGTTGCTCACTATCAGGATTCATTGAATGAGACAATGCGTAATGTACGTGAAGCAGAAAAGAACGCAAAAAAATTACGTAATGCAGTATCGATACGGATTGCTAAACGTAGCGGTAGTGTGCGCGATATTACAGGACAAGATGATTTTATTTCACGTATACGTGATTTGTCGACGCTATGGCGTACAAACAGAATACCACATGGATATCCTTACGAGATTCAGTCATTACTGCAGCGCTATTTTGCTGGAAATGTTCCACAAAACCCTGCCTATACGGATGAGAGAATCTTAAAATTACAAATCAAACGGATTTCATCTCGGAAGCAAGTTGATGCTCAAGTCGAATCGACTGTTGGTCCAAATCCGGATGTGAAAAGATGGTTGGAATGGAGTAATGAAGTGTTGATTGCAAGTGAATTGTAATTAGAAAGAGGAAATATGCCTGATACATTATGGATGGTTGAACCGCATGACAGCGTTATCGTCCGTGACGGACGGCCTTTCTCTGCCACCGAGAGTTACGCAGTAGCTTCTTCGTTACCATTTGTGCCTCCCAGCGTTATTGCTGGCGCAGTACGTGGTAGACAAGGGAGTGACAGATATGGGATGTTTGACAATGGACAACGCTTTCATGTACAAAAAACGAAGGTTCGAGGACCATTTTTGGTACATAAATTAAATGACAGAACACATACTTATTTTTTGCCACGCCCGGCCGATAGTCTAATGTTGGATGAGCCAGGCCAGCAGTTTCGTATGTTAAGGCCACAACCAAATCACTTCACAAATTTATCAAATAATCTAATACCTTTGTACCCAACCGGTCAAATGAACATGCTATCCAAACCGATTTTGGATAAGGCGCTTTATTGGTCTGATAGCCAATATCGTAGATGGTTATATGAAGATGTAGTTGTATATAATCCGCAAAATTTTCTGGATGAATTACCGCGGGACTGGCGTATGCATGTGACTATGGATGCTCAAACACACACTGCCAAATCGGGTGGATTGTTTGCAACACAAGGGTTAACATGGCGGATGGGGACATTAGCAGGTGGAATACGGGAATTTGCAATGATTGTAATGGTGGATAGCTCGCTTGACAATGCAATCCAAACACCACCAGTGATCGATACGTTTGGTGGTGAGCAACGATTGGTTCACTGGCACAAAACTAATGTCCCACTCCCTACGATTCTACAAGATTCTTCGCCAGATGATTTAATAAATACAATTGTTGCTAATCGTCGTTGTCGTATGTTATTGCTTACGCCAGGCTATTTTACACGTGGTTGGCTACCCGACATAGTAGCGGCGCAAGATGCTCCAATTGTTCGTGCCGTAGCAATTAATCGTGGTGAGTTTTATTCTGGGTGGGATATCCTCGGAAATACACCTAAGCATGCCATGCGATGTGCCCCAGCTGGGACAGTGTATTTTTTAGAATTTCCATCTGCATATACAGATAATGATATTCGTGCTTGGGTCCTTAAATGGTGGATGCAATCTGTAAGTGATCAATCACAACTGCAACATGATGGATTTGGTATTGCTATATTTGGACAATGGAGGGTGTGATGCGCCGTATTCAAAATAATCCTACATCAATACCTCAAAGAAATGCAGTCGCTGGTGCAATTATTGAGGAACAACGGCAGTATGACATTGTTACCCCGCTTTTAGGAAGTGGTGTCAAGACTAATTATCCTGATCCTGTTTCAACTTTACGTGTTTCATCAATTCGTGGCATGTTACGTTTTTGGTGGCGAGCTACACGTGGTTGGCAAAGTGGAGGAGACATAGCAAGATTACGGAATATCGAAACTTCAATTTGGGGTGGCGGTGTCATAAGTGGGCAGACTGTTACACAACGGGCATCACGAATTTCTGTGAGTGTGCAAGTAACAAATCGAGGTAATCATGTACGATTGCACGATGATGATGCGTATCGTTACATTTTCTTTGCGTTAAAAGGTAACAGAAGAAATGAGCCACCAAGAGAAGATTATTGTTTACTAAAAGGGGTTAAATTTACGCTTACTTTGCGCTATCCAAAAGATATTGAAACAGAAATCCATGCTGCATTATGGGCATGGGAACATTTTGGGGGCATTGGTTCACGCACACGGCGTGGTGTGGGGAGTATCTATTTACGTCATAGTACACGTGTTGCGATACATTCCCAAACCATTAACCAACAACATACACTTGAAGAACAGATTGTTGCTGTAGCGAGATATTATGGGATGGACAAGAGCGTAGATCAATGGCCTGTTGGTGTACCGTCATTGGCTGGATTGAATACAAACTATCAGGACAAAGGCACAGCAGCGTTTCATATTATCAACAATACAAGATGGCTTGATTCTGATGCAGCATGGAAAGAATTGATTTTCAAATATCAGGCTTTTCGCCAATCTCGTCGGGTAAATGAACAGGGTAGAACATCTTCTTCCTATTGGCCGATACCAAACGAAGTACGTGCACTTTGGAATGCGAATGTTCAAAATAACGTGCCTTTTAGACCGAGAGATACTCAATTTGTTTCTACGAGCGTTTTTTCAGGGGCACAGCTAGGAGCACCAATTATCTATGAGTTTCGTACAGCGAAGGACTTTAATTATGATGATAACACACCTAAAGTTGTTCATAAATTTACACTATCTTTGGATGAAAAAGATGTACGAAGGTTTGCAAGTCCGTTTATTTTTCGACCTGTGTCGCAATTGAATGGCAAGTGGTCTGCTTTGTATGTGGTGTTAGCAGGTTCACGGCAACAGGCAAACTTATTCTTGCGTGGTCAAAAAACGGTAGATAATGACATTACCAATAGATTGACTAGGCAACCTGTTCGTGCATTTGGTACACGGAAATTTTCTCTAATTATTAATCGGCGTGCCATTGAAATTGATGAAGCCGATGTTATAGCTGCGTTGTTTGCGTATATGAAGTAATAAGTTAGGAGTTATTTCTATGACTATCAAATTGTTGGGACTTCGTGCGCTGACACCCATGCATGCGGGTACTGGTAGTGGGGAAGGCATGGTGGATTTACCAATTATCCGTGAAAAATCAACGGGTTTACCAATCATACCTGGATCAACTATCAAAGGTGTTCTGCGAAGTGGTACAGCAGCATCAATTAACGCCGCATTCGGAGACATCAAGGTGGCTGGATCAATTAATTTCAGTGATGCATATTTGTTGCTTTTGCCTGTACGAAGTATGGCTGGTATATTTGCGTGGGTTACTTCTCCGTATATTTTGCGTCGTTTTGTTCGTGATTTACAATTTACGGCTATCCAAGCAGTTGGTAATCAACCACTTGCAACACTTGCTGATATACAAGCGATTACTCCTAATAATACGACTACGGCTATGCATGCACAGGGCAGTGAGTTACTTTTAAGTCAACAGGCTGGGAATCAGACTACTAGGCGTATCGTGCTGGAAGATATTCAACTTACAACGGTGCAATCACTTCCGAATAATTCGGCAATCATCAATAGTCTAAGTATGCTTGGGGTAATGAGTCAACAAGAGTTAAATAGTCATCTCTGTATTGTGAGCGATACTGTGATGAGCTTTTTATTGCAAACTGCTACTGAGATCCGTGGTCGTAATCGAATTGATCAGGTCACTGGAGTTGTGGCTAAGCAGGCTTTGTGGTATGAAGAAATGTTGCCTGTAGAATCAGTAATGGCTGGGATTGTGCGAATTGTACCTCGTCATAGGAACGTTACTGAGCAAACGATTATCAATGAACTTGTGAACCAAATGCAACATTTAATTATGCTTGGAGGAAAATCATCAGTAGGTCGCGGTGTCTGTTCCGCAAGATTGATATGAAGATAGGAGGGTGGGTTGATGAGAAGTCGCGAACAGATTTATACCACGCATGTGTATAATCGGTTGCTTACCAGAAACCAAGGTAATCCATCCGAGGAATATAAACGCATTGCGCTTCGATTCCCAGCAATTTTGCGGAAGACGGGACTAACACATAGCATGGGATATTTGACTAATGATTTGCAGGGAGCTTATCGAGATTACTTTAATGATATCGTGTCAATACTGGCAAATCAAGATATTGCAGGTATTCAATTCCCCTCAGATGCTAGCAAAGTATGTCCATTTACTCAGAGTTTGAGTCAAGACCAATATATTTACGCAACACAGGAACTTTTGGTTGTCTCGGCTTGGATTAAGCATTTCTGTGAATGAGAGATTGACTATGACAAATCAAGTTGATATACGACGTGTACAGAATATTATGTTCGATAGCAAACCGAATGCAGGATTAATTTATGATAAATATATGAAAAGTTTTGGACCAAATGACAAATCAGATATCATTAATCAAACAAAAAAGGCTAGTTTGGCAAGTCCAATGTACCGTGCTTACTTCCAACGTTGGTACGATACATTTCAACATGCTAATATTGCTATGCGCTCGTATAAAACTGAAGGACGACTAATTATTGGAATTGGTGATGCGTCAGTGCGCGATATCGGCATAAGCCTTAATCATACATATGGAGTTCCATATATACCCGGCAGCTCTTTGAAAGGCATTGTTAGTTCTTATATTCTTGGTTTAAACGATAGCAATTGGGATGACTCATCTGATAATTATCAGAACCTTTTTGGTACACAAGCATTGGCGGGTGGTGTAAGCTTCATGGATGCATTGTGGAATCCCACTGATTTAACAGATGACGAGTCTCCGCTTGAAGTTGATGTAATTAACCCACACCATCAGTTGTACTATAATCCATTGAGTAATGCTTCACCGGATGACTTTGAAGGCCCGATTCCTAATCAATTTTTAACTGTCAAGAATCAACAACATTTTGTGGTGCCGATTTATGGGGATGTTGCATGGGTAGATATTGCATTTTCTATGCTTACTCAAGCACTTTCTTCAAAGGGCATCGGCGCCAAAACTAATTTCGGATATGGACGTATGGTGATAGCCGATAACGTAGATAATACTGAACAAACAGTGATAGCCGAATTTCACAACAGATTAAACTCAATTCCTGGTCCAAGGATTAAGTCAGAGATTGGCGCCATCGTAGCGAGTTGGCGTCAAATTCAAGGTTCTGATAATAGTAAACGTGAAATTGCGAAACTGATTATCGCTAAAGCAGATGATGCAAAAATCGATGAGAACAAATCTTGGTATTTAGAATTAAAGAGTTTTGTTAATTTGACACAGTAGTTTTAATTTAGTTGAATGCTATGAATAAAGGACATTGCAATGTAAACCACTAACATCACCCATCTCAACTGTCGAGACAAGATATGGCAATTGGCTGATCGTTCTACTCACTCGTGAAACCGCGCGGCAAAGACGATTTTGACGATTCCACAAACAAGTTGTTACCTGCCTATAGCGGTAACCGTGTTACCCCCTTGGCGTCCCACAAAATCAAACCGGTAGTCGGACATGCCGTGATTAGTAGCGAAATCTATGCCTGGAGCGATGAGGCCGCCGGTCGGATTTTTTCTCTGAAGATCCTGATGCCCCAAATCACTGGATTATTGCTGATGATTTACGCCATCTTTAAGGTTTTTTCGTAACGGATGACCACTGCGCAAATCCCCCTCCCCCCATTAAATTTGACAGACTACGTCATCATGGTATAGTAAAAATTGTCCATCCCCGGACGCATCAATAGCGCGGCCACGTACCCTCTACGTCACGGCCATGGTGTCTGTTACTCCCTACCACCCCTGGTAGGTGCCCCCGCTGCCGACACCGCCCCACAATGGCGCCCGAAAGGAGGTTTTTGACGTACCACGTTGACTGCTTCGATTTGGTGTGTCGGGATGTACCTGTAGTATGTATGACAGGAGTTTCACCGTGATCCAAAGAACGACCATTTTGCTCAATCCAGAATTACCCGTGGTGCAAAGAGACATTGCTGATTGCAATCTGATGCATCAACGGGTCATGAGCATGTTTCGCAATGTCCGCTATAACCGTGTCGCCAATCGCATTTTATACCGCGTTGATAATGACGACGAGGTGCCGTTATTGACCATCCAAAGTATGGCGCCACTCGACATTATGGAATTGCCGTTTAATTACACCTATCGCCCCGTCACTAGCGATGCCGACTATGGCGAGCGGATCGCAAGCCTGCCTGCCCAGACGGCGTGTGGATTTGTGTTGCTCGCCAATGCCAATAAGCGTGACTACCAGAGTGGCAAGCGCCAATCGTTAATTCATCCCGCCGAATCGTTGGCGTGGCTGATGCGTCAAGCTGCTCAGCATGGCTTTGCCGTGGGGGACGTGCAGGTGACTCAGATGCCTCGGGTGCAGGGTGTGCAAAGCCAATGGACGTTGACCTACCACCCTACTCGTTTTTGTGGTGAATTAACGATTATCGACCCCATCCGTTTTTTGGCGGGGCTCACAACTGGTATTGGTGCTGCCAAAGCGCATGGCTTTGGCTTATTAGAGGTACACACCCGATGACAACATATTTGCCCCAGCACAACAAACAACAATTGCCCCGCGTCACTGATAGTTGGTCGTTTGTCTATGTCGAAACGGCGCATATCGAACGTGACGCTCATGCCTTGGTTGTCAGCAACGAACAAGGCCAAACTCGCCTCCCTAGTGCCCAATTTGTCAGTATACTTGCAGGCCCTGGCACCACCATTACCCATGCCGCTAGTAGCCTGTTGGCTGAGCGGGGCTGTAGCATGGTGTGGTGTGGCGAAGCGGCAGTGCGCTTTTATGCCAGTGCCTTGCCCGAAACGCATACCTCTGCTTTACTCGAATCGCAAGCCCAAGCCTGGGCCTTCCCACAGGCGCGGGCCGAAGTAGCACGGCGTATGTACCGTATGCGCTTCCCGGATGATCAGGTCGACAGTCGTACCACCATTGAACAATTGCGTGGTCGCGAAGGGGCGCAAATGCGTACCCTATACCGCGAAATCGCCCAGCGCTATGGGGTGGAATGGCAAGGGCGGAGCTATGATGAAGCCGACGGCTTGTCGAACGACCCCATCCAGCAAGCCATTAGTGTGGCCAATAGTTGTTTGTACGGCGTCTGTCATGCGGCCATTGTGTCGCTGGGGATGACCGGTGGGTTGGGATTTGTGCATCACGGTCAGCAGCGATCGTTCGTATATGACATGGCCGATTTGTACAAAGCCACGGTCAGCTTGCCTATCGCCTTTGCCGCAGTGGCCCAATCAGACGCCAACGTTGCCCAACGGGTGCGGCGGGCCTGTCGCGACGCGTTTTATACGCAACGCTTGCTCGCGCGGATTGTGCCTGACCTGCTGGGATTGTTTGCCTTACCCATTCCAGGGGTGCGCTATATCGACATGCAAAAGGATGATCTCGGCGACCAGACATTGGGAGGTGAATAAGTGTTGTGCATTATTGGTGAAAATCTGCCTGCCAAGTTGGCGGGTTGGATTAGTCATTGGTTAATCGAAGTGCAACCGCAGGTGTACATCGGGGTGGTATCGGCGCGAGTGCGTGACCAATTATTGCAACAGGTACGTAATCAACTCGCCAAAGGAGGTGGTGCCACGGCAGTCTACCCGGCGCGTACTGAGCAAGGGCTGATGATCAAAACGTATGGGGCGACCACCCAACGCGTGATTGATTTGGATGGGGTGTTGTTGATGGCCAAACGCACGCCGTTGCCATAGGGATTTGGCGCTTGACAACCGCATAAAAACGGCGTATGCTACAGGCAATGAATGAGTGGTGGGGGGCTGTTAAGGTTGTGTTAACAGATGTGCAAAAACGAATATGGACACAACATATTGTGTAGTTTGCAAAACCTCCACCACTAAATCAAGTATCTTCCCCACACGCGTGGGGTCTGAAACTTTGAATTAATAAACTGAAACCCTTCCCCGTAGATCTTCCCCACACGCGTGGGGTCTGAAATGTATTTGTCAGTTCGGGAATACATTCGCTGACATCTTCCCCACACGCGTGGGGTCTGAAAGCCAAGTAGGCCTTATGCCGTGCCTGCGCGAAACATCTTCCCCACACGCGTGGGGTCTGAAAGCGTTATATGACCTTATCTATGGCACCGATTGGCATCTTCCCCACACGCGTGGGGTCTGAAAAGCGGCCCCATTCTTCCTGTTTTTCCACCCATAATCTTCCCCACACGCGTGGGGTCTGAAAGTTTGGCACCTCCCAAAAGCCGACACACCCCTCAATCTTCCCCACACGCGTGGGGTCTGAAAGTTGCGATCTTTACACTCTTTCCGAACCTCCTCATCTTCCCCACACGCGTGGGGTCTGAAAGTCCACATAATCAGGGTGATTTGTTTTGATATTATCTTCCCCACACGCGTGGGGTCTGAAATTTGAGGGGAGTGCGAAATATATTAGGCAGGTGATCTTCCCCACACGCGTGGGGTCTGAAACGGAGCATCACGTACAATTGCTCTGTTATGGTAATCTTCCCCACACGCGTGGGGTCTGAAAGTTTTTTGCAATCGCTGATTGAGATGCGGTAAAAATCTTCCCCACACGCGTGGGGTCTGAAATGCGTCTCGCGCAATTGGGTCGTAGTCAAGATAATCTTCCCCACACGCGTGGGGTCTGAAAGTCTTCCCGAACGAATGCCAACTCGGCCTTGAGATCTTCCCCACACGCGTGGGGTCTGAAAGGTGTGGAGGATGAAGCGGATAGCACTGAATACATCTTCCCCACACGCGTGGGGTCTGAAATGGCCGCATTGGGGGCAAGATAGGCTGTTTGGATCTTCCCCACACGCGTGGGGTCTGAAAAGTGCCAACCTGAGGCGTTCTGCATGTTGGTGGCATCTTCCCCACACGCGTGGGGTCTGAAAAGCTTGGACTCGCAAGTCTAACAGCTTCAGCCAATCTTCCCCACACGCGTGGGGTCTGAAAATCACCTCACCCCCAGTTCTTTCCGTAGCATCGATCTTCCCCACACGCGTGGGGTCTGAAAGCTGAGGGCTGCGATAACATTGTTGAGGATGGTATCTTCCCCACACGCGTGGGGTCTGAAAAAGAACATTTGGACACCATGCCCACATGCATATATCTTCCCCACACGCGTGGGGTCTGAAATCTCCCCGAAAACATGGACGAAGCGGAGTTCCAATCTTCCCCACACGCGTGGGGTCTGAAATGAGGCAACCGTGTGTTGTAGACCAGTGTGACAATCTTCCCCACACGCGTGGGGTCTGAAATAGTCCCTACGTAAACACCAGCACTGCTATAAAATCTTCCCCACACGCGTGGGGTCTGAAATTTTGAATTATATTTGAAGGTTTTTCAAATTTGATCTTCCCCACACGCGTGGGGTCTGAAATTCGAACCGTGTTAACTATACGTAGTAATTAATATCTTCCCCACACGCGTGGGGTCTGAAAAACACCCGTTTTTGTCGAACGCGGGCAAACTCCGATCTTCCCCACACGCGTGGGGTCTGAAAGAAGTTCCCGTGGCGGTCCACCAACACCACGTATCTTCCCCACACGCGTGGGGTCTGAAATACATATTCCCGCCGATTTACCTCCCATCCTTCAATCTTCCCCACACGCGTGGGGTCTGAAAGCTGGCGTGGTCAACCAAATCTGAATCTTGAGATCTTCCCCACACGCGTGGGGTCTGAAATTGATGTGCAATCATGGCATAATAATCTAATTGATCTTCCCCACACGCGTGGGGTCTGAAATACATAATATGAGAGCCACTTCTCTTGGCATAAATCTTCCCCACACGCGTGGGGTCTGAAAAGCGAACGAGTTTCGGACGTGGCCCAGCAGGGTGATCTTCCCCACACGCGTGGGGTCTGAAAGATGGCCGCCTCCACCGAAACGGTGGTGGCCTTGATCTTCCCCACACGCGTGGGGTCTGAAAGCGGAAAGTGGTCAATCAGGTATTGAGGCTTTGCTCTTCCCCACACGCGTGGGGTCTGAAATTTAACGTGGTTGCACTCGACTCCACGGGTACAATCTTCCCCACACGCGTGGGGTCTGAAAGAACGGTTTCAAGACGTAAAATGTGTCGCATCCATCTTCCCCACACGCGTGGGGTCTGAAATTTAACGTGGTTGCACTCGACTCCACGGGTACAATCTTCCCCACACGCGTGGGGTCTGAAATACTCCAACTCTAGCTGTTGAATG
>Ga0214917_10005231_pt1 | contig 13979 bp, 22 predicted proteins | sample LL_1208_BB_MetaG_FD_177983 | JGI IMG/M metagenome (GOLD analysis project Ga0214917, IMG submission 177983) | Freshwater microbial communities from Lake Lanier, Atlanta, Georgia, United States - LL_1208_BB | ecosystem: Environmental > Aquatic > Freshwater > Lake | place: USA: Georgia | collected... | reverse complement strand
TATGATTGGGTAGTTCTTGTCTCAAACAATATCATCAACACCAGAACTGAATGGCCATTGTCTGATGCAGAATTCTCTAACTACCTTGAAAGGAAATACACAGAAGCAGAGTTAGCATCTCCACATCATTATGAAACAACATTGGTCACAGATTCCAGAGGAAAGATGATCGTTCCTGCTGGTAAGATTGTTGATTCTAATTTTACTGTAAAGTATTATGATGAGATTCTTGGTGTATCAGTAACAAAAAATCCAGTTAAACTGGTAAGCATTTATGAATATGAAATTAAACAGAATGATAAAAAAAGAAACATCTATATCCTAAGACCAAGATTTCTACAGACTGCTATTGATGATATGAAGAGGATTATGTCTTATGGATTCTCCTCACAGTATGTTGATGATGGCACTAAAAAAGGAGAGAACTTAAGAGTTCTCTCCCCTAGATAATCACTCCTCAGCTAAACGCTGAAAGTAATTCAAAGCATCATCCTCCTCTTCCTCAAAACTTGATGAACGACTTGGTGTACGAGTCCCACCAGACTTTCCCTGCACAACTTCTTCGGCAGTAGGAACAGGTCCACGATCCTCATCTTCATCATCAAAGGATTCATCTACTGGAGCAGCAGACTTTTTGCCAAGAACAGCTTTCAGACGAGCATCAAGTTGTTCATAGGTTTTCATCTTCTCTGCATCAGTAAACTCTGAAAGAGAATATGTCTTCTTCCAAATTGCTTCCATAGCATCATCATCATCAAAGAGTGGTTCAGGATTACCAAACTCTGACTTATCATAGTTCCAGTAACCATCCTTCTTGGTAATCTTTACCTTGAAGTTAGCACCACCCCAGAAATCAAAAGGATTGATTGGGGTCTCATCATCAAACTCTGGCTTCATAGCAGCCATAATCTTATCGAAGATTTTCTTACCATACTTATAAAGGAATACTTTTCCTTCATTTTCAGGATGCGATTTATCCTGAACAACATAGATGTTAGAATAGTAAGACAGTTTGCGCTTACGATCACGAACAATATCTTGATTTGCTTTACTGCCTGTGTTCCACAGTTCCCTATTTGCTTCACACACAGGGCAGTTTTGATTGATTGTGGTCAGACAGTTATCAATAAACCATCCACCAGGACCTTGGAAGGCATGGGTATAGACCTTTGCCCATGGCAGGTCTTCCCCTTGTGGGGCAGAAAGGAAACGAATGACTGCAAATCCATTTCCTGATTTGTCTACTTCTGGTTTCCACAGACGTTCATCTGAAGAACCACCAGTAGAATTCATCTTCTCAACTTCTTGTACCAGTTTGGACGTAAGAGAACCAAGAGAAGATTTCTTTTTAAGGTCTGTAAAAGACATTAGATTACCTCGGATTAGTTAGATTAATTGGATTGATTATCCAGAGACATCATAGCAAAAGAAGAAGTCTTAGTCAACAATATTTCTCAAGATTTTTTTATAATCAAAAATATCTACTTGAATAAATGGAGAATATTTTTGTATCTTTAATGACATTAATTCCCATACAGGATCTAAAAGTTTTTTATCAAAATTATTCCTGAACAGGAATATTTTATCATAAATGGTAAAGGTTTCTATACTAATTTTCCCGCTCAGGAACATTTTAAGAATAGGTGGATGTTGCCTTGAAGCATCAAGAATGTCATTCAAGTTGCCTTCGGACAACATCTTTTCGGATTCTTGAGTAAACAAATACTTCAAACTTTGTTGTCTCTTCTGCCATTCTTTATAACAAGTATCTCCATCTCTTATAACATTCCCAATCCATACACTTGATGCATCATCTGCTTCTACTAAGTTAGCAACAAAGAACTCTTTGATTTCATTATCATTCTTTTGTCTACTAATTCTTTCAAACCAATACTTATCTTTACGCTTGTTGAATGATTCTACTGATGCTCTTGACTTACCTGCATATTTAAAATAATCATAATTTGATTTACTAAAATGATTCTTGAGTGCAAGATAAGTTTTGTAAACATCAAATGGGGTCATATCAAAAGTTTAGCTCTAGATGTTCTCTTCAAAAAGTTTAAGTTAATGGCATCACACTTGAGTTTTTCTTTGAGGGGTTTACTAATCAATTTACTGATAGAATCAACTTCAATTTTATTCTCATCACAGTAATGAACAATAGCATCAATATAATTCATTTCCTCATTAGTTTTTACAAGTTCTTCTATGATTTGAGAAAACTTTGCTGGGCACAAGAACTTGAGATCTAATGCATTTTTTAATTCATCTTCCATATTCTTTTAATTTAGATTGAATAAACTCTTTGATGTAACCATTAAGTAACTTAATATATTTCATTTTATCATACTCCTCATAGACAACGCAATCCCCATCTTCACATGCCATAAGGATAACTAATTTTTTAACTGCAATTCCTGTAATCTCATAAAACATACAAGCATAAGCAGCACACTGAACAAAGTAATGTTCAACCCATTCTTTGGGTTTTGGTTTTTTTGAAGTTTTAAAATCTATGATTGCTAGTTCACCATTATACTCTGCAATACAATCTACAGTTCCTGCAATACCAAGAACTTTACTGTATAGTGAATTCTCAAGTGCATGAATATTATCTATATTATCTATCTGACTTTTTGCAATTTTAAATAAAAATTGTGAGAGTGTCTGAACACTTGGCAACTCTACATTATTCAAATAATTTTCAACAAGACTGTGCATATCAGTTCCACGACTGGTTGCTTGTTTGTTGATTTTGTTTGCTTCCTCTTCACCTACCTTCTTTCGCCAGTTCTCAAAGATATGTCTATTGTGAAAACTTGTAACTGATGTAATAGAAACTAACCTGGAGAGGTTGTCCTCTCCAGGTATCTTATAATATCTTACACCATCAATCTCTTCCCTTTCAAGTTTGGGAAGATTCATATTAACATGATTGAACATCAAAAACCTGCAGCTATTTTATTGACAATGTAAGATTTAACAAGACCAGATCTAACAATGTCTTCAACCCCAAATTCAATTGATTCAAACTCTGGCATTCTTTGAATAATTTTCATAAAATTTAAAATACCATCCCTTTCGTTATTTCTTGTTAAATCTGATTGTGTAGCATCACCACAAAACATAATCTTAGAGTTGTCACCAACTCTTGTAATTATACTATCAAGTTCATGAAAATTCAAGTTCTGACATTCATCAACAATAATAATAGAGTTATCTAAAGTAGTTCCTCTAATAAATGATGTGCTCCAAAACTTAATCGTCTCTTGTGCTTTAAGATTTCCATAAAGCATTTCAAATTCTGAATCACTATTACACTCAAACATATACTTTACCATGTTCTTATAGGGAATTTGGTAAAGAGATGACTTGTCTTCATGATCTCCAGGAAGAAATCCAATTTCCCTTGTAGCTACCAATGATCTGACAATTACAATTTTATCAAATGGTGTCAATTCATCAAGAACATCTTTCAGTGCTAAGTATAATGCACAGAATGTTTTACCTGTTCCTGCACAACCATAAACAAAAAGATGTTTATTTAAATCATAAGCATCAAATAGGATGGTTTGATTCTTAGTTAATGGTTGAATGTCAAGTAGAGCATCTAAATTGATTGCTTTTCTTTTCTTCTTATTCCTTACAGTTGTACCAATTCCAATAGGAGATTCTCCTATGGTTCTTCTTCTGTTTCTTGCCATTAGATTTTAGTTACACGTGAACCTGGAGCTTTGGATGCTTTTTCAAGAACATCATTCCAACCTGGATTTTTACTGATTAGTTTATTTTTCCAATCACCAACTTCTCCAGGACTTGCACATCCTTCAGACCAATCCCTTCCCCATTCATGATTGTCTTCATACCATTGAGTAATATCATGAACACTCATTTCAATTACTTTTTTTTCACCAGTCTCTTTATGAATAATTGGATAAATTGCCAATTTTATTTCTCCATAGTATGTAAATATATTTATTCAAGGGTAATGGATGGTGCATCAACACACTCTGGACAGTTTTCCCTAGTCCATCCAAGTGCTTCAGATACAACAGGGAACTGACAAGTAAAGATGCATCTAATTGCTTCAGCAACCTCCATATGCTCCTTCTGGGTGCCATGAGCACTCCTAAGATCAATGTAATGCATCCATGACCTTAGAGACCCTGACATATACAAACGAGTTTGTGTTGCCTGTGGGAGCACAAAACGAGCACATTCTTTTGCAACACCCTGAGCAAGAAGAAGATTGTAAATATTCAAACTCTCTTCAAAATGTTTTTTGATCATCAAACTCATAGTTTCTTTTAGATCACTTCCAAGATCATCTGTACTATTTTGTCTATTTTTTGTATCTTGTCTCCTAAGATCAGGTACAGGAAGTTCAATTTGAAGTTCTGTACTATCAGCATATCTTTGGCTGAATTGTTGAAAGGTGAAAGACCTATGACGCAAGATTTGCGTAGCAATCGCCAATGAGGTATTAATTTCAACAGTAAGGAATGCATGTTCAAAGATGCTCCAGTGTTGATGCTTGATACAATATTTAAGCAGTCCTTCAAAGTTTGAGTTCTCTTGATTTTTTGGATTACTTACACGAGCACAATAGGCAATATGTTGTTCTGCATTTGGTGTCACACTAATAAGTTTTACTGTCATTTTTTTCCAAATCCTTTATAATTTTTATGTTCAACTCTAAGTATCTCATTTTCAATTACTTGAAGTTGATGTTTCATATAGTCCAATTCTTCTAGAGTATATAATTTAGAATGATTTTCTGTTGCTGCTTTAAGCAATTTTAACATTTTTTTAAGACTCATTAAGAAAATACCTCATCATAATCATCACCATATGGAATAATAACTGAATTTTCATCAGATGTAACTTCTTGTGGGGCACTATTGATTTCTTGTTTCAATGAATGAACCAAAAGTTCCATATTCTTAACTATCAATTTTATTTTTTCCGTGTCCATAAAAAAAGATAACCTTAACTTATTTTACATAAAAAAAGAGAGAAAGTCAACTTCTCTCAATATAACTTAAAGTGTGCTTAGATGCATATAGTTGTTGAACAATTATGTCACATCCAATTTTTGGAATACAATTTCCACAAGTATAAACATCCACTGCTGCTCTACCATATTCTGGCCAAGTATGAATACTGATATGACTCTCAGACAATAAACAGATTACAGTTACTCCTTGTGGATCAAATTTTTTTGAAATAGTTTGTATAACAGTTGCACCACTTGCTACTGCAGCATTCTCCAATAAATCCACAAGAAGATGTTCGTCATTCAAAAGAACAAACGAACATCCATATAGATTTAACAGATAATGCTTTCCCATCACTTTTTACTTTTTTTCTGTGGTCTACTGTAAGATTTTGAATTGACTCTTCCATCAGTCCACTTCATAAAAATTAAATTTTTATATTCATCATAATAGTGATCAAACATACTAACCTGAGTTCCTTGAACAATATCATATTTAATTATTCCATCATCAGAATATGAAACAAGATATGAATCTAATGGAAGGGATTTTTCTTTTGCTAAAGATTGGTCACAATCTTTATGTATGATATTAACTTTCCCTCCCATAATTCAATTCCATTTGATGTCTGGATATGCATCTTGAACTACAATTTTAGTAATCTTAAATTTTTTATGCAATTGCTTATCTTTAACAAGACACATTAATTCTGATTCAGATTCATGAAGAGATTCCAACATTTGAATAAACATGATCTCTCTTTTTGTCTGAGCAATCTCATTGATTCCTTTTACAAAATAATTAAACTTTCTCCATTCATGGATCAGTTTACTATGCTCTGTTCCTATGGGAGCATCATTTGGCGTGTAAGGAACTTCTCCTTCTGGAATTGCTGATTGAACTGCATCATCAAAGTTCCAAATAAGAACAGACCTCAATGCAGGACTATCATAATGTCTTAGGATTTGTATTTTTTCATCTCTAGTTTTTGAATTAGAGACTCTTTGAATAATTTCTGACACCAATTGGTCTGGTGGTAATTTCATAATTAACTCCAATTAATCTTCTTTTTCTTCCTCTTCTTCTATAGAATCTGTATTTTCAAATCTAAATGCTATAATTTCATCTGGAACAATTTGACCATTTTCATCAAACATTTCAGGATGATAAGTGTATGGTTCTCTTTGTTCAAGATGTTGTTTAATTGTCCATCCAACTAAACCACCAAGTATTAAAGCAAAAATAACAAATAAGACTGAAAATACAAGAGCTAGTGCTAACATAGTGGTTCTCCTAAACTACTTTGGTTTTCCTATTCTCAAGGAAAAATTAAAGTAGATGGTTAAATCTCTATGAAAAAGAGAAACCATCCTTTCAAAACATATATTAAATGCTTTTTTAGCTGGTTCCCTCCCTTTTAGGACTAACTCAACACCCCTATTAATGGGAAGAGTATTACTTTTATTTATGATACTCATTCAAGCAAACTATTTTCTTGAAGATACTTAACTGTATCAAAACATCCCCCAAGATGTTTATCATTCATAACTACTTGAGGAAAGGTAGAACTCTCACCAAATTCTTTGTAAAATTCTTCTTTAGTAAAATCTGACCCAAAAATATACTCTCTAACTGAAAAACCTTTGGATTCACTTAATGCAGAAAGAACTTGAATAACTTTCGTGCAGTATGGGCAACCATGTTTACTGTAAACTGTAAAATTCATAACTCTTAAATTCTTACTGGATGTGGACGTTTCTTATCAGATTTAATGGCACATAGCCATGCAGTGGTAACTGCAATATTGTCTTCCCACCAATTAGTTTCCAATCTAAATTCTTGAAATCTAATTGAATTATTTTTAATAAACTGTGCTTTTTCTTTCCTGGTATAATACCAGAAACTATTTTGATTCCAATAACTCACATGTGTTGGATCTTGAAAAGCACCCCTACCATCTGTAGAAGGAACCTCAATGAATGCCCAACCACCATCACAAAGAACTCTATAAATCTCACTCATAATTTTAAGTGGGTCTTTTAAGTGTGCAAGAATATGACTTGCATTAATGACACCAACACTATTATCTGGAAGGGGAATCCCTTCATTCAAATCATGAGTGATGTCTGCACTTTCTATATCAATTGTAACATATCCTGATTTTGGAAACAACCCTCCACCAAGATCAACTTTCATCAATTCATTGAGTTCTGCATCACGTTCAGCAAGTTGTTGACCATATTGATGAAACAATTCAAATGTCTTGACTTGAATATCAGAATTTCTTTGAAGTTGAGTATTGTCTCCTCCAGGAAGCCACCTATAGTAATAAAGAACTTTAGGAATAAATTTAAATTTAGTATAAAGATATGATCTAATCACCAACTCATGATCATCACATATATTTAACTCTGGATTATGCCCACCTAATTTTTGATAAGTAGTTTTTCTCCATGCTCTTATATGATCTGGAGCATACCAAATGATGCCAATACTATGACTGGTAGGAGGAAACATATCAATTTTAATAAATTGTTCATTTCTAAATTCCATCCACTTATAAGTCCACCCATTATCAGGATTCCAAGGAATTTTATGATCATCACCTCTCATATCATAAAGAAGATCTTCACTATATGCAAATCCAACTTCTTCATCTTGGAATGCTTGATTTAATTCTTCTAAACAATCTTCAGAAAGTAAATCATCATGATCTACTTCTACAAGAATATCACCTTTGCCTAAGGAAAAAGCTTTATTTTTGATAAATCCCACATTAGGATGAGAAATACCAGTAAAGACTTTAACCTTATCGTCATCTTTTAGTTCTTTAGGAATATTAGAAATTTTACAATTTCCATTTAAATAAACAATCCATTCCCAATTAGTATAAGTTTGTGCTTTAATAGTTTCATATAGTTCCATCAAAAATGGAATATTTTCTTTTTTATGCTCTGGCGTAATAATACTAAATTTATAATTCATATTTAAACTTATTCATAGCAGATTCTATTGATACGTGCATGTCCATATACTTATACTCAGATAATCTACCCCCAAAAATAAAATTAGTCAATGACTCTGATTTTTCTTTATATTTTTTATAAACTTCTTGATTTTTTTTGTCATTAATTGGGTAATATGGTATTAAATTTTTTTTATATTCTTGTGGATATTCTTTTGTTATAACAGTTTTATTTGTTTTTAATTTTTCAAAATGTTTATGTTCTAAAATTCTTGTGTATTTAAAATAAGAATCACAATAATTTTTAACTGCATTACCTTGAAAATTTTCCTCATCAAGTATTTGATGCTCAAATCTTAAGGATCTATATTCCAATTCGCCAAATTCATAATTAAAAAATTCATCAATACATCCAGTATAAATGATTTTTTTTGCACAAGAATTAAAATATTTTATATCACTAAAATAATCAGTATTTAATTTTACATTAATTCCATTCAACATTTTTTGCATCATTAAGGTATATCCACCAATTGGAATACCTTGATACTTATCATTAAAATAATTATTATCAAAAGTAAATCTTAATGGAAGTCTTTTAATTATAAATGTTGGCAATTCCGTTGCAGGTCTGCCCCATTGTTTTTCAGTATACTCTTTAATTAATGTTTCATATATATCTTTCCCAACCAATGCTAATGCTTGTTCTTCAAGATTAGTTGGAGTTCCATTAAACTTTTGACTTTCAATTATTAATTTTGCATGTTGAGGAACTCTTGTCCCCCATAACTCATAAAAAGTATTCATATTAAAAGGTAAAGAATACAACTTACCTTTTGAAATTGCTTTTGGAGAATTGATATAATTATTAAAATCTATGAACCTGTTTACAAAATTCCAAACTACTGAATTGTTTGTATGAAAAATATGTGCTCCATACATATGAACATTAATACCTTCAATATTTTCAGTGTAACAATTTCCTCCAATATGAAATCTTTTATCAATAAGAAGACAAGACTTGCCAGCATCAGTAGCAAGTCTTGCAAAAGTTATTCCAAATATTCCTGCCCCAACAATTAAATAATCATACATATTATTTTTTTTCTGTGGCTATTGAATGAAGATGTTGAACATAATTTCCTGTATCATAATATGCACCATTATGAATTAAAAATACTAAATTTGGAAATGGATTTATTCTTTCTGAATTCATCAAAATACTCGTATACTCAAACATAGTATTATAATCTTCTAATTCAAGATAAACTTCTGCTAACCCACAAAAATGTTCATTTCTTCTTGAACAATAGTTGTTTGCTCTATTATATGCTGCAATAGCATTTGAATAATCCTTACAAAATTTATATGCATTTCCAACTATGTATTGAGCATAGTAAACCATTTCATCTGGTCTATTAATATAATCTACAAACTGTTGTCCATAAAAAATACATCTTCTAGCATATTCTTTTTGATGATCATATCCTAAAGGAAATGCATTAGAACCATAACAATCATTATAACTTTTAGAAACATAAAAGAAATGATATGGATCAGATAAAAGAGTTCCTTTAGAAATATGGTGATTTTCCAATTCTAATGCATCGCTCAAAAATTTAGTTGGATTAACCCAAGTTTCTCCATCATTTGTAATAATATGTCTAAATTGTTTTGGAAGACTAACTCTTTGAAAATCTTCAGAATCATTTAACAAAATACACTCATGTCTTTTATCATGTCTAAATGACCAAGGCAAACTTGCATTCCACATCCATGTTCTATGGTAAAAAGATCCTGGAGAATCTGCAGTAATATTCCAACTTTGAACATTGGTATCATTTAAAATTGACCAATCAAAATCATCATCAACTTTAAGTTGTTCATCTGCATCCATTCTCAAAATCCAATCACAATTGTGATTGGATTCTAAACATTTTTGAAGAGCATGATCTCTATTCAATCCAGGAAAATTCCATTCTATTTGATATGTAAATCCTAAAATATTTTTTTCTTCAAAAAAATCATTAATGATTTTTTCAGTTTCATCATTTCCATTACATTGAATGACATAATAATCTACATATTTGTAACAAGATTCTAACATCCTTGTTATGACTTTTTCTTCATTTCCAACCATTGAATGAAGACAAATTTTGCATGTTTTATTCATAAAATTTTAAATTAATTTAAGAGTTTAATCAAAAAAGAACATATGGAACAATCTAGAATCTTCTAAAGTTTTTCCAAAATATTTTGAAGCTGCATGAATACATTTACCATTAAAAATAACTAATCTATTAAATACATTTCCTACAGTATCAACCAATTCAAACTTTGTACTATCATAAAATCCACCCTCAAAACATTCATCAACCCCTTCATCTTGATGTCGTTTACCAGTTTCCTTATGTGCATACATAGATGTACCACATTCAAATGGAGCATTTGGAGTTAAATAAATCATTCCAGCCCATTGTTGAAGATCAGTATGATAAACTAATAAATCTTCTGCATTGCAAGTTTGAAAAATACCATTCATTCCATATTCATCCCAAACATTAATTGATTGTCCTATAATAGTTTCAAATGTTTTTTTTGTTCCTGGGACAAAAAATTTTTCTTGGGTTCTTTTTCCTTTATAATATCTAAGATCTTCTATAAATTTTTGCTTTAAAGCACACTCTCTTACTGCATATGGATCAGAATAAAAATTATCTACAACAAATATTCTTTTGTCATAGTCATTTATTGAAGAGTTAGTTATAAAATTCATTTTTAATATCTAGTATTGAAGAAAAAAGTTTGAAATAATCTACCATTATACAGGTTATTACCAAAATAATCAACAGATGCATGGTATAAATCACCAGGATATAGAATTAATCTATTGTAAATATTACCAATCTTATCTACAACTTCCCATTTTGTGTAGTCTCTTGCATCTTCTCCATGATCAATATTGTTAATGGATTGTCTTTCCTTAGTTCCTTTATACATATACAAAGCAGTTCCCCCACTGATAGGAGCATCTGGAGTTAAGTAACAAACGCCAGCCCACATATTGTTATAATCAGAATGAATCCAAGTTCTATCTTCTGAGGTACAAATTTGAAATGCTCCTGTATATCCATCACCATTTTCATCAAGCAACCAATCAGTTACTCCACCAGCAGCATGTGAAACTAAAGAATTAATAACTTCTTTGACACTATCATTTAAGAATGATTTTGTTCTCATTCCTGGATAGTTACCACGAACAGAAAATTCTTGATCCAATGCCATATTTCTTACATCATCAGGATTATCATAAAAATCATCAGCAATTATTAAATTAACCTTCATTCCAATTTGCTCCAGTCCTTGAACAATATTTTACATTTGGGTCTATGTATTTAAATCCATCCCATCCAGGTTCATTTTCAGCAACTCTTTTACCATGAAAATAATCTCCAATATGATTTACCATCATACCACCATCTGATGTTTTTAACAACCCTGCTCCAATATTATATTTTGATTGTAAATACTGTGCTATTACAGATTCTGATGGGTTAAATCCTGTCTCTTCAAAAATAGGTTCTTTAGCAATCCATGCTGGATACACTGACATTAACATCCAAAAATATGGAGTTGCTTTTTCATACCTATAATTTTTAAAAATTACATCATCTTCTTTTGGTCTTATATCTTCTGTCTCATGTGCATACCAGTTGTTTCGTTTCAACTGCACTTGTGATAATGTCTTATCTTGCTCAAGAATCTCAACTAAATCTAATATTTTTAATGGATACATTACTTCTACATCATCTTCATGATGAAAAATATAGTCATAATCTCTTTCTCTAATCAGATTAAAAAGTTCTTGCCAAGTTTTAGTAATACCTTGATTTTCTTCATGAAAAATAATTTCATTATATCCATTCTCAACTACAAACTCAGCTAAAGAATCATTGTTACGTCCATTTGGATAATCATCTATAAAAAGATGATGAACATCTAATTCACTAAAATCAAGTTTTTTATTTGCCTCAAATGTTTTTTTAAGAAACTCTACCCTATTGGTAGAAAAAACTACATGAAGTAATTTCATACAATGAATGGTTCTCCTTGACCTGCTGATAATTGCTTTTTAACTGGTTGCATTGGTTGTCTTGGTCTTAGATTCCAAGGGTCAACACCATCTGGAATTGGGTCATTCCATTTACCCTCAACTATATTACTTGTTGGTAATGACTTTGTAGTCTCTACATCAACAACAGGTCCCATAAGAAACTTATTGCGTGTATAAGTCCTATTTTGTGAATCAAAAGAAACCATTGCAATAGCATCTGTTTCATCACCACAATCTAAAAGTTTTTTTCCAGTTCTTTTATCTATAACTGAAAAATATTCTTCTCTATACTTTTTCATTCTTTGAAAGTTTTTTTTATTATTATAGTTCACTTTAGGTTGTCTGTAAAGTCCAGGCCAAGTCTCCTCAATTATTTTTAATAATTTGTATGAAGTTTTTGAAGAAATCATAGTTAAATAAAAATTAAAAAACCACCCCTTTTGGGGGTGGTACTACTCATGATATGGGTGGTTTTATCAACCAATAGAAGGTGCAGTAAGAGCAACTTTAGTAGTAGAAGCAGCAGCAAGGTCTAAAGGAAAATTGTGTGCATTTCTTTCGTGCATCACCTCTAATCCGAGACCAGCACGATTAAGAATATCAGCCCAAGTAGGAATTACTCGGTTTTGACTATCAACAATGGACTGGTTAAAGTTAAAACCATTCAGATTGAACGCCATAGTAGATACACCAAGAGCAGCAAACCAGATACCAACTACAGGCCAAGCAGCAAGGAAGAAGTGAAGCGAACGAGAGTTGTTGAAAGAAGCATACTGGAAGATAAGTCTTCCAAAGTAACCATGAGCAGCAACAATATTATAGGTCTCTTCTTCTTGACCAAACTTATATCCGTAGTTCTGACTTTCGGTTTCTGTAGTTTCACGAACCAGTGAAGAGGTTACTAAAGAACCGTGCATCGCAGAGAACAATGAACCACCAAAGACACCAGCAACTCCAAGCATGTGGAAAGGGTGAAGAAGAATATTGTGTTCTGCCTGGAATACAAGCATGTAGTTGAATGTCCCAGAGATACCCAAAGGCATTGCATCAGAGAAAGAACCCTGACCAAAAGGATACACAAGGAACACTGCAGAGGCAGCAGCAACAGGTGCTGAATACGCAACGCAGATCCAAGGACGCATACCTAGTCTATAGCTAAGTTCCCATTCTCGTCCCATGTAAGCATAGATGCCAATGAGGAAGTGAAACACGACGAGTTGGAACGGACCCCCATTGTAGAGCCATTCATCAAGGGAAGCAGCTTCCCAAATTGGATAGAAATGTAGTCCGATTGCGTTTGAGGAGGGGACAACTGCTCCTGAGATGATGTTGTTTCCATAGAGTAAAGATCCAGATACAGGTTCACGAATGCCATCAATGTCCACAGGGGGAGCACCGATGAATGCGATGATAAAGCAAGTAGTAGCAGCAAGTAGAGTTGGAATCATCAGAACTCCAAACCAACCTACATAGAGGCGGTTGTCAGTTGAAGTTACCCATTGGCAAAATTGTTGCCAGGGATTTGTTGTTTGTCTTTGTAAAGCAATTGTAGCAGTCATTTAAATTAAAAGGGTAGTTATGAGTTCGGGGGAACGAACTGTTGGCAGTATTCCTACACCACCCTCCAGTGTAGGTAAAAAGACGTATTTCAATTCCCATAGGTCTTGGTTAGCGGGAATGTAAGGAATCCTAAAGTTTTATCTTGATTTCCTAACTTATTTAGTATAATACAATCTTAATGAAAGATCAATCAGCATAAATACTCAACTTTGATTTTTCTAAATACTTAAAATGCTTCCCACCTATGTCAAGGGATTTCAATACCCCTCAAAGAGAGGACTGGAATGGACCCATACATAAGATACTAAAAGCAGTCGATAATCATACAAATCTATACTTA
>Ga0214917_10005230_pt1 | contig 13984 bp, 9 predicted proteins | sample LL_1208_BB_MetaG_FD_177983 | JGI IMG/M metagenome (GOLD analysis project Ga0214917, IMG submission 177983) | Freshwater microbial communities from Lake Lanier, Atlanta, Georgia, United States - LL_1208_BB | ecosystem: Environmental > Aquatic > Freshwater > Lake | place: USA: Georgia | collected... | reverse complement strand
TCATAACAAGTCCAAAACTTGTTGAATTCAGGAAACCAATCCTCAGGATTTGACAGCTCAGGTATCTTGGAGAACTTCTCCTTTACGAAGTGGAAGAATGTAGGTGTGAAGATTGGGGGTAGGTATGGTGCTTGACCGAAATCGCCTTCACCACGATCCTCAACATCAGCCATCATGAAATCTGGGGGTGGCTCATCTACCAAGTTAGTACCTCCTTCTAATGCGTCAGCCTTGCGTTTTGGTGGGTGTAGATCCTTCTTTGGGACTTTGCCAGTAGCAGTGGCGAATTTCTCCTGCTCTATTTTATACAGTTTCAAGCGTTCCACGGCTTCCTCATAAGTAAAGCCATACTTGCGTTTCTCATTATCAGACTTGAATATCTGTCTATCAGCCCATCGCTTATCATCCACGATTTGCTTCTCTGACTTCCCCTTTGTTAGTCTAGCATCATTTACTGCTTTCTGTAATTCTGCGTCTGCCTTTGCCTTCGCATTTGCTGCTAATTGTGCCTCACGTGCTGCCTGGGTTGAATTCTTATAAAAGAAGATTTTCTCATCTCTAGGGTATGATCTGGGTTTATTGGTTGCCTTCTTTGTCATCTCCACCAAATCAGGTTCTGTTTCTTCTCTTACCATTTGTGTCTTCTTAGCAGTCTTGGCTTCTTCTCTGGGTTTCTTGTATTCGCCAGTAATCTGCCCTGCGTCACGTTCTTCTTTGAGAGCTTGTTCGTATTCCTCCTTATCCAACTCCTTCTGTAACTCATCAGAGTTCTCCTGGCGTTGAGGGTCTTGGCTGTCCTCAAGCCAGTCCTGACCGATGGACTCATCCTCCTGGCGTTGGCTTGGGGTCTGCTGGGACTCAACGGGGTTATTCATCATTACATCAGTACCAAGTTTGCCAGTGATTTTAGCAAGGGTCTTACCAGCCACTAGTGCCTTGTCCTTCGTTGACATCGTGGATAGTTTCTTAACACCCTCTCTTGCTTGTTTCATTACAGACTTTGTGGCAGATGTGGCTGTCTTTGTCAATTTACCAATGATGGTTGTTGCCTTCGCGGTAGTCTTGGCGATTGTTCCAGCAAGTTTCGCTTGAGGACATGCCAGAGCCATACCAAGATCCAAGAGGCACATGGGGTCAAATGGCTTACCCAGACAGGCATTACCAATCATCTCAGTACATGCTGCTAATACTGATAAGCACTGAGAGAAGGGAGGAGGCAGAACTGCTGCGATAGTACTCATACACATACAGACGAACCCCAGGATATTAGAAGGATCAGAGAAGTATGAATTCATCGCATCACCAAACGAATTAAATGCTGCGACCATTGGTCCAAAAGCACGGTTCATGGATTCAGCACTAAACGCATCGGTCAGGGTTTTCCCCATTGCCTCAAAGCCTCCCTCAATATCTTTTCCAAACTTTCGCATTGCTGAAGCCACACCATTCTTCTCAGGATCAAAAGCCTGTTCTAATCCTGACTTAATAGCATCACCAGCCTTGCGTAGCCCATCAGCCACACCGTTCAAATTGGGATCAAACATGTGAGCCAGAGGTCCATCAGGCTTGAAAGCATCCATGATTTGCGATGGGAGGTTCTTAAAGAAATTACCAACAGCTAGAAACGCACCCACGAATTCATCGTCGTATTTACCATACATGTCTGGTCCAGAGCAGTGGGTGTCGCAGTGCCAAGTCCAAGGTCGCCAATCGCCACTACAGGAGGTATCGCAGTGGAGATCCCGAAAACAGGTTGCTCCATCATCGCGGTAGCCTGATTCGCACCCACGATACCCTCCACGCCTTAGATCTTCGGCGTGTTCTATCTCACGTTGCTCTGGACTCAATTTCGCATAATGCTTCTTGAGAGCCTGGTGCTGTTTTCTTCTATGGGCGGTTAAGCGTTCCTTCTTCGCCTTCCATCTGTCGTTGTGGTAGCACCTGAGTCCGTTGGTATTCACACAGGTCTGACACATCCAGCAATTCTCTCCGCCACATACCCTCGCACCAATGCGGGTCATATCCGCATCCAATTGGGGATTAACGAACATCATTCTGTGGACTTTTACCTGTGCCTCCCGGAGTCGTTTTTTTTTTTACCCTCACTTGAATGATGTGAGTCTTCAACGTCGTTGAGGAATTTGAGTAATCTTGATCCTTCGCAATCTCTGGGCTTACCAGCACCACGTCTGGCGTGATGTCTGGCACTGTACTTTCCCTTGCCTGTGTCTGGTGGGGCTTTGCTGGTATCCACAGGAGGAAGTTCAGAAGACTCCTCATGATCGTGGTTAGGGTTCTGTTCGTTCTTCTTTGTCATCCAGGCTAGGAGTTCCTCATTATCCTTGGGGTATCTGCCGTTACTCTGCTTGAATGCCTCCTTCGCACCCATGCTTTCTGTGGGGGCTTCGCCAGGGCTTCCACCCCTGCGGTGTCTGCGACGACCAGCACCCTCATCACATTCTCCACAGCCACCAGCCTTCTTGATTAGTTCAGGCTTGACATTCTCAATCCAGAACTTTAATCCTGTGGGGGTATTCCATCCTGGTTTGTCATTTGCGTTGAAGTTAGCCTGTTGTGCCAGTGTTATAATCTGTTCATTCATCGCACCAGGTGCGTACTTGTTATTTGTTAATAGTGTAGGGTTGTTCTTGTTAGCCCACATGGCTACCCAGGCATACTTATTATGGTTTGAATCAGAGCCTAATGCCTTTGTAGTACGGTTCATAGGATCATAAACCTTCTGTGAAAACACCCAGTCACCCATAGCCTTTTTGTACGTCATAGGATTATCAACATTTGTCTTGAGCCATTCAATATCACCATCAAAATTACCAGCACCACGACCAACAGTGCCAGGGGCAGACGCAGGTAAATTTGCTGCGTTAAGTCCCATTAGGGCTGGTCCACGATCACCACGAGCCAAAGCAGAGCTGGTGGGACTTGCTGCGGAAGCAGAAGATGCCGTTGAACCTCTGGAACTTGCTGCGGGAGAAGATGCGTGAGAACCAAGGTCACCCCAGGAAGCAGAGGCATCACCAGCGTCAGGCTCAAAATCAAGCATACCATACCTGTTGCGTGGTCCAGCGGGAGGTTCGTCTAAATTACGCTGACCCTGAAATCCCTGCTGGACTGCCGTAAATGGCGTAGTACCAGGGGGGTTTGAGCCAGGAACACCAGGTCCAGTGGTTGAATCATACCCACCAGGTCCAGTGCCAGGGTAGATTTGCTCAGTGCCATATCTGACCTTGGCTTCAGCAAGATCACGCCCCTTAGAGGATTGGACGGCTTGTTTGCGTTCAGGCTGAGATAGATTGGCTGTCTTGGCTACCAAATCCAGTAGGCGTAAGCAACGATCCAACATAGGTAGTAAGGCACGAACAACTCTGCGGAACTGTGACATAGAACGTTCATCGCCCTGGATATTTTGAGCTCCAAGAAGTTCTAGGGCATCACGCTTAATGTCATGTACGCTGGATAGGTAATCGGCGATTTTGCTAGAACCAAGAGAATCACCATTTTCATAAATAGCAGATAATACCTTCTGGGCGTTCTGTATAAGGTTGCTTGGCTCTTGGGCTTCCATCGCATCATAAAGCATGGTAAGGGCTGTTTCAATAGCATCCTCTCCACCAGTCTTCCCTGGAAGTTTGCTGGGCTGAGCCATATTAGCTTCAGTTCCAAACGCTGCGGAAGCACGGATATTAAGTTCATTTACACGTTCCTTGAGGCGATTAAATCCCCATTGCTGTCCAGCCTTACTTGTCATCACACCACCATGGAGGGTTTCTGGGTGACGATGTTTGTGGCGACTTCTGTGTAGGTCATTTTCACCCCAGTTCTTGTTGGGGTTACTCACATAATACCGGTCTTTTGTATGGTTGTCCCTTAGAGATGCTAAGACACGTTCCCTTTCACTTTCCTGCTTGGATCTGTGCCATCCATCGCTAGAACTCATTAACTCGGGGGCATGAACCGTAGGTTCATATACACTGTGGTGACGACTCGCCATATGCTCACGTTGGTCTGGGAAGATCCAGGGACGCTGTCTAGAGGTAGGCAATGTCATTTTCTACCTCTAGAGAGTTATTTTAATTTCAATCAGATTTCACACGATTAGAGATTTCCACCCTTTTTCAGCATCGCCGATACCTGTTTGGACGCTTCACCAAGTGTTAGTCCCTTCTCCCTCATTAGTTTTGATACCATCATGTTTCGCTCGGAGGGCTTACGCTTACCCTTCTTACCAAGTCCCTTAATGGCATTAACTGTTCCTTTCACCGTATTCTTTATGGTATCAGGCATTTTTGTGCTGTCAACTGCTGCGTTAATGGAGTCGGCATTTTCCTTGATAGCATGTGCTACCTCATAACCCTGGTGGAGAGCATTATCAATCTTCTCAACTGTTCCACTCTTGTCATAGTATTTGAGGGCAGACTTGCCTATGTCGTAGACGGTCTTTAGTCCCTTGGAACTTAACATATCATCAAAGGCATCACCGCCAGAAAGGCGTTTCATGAAATACTTCGCCATTTTCTTGGTGTGACGGTGCTTTCCAAGACCGAACTTCTCCATCTTATCAGCCACCGCATTCATACCCTTCTGACGGAAGAGTGTCTTGAAGAAGGAGGCATACTGGGTGAGTGTAGTCCAGATGTTGTGGATTTTATTCACCATATCCTTAACACCCCCAGGAACGGTAGACCACTCAGCAGGAGGCTTTCCACCAAGGGAGAACTTATACCAGAAATCCCAGGCTTGGTCTATGATAGCACGGATCTGAGGTCCAGATAAACCACCACGACGCTTGTAGAGAGAATGTAACTTCTTAGCTAGAGCATTACCAGGGTGTTTGCGACCAGCCCCACTACAGCCAGAGTCGCCGGAACTGGTGGAGGAAGACTCAGATCCGCTGGAATCACTGGCATCGCTGGAATCATTGCCATCCTCTGAGCCTGACTCAGATGCCTTTCTCTTGCGTCGCATACGCTCATGGTGGAGTCCCTTGCGACGACCACCAACAACACGTTCCTCACCAGAACTGGAGTCGGAACTAGAACTAGAACTGGAATCGGAGGACGAAGAACTGGGGCTACGCCGATGTCTGCGACGACGGTGGGGGCGACCCTTGCCGTCATCCTCACACTTTGTTTCGGGATGCTGATCCCATACGTTAGGTCCAGTTTTTACCATCTTGGTATCGCAGAGCAACTTACCACCTTTGCGGTGTCTGCGACGGCGACCCATACCTGTGGGCATTCCAGCAGAAGAGTCGGATGAACTGCTAGAGCTGGAACTATCCGTAGAACTCCCAGAACTGGAGTCGGAGGAATTCCAGGAATCACTTGACGAATCACGACTACCCTTAGAACGACTACGGCTATGCTTACGACCACGATGTTTCTGACGAAGACCGATTGTGGTCATCGGGCGATAGCGTGAACCACCAGATAATCCCTCCTGATGGGCGAACTTGTGTATTGCCTTGGAACTGCGGTGACGGTGGCGACCAGCACCCTCACCCTCCTCTTCTCCCTCCTTCTCAGCACCACCTACACGGTATGGTGCTTCCGACTCTGCCCATCGTGAAAACCCGTCCTTCATAAAGGTAGCATCAGGTCCGTAGCGTTCTTGAGCCTTACCACGAACATAGGTTGTTGCGTCACCTGACATGTTATACTAACTCCGCAGGTTTTTTGTCGGCGAAAAAATCTACGCTTGTCGTAGAATGGAATGCTCTGCGTGTATGGCTACTTGCGGAGGCTCATGTGAAGTATGCTCGGGACTCTGTGGATCAGGGAAACCGAAGAAGGTATGTTTAACGAAGAAGGAGTTTGTCGGAGAACATAAAAAACTTGTCGGCTTATTGTCGGCTGTGGGTAAGGAAGGCGAAAACCAAGCGAAGGAACTCAAGAAAATAACTGGTAAGGGGAAGCTAGATGGACATCCAACAGCACCAGCAGGGACGACAGTGGAAAAAGTAATGCTCTGGCACTTCAAAATGGGACACGACCTGGAGCATCTGAAAACACACGAAGATGGGCGTAAAGTCACCTACAATCTGTTCTGGAAGCCCTCCAAGCAGACTGTGAATAAACTTAATAAGGAGTTTTTGACATTTAGATTTCATACCAATGGTACTCTATCTGCCGTCCGTGGACGACAGTTTGCTAGAGATGCCGAAGTGTTAATACGGCGATTGAAACAGGAGGAATTGAGTGGAACAGGAATTGCCCCCAATCGTGAAAGTGTCCCCCAGCCCTAAAAATTGACGGCGGGAAATCTTATTTTCTAAAGTCAAGTAAGAATGACAAGCCTAATGAATAATTCCGCACCAAAGCAAAGATACACGAAGATAGAGGAAACCGCTCTTCTACAGGTAGACTCACCATCTGAGGACTTCGCACATCACTTCTACACCAGCAGGTATGACCGCCTGAAAGGTATCCGAACTCCTTCAGAATACTCCCTCACACTATGTGTGGAGTTGGCTGTCAAGGAGTCCCTCAAGAAGAATGTGGTGGATCTCAAGCTACTAAATGACGAAGGACGAAATGCGGTTGCCTGGTCCATGAACTGGTTCAGGTGTCGCGATGTAGACAATAAGACCTGGGTAATCCCCGAATCACTCAAGGAGAAACTCCAGCAAGACTTCAGGGAGTACAGCATGGATATCCCCCTGCTTTCTGAGATGTTCATCTTCCAGGGATACGAACAAGATATGGTGCTTGTTGCGGTGTCAATGGAGGCTCACTGACTAATGGGAGGTTTTGCCCGTTTTCAGCCCTCACACTTTATAAGAAAAATAAAAACGAAGTGTCCTCCTGAGAAATAAAATATTTCTTAGAAAGTCAGTTCCAAAAGTTCAATAAGTTCCCATTCCTCCCTATTTTTTATTAGCAGATGCTTTCATTCGTTCTGCGTATGTTAATGTTTTGCCTGAGTTAATCTTTTCTTCCAGAGCCTGTTGTTTCTGGGCTTCTAATGCGACCCTATCAGCCTCCTCCTTTTCTTTTGCCTTTTGGATATCCTGTTGCCTTGTTCGTTGAGCTAGTAAAAACCTGGCTTTATTGGAACGACCCTGTGCCATATCCATCTGGCTTGGTATTGCCTCACTTGCGTTGAATCTGTGGACTGCTGGTTCGTGTTGTAATTGTTGCCATACCTTGCCCTGGCTGAAATACTTCCTCTGGATTGTCGCCAGTTTCTCCTCAACACCAGGAATGTCGTCCATACCTGCGTATTGAAAGTTGGTCGCCACCTTATCCAATCCATGGAGAGCCTTCATTATAGTCCATTCTATCTGTTGTGCGTGGTTGTATTGGGTCGGCTTGGATACATCTGTATCCCCCCAGTTCTGCTTGAAGTAATGGATTAGGTCTGGATCGGCTGTGGCAGGGACTTTGGAGGACTTCTTTCGTGCGATTTCCTTTACTCCCTTATTCTTGCTTGGAAGCGTTACAAAATGGGTATTGTTAATCATTTCATAGAGTTCATGATAAATAACACGCCATCCCAGGGCTTCTGCTGGATTGACATTTTCCAATACATGTGCCAGTTTCTCAGCACCTCTCATCCACTGCTCCAACTGCTCTATTCCATCCTCATCTGGTTCTAGCTTGGGAACTTTGATGCTGTGCTTTGATATGTCTGGTCCATAGGTCAAATCGTCAAATTGCTTCTCCCGTGGTGCGTACTCATATTGTCCTGTCAAATCCTTATGGACTGATGTGTTGGGTCTTTGGAGTTCATTCACGGTTTTAAAGAAGTGCTTCGCATCAACCAGCAATCCTCCCCTTAGTTCTGGTGTCTTTGGTATTTCTGGTCTGTGATGGGGTTTCGGCATTTCTGTAGCCAGAGGGAAGCCATCCTTCATTAAATACCAATAGTGTTTTTCGCTTTCCCACCCAGCATGTGAAAAGGTCAAATACTCTCTACCTGTCTTGAGTTCATCAAGGAGTTTCACCAAGTCACGCTCCTCCCTGTAATGATGCTCACGATTGTCAAGCCAGGCACTATCAATCTTGACAGCAAACCCCTTCGTGTCTGAATAGGTCATTCCTTGCTGGTTTCTCTTCGTGTATCCAATTGAATACGATATATCCTTCTTGGTCTTGTCCCAGTAATACACCTCATACTTATGTTCCTTATTGTTGGGAGCATATTGGTCTTCCAGGTTGTCACCTTGAATTCCAACGAACAGTTCACCCTCAATAAAGAATGGCTCAATATTCAGCGTTTTTAATACTTCCTTTTCCTTTGGCGTGTCAGCATCTTCCTTATACATTCTAAATACCCTGGCTCTCACATCTTCCAGGTAGTTCATAAAATCTACCAGTTCTGCTACCTTCTTCGGCTTGTCCTTGGGTATATTTACATAATTCGGATCTTCTGCGGATAAACAGGTTGTATGTATCTTCTTGAATTTCAATTCGTGGGCGAATGAGGAGAGTGGGGGGAGTTTTGGTGTTTCTGCTTTGGGCTTTGGTTGCTCAGCAACCTTGGGGCTTGGTTGGGTATTCACTATGGTATTCTTTGGTGTTTCTGCCTTCTCAGTGACTACCAATTTGGGTGTTTCTGCCTTGGGCTTTTCCAAGAACCCACGCTTCTTTATTTCGGTTAGTTGGCGACTAATGTAACTCTGCGATGTCCCCACAGTCCAACCTTCCTTCTCCAGTGCCTTTCCAATCTGGGCTTGACTTAGTCCTGGATTTTTCAATAACATCTCAGCAATTCGCACATATCGCCACCCATCCACATTCGCAAAATAGCCCTTCCAGCTCTTGGGCGTTGGTCCAAGCGTTGCCTTATATTTTTCCAACTTTGAGCCTTCTGCTTCTGCCTTTGGTTGTGCCTTTGGTACTACCTCAATTCCAGTCAATCCTGCGTTCTGCTGTGCCAGAGGCTGGAGTTGGGCGATCACATCGTGGAGGGTAGTTACTACCTCCTTCTCATCTTCTGCTTCCATCTCACCCAGGGCAGGAACACCAGCAGGAAGTACCTCCGCCTCAGTTAGTCCCAGATTGGCGATTAATCGCTTCTGCTCTACCTCTGTTAGTTTCCTAAACATACTCAACATTTCTGCTGTGCTTGGTATCTTCTCCTGTGCCAGGACTTCCTGGATTGGCTGGGTTAGTTCCTTCACATGAGTCGCACCAAATGTCTTCTTGCCCTTGTATTTAGGAACTTCGCGGTGAGTTGCTTGGAGAACCGGTTGAGCCTCCTTAATCTCCTTGTAATTCAACCGTTGTCTGGGGTCTTTCTTATCACGGGTCTTATCATAATTCAATTTAACTCCTTTCAAGCTCTTCTTGAATTGGACTCTGTTGTCAACTTCCTCTTGCTCCTTCTTCCACGCCATGTGATCCATAATCGCATCAACAAGTTCTGCCTTCTGTAGGCGTTCTATATTGTTAATGTAATATGCCAGATTGTATTCCTTGGCTAGGTTCTTGAGTTCGCTGGTGGGATAATCATAAAGAGTACCACTTGGATTTGCTGCCGTGTCCTTCGCCTTTTGCGGGGCTTTTGTTTGCCAGATGGTCGGCATTATTCTACTTCAGCATGGAGAAGTTTTGCCATGTGTTCTGACACGACCCACTGGGGGAAGTTCTTATGAATACAAATCCATCTACTACGAATTCGTCTTAGTTCTGCTGTTTCCTCTTTATCAAACCCTAGATAAGTTTGGAGAAGGTATGATAATGCGTGATTTCCAGTTGCTGCGGGATACAGAACAAAATGCGTGGCTTCGCATAATAGAAGGCGTGTCTTAGCATAATTAGACAAATAGTGTGAAAGGCATAACATCGTGGTATTGGAATGGCGACCCATCGTGGCGATGTCATCAATCAGTTTATTCACGACTTTCGCATAAGGCTGAGTAAAAGTGTCGTAGTCATCAAAAACAATCATACAATCTGTCATGTCATCAAGGGTTTCTGGGGGTGCTGCGACTAGCTTCTCAAGGTCCAATCGGATCAGTGGTCCTCCCTTTGTATTATCCAGGGTTTCGTCCTCCTTGAGTTTTGACACCAGGAATACCTCACGGTCTGGGAATTGTTTTCTATAGCGTTCCACCAATCCCTTAGCAATATACGACTTGCCTGACCCGGAAGGTCCAGCAATATACCATACCTCTCTCACGGTAGGTTTTGACGATGGAACAAGATGGAATTGAGAATCGGGGGGGAGTTCAATCACCGTTGACGACTCCTTCTTATGGACTTGTGTGAGTCTTTCGTATATTCGCCGTAGGTCATCAGGGATTTGTAAATGCTCGGCAGGAGTGCCTTTGTGGTTGGCTTCATTCATTATTCGCATTACTTCGTGCCTGTCACGGCTTCTCAGGTGTTTCAACGAATCACCAAAGTCCAACGAACGCTTGGGTTCTTTTCCACCAGTCTTGCTTGAGTCATTCAGATAAACCTTCGCACCCTCATATTCACCACCAGAAACAACAGCAATCGCGACAGATTCGGACGAGGCTGGATCAAAGGATAAAGAACATTCGGTGGGCATTCTATTTTACCACGAAGGTTTTTCATCTGCCCGTAAAACACACGGGATTTTTGCCGACAAGCCCAGATCGGGAATCTGAGGCAGAGTGAATACCTTTACCACGCCCAGTGGAACACGCCATAGGATAAAACTGACCTGGTGTGCGAAGGTACGGTCAAGGTATGATTTTAACCCGGACTACCGGGGGAAAGGTATGATTTAGGTATTATTTTGGGTATTATTTTGGGAGGGTTGGGAACACCCCTGGAAGGTTTCAAGGAAGCCACTTCTTGGGAACAGGAAGCAGATTAAGTTTCTGGAGGGTTTCTTTTACCCTGGGCTGGAGAATACCGTCCAATCTGTCCGCAAACCCCCTTGAAAACGGGTCTATGGGCTTTAAGAGGGGTGGCAGAGTCACCAACGCCAGACGACCACGAAAACCATCAGTTTCTTGGTGAATGCGTTCTTTTTCCTTGGCGGTTACTCCTTCGTCCTTGAGGACATCCAAACTCTGGGCATCAGACAATACAGAATAAATACGACCAAGATCTGAGTTAAATATATCCTCACGAAGTCTGCGTTGGATTGTTGTTGCTTCATTTTGCTTGGCTAGACTATACATGCGTTTTGCGACTTTCATCCAGTTATGCTCTGATGCGAACACCAGCAAGGACTCCTTGATACCTTGTTGGATATCTTCATCTTCATACAAGGTCACACCATTCTTGGTGATTTTATAGACAACTTCTGCTTCCACGAATCGGTTCTCAATCCAGGCTACCACGTCAATCTTGGCGATTGCCTTGTGCTGGAGGGCATCATTCAGGCTCAGGGTTGTACCGTCGCGAAGCTTGACAAATCCTGAATTGACATCCTTGGGAGTCCAACGAACCAGACCAAATCGCAGGGCTTTCTTGGCTACCAGGAACTGTAGCGGACTCGGGTGTGGCTTCAGAAGTGCCTTGGATTCTTCGTATTCATCTTCTGTTATTATCTTGCGTTCACTCAATCCTTTCAGATGGTCCAGAGCAGTTTCATGGTTATAATTCAATACCACTCCCTTAGTCAAATGAGCATTCTCCAGAATGTTCCATTCAGGGACAATACCTGCCTTAATGTCTGTTATACGAACATCCTTCCTATTTTCCAGATCATCAACAATACCCTTGAATTTCCTGGGAAGTCCTGGTGACCATTCAACAGTATCCAGAATATCCAAGTCGGCTGAATACAAAACCATTCTATCCGCTCCAGAACCAAGGATCAAGGGCTTTCCTGATATACTCATAGCATTAATGAGTTCCACCGTAGGCTCTATGTATTGTTGGGGGAAGTGCTTCTTCATCTACCAGGGAACAGGGATTATTCTTAAAAGATTATTACACGCTTCTTGTTTACCGTCATCTGGAGAAGTTTCACATTTCACCCGACAATACCGACAAGGTTTCCGACGGGAGGAATGGGAACTTATTGGACTTTCAGAATTGATTTTATTAAAAAAAAAAAAAAGTTAGAGGGGGGTGTGAAAAATATTTTTTCTTATAAAATAAATTGCTTTTTTGACCCCATAAGTTCCCATTAAAGTTTGTTGTTTTGATTGTTATTACTTGTTCCAGGTGTTACAGGACTGGCACATGAAGGAGTCCATGAACGGCTTGGTATTTGTGGAGGCACATGCCAGGCACTTGCTCTCCTTGATTTCCGCTTTCAGCCTGGTGATTTCTGAAACCACATGGGTTAGATTGCTTTCGTATTTCTGGCTCTCAAAGAGTATCTTGTGGAGTTCCACGATCCGCTCCTGAACCATTACAGCATATGTGGTCTTTAGTTTATCTTCAGGTATCTCAGCCAGTACCACCTCCAGCCACTGTAGTTGACGAAACAGCATGTCCTTTAGCACATCCATCGGCATTCCTACTTGACCTAACTGACTGCTTTCGCAGTCAATTTTTAGTCCCTCCGCCTTATTTTTTTATTCGCCCTCTCCACGTGCTAGTGCCTCAGCCCTGCGTTTCTCCATCATCTCATCGTATTCCTTGACCTTCTTGGCGATTTCCGCATCAACCTCTTCCTGCGACTCCTTGAGGGTATCCTTGGGCTGGATGGGGTTTGCGATGCCGACTGGAAGCACCCTGGCTGTGAGCTTCTTTTGGTCTTCATCAAAGTCCTTCACCAGGTCAGCCCAGCCTGGCTGTGCCTTTAGCAGGACTAGCAGGTCGTTATGCTTTTTGAGTAGTGCCTTGTGCTTGTCAACGCCCACCTTGCGTCGTTCGTAGTCAAGGGCGACCACCTTGTAGTATTCCTCAGGGTTGATGGAGGATACCGTTGAGAGGGTTTCGCTGGAAGCATCGGTCTGGCACTCCATGTCGTTGGTATCCTTGATGAGGCACTTCACCGGCTTCTTTTCCTTGGGAGCAGGTGGGGCATCCTTTTTCGCCTTCTTTTCCGTGAAAGCCTTGATCTCCGCATCCAGGGCTTCCTGACATGCTTGTTCGTTTTCCAGCTTCTTCAGAGCGTAGGTGTGGTTTATCATCCGCACGTATTCCAGGCTGTTTGTTTCGCAGAACTCACGCAGGTTGGGCTTCTTGGCGTTTGAGCCGAGGGCGGTCCAGTGGATGGTCATCCACTCCTTCGCCTTTGTGAGTTCCTTCAGGATGCGGTCGTAGTCCACCGAACGCTTGGCAGGGGTCGCAACGATCTCATTCGTGGGCTGGGGGGTCTGCTGGGATGCGTCCATTTGTTTTGTGACCGCCACCACCGAAAAATCGGCGGTCAATTTTTAGAGTGCGAGTCAAACTACCTCCTACGATGTTATATATCACGATGTCATATCCCTAAGGGGGGGGTCTTGGATGTGTCCTTGTATGATATAACATCATACGATGCGGTTTGACTCCTGGTCTAAAAATTGAGCCGAACTTTTTCCCAAACCGAAAGCACAAAACAATGGAAGCCTCCCAGGAACAGCCCCAAAACGAAACGATCATCGCCCCTGCCCCCGCAATCGCCGAAAAGCCGGTGGAAAAAGAAGCATGGGAGTGCGTGTGTTGCTACGAAGACGGCAAACGCACAGGGCAGGTGACCCTTGGATGCTCCCACACGGTATGCCTGGGTTGCTTGACGAAAATCCAAACCACGCCAGGGTACTACGGAGGCACAACGACCGCCCTCTGCCCCTGCTGTCGCAGGGCGATCCGCACCAGCGATGAAGCCACACCTGCTGAACGGCAAAGCGTGGAACGCCTGGCAGGTATCATCCGCAACGACCGCCAACGCCAGGCACACGCACAAGCACGTGCCGACCACCACCAGGCAGAGGTGACACGACTCCAGGTGCTGTTGGACTCCAGGTTGACCGAGGCAAACAACCTGGCAGAACAGCTCGGCTTGACCGCCCTGCTCCAGGAACGGTTGACCGCACCTGCGGTGGTCGCACCTGCTCCCCTGCCACCGATAAACCACACGGTCGCACCTGCGGTCGTCCACC
>Ga0214917_10005228_pt1 | contig 13994 bp, 11 predicted proteins | sample LL_1208_BB_MetaG_FD_177983 | JGI IMG/M metagenome (GOLD analysis project Ga0214917, IMG submission 177983) | Freshwater microbial communities from Lake Lanier, Atlanta, Georgia, United States - LL_1208_BB | ecosystem: Environmental > Aquatic > Freshwater > Lake | place: USA: Georgia | collected... | reverse complement strand
TCTATGGGTCAATTCCTGCTATGTGCTGGAGCTCCTGGAAAGCGCTACGCGCTGCCACATGCTCGCATCATGATGCACCAACCATCAGGCGGTATCGGTGGAACAGCATCTGATATCAAGATTCAAGCAGAGCAGATGTCATTTACGAAGAAGAAGATGGCAGAGTTAATTGCTTTTCACACCGGCCAAAAGATGGAAACCATCACAGCAGATTCTGATCGTGATCGTTGGTTTAACGCCGAAGAGGCTAAGGAATATGGCTTTGTTGATCATGTTGTTAAATCTGCAGGCCAAGTATCAGGAAGCGGTGGTACAGCGCGATGAAAATAAACGATATTCAAGGTCGTTATGTTCTTCCAACAATTGAGGAGAGAACTGCTTATGGTTATAAGCGTCTTGATCCTTACACCAAATTATTTGAAGAAAGAATTATCTTTCTAGGCCAGGGAATTGATGACACTGTGGCCAATGATGTTATGGCTCAGTTATTGACTCTTGAATCAATGGATCCTGATAGAGACATCATGATGTATATCAATTCTCCTGGTGGCTCATTTACCGCCCTAACTGCAATCTATGACACGATGCAATTTGTTAGACCAGATGTCATGACAATTTGTCTCGGACAAGCTGCCTCTGCTGCTGCAGTTTTACTTGCTGGTGGAACAGCCGGAAAGCGTTATGCACTAGAACATTCAAGAATTCTGATTCACCAGCCATATAGCGAGGGCGGCGGTCAGGGCTCTGATATTGAAATTCAAGCAAGGGAAGTCTTGCGGATGCGCGAATTACTTGAGGAGATTCTGGCTAAGCACTCTAAGAAGAGTAAAGAAGAAATTGGTAAAGATATTGAACGAGACAAGATCCTTACCGCAGCAGAAGCTGTTGAGTATGGTCTTGTCGATCAGATTCTCGCCTCAAGAAAAGCCTCTGTTACTAAGTAGGGGTAATTACTCTCAGGGCGAACGCGTTTAGCCATCTCTTGCTGGGTATGAGGATTTATTCTTATCTTCTTCCCCTCTAGAAAGTAGGCTCATCTTGACTCGCATCGGTGAAAGCGGCGATCTGCTTAAGTGTTCATTCTGTGGCAAGACTCAGAAGCAAGTTAAGAAGTTAATTGCTGGCCCTGGCGTCTATATCTGCGATGAATGTATCGATCTCTGTAATGAGATTATCGAGGATGAGTTAAGCGAAGCTAGCTCTGCTGGGATTCAGGAGCTTCCAAAGCCACAAGAAATATATGAATTTTTAGATCAATACGTTATTGGTCAAGAAAGAGCAAAGAAGTCCCTATCAGTTGCAGTCTATAACCACTACAAGAGAATTAAAGGACCAGATCGCCGTATTGAAGATGGCGTGGAGTTATCAAAGAGCAATATCTTGCTTCTTGGTCCAACCGGATGTGGCAAGACTCTTCTAGCTCAAACCCTTGCTCGCATGCTAAATGTTCCTTTTGCAATTGCAGATGCCACAGCACTTACTGAGGCAGGTTATGTTGGTGAAGATGTTGAGAATATTCTGCTTAAGCTAATACAAGCAGCTGACTTTGATGTTAAAAAGGCAGAGACTGGAATTATTTACATTGATGAGATCGATAAAGTAGCGAGAAAGAGTGAGAATCCATCAATTACTAGAGATGTCTCAGGCGAGGGAGTTCAGCAAGCACTTCTGAAAATTCTTGAGGGAACTACCGCCTCAGTTCCTCCGCAGGGTGGAAGGAAACATCCGCATCAAGAATTTATCCAGATAGATACTAGCAATGTGCTCTTTATTGTTGGTGGCGCTTTTGCGGGCCTTGAAAAGATTATCGAAAATCGCAAGGGCAAAGCTGGCGTTGGCTTTAATGCCACGCTGCAAAGTGAGAAAGATAAGAAAGCTCAAGATTTATTTGCAGATGTTATGCCAGAGGATCTCCTTAAATTTGGCATGATTCCAGAGTTCATCGGCCGCCTTCCAATTGTGACCTCTGTTGAAGCCTTAGATCGGGCCGCTCTTCTTAAGATCCTTACTGAGCCTAAGAATGCTCTGGTTAAGCAATATCAACATCTATTTGAGATGGATGAAGTGGAGTTTGAAATTACTGAAGAAGCGCTAGAAGTTGTAGCAGATCAAGCAATTGCCAGGGGTACTGGAGCAAGAGGACTTAGGGCGATTATGGAAGAGGTGCTGCTGCCAGTTATGTATGAGGTGCCGAGCAGAAAAGAAATTGGCAAAGTTCTAATCACCCCTGAGGTAATTAGCCAGAAAGCATCCCCAAAATATCTAGAGCGCGGGCCAAATAACCCAAAGCGTTCGACTAAACGAGGCGAAGAGAAGACCGCGTAATAATCGGTAGTATCTACATCTTATGCCTGAGCTACCCGCGCAATTTAATCCAAGTCAAATTGAATCTGAGCTCTATCAAAAGTGGCTTAGCGCTGGATATTTCACCGCAAATGCAGATTCGAATAAAGAACCTTTCTCAATCGTAATTCCACCCCCAAATGTCACAGGAAGTCTACATATTGGCCATGCCCTAGATCACTCGATACAAGATTTATTAACTCGAATGAAGCGAATGAAAGGCTTCGAAGTTTTATGGTTACCAGGCATGGATCATGCTGGAATTGCAACCCAAAATGTAGTTGAGAAACAGTTAGCAGCATCTGGAGTAAGTAGACATGATTTAGGAAGAGAAGAGTTTTTAAAGAGAGTCTGGAAGTGGAAAGAGGAATCAGGCGGGGCGATATTGGGTCAGATGAAACGCCTGGGCGATAGCGTTGATTGGTCCCGTGAGAGGTTCACTATGGATCAGGGCCTCTCTGATGCAGTATTAACGATTTTTAAGCAACTCTTTGATGCAGGGCTGATATATCGCGCCGAGAAGATTATTAATTGGTGTCCGCGTTGCTTAACTGCGCTCTCAGATATTGAAGTTGAACATAGCGATGATGCTGGTGAGTTTGTGCAGGTTAGATATGGTGATGATCAGGTGAGTATTACTGTTGCCACCACCCGTCCTGAAACAATGCTGGGCGATGGCGCTGTTGCAGTTAATCCAAAGGATGAGCGCTATAAGCACCTGATTGGTAAATCAGTTCTTCTTCCCCTTGTAAATCGCATGATTCCAATCATCGCCGATGAGCTAGTTGAACCTGACTTCGGAACTGGCGCAGTTAAAGTCACAGCTGCGCATGACCCAAATGACTTTGAGATGGGAATGCGTCATAACGTCCCGCTAATTGTGATTATGAATGAAGCTGGGGTGATGGAAGGAACTGGCACTGAATTTGATGGTATGGACCGCTTTGAGGCAAGAGTTGCTGTCGTTGAAAAACTTCGCCAGATGGGAAGAGTTGTCTCTGAAAAGCGTCCTTACATTCACGCTGTCGGCCATTGCTCGCGCTGTGAAACTACGGTTGAGCCTCGGCTATCTAAGCAATGGTTTGTCAAAGTTGCTCCTCTTGCTAAAGCCGCATCTGATGCAGTTCGTGATGGAAAGGTAAGAATTGATCCAGAATCTATGGAGCCAAGATATTTTGATTGGGTCGATAACATGCATGATTGGTGTATTTCGCGCCAACTCTGGTGGGGTCATCGCATCCCAGTTTGGTATGGCCCAGATGGAGATGTAATCGTATTAGGTCCAAATCAAAGCGCTCCTACGGGGTATGAACAAGATCCTGATGTTTTAGATACTTGGTTTTCATCTGCGCTCTGGCCATTTTCAACTCTTGGTTGGCCAAATAAAACTGATGATTTAAAGAAGTTTTATCCCACCAGCGTTTTAGTTACTGGCTATGACATTCTATTTTTCTGGGTTGTTCGAATGATGTTGTTTGGCTTGTTTGCTATGGATGGAGTTGCGCCATTTAAAGTTATTGCCCTTCATGGTCTAGTTAGAGATAAACATGGCAAGAAGATGAGTAAGTCTCGGGGAAATACCGTTGATCCATTGGAGTTTATGGATAAGTATGGCTCCGATGCGCTGCGCTTTACTTTAGTGCGCGGAGCTAACCCTGGAACCGATCAAGCACTTGCTGAGGAGTGGATAGCAGGGTCTAGAAACTTTGCTACTAAAGTTTGGAACGCTGCGCGCTTTGCCATGATTAATGGGGCACATGTAACTGGTGAGCTACCAGGTAGGTCGGAGCTAAACCATATTGATCGCTGGATTCTAAATCGCCTTGAGAGCACCATTTCTATCGCTGATAAAGGATATGAAACTTTTGAATTTGCTAAGGCGAGCGAAGAGATATATCACTTTGCTTGGGATGATCTATGTGATTGGTATTTAGAGCTAGTTAAAGAGAGTTTTGCCAGAGGCGGAGCTCAGGCTGATAAAAGCCGTAGGGTTTTAGGTCATGTTCTAGACCAACTACTTCGACTTATGCACCCATCAATGCCATTTATCACCGAGACCATCTGGTGTGAATTAACTGGGGGAGAGTCACTTGTAATTGCTAAATGGCCCGAAGTGAATAAAAGCGCAGAGGATTTATCAGCCAATAAAGTAGTTGAGGATATGCAGCTTCTTATTACTGAGATTCGAAGGTTTAGAAGTGAGCAAGGCATTAAAACTTCAGCCAGAATTAGCGCGAAAATTTCAGGCTTATCGGGAGATTTGCTGGATTATGAAGATGCCATTCGATTTCTGGTTCGCCTTGATAAACCTGGAAGTGATTTTAAAGAGAGCGCAAGAATTGAAATTGGTCAATTTAGTATCGCCTTCGACCTTAGAGGAGCAATTGATGTCAAAGCTGAGCGAGCAAGACTAAGTAAGGACCTAGAGGGCATTAAGAAAGATTTGCAGAGCGCGGTTGTTAAGTTAGAAAATGAGAACTTTATGGCTAAAGCGCCCATGGAAGTAGTTAAGGAAATTAGAGAGCGTATGGAATTTTGCGAGAGCGAAATTGCTCGAATCAGCAACCTCCTTGCTGCACTTCCAAAAGAATAAAGATGAGTTCTGCTGAAAACCTCTCACGCCTAGATGCCATTGAGCAAGCCTTACTAAATAGGTGGCCAGAGAGCAGGATCGCTCCAACACTTGAGCGCATTGCAACGTTAGCTGATTACCTAGGTTCGCCGCAGCTATCATATCCAACAATTCATATTGCTGGAACTAATGGCAAGACTACAACTACGCGCTTAATTGATTCACTCTGTTTTGAATTAGGGATGCGAACTGGAAGATTTACCAGCCCTCATCTAGAAAGTTTCTTGGAACGAATCACTATTAACGGCCAATCAATAACGCCAGAATTTATGATCGCAACTTACAACGATATAGCGCCATATCTAGAGCTGGTTGATTCCAAGATGTCTAACAAACTCTCTTTCTTTGAATCCATGTGCGCACTTGCCTTTGTTGCCTTCGCTGAATTCCCAGTAGATGTTGGAATATTTGAATGCGGAATGGGGGGAGAGTGGGATTCCACAAATGTAGTTAAAGGCGCAGTTAATGTCATCACTCCAATAGGTTTTGATCACATGGAGTATCTGGGGGATACTCTTGAAAAGATTGCACAAACCAAATCTGGGATTATTAAAGAAAACTCCTTTGTTGTTTTAGCAGAGCAAGAAAGTGAGGTAGCAGCCGTCTTGATGCGTGCTTGCGCTAAGGCTGATGCCACTCCGATTAGATCTGGTATCGAATTTAGCCTTAAATCAAGGGCGTTAGCCCTAGGTGGCCAGATGCTAACCATCTCTGGAGTTTATGGAGAGTATGAAGATTTATATCTTCCGTTATATGGCCAGCATCAAGCAAGTAATGCAGCAACTGCCCTGGCTGCCGTAGAGGTTTTTGCAGGGGAGACAAAACTTGATGAAGAAGTTGTGCGTCAGGCTTTTGCCAAGGCGAGTTCGCCGGGAAGATGTGAGATTGTTGGCAGAAACCCCACAATAATTATTGATGCAGCTCATAATCCACATGGCGCTGATTCTTTGAGAAAGACGATAAGTGAGGAATTTGATTTCTCAGCACTTATCGGAGTCATTGCCCCTATGGGGGATAAGGATGTTGCTGGGATTCTTGAAGCACTTGAGCCAATTTTAGATCGAATTATTGTTACTAGAAACAGTTCACATCGCGCAGCAAATGTAGATGAACTAAAATCGCTGGCTATGGAGATATTTGGAAGTAATCGAGTTTCTTCTTCCGAAACTTTGGAGCAAGCAATTACTCAAGCAATTGATATGGCAAGAAGTAGTAATGCCCTAAATGATTTAAATACCGCGGTATTAATCGCAGGATCTGTTGTTAGCGCCGGTGAGGCAAGAGCAATAATTAGAAGAAAAGGAATTTGACAGAAATGTTGATGCTTCTTAGAAGTGTTTTGATTATGGAATTCTTCATTGTTGGCTTTGCTCTCCTAGTTGCTAAAGACCTTTCAACCACCAGTGGCCTTTACTTTGGCATATTTATTGCGCTCTTAGCTTTTCTCTCATCTGGCCTTTTGAAATATAGAGTTGGCTGGGTCTTAGGTTGGTTGACTCAGATTCTGCTCATTGCATATGGTTTCTTTATCCCCACGATGTTTATTCTGGGATCCCTATTTCTTGGACTCTGGGTGGTGGCAATTATCTTGGGTCGAAAGGGCGAGGCGGCCAAAGCGGCCCATTTAGCCAAGGGCCAAGGGCAAGATTCGCAGAGTTAGAAATGCGCATAGACTTACCCCGTGACTAATTCGTCAGCTCCCTTAGAGCGCACCCTAATCTTGGTTAAACCAGATGGCGTTCGTCGTGGTTTAGTTGGCGAAGTAATCAGACGTATTGAGAGCAAGGGATATAAAATCGCTGCACTTAGAATGCTAACAGCAGACAAAGATCTATTGGCTAATCATTACCTTGAGCATCAAGGCAAGCCTTTCTATGAACCCCTAATAGAATTTATGTCATCAGGTCCAATAGTGGCCATGATCGCAGAAGGTCAGAGAGTAATCGAGGGTTTTAGATCTCTAGCTGGCGCAACTGATCCGACGCTTGCCTCACCCGGTTCAATTCGAGGGGATTTAGCCCGTGATCAAGGAACAAAAGTTGTACAAAATATCGTGCACGGCTCGGATTCAGTTGAATCAGCGCAGCGCGAGATAAAGATTTTCTTCCCTAACTCGTAAGGAGCGATTAAATGGCAAAGATGAAAACTGACTTGTCCTTCCTAGGGCGAGACATGGCAATTGATCTAGGAACAGCAAATACCTTGGTTTATGTTCGTGGCAGAGGTATCGTTCTCAATGAGCCAAGCGTGGTTGCTGTTAATCAAGATACTGGGGCAGTTCTTGCAGTTGGCGCCGAGGCTAAGAAAATGATTGGCAGAACTCCAGGAAATATTGTGGCAATAAGGCCGCTTAAAGATGGAGTCATTGCTGACTTTGATACCACTGCACTAATGATTAAGTACTTCATACGCCAGGTTCATAAGCGCACCTATCTTGCAAAACCCAGAATTGTTATCTGTGTTCCCTCCGGAATCACTGGGGTTGAGCAGCGCGCAGTTAAAGATGCAGGATATGAAGCAGGAGCTCGAAAGGTTTACATTATTGAGGAGCCCATGGCTGCAGCAATTGGCGCTGGGCTTCCAATCCATGAACCGACTGGAAACATGGTGGTAGATATTGGCGGTGGAACTACAGAGGTTGCTGTTATTTCACTTGGCGGTATCGTCTCCGCGCTCTCAATTCGCGTTGGCGGAGATGAGATTGATCATGCCATTATTAACTGGGTTAAAAAGGAGTTCTCTCTATTACTAGGCGAGCGCACTGCAGAAGAGATAAAAATGGCAATCGGATCTGCATATCCACTCCGTGATGAACCAGATGCTGAAATTAGGGGCAGAGATTTAGCAACTGGGCTACCAAAAACAATCGTTGTTTCATCCGAAGATATTCGCAAAGCAATTGAAGAACCAGTGAATGCGATCGTTAACGCTGTTAAGGGAACGCTAGATAAAACTCCACCAGAGTTAGCGGCAGATTTAATGGATCGCGGAATTGTGTTAACTGGCGGAGGAGCACTGCTTAAGGGCTTGGATGAGAGACTGCGCCATGAAACAAATATGCCGATTCACATTGCAGATAGACCGCTCAATGCAGTGGTTGAAGGTTCTGGAAAGTGCGTTGAAGAGTTTGAGGCGCTAGAGAAAGTTCTGATCTCCGAGCCTCGCCGTTAGTTAACTCATGGCAAATCGAGGCTCTAATCGAAGTAGGCTCCTATGGGTTTCCTTATTGGTGACCTCGCTTTTTATTATTACTCTCGATCTAAGAGGGGTAAGTCTTCTTACTTCGCTTCGCAGTGGAACTCAAAGTGTCATAGCGCCCTTTGAGCGCCTTGCAACTAGAGCATTTTCACCAGTGGAAGATTTCTTTTCAGAACTTAGCAATTTAGGTCGAAGTAGAGCAAAGATTGAAAAGTTAGAAGAAGAGAACCAAGAGTTAAAGAATCAAGTTATTTTCAACGAGGAGACTCTGGCGCAATTAGAGTCGCTCAAGGGCGTTTTAGATCTTGCTGGAAAGGCTCGCTATAAAACAGTATCTGCGAGAGTTATTGGTAGAGGTGGAACTGGAACTTTTAGCGAAACTATAGTTCTAGATATCGGTAGTGATTCTGGAGTTAGAAGAGATATGACAGTTGTTGCAGCGAGCGGACTTGTTGGGGTCGTGAAATCAACAACTTCCTCTTCATCGATTGTGCTTTTGATGAACGACCCCTCTTTTCGAATTGGGGTAAGGGTTGCTGGGAAGCAAGATATGGGAATCCTGCTTGGGCAAGGCGATGATAACTACTCACTACAGATGTTAAGTGCAACATCAGCAATTAGCGTTGGCGATGTTTTACTTGCGCGCGGCAGCTCCGGAGATAAACCCTTTGTTCCTGGGGTGCCGGTTGGAAGCATAAGTTATGTAGAAAATACTGTCGGTCAATTAACTAGAGAGGGAAAAGTTAATGGATTTGTTGACCTGAATTCTCTCTCTGTAGTGAGTGTAGTTTTGGCAGCAGTTGCCGGAGATCCTGGTGATGCTCTAGTGCCAACAGCTCCAAGACCCGCGCCAACAGCTACGGTATTTGTAACACCTAGCCCCACGCCCAAGGAATAAGGCTATGGAGATTAATCGCCTTCCTAAAGTCTTACTTGTTTTTCTATCTCTCTTTCTTATTCAAGAAGCTCTGATTAATCAGTTTGATTTCTTAATCGCAGGATTCTCTTTATATCTCGCCTTCTTTATGGCATGGGTAATTCAAGATCAGAGAAATAGCGCAGTAGTAACTGGATTCATTGCCGGATTTATACTAGATCTATCTCCAACTATTGAAGCACCTTTTGGACTCTGGACACTAGTGCTCACCGCTTTAAGCTATTTGCTAGCAAGCAATGTAAGAGCAGCTTTAGATGCACAGTTAAGCCCTCTTGTAATGCTAAGTGTTGCTGTTTTGGCAAGTTCATCTGCATTGATTCTCTTCTTATTATTTGGCGCAATTTTGGGCCAAGAAGTTGGCTCCGCCACCTACCTAGTTAGAAGCATCTCAGGAAATGCCCTCTGGAGCGCTCTACTCTCACCGCTTTACATTCCCCTAGCGATAAAACTTTATAGAGCAACCCTTACTGCAAGGCAGCGATAAATGAGAGATCGCTCCACATTAACTCTTTTGGTTGCACAAGTCCTAGTGATTTCATTAATGCTCTCTTTATTTGGCCGACTCTTTTATCTGCAAATTGCGGATGGACCTCGATATCGAGAAGCAGCACTTGATATCCAAAGTAGAGATATCGTAACTCCAGCACTTCGAGGTTTAATCGTTGATAACGAGGGAATTGCGCTTGCAACAAATAAAGCAGGGCTAATGGTCACAGCAGATCGATCAATATTGGATAAGTTAGAAGATAAAGGTGTCTCAGTATTAACTAGAGTGGCAGAGGTTTTAAAGCTGGAATATAACGATATCTACACCAGAACTAGGCTCTGTGGCGAGCTAGCAAGTGGCGAGCGAAATGGATGTTGGAATGGAAATCGCTATCAACCTATTCCAATAACTAAAGATGCCGATGAGAATCAAGTCTTTACTATTCTAGAAAGATCTGACCTCTTTCCAGGAATCGACGCTAAACCAGTTTCAATTCGTTCCTATCCATCTCTTGCCGGGCAGAAAGCCACCCATGTGCTGGGTTACTTAGGGCCAATTACAGAGAAGAATCTAAATAACGAAGAAGGAAAGCGATATTACCGAAATGAATTGATTGGCAAGGCTGGCGTTGAATTGCTCTACGATGATCAGCTTCGAGGAGTTCCCGGAATCAGAACAGTAATTGTCGATCGTAAAGAAGTAGTTAGACAAGAGTCACTAAATAGGGCGCCAGTTCCTGGCAATCATCTAATTCTTAGCCTGAACGCTAAATTACAAGCAGCAGTTGAAGTAGAGCTAAGAGATGCTGTCTTTCGCGCAAGAGCTAATGGATATCGCGGAGATTCTGGAGCTGCCGTTGTTATGGATGTAAAGACAGGCGAAGTGCTAGCGATGGCCTCATATCCTGATTATGATTTAAATATCTGGGAAAATGGAATCACTGTTAATCAGGCAAGAGATCTCTATAGTGAAAAGAGTGGAGTTCCAGCTCTCTCACGCGCAATCCAAGGGGAGTTTGCTCCTGCATCAACATTTAAAGTCATATCACTTTCTGCAGCAGTAGATGCTGGGTATAGCTTAAAGAGCACTTATGAGTGCCCCGCTGAAGTTAAAATCGGTGATAGGACTTTTAAGAATTTTGATAGTAAGGCGGCAGGGCGAATCAGCATGACAACTGCTATTGCGATTTCTTGCGACTCAATCTGGTATCAGATTGCCTATGACGAATGGGTACGAGATGGTGGTTTAAAGCCAAAATCAAACCCCAATGATTACTTCTTCAACTCAGCTAAAGGATTTGGATTAGGAAAGAAAACTGGAATTGATCTCCCCTCAGAGCTTTCTGGGCGACTTCCAGATCGGCAGTGGAAGTTAAACTGGTATGAGAAAAACAAAGATTTCTACTGTAATTACACCGAAAAGGCCAAGAAACCCCAGCTCACTCCATACCTAATTGAGATAGCTAGAGAGAATTGCCTTGATGGTGACAAAGTTAGAGCAGGAGATATGGTCAATTTTTCAATCGGCCAGGGGGATACTTTGATGACACCCCTGCAATTGGCAGTTGCTTATTCAGCTCTTGCCAATGGTGGAAAGTTGATGGTGCCAAAGGTTGCTAAGGCGATTGTTGAACCAAGCGGGCGAGTAGTTAAGGAATTTAAGCCAGAGATTAGTGGTCGTCTTCCAATTGAGAAATCAACCCTTAAATTTATACAAAACTCACTTCGTGCAGTGGTGGTTGCAGGAACTGCAACTGGGGCATTCTCTGGAGTTGGAGTTGAGGTAAGTGGCAAAACTGGAACCGGACAGGTATTTGGTAGAAATTTAGATGGTACAAGTAAAGATGACACTTCATGGTTTGCCTCCTTTGCTCCAAGTAAGAAACCAGAGTATGCCGTTGTCATGATGGTAAGTCAGGGTGGTTTTGGTGCTAGCACAAGCGGTGTTGGAGTAAGAAAGATCTATGAACATATCTTTGGTACTAATGGACGAGTAGCAATATTTCCTAATGGAACACCGAAGAAACTCCCAAGAATTGATTCCTCAAAGACAGTGCTGCCATGAAAATTTTTCTTAAACCTAAGATCAAGAAAGGGTTTTTCTCAGGGGCAGATCAGGTATTAAATATGGCTGTATTCTTCCTTCTCTTAATTGGAATTATCTTGGTCTATGCAGCGACTAGAGATTGGTTTGCAGCAAATAGCCTAGATCCGGAGTATTACCTAAAGCGCCAGATAGTTAATGTCATTATTGGTATTGCCCTGGCCTATGGCACAACTCTTGTTGATTACCGCCTTCTTCGGGCCTACACACCATTTCTCTGGGGAGCTGGTGTATTGGGACTGGTTGCGGTATTAATTCCTGGCCTTGGTTCAACAGTTAATGGCGCGCGCTCTTGGATTTCATTTCCTGGTGGTCTGCAATTTCAGCCAGCAGAGCTAGCAAAGATTTCAATTATTGTTGGAATGGCTCTAATTCTCTCAGAGCGTTTAGCAGGGCAAGCGCAGCCAAGTGATAAGCAGGTCTTACAAGCGCTAGGAGTTGCTGGGCTTCCGCTTATCTTGATCGTTGCGCAGCCAGATTTAGGAACTGTGCTAATTATCTCTGCAGCAGTGATTACCATGATTGCACTATCTGGCGCATCGCTCTATTGGGTAACTGGACTTCTTATTGCCGGTGTAGCTGGTGTCTATCTAGCCATTGCTAGTGGTGAGGTGAGTGAGTATCAAATAAATCGACTCAAGTCATTTGTTGATCCTTCAGCAGATCCGCAGGCCAGTGGATATCAATTAAGACAGGCTCGGATAACTATTGGTTCAGGTGGCCTGCTTGGGAAGGGTTTGTTCGAAGGACCACAGACCAATGGTCGATTTGTTCCAGAGCAGCAGACAGACTTTATTTTTACAGTCGCGGGCGAGGAGTTAGGTTTTCTTGGTTCTTCATTTATATTGCTACTTTATTTCATAGTCTTGATGCGAGCCTTTGCTATCGCAAGAGCAACAACAGATCTCTTCGGCAAAATGGTCTGTATCGGCGTGGTTGCTTGGTTCTCATTTCAAATCTTTGAAAATATTGGAATGACGATGGGGCTTATGCCAATGACCGGGGTTCCACTCCTTTTTCTCTCCTATGGGGGCTCTGCAATGTTTGCTAATTTGATCGCTATTGGCCTATTGCAAAATGTCTATCAAAGGACGCGATAAGAGCTGCTTTTTGCGCCTAATTAGGCGAAGGCTTTAACTATCTGCCATACTTGCCCAGTTCGAAGTCGCCTCAGGTTCTTGAGGTCGCCAAGACCGCTCTTTAGGTGCGGTCGGCAGATCCGGAAAAAAAGGTGCCACCACAGATTTTTTAGCAAATGCTTTTAACAAAAGCGTTTATGAAAACTTATAAGAAGGATTTGATCGTATGGCCGAAGAGCCAAAAAAAGTGCGTAAGCGCGCTGTAAAGAAAAGCGCGAGTAAAGCAGTAGAACAGGACGAGAGCGCTCCTGCTGCTAAAGAGAAGAAATCAAAAGCCGGGGTAATCCCAGCTCCAATATTTCAAGCAGCTCCCGTTGCTGCAGCCCCAAAGGCAAAGCCAGCAACAACAAAACCTGCTGCAAAGAGCTCACCTGAAGTCTCTGGCGAGAGTGAGGCGGAGAGAGAAAATCGCCGACGCCGTCGTCGCAGAGGAGGCCGTTCTCGTCGCAGGCTAGAAAAAGATGAGAGCCCTACAACTAGTTCAGAGCTAAGCCAAGGCCCAAGTAGTGATTCTGAAGGCAGCGTTGGATTTAAAAAGCGTCGCCGACGACGTCGCTCAGGCGCTGATGGTGTCGCGCCAGGTGAAAAGATTGAAGAAGATGGCGTCTTAACTGTAGTTAAGGTACGCGAGCCTCGTCCGGTTCAAGAAAAGCCGGTTAGAGAGAAGAAGAGCTTTGATCGCCCGCCTCGTCGTTTTAAAGATCGAGATAGAGATAGAGGACGAGATAAACCTCGCTACAGCGACTATCGTGAAAATCGTCGCCGCGGAACAATTCTTACCGATGCAGAATTTCTTGCAAGACGTGAATCTGTAGATCGTGAGATGTTAGTTCGCCAGCAAGGCGATAGAACACAGATTGCAATTTTGGAAGATAAAGTTTTAGTTGAGCACTATGTCAATCGCAATAGCAATATCTCCTATGTTGGAAACGTATATCTTGGAAAAGTTCAGAACGTTTTACCTTCAATGGAAGCTGCCTTCGTTGATATAGGTAAAGGACGAAACGCTGTTTTATATGCTGGCGAAGTTAATTGGGACGCCGCAGGTCTTGCTGATAATCAAGAGCGAAAGATTGAGAAAGTTCTAAAAACTGGTCAATCAGTATTAGTTCAAGTAACTAAAGACCCGATCGGTCAAAAGGGTGCTCGACTAAC
>Ga0214917_10005227_pt1 | contig 13996 bp, 14 predicted proteins | sample LL_1208_BB_MetaG_FD_177983 | JGI IMG/M metagenome (GOLD analysis project Ga0214917, IMG submission 177983) | Freshwater microbial communities from Lake Lanier, Atlanta, Georgia, United States - LL_1208_BB | ecosystem: Environmental > Aquatic > Freshwater > Lake | place: USA: Georgia | collected... | reverse complement strand
TTAGGAAGAATTGGCTATCAGTTTGAACTTGATAAAGATCAAGTAGCCCTTTGCAAAATACCTTGGAAAAATACATTTACGTTAACAGGAGGAACTCCTTTGTTTGAAAAACCAGAAGAAAAAAAAGAAACAGTAGCACCAGAAGTTACTCAGCCGATTGTGAACTACATAGGCATTGAAGATCTTGCAAAAGTGGAACTTAAAGTAGGAACCATTATTGATTGTCAATCGATTCCTGAGTCAGATAAGTTACTTAAACTTTCAGTTGATCTGGGCGAAGCGCAACCTCGTTGTATTTTATCAGGAGTTAAAAGTTCCTATAGCCCTGAACAATTGATTGGAAAACAAGGTGTTTTTGTAACAAATTTAAAACCAAGAATGATGTTGAAAAAATACGAATCTCAAGGCATGATGCTTTTTGTTAAAAATCAAGATGGTTTAATGGTTTTTGCTACTACAGAAAAAGAAGTACCTAATGGCAACACATTACAATAAACTATGGTTACTTATTGCCTTACATCTTAATCTTCTTAATTCTGCAGATCATTCATTTGAAAAATTTGAAAGGCATGCGTTCGTTGTAATGCTTGTTTATGTGGATTAATATGTTTAGCACTAAGAAAACCTTTTTGTGGCGCTGGCACTTGTTGTTTAGCAACTGGTTGTTATGCTTGTGTTGCTCCTGTAATTGGGCAAAAAGTAGCAGGATGTATTGATAAGCAACCAGGAAAGGTGCCTTTATTAACAGATTAAAAAATAGTATGAAATATGTATTATTATTACATGTATTGTTCACCAACAGTTACCTTTTTTGCCCAGACCCAGCAGTAATAAGTGATCAACCAAAAAGAAATGACCTTTTAATGCCTATTGGTGTAGGTGTAGCAGGGCTTATCTGTGTTGCTTGTGCTCCTGAATGTGGATCTTGTTGCACAGGTTGCACAATAGCTGAAGCTTGTTCTGGAGCCGCTATGGGGGCTACAGGTACAGGTTTATTTTGTTGCGCCTTTGCATGTTTGTTGGCAAATGCGACCAATAATCAGAATAGATAATTTATTGAGTGTATCCACACTTTTTATCGCTGCATAACAACGTAACGTTACCGGTTTTAAAATCTGTCTTTTTAATTAAAGCAGGGAGTTTACATTGTGGGCATGGAGTTTCTTCAATTTCACCAAACAGTGCAAATTTACATTTTGGATAGTTGCTGCAACCCCAGAAGGTTCCACCGCGCCATTTACGTTTAACTACATCGCCGCCATCTTGAGGGCACACAAAGCTCGCTTTTTCTTGGTGAATATATTTGCATTCTGGGTAACCGGAGCATGCAATAAACTTACCAAAACGGCCAACCATTTCACGCATTGGCTTTTTGCATTGCGGGCAAGTAATATCCAGTTCTTGTGGCTTTTCTTTTGCAACTAATTGAATACTGTTGTCTTCAAGGTTGCGAATAAAATTACTGGTAAAATCACAATGCGGAAACTCAGGACATCCTAAAAATTCGCCTGATTTTCCAAAACGAATAATTAATTTACTGTCTTTGCATTGTGGACAATCAACATCGGTTGGTTGTGGAGTTTTACCTGCAACATCGCCTTTAAATGCTTTTAAATCGATTGCAAATTGTTGATAGAATTCATTGAGTAATACGTCACGGTCAAGCTCTCCTGATTCAATTTTATCAAGATTTTCTTCCATTGATGCGGTAAATTTTACATTAATAATATGCGGTAAATTGTCAGAAAGCATTTTGGTCACAGCCATACCAAGTTCTGTTGGAACAAAACGTTTTTTTTCTAACGTAGTGTATGCACGTGCTCGAATTGTTTTTAAAATAGTGGCATAGGTACTTGGACGTCCAATACCTTCTTTTTCCATTTCTTTAACCAACGTTGCTTCAGAATAACGTGGGGGCGGTTGTGTAAAATGTTGTTTTGGTTCTAATTTTTGTAAATTGGTTGTATCTTTTTCGGTTAGCCCTGCTGGAAGTACTGCTTTGCCTTCTGCATCTTCTGTAGATTCTTCTTCATCTTCTATTCCATAAACTTTTAGAAATCCATCAAAAAGTAATGTTGAGCCAGTTGCTTTAAACCCGTATTTGCCACCTTTGATTAATACTTGTCGTTGGGCATATTGGGCAGGAGTCATTTGTGATGCAATAAAACGTTGCCAAATGAGTTCATATAATTTTGCTTGGTCAGCCGCAAGGTACTGCTTAATCGATTCAGGTTTGAGTGTTACATCAACTGGGCGAACCGCTTCGTGAGCGTCTTGCGTATTGCCTTTTGATTTTTTTGCATACACATTTGCAGAACTTGGAGTGTAATCTTTACCCCATTGTTTTAAAACATACTCATGCGCTTGTGTTAAAGCACTGTCAGCAATTCGTAATGAATCAGTACGCATATAGGTAATTAATGCAACTGGTGAATCACCACCAAGAGTTACACCTTCGTATAAGTTTTGTGCAATCTTCATAGTTTTATCAACAGAAAAACCAAGTCGATTGTATGCTGCTTGTTGCAAAGTACTGGTCATAAAAGGAGGCATTGGGTTACGTGTTCGTTTTTTATCAGTAATTTTGTCAATCGCAAACTGTTCTTGTTTGATTGCCGCAACATGTTTGTCAGTAGTTTCTTGATTAGTAATTTCTGCTTTTTTCCCTGAAATAGTATCAAGTGCAGCAATAACTGTTCCTGCTTGATTTTTAAAGTGGCCAGTAATTGACCAATATTCTTCTGCTTTAAAATCACGGATTGCAAGTTCACGTTCACATATCAATTTTAAGGCTACCGACTGAACACGGCCAGCTGAAAGTCCCTTAGTAATTTTTTTCCATAAAATAGGGGAAACTTCATAACCAACCCATCTGTCTAAAACACGGCGTGCTTGTTGTGCTGCAACCCTTTGCATATCAATAGTATGAGGATTTTCAATCGCTTGAATAACAGCAGATTTGGTAATTTCGTTAAAGGCAATACGATGAATTGCAGCTTTATTTTTAGCAACTTTTTGAATTTCTTGGGCAACGTGCCATGCAATAATTTCACCTTCCCGGTCAGGATCAGGAGCCAAATAAACAGCATCAACAGCTCGGGCAGCCTTGCAAAGCTCTGCTATTGTCTTATCTTTGCCCTCTAAGGGAACGTATTCAAGTGCTATAGGGTCACGAGTTACCCCCATAGTTTTAGTAGGTAAATCTTTGACATGCCCCATTGTGGACATAATTCTAAAGTCTGAGCCTAAAAATTTTTGAATAGTCTTAATTTTTGCAGGCGATTCTACAATTAACAGTTTTTTCATATGCCCTTCATATCTCGTTTATGCGCTTGTCCGGTCAGGTCAATGTAACGTATAAAATAGGATTTTTCAAACCGATTTCATATAAAGCAGCTTTTAAACCAGCTGTTATTATTCTTTAGAGTAAGACTAAAAATTGCAAAGAGTCAAATAATGCAAAAACTAAAGATTTTTTAAGCTTAAATTGAACAAGTTATAAAAAATCCTTGAAAAGCTTCTGTCTGATAGGTTATTGTATAAATGAGGTTAATCATTTAAAATAATGGGGGCGCTATGAAACGCTGGGTGTTATGTGGTCTTTTATTAGGCACTGTTTTTTCGGTAGTTTTTTTACAAGCAAGACGATTTGATTTTAAATCTGCACAGCTTTTTTTAAAGGCTCACCAGGATGCTTTTGAAAAAATGAGAATTAGAACAGAGCGAATGAAAGAGCGTATAGATTCTCGAGTTTTTTGGTGTAAATGTAAAGTCTATCCACAATGGGTTAAGGAATGTGTCGCAGTTGCATTACGCGATGAAATGTTGTTGGAATTGCAACAATTAAAAGAAGACTTAAGAAATCAGATAGTAAATCATCCAACAGCAGATTTTGATGATCCAATGGCCAGATTTATAGAAGTAATGGTTCAAAGTATGGAAGATCAATTAAAAGAATATAATATGTTGCCAATTGTTGAAAAAGTTGCAGCAAAAAAGGGGTAATCTACCTGCTTCTTCCCGCTTCATTTTTTTTTGTTATACTTTATATGTATAAGGTGAATAATAAAAAAGGTGCTGCTCATGAATTGGTCAATTCGTTTTGCATATTTTGAGCTTTTATATTGCTTAGTCCCATTATTATTAGTAATAGCGTGGTACCGTTTAAACTATTATCAACAACCCATTTATTGTTTCCCATTCACCCATAAAATTATTGAAAAAGTCGGTATAAAGGCTAACTGGCGCAATCGATTTTTTTTTGTAACACGTTTTTTAATCATACTTGCTCTTGTTTTATTAATTGCCAGACCTCAAAAAGTTGATCAGCATTCAAAAGTGATTGTTGAAGGAATTGATATCATGATGGTGCTGGATGTTTCAGGCAGTATGCAACTGTTTGATGACCCATATGATAAAAAGCAGCGAATCGAAATAGCCAAAGAAGAAGCTATTAATTTTATTAAAAAGCGAAATGACGACCCAATAGGACTGGTTTTTTTTGGAAGAGAAGCAGTTTCCCGTTGTCCTTTAACGCTTGATAAATCTGTTCTTATTAATATTATTCAAGACATTCAGTTGGGCGTTATCGATCATGATGGAACCGTTATTTCAAAAGCTTTAATTACTGCTTTGCATCGTCTTAAAAAATCTCAAGCAGTTTCAAAAATCATTATTTTATTAACTGATGGTGAACCTACTTCAGGTGATTTGCACCCTGATGATGTTGTTACGCTTGCCCAACAGTACGGAGTTAAAATTTATACGATTGGTATAGGTGGGCAGTACGGCGGACTTTATGAACATCCAGCTTATGGCATCAGACAAGCGGGAGTTCCGATTAATCTTAAATTGCTTGAAAAATTTTCACAAGCAACGGCCGGTCGGTCTTTTGTTGCAAGTAATCAACAGGAGCTGAATGAAATTTATGCAACCATTAATCAGCTTGAAAAAACAGAACATGAAACCGATGTTTATCATAATTACTATGATATTTTTATACCATTTCTATGGATTGTATTAGTGTTTTTTGTATGTGAACTTTTCTGTTTAACCTTTGTATGGTTTGCTTTATGAAAAAAACGATAGTAGGTATTACGTGGGCTGCACTTGAGCATGCCTTGTATGTTCTTCCAATAGTAGTAGTAACTGTTATGTGTGTTGTTTTTCTGTTACGTAAAAAAGAGATAATAGCTGGTAAGTTGGTTGCACCTGCATGGCAAGGGATCATTTTAAAGCATTATTCAATACGAAAAAATAAGATTAAAGCATTGTTATTGATTTTTTCTGTGTTATTTATTGCGCTTGCTTTGTTGCGACCGCAATGGGGTACTGTAGAAAAAAAAGTAGCACAAGAAGGCAGAGAGCTTTTTATTGCACTTGATATTTCTCGCAGTATGCTTGCTGCTGATATAAAGCCTGATCGACTTGCTTTTGCAAAAGCCAAAATAAAACGATTATTGCAGTTGCTGCCTTCAGAGCGGGTTGGTTTAGTAGTTTTTTCTGGAGCAGCTGTAGTGCAATGTCCTTTAACGCGTGATGTAAGCTTATTTTCGATGTTTTTAGATTATTTAGATGCAGATACTATTTCTTCTGGAACAACTGCAATTGATCAAGTAATTCTTAAAGTGGTTGATGTCTTTAAACAGTTACCTGCACGTAAAGATAAATTATTGGTAATTTTTACCGATGGTGAAGATTTTTCACATAACTTAGCTCAGGTAAAGCAAGAAGCGCAAAAAATCGGATTACATGTTTTTACGTATGGCGTTGGAACGGCGCAAGGAGCACCGATACCAATTATTGATAGTAATGGCCAGATAAAGGGTTATGAAAAAAATGAACAAGGTAATATTGTTCTTTCTATTTTAAATGAAGGTATTTTGCGATCATTATCAGAGCAAACTGGTGCTCATTATACTGCACCAACACAATCAGATGATGATTTGAAAGAGCTTGTCAGTAAGGTTCAAGCGTATGAAAAAGAAGCATTTGATGACAAAGAACTTGCAACAGAGCAAGAACGGTATCCATACTTTTTAGCAGGAGCATTGGTGTGTCTTTTACTCGAATGGTTATTATGAAGAAATTTTTTTTATTGGCCATCTGTTTTGTTAAAACAACTGCAGCATTTTTTGATGATTACAAAGCTGCAAAAGCTTATCAAGCAGGGGATTTTCAAAAAGCGCAGCAATATTATCAACAACAATTGGTAAACGACCCATTTAATGGGCAACTCTTATTTAATAATGGAGATGTTGCGTATCGATTGGGTAATTATGAACAAGCTTCTGCTTATTTTAATCAAGCGGTAAAGTATCTTGACGGAGCTGGACTACAAGAACAAGCAGCTTATAACGCAGGTAATGCTTACTTTAGAAAAAAAAACTATCAACAAGCGCTTGATGCGTATGAAAAAGCTTTAACGCTTAACCCTGCAAATGAACAGGCGTTACATAATAAAAAAGTTGTGGAAGCTGTTTTAGAGCAAGAAAAAAAAGAGCAAGAACAGCAACAGGAACAAAATCAGCAGTGTGATAACCCAGACAATAAAAAACAAGATCAACAACAACCAAAAAATGATCAACAAAAAAAATCAGATAATAAACAAGAGCGTCAAGATAATAAAAACTCACAAAATAATGATCAACAAAAACAAGATCAACAACAATCAGATGCTCAAAGTAATGATCAAGATGATCAGCAGCACCAATCATCAGCCGCGGATAAAAAAACTGGCCTTAATAAAAAAGATCAAAAAGAAGAGAAACAGCAAAAGCAAGGGGATGAAAAAGAGCAAAAGCATGATCAAGAAAAAGAGTCCGGTCAAGGACAACAGGAACTTGAAAGACAAGCGCAAAATGCTCGCTCCCAAGAGAGCACCCAAGCAGATCAAACTCAGGACCAACAAGGGCAAGGCAGCGATAACAACAAGGCCAATCAAAAAGGGCAAACCGATCAAGAAGGGGATGAACGCAAAAATCATAATGAGTCCTTACAAAAAGATAATCAACAAAAAAAGTCTACTGACAAAGCAGCAAAATCACAACCCTTAGATGCTTCAAAAGTTGAACATGAAAAAGCAGACCAAGAGAGTGATCAACCTGAGTATCAATTAATGGAATATATTGAAAAAGAAGAAAAAAAAGCGGGACGTAAATTGATAAAAACTATGATAAAACAAGGGATGCCAGAAAACTATGGGCAAAAAAATTGGTAAAATATCTATTCTTATACTGCTTATTGGATCAATTTGTTTGGTCCAAGCAGAGCCGGCAATTACCTGTTCTGTAATGGATAGTAATGGACAACAGCTTGCACAAGCACAAGTAGGTGTTCCTTTTATGGTAAAAGTAGTTGTTTCTGACACGCAACAAAGAAAACTACCTACTCCCTCTATAAAAGGACTAGAGCAATTTGAGGTTCAAGGTACACGTAGCCAGATTGGTACAACAGTTTATAATCAAGATGTAACTGTTGCACAAACTTATTTTATAACGTTGCTAGCCAAAACCGAAGGTGACTATAAGATTGGGCCAGCAACCATTGAAATTAATGGAGCTGTGCTGTCGACAAAACCAATAACGTTTACAGTGGGGCAACAACAAAAAACTCAAACACAAGATTCTACAACATTTCTGGAAATGAATTTTATAAAAGATCAACCAGTCTATGTTGGGCAAGCAGTTGATTTAAAAATTCGCTTTTATTACGTAGATCCAATGTTGCGTCTTGCTGAGATTAATCAACCTACTTTTGAGGATTTTATGGTTTTAAAACTTGAAGGTCCAGCAACAGGCACAGCAATTGTTAAGGATCAGCAGTATCGTTATCTAGAATGGACTGGAAGCGTTATTCCTGAAAGATCAGGGGTGTTAAAGATTACGCCAACGCAAGCTTTGTATGCTATTCCTTCAAAGCGTCAAAAGGGATTTGGAATTTTTGATGATTTTAATAGTTTGTTTTCAGGGATTAATCAACAGATGCAAAAAGCTTATTCAAATGGGCTTGAACTTGAAGTGTTACCTATTCCGGAACATACCCCTGCGGTAACAGCTGTTGGCAATTTTATTTCATGTACCGCACAATTGAATAATCAAAAGGCTGGCAAAGGTGAAGCAACTGTTTTGACTTTGGAAATTATTGGTTCAGGTAATTTTGAGCAACTTAAGCATCCACATTTAGTATTGCCAGAGCATCTTATGTTTTATGAATCAACTGCTACCATCAAAAAAGTACCACAAGGATATAAGAAATCTTTTGAGTATATTATTCAAGGTTCTCAAGCAGGAACTTATACCATCGATTCACAAATTTTTACTTTTTTTAACCCTTTGCAGAAAACGTTTATAGATTTAAAGACTGAGCCACTTAAACTTATTATCGAAACTATAGCCCATCAACCAGTTATTCCTTCAACTGAAAACAATGACCCTTCTCAAGTGCCTAAAATGACGATTATTAAACAAGGTATGTGGAAAAAGAGTAATCAATCAGAACTTTCATTACTTGTGTTTACTTTGTTATTTCTGTTTCCATTAATGCTTTATGGTATTTTATTTTTCAAGCAAAGACGGGATGCGTATTTTTTGAAAAATGCACCTGAGTTGCGCTATCAAAATGCCTTTAAACAAGCTCGAAATACTTTAAGTAAAGCGCGCGCAGGGCAGTATGATGTGCAAGTGTACCATATTTTTATAGAGCTTTTTGCTGCTCGTCTTAAAAAAGCACCTTCAGAAATTTCAGAGGAATTAATTGAAGCAACACTACGTAATGCCAACATTAAACCAGAAGATTTGATTAAGTGGCGTTTATTATTTGCTCATATGACAGAGCAAGCATTTTCTTCATATGGTACACAAGAACGTAATGATGGGTTATTTAATCAAGCATTTTATTGGCTTAGTCAATTGGAAAAATTATTATGAAAACAATAACATTATTTTTAATTTTAACAGCTTTGTTCTCTCCACTGAATGGGGCAAAACAGTGGGAACAATTTTTACGGGCAAACCAAGCATTTGAAAGTGGCGATATTCAATTAGCGTTAAAAGAGTATCAAGAAATTCCAGATAAAGGGCCGATCATTTTTTATAATATTGCCTTATGCTATAAACAACTGAACAATCCTTTTGATGCATTAGTAGCATTCAAGCAAGCTCAAAAACAAGCAGATTTAAAATTATTTAATCTTGTAACTACCCAAATTGAGCAACTTGAAAATTACTTTGCAAAACCGCATGATACAACGTTTATGGCGTATGCAAAATGGTGTAGAGCTATTTTCTCATTACTATTGGTGCAACTTGTTTTTTTATCTGCCTGGTGGGCTTTTTTAATAGTTTTATATTGGGTCAACAGCACCTATAAAAAAATTATTCAATTTTTTTTGTTATTACTCTTAATTGTGAGTGGTTCAATAGGAGCTTGTTTATTATATGTTAAGCATACTCATAAAGCGCTGATAAAAGAGACAGCATCAGTATTTGTTGGTCCCAATTCTTCCTTTAATACACTCACCACTTTAACGCAAGCAGATCAAATTCAGATTCACAGTTTGCAAGATGAGTGGTATAAAATACAGTATGATAATAAGGTTGGGTGGATTCAAGCTTCAAAAGTTATAAAAATTGATTGAGATAAAGCAATGCTCTACAAACAGTTATTCAAGCAGCTACAGAAACTTTCTCAAGGGCAGCTGTATGGTTTTATTTTTGGGTTATTTGTCAGTAGTATTCTTTTTTTATTTATTCTGGAATATCGTAAATTTTGTGCGTTTTCCGCAGAATTACTTGAGTTAAAAGAAGAATATCGCGTATATACCAATACGCTTAAAAAGACATTAGAAGAAGAAACTCTTAAATCTGGCCAGCAACTGACTGATAAAAAAAAAAAAGATAAAGAACTATTAGAACCGATTTTTATGACGGTTAATCGTGATACCGATTATTTGCTAGAAAATGCATTAGCATTTGCAAAAGAACAGCATCTTAAAGAATCGGTTGAACGCTTATATGATGTAACAGAGTGGGAAAAAATGCTATTGTCTGCTGGTAAAAAGCGTGTAAAGCATCCAAGAAAACGTTTTGTTGCAGCGCCAGCTCGTATTCCAAAAGTTCCATCAAATGAACCAAAAGATTTTATTTTTTCTTGGCCGATTGATCGTGAAAATTTTTGGTTAAGTTCTCTGTTTGGACCACGAAGAACAAAAAAGAGAGGACTGAGGTTTCATTATGGCATTGATATGGCTGCTCACAAAGGAACTCCGGTCAAAGCTGCTGCAAGTGGAATCGTTTTAGAGTCTTACTGGAACAGTGGCTATGGGAACACTATTGTAGTTGCTCATAATAGAAAGTATAAGACTCGATATGCGCATCTGCATAAAAGAAAAGTAAGAGTAGGGCAAAAAGTAACCAGAGGAGAAGTGATAGGAATAGTTGGTGATACCGGTTTGATTATAAAAAAAGGACATGACGGTTCACATTTGCATTTTGAAGTGTATGCTTTTGGTAGACAAATTAATCCGCTTTCAGTTTTAGCATAAGGACAACGATGAAAGAAATACGTGCGTTTATTACTTGGTGGAATCGCCCTGGAAAATCTTTAATAGCAGAATATGTACAAGCGTTTATTGTGATTGTACCTCTTGCTTTTATTATTCGTACATGGGGATACGGCCTTTATAAAGTCCCAACTGGTTCAATGGAAACAACCTTGCTTATTGGAGAAAGCTTTGTTTCTGACAAGTTTACCTATAGTTTTTTACGTAAACCGCAACGTGGTGAAATTATAGCATTTAACGAACCTGAAACAGAAAAATTTAAGTACTCTGAAAATTATTTTAAAAATTTGTGGCAGCGGTATGTTTGGGGTCCAGAAAATTGGACTAAGCGGGTAATTGGTTTACCTGGAGAACATATTCAAGGCAAGATAGAAGATGGTCGTCCGGTTGTTTATATTAATGGGGTCAAATTTGAAGAGCCATATGTTAATCAGTATCCATTAATTTATACGGGTGATTATGATCATCCTCGTAGTTATCATCCTGATTACTCGTATGAAAAACAACCTTTTTATCGTATGGATGGTTTTAAAGTTCGGCAAATAAAGCGTATTTTAGAAGAGCATTCAATGCCGGCAGAACGTATTTCTGGAACACCTTTAGTTGGAGCTGGCGGTTCTGATATCTATGATGTTTATCTAAAAAGCAAAGATAAAGATGGAATTGATGAATACTGGGTTATGGGAGACAATCGTTTAGGTAGCAGTGATTCACGCTCATTTGGAAAGCTTAATGGTGACTTGATTCATGGAAGAATTTTAGTAAGATTGTTTTCAGTGGACTCAAATTACAGTTGGTTGATTTTCGATTTGTTAGTTAACCCACTTGATTTTTGGACAAGAGTTCGTTGGTCACGTTGGTTTCAGTGGGTGTATTGAGCTAAAATTTGTGTAAAAAATTTGGCAGAGATCTTGTTTTGTGATAGAGTAATTGCGTTTTGTAATTGATAAAGGAGAATCGAATAATGTTTAGATATGGAAATCGCACCTTGGCTTTGTTATCAGTTGGTGGTTTTTGCCTTGCTTTATTGTCAGGCTGTTCTTGGTTTGAATCAAACAAAGAAAAAACTCCAGCTTTATATTTAGTCAATGTTTTAGATAAGCCGTTTTTTGATGATTGTCATATTCCTGGTTCTTTGAATGTTTCTATGATGGACATAAAAAATGTTGCACAAAGCTGGTCAAAATCTGCAGATGTGGTAATTTATTGTTCTAACTATAGCTGTGAAGCTTCAACACACTGTTGCAAGATGTTACAAACTATGGGCTTTGAAAAAGTTTGGGACTACGAAGAAGGTATGGCAGGTTGGTATCAGGCTCATGTAAAAGATCCTGTAGCATATCCAATTGTAGGAGAAGCCCAACAGCCTTATTTAACTATGGAAAATAAGCCATTAGTTGAAACAGCCCAAGCTGAAACTGCTGTGAAAAAAATCACAACAGAGCAACTCAAAGAGTTAATCAATAGTTGTGCAGATGAAGGCAAAAAGCATAGCTGTAGTAGCTGCTAAAAATTTACTTGTTGGCGGCATAGCCAAGTGGTAAGGCAGGGGTCTGCAAAACCCCCACCCCCGGTTCAAATCCGGGTGCCGCCTTGTTTTTTTGAAATTGTTTAAAGTTTTTTATGCCGGGATGGCGGAATAGGTAGACGCAAAGGACTTAAAATCCTTCGGGTATATATACCTGTGCCGGTTCGAGTCCGGCTCTCGGCATAAAATAAAAAAAGAGTGTTGTTTACAGATTTTATCAAATTTACTTAAAAAATAAGCTTGACAAAATTTTATTACCTAATAGTTTACTGATTTAGTACTAGCTGTGTTTGCCATTAGGTGATTGTATTAAGATTTTTACTAAGTACGCAAAAGGAAAATTAAAATGAATAAGGCAATGTTAGTAGAAAGCATGGCTAAAATTACCAAGCTACCTAAGGCAACATGCAAAGAATGTTTGGAAGCATTTGTGTCAAGTGTTGGTAGTGCATTAAAACATGGCAAAACAGTTGTTTTGACAGGTTTTGGTACTTACCAAGTGATTCGTCGCAAAACCAGAGTAGGGATTAACCCAGCAACTGGTAAAAAAATGCAAATTCCAAGCAAAAAAGTTCCTAAGTTTAGACCAGGTAAAGCTTTAAGAGCTTTAGTAAGTTAATAACTTAGAAATCGATTTAAAGAGGGGCGGATTTCCGCCTCTCTTTTTTTGTCTATTTTTTCTTGATTTGTTTCTAAAAAAGGCATTACCCTTAATTTTGTAGTTTGATGAAGTTTTGATAAAAAGGATTATAAGAATGAATACTGAAACTGTTCCGACAACTGTTCAAACAAGCTTTATAGATCAGATTAAAAATTTTGATACTCAAGCGATATGGCAAACAATAAAATCATATCAGATTGATTGGATACAACTAGGAGCTTCTTTTGGTATTGGTGTTTTAACTGGGTATCTTTGTAAAAAGTATTTAAAAACTTTTTTAATGGTGGTTGCTGTAGGAGTAGTAATTGTTGCAACACTTGATTATGTACATTTAGTCCATATTGACTGGGATCATTTACAGAATATGATTGGAATTGCTCCTACTCAAGAATCATTGAATAATCTTTTTCAGCTTTCTTTGGCATGGATTAAAAGTAATATTCAGGTAACGGTAAGTTTTGCAGTTGGTTTTACAATAGGATATAAAGTAATTTAAGGAATTAGATGGCAAAAACATTTCAAGATAAACTGTGTGAGATTTTCGTTACTCAAAAAGTAATGAATCAAGCAATGGTAGAAAAGATCAATAATGATTTTAAAAATTCTTCAAAAGTATCATTTGAGGAATTTTTGATAACAGAAAAAATTATTACTAAAAAAAACCTTTTAGCTGCCCTTGCAACCTATTATGGGGTTCCTTCTTTTGATGTTTTAAGCGATTCATTTGATAAAGATCTTTTAATGGAGTTCCCTCAGGATGTTCTAGTTCGCTATCGTTTTGTGCCTTTAAAACGAGAGAATGACACATTAATTATTGTTGCAAGTCAGCCTAATAACCAAGAACTTTTACCAGAGCTAGCAGAATACGTTTCTGACGAAATTCAATTATATGTAGGGATACGGTCTGATATTATCGATGTTATTATGGAACATTATCAAGATTCATTAGGTGATGGCTCATATCAAGATGAAGATGAGTCTGATGATCTATTTCAAGATGAAGAAGATCTTTTTAATCATGGCACCGATGCATTAGATGAGCAAGATGAAAATTACGAATAATTTAAATTAATTGAAAAATTTATAAATCTGAGTGATTCTTGAATAGCAAAATTTTTATTCAAGGAGTAGTCATGAATTATTAACATGACCAGAAAACCCCATGCCTTTCAAGGCTGGGGATGAATGGTCATCATGTAGCAAGCAATCAAGGCAGGATTGCGCAGCGGAAGAAAAACTGACATAT
>Ga0214917_10005225_pt1 | contig 13996 bp, 9 predicted proteins | sample LL_1208_BB_MetaG_FD_177983 | JGI IMG/M metagenome (GOLD analysis project Ga0214917, IMG submission 177983) | Freshwater microbial communities from Lake Lanier, Atlanta, Georgia, United States - LL_1208_BB | ecosystem: Environmental > Aquatic > Freshwater > Lake | place: USA: Georgia | collected... | reverse complement strand
TTTATGTGGATCCACAATAAATGAATCAGCACGTTTAACGCCGGTGAATAGTGGTTGAGAATTGGGCGAAGCAAGAGCAGCAAGACCATACGCGCCATCCACGTGGTACCAAATTCCTCTGTCGTTGGCTGCTTTTCCGATGCCATCGAGGTCATCGATAATTCCTAGATTTGTAGTGCCTGCGGTTGCAACAATCGCAAAGATCCGATGTTCGGGATTGAGGCGATGGTATTGATCGACTTCAAATGCGACCGTACTTCCTTGCAGTCGATGATTGCTATCAGTTGGAATCGAAACAACTTCAACATCCATAACATCAGCCGCAGATTTGATTGAAGAGTGGGCTTCATTCGAGCATGCAATTGCCCATCTCTTAACGCCGGGATTCTTACTACGGGCGTCATGGCGCGCTGCAACAAGAGCCGAGAGATTTCCTACTGTTCCACCTTGAACAAATACACCGCCAGAAGTTGCAGGTAATCCGGCGAGATCGCTGAGCCATCGCAACGCTTGGTTCTCGGCAAAAACTGCGCCTGCTCCTTCAAGCCACGAGCCGCCATACAACGCTGATGCGCCAACTACGAGATCGAATAAGTTTGATGATTCGGTTGGCGCAGATGGAATGAAAGCCAAATAACGTGGATGATCGGTGGAGATACAAGCTTGAGCTAGAACATGTTTGAAAATATCAAGTGCTTTATCGCCGCCTAAGCCATTCTCCGTAATGGTCTCGCCCACTTCTGCGTATAGCTCGTCGTAAGTCCATGGGCCATCCAGTGGTGGATCTTTCTTGAGGCGAACAAGTGAGTATTCGAGAATCTTTGCCGCGAGCGCATCAATCTCTTCATCGAATTCATGCATCTCCGAATAGAGCCTTTCGTTTAGAACTTCTTACGATATTGCGGAGCATGGTGGGAAAGACAAAAGCGTGTAGCGGCAAGATTGCATACCAATACAGCTGTCCTCCCAAACCGCGGGGAGAAAATGTTGCCTCTTGGATGATACGAACACCATCACCCTCTTTTTCAATACGAAATTCCAGCCAAGCTTTGCCAGGCAGAATCATCTCTGCGTATAGACGCAAGACTTTCTCTTTTTCGACTTGTTCTACGCGCCAAAAATCTAAACCATCGCCAACGCGTAAATGTTTGGGATCGCGACGACCACGGCGTAAGCCCACTCCACCAACCATGCGATCGATAACTCCGCGCGCCCACCATAAGAAATCAGCGCCATACCAACCAGTTTCACCACCGATTTGTTCGATGGATTTCCAGACGCAATCGATGGGTGCATCAGTGACTGTTTCACGCTTATCTTTCAAAATCATTTCACCGGCCCAGTCAGGATCGCTCTGAGCTTTCTGCCATGGAGCTGTTGGCGCTGTGGCATCAGACCATCGCGTCTCAACTTGATTACTCGATGTTCTCGAGAGCGCAAGGTCGATCGCGGTCGTGACATCGATCAAACCTTCTGGTGGTTTTGGAACTATTGCATCAATTCTCTTAGCTGGATCAGCAACAGTCTCATTGATGAGTGAGCCGACGAGTGGTCGCGCTAACGCGGTTGGCACTGGAGTCACAAAACCAATCCACAAACTCGAAAGTTTGGGGGTAAGAACTGGAACTTTGATAATCCAACGTCTACGAAGTCCAGAACATGCTGCGAATTTCTGCATCATATCGGCGTAGGAAAGAATTTCAGGGCCTCCAATATCAAAGACTCCTCGTACTGGCTCTTTCAATTTCGCAACGCTTATGAGATACCACAACACATCGCGAATCGCGATCGGGTGCGTCAAATTAGTGACCCACTTGGGAGTTGTCATAACAGGAAGTCGATGCGTTAAGTGTCGGAGCATTTCAAATGATGCTGAACCAGAACCAATGATGATTCCTGCGCGCAATTCCATTACCGGAACTTTCCCGGATGCTAAAAGTTCTCCGGTACGTGCTCGTGATGCTAAGTGTTTACTCTGTTTATCATCATTAGCAATCCCACCGAGATAAACAATCTGTGAAACCCCCGCAGCTTGTGCCGCCCGAGAAAAATTATCTGCCATCGCAGCTTCAATCTCATCAAAGTGAGTACCTACCCCAATCGAATGGAGGAGATAGAAAGCGGTATGCACGCCTTCTAGGGCTTTGAGAGTTTCTTGATAATTGTTGGCATTTCCCACCGCAACTTCAACATCGTTGATCCAAATCTGTCCCATGACTTTGGATTTATCGCGGACAAATACCCGCACATTCATATCTTCATTGAGTAAAGCTCGAACTAATCGACCGCCGACATAGCCTGATGCTCCTGTGACAAGTATCCGGCGCGACTGATTCATAGGTAGAACAGTAGACTTTCTCGAATGTCACGGCCAAAGGTAGTAATTCTCGGAGCAGGATTTGGTGGGCTCACAGCTGCCCGCGCCCTTGATTCCATCGCCGATGTGACTCTCGTTGATCGTCACAACTTCCAAACTTTCTTGCCGCTGCTCTACCAAGTCTCTACTGCAGGCCTTGCCGCAGACCATGTCGCCTATCCAGTTCGAGGTGCGCTCCGCAAAACACGAGTGAAGTTCCGCATGGGTTCGCCTATTTCAGTAGATCACAAGAACAAGAGCGTGAAATTAGATTCCTCTGAAGTATTGGATTTTGACTATCTCATCGTTGCTCTAGGTTCTGCCACAAATGATTTTGGTATCAAAGGCGTTGCAGAAAATGCTCTGGGCATGAAGACCGTCAATGAAGCTCTCTCGATTCGCTCGGAAATCATGCGCCGTTTCGAAGATCTATGCCGTTTTGAAGATGACACCCGCTTCTCTATTTCTGTCGTCGGTGGTGGTCCTACCGGAGTTGAGATGGCTGGCGCTATTGCCGAACTTAAACGCGGACCGCTCACCTCCGATAGCGCAGATGCAGCGCGCAATATTGATGTCTATCTCATCGAAGCTGGTTCTCGAGTTTTGCCTGCGCTATCACCCAAACTTTCTGAGCGTACGAAAAGGGATTTAGAAAAACTCGGCGTAAAAGTCCTCACTAACGCAGCTGTGAAAGAAGTAAAGCCACGACAGATTCTTTTCGCTGACGGAACTAAGATTCCATCTGAAGTAACAGTATGGGCAGCTGGAGTTACTGGCGAACCCACCATGAAAAAATTGAGTCTGCCTCACGCCCAAGGTCGGATAACAGTCGATCCAACTCTCCAAGTTTCAAACTATCCCCACGTTTTTGCCATCGGAGATATAGCTGGCGCAAAAGGAAGTGATGGACGCTTCCTTCCTATGGTGGCTCCCGTTGCAATGCAGCAAGCACGTTTTGTCGCAAAACAAATTGGGCGAATCTCTCGCGGCGAAGAGCTACAAGAATTCTCTTATGTAGATAAAGGTTCGATGGCCACGATCGGACGTCACAAAGCGGTTGTGGAAGTAAAGGGTCTTCGCATTGGTGGCGCACTTGCCTGGTACATGTGGTTATGGCTCCATCTTTTTTATCTCTTAGGTGGCCGCAACAAAATTGGCACGATGGCGGATTGGACCTGGAATTACCTCACATTTGATAGAGGAAATCGCCACATCATGGATATCTCATGAGTTATATCAATCTCCGTGGCCACGAAATCTGGCACCAGGAATGGAAGAAGAGAAAAGAGCAACCTCTTCTCCTACTTCACGGTGGATTAAGTTCGACTGAAAGCTTTGCTCCCAAGATCCTTCCCAGCGTGAAGCGCACCCATCATATTTATGGATACGACCGTACCGCTCACGGCAAAACAAAAGTCCGCGATGGTTACTATCACTTTAAATTTCAACGTGATGAAGCGATTTCATACATTGAAGATGTCATCAAAAAACCAACACATATCATCGGTCATAGCGATGGCGGAATCATTGGATTAATGGTCGCTATTGCGCGCCCCGATCTAGTAACAACTCTCGTCGCAATTGGCGCTAACTATCACTACGACTGCGGCCTCAATCATCAGATTTTTGATGGCGAAGTTGAAGAAGAGGCCAAAGACCGTTTTGCTGCACGTACGGGACAACCTCGAGAATTATTAGTCGAGATTATTCATAAAGCACATAAAGTCTGGGCTTCGGAGCCGCGGATGACTAAGTCACAACTCAAGAAGATTCAATGCCCGACGCTCATACTTGCTGGCGATGACGAACCATTTTCGACAGAGCACACTGTTTCTCTATATGAATCAATTCCAAACTCACAGCTAGCAATCGTTCCCGGTACTTCGCATGCGGTATTGAAGGAAAAGCCACGAGTGGTGCGGCAGATACTGCAAGATTTTTATCGTGACCCAAGTTTTCCCATCACGCTTAATCCCAATCGCCGACTTAAAGAGACGTTAAGGCTGCGCGGGCAGGCGTAAAGCTCCGTAAGCATGATCCGGCACAAACGGATGATGTGGAGCCACCGCTGCGATTCTGCGATACCCACTTCCTTGCGTTGGACGTGAATCAACTTCACCTTTATTTGGCCAGAACGAGAATGCACGTTCGGCTTGTGCAGTAATGGTGAGCGAGGGATTTACCCCAAGATTTGCGGTCACGCTCGAACCATCAACAATGTGGAGAGTCGGGTAATTCCACACTCGATGATATGGATCGATAACTCCATTTTCTTGTGAATCACCAATCACGCAGCCACCAACAAAATGCGCAGTAAATGGTGCGCTCACTAAATCTCCAATATGTCCTCCAGGAGTTCCGCCGTATTTATCAGCAATCTTCCGCACTACTTCATTAGCAGCCGGAATATATGTGGCGTTTGGCTTATCTGAATCATTCTTAGAAGTTAATCGCCAACCGAAAATTCCTCGCTTGCCTCGAACTGTGATGGATGAATCAACATTCTGCATCACTAGAGCAATAACTGTTCTCTCACTCCATCGGCGAACATCGAATATCTTCACAAGCATCGAAGGTCGAGTTACCACTGTCTTCAGCCACGCCCCGCGTCTAGCTCTTGAGCTTTCACCGTCTGTCATGACAGTTTGAAGCAAGCCCATGAAATTTGAACCTTTGCCATATCGGACAGGTTCCACATGGGTGTGGTCGTCAGGAAAGAATGAAGAGGTAATCGCAGCGCCTTGAGAAAAATCAATCTCATGTGAATGCGGCATGATTGCACCGGTTAAGGCTTCGGAATTTGTCCGCGATAACTTTCCAAGTGCCCGTGACAATTTTGGAAGCGCACCAGAATCTTTCATGCGATGGAGAAGTTTCTGGGTGTTGTAAGTGCCTGCTGCGACCACAACATCGCCGGCGGTAAAAGTTCTACGTCCACCAAACCATGCCGAACTCTTGCGCGCTGTAATTTTCCAACCGCCCCCAGCTAACTCTTCAATCTTTTCCACCGTTGTTTCTGGAAAGACAGTAGCTCCTGCTTTTTCAGCTAATCCCAGATAGTTCTTCGGCAGAGTGTTCTTTGCATTAAAACGACAACCAGTCATACATCCACCACATTGTTGGCATCCATGTCGATCCGGACCAACTCCGCCAAAGTATGGATCTTTTTCGATAACTCCAGCACCCTTGCCAAAATGCACACCGAGAGGTGCCATCTTGAAAGTATGTCCAACTCCCATCGATTCTGCGGCATCCTTCATCGCTTGGTCAGATGGTGAGAAGTAAGGATTCTCTGCAACACCGAGCATGCGTGATGCTTGGTCGTACCACGGCGCTAATTCTGATTTCCAATCAGTAATGGATTTCCATTGTTCATCGTGAAAATAAGTATCGGGCGGCACATACAAAGTATTGGCGTATACGAGTGATCCGCCACCAACTCCAGCTCCCGCTAAAACTAAGACATCGGGAAGTGCATGAATTCTCTGGATACCTCGTAATCCCAATCGTGGCATAAAAAGAAATTTCGAGAGGCGCCATGAAGTCTTAGGAAAATCTTTATCTTTAAATCTCCGGCCCGCTTCAAGAACCGCAACGCGATAACCTTTTTCTGTTAGTCGTAGCGCAGCAACAGATCCGCCGAAGCCAGAGCCGATCACCAGAACATCAAAGTCACGTTCGCGCTGCGACATAGAAGTAGGCTACACGCATGGATCTGGCGCAACGCTTGAACGTCAATGATCCCGAATTCATTCGTAATCCCTATCCAGTCTTGGCGGAGTTACGAGCGATGGGAAAACCGGTGTGGCACGAATCGATGCAGCTCTGGCTAGCAGCCACGCATGCTGATGCGTCGGCCGTCTTACGCTCTAAAACTCTTGGACGCATCTTCACTCCCCACGAACCTGATGATCTTTGGGAAACCTTCAATTGGTTACATGCTGATTCCATTATGGAGAATGAAGGTTCAAAACATACGAGATTGCGAACTCTGGTCTCGAAAGCTTTTAACCGTTCTCAGATTGAGCGACTGGCGCCCCACATTGACTCCATCATCACCGAATTACTTGATGTCTGCCACGATAAGAAAGAATTCGACCTCCTAGCAGATTTCGCAGAACCGCTACCTGTGAGAGTTATTGCTGAATTACTTGGCGTTTCGCGCTCTGATGAGAATCATCTTCGACCTTGGTCACAAGCGATTGTGAAGATGTATGAATTTGATGTTACCCCAGATGAAGAAGCACACGCTGAAAAAGCATCGCGCGAATTCGCAGACATGATCACCGATATGGTCGAACATCGCAAAGTTAAACCCACTAATGACCTGGTTTCCGAACTCGCTCAAGTTGAAGATTCAGGTGAGAAGCTCACGTTGCGGGAATTGATTGCTACATGTGTTCTTCTACTCAATGCAGGGCATGAAGCGTCGGTCAATGCGTTTGGAAATGGCTTTGTTGCAGCGCTTAATGATGGTGAAGCAAGCACCCTACTTCGTACTCAACCGCGCTCAATCGCCGAGACTGCTGTGGAGGAGTTCCTTCGCTTTGACGCACCGCTCCAACTTTTCGAACGTACCGCAATGTCAGATACCAAAATCAATGGCGTAATAATTAATTCAGGAGAGAAAATTGCCGCTCTCCTTGGTTCGGCAAATCGAGATGAGAAAGTGTTTGATAATCCAGACACTTTCAACGTATCTCGCACTCCCAATAGCCATATCGCTTTTGGCGGCGGCATTCATTTCTGTTTAGGAGCGCCGCTTGCCCGACTAGAGATGAACCGCTCATTGCCCGCCCTATTTGAGAGATTTCCTTCCATTTCCATCAGGGAGATCCCAGAACAACGGGAGACTTATGTTCTACGAGGCTACAAAAAGATTCTTGTATCAATGTGATTAAAGCCAATTAACCAATACTGAAAACGTTGCTCAATTCGCCGCTCACGAGATAACCTAACTCGATGAGCGGTGATAACTCAGCATTCATCCCAGTGCATAAAGATTGGGATCCCAGCACTGTCGCAGTTCAAGCCGGTCGTCCTTCGCGTTCGTCTGGCGCTCCGATGAATACCCCAGTTACTTTCTCTTCTACCTACGTTCACACTTCTGATCTTGGATATGGTCGCGATGGCAATCAAAGTTGGAGCGCACTAGAACAAACGCTCGGAGAACTCGAAGGTGGAATCGCCACAACTTTCTCATCGGGACTTGCAGCCACAACTGCGATTGCGGATCTAATGCCTTCTGGTGGAACCGTTGTTCTTCCGACTGCCGCCTATTACGGAGTCAAGAACATATTCACACGCTTGGAGAGCCACAAACGCATAACAATTCGATTAGTTGACGGTGGCGATACCCACGCGACAATCGCAGCTCTTGATGGCGCAGATGCAGTGTGGATGGAATCCATCGCAAATCCCACTCTCATCGTTTCTGATATTGCTGCCATTATCGACGCAGCAAAGAAGAAAAACATTCTTACAATTGTTGATTCAACCTTCGCTACACCACTTCGCCAACGCCCTCTTGATTTCGGCGCTGACATAGTTCTCCAATCAGTCACAAAATTCCTCGGCGGCCATTCCGACATCCTTCTCGGCGCAGTAATCTGCAAATCACCAGAGCACGCACAGTTCATGGTGAAACATCGCCATGATTTCGGCGCGATTCCTGGCGCACTCGATGCTTTCTTGGCGCTACGCGGAATTCGCACTCTTGCTGTACGCCTCGATCGCTGTGAATCAAACGCTCTTGCACTTGCCCAAAGATTGAAAAAACATCCCAAGATTAAGAAAGTTAATTACCCCGCACTTGCTGACGATGCTCAACATGAGAAAGCTCAACGCGTACTTCCCCATGGATGTGGCGGTATGGTTTCATTTGAAATAGATACAACGCCTGAAAAGACCGATCAAATCCTTGAGTCACTCTCAATCATTACTCATGCCACAAGCCTGGGTGGAGTTGAGAGCCTTATCGAACGACGTACTCGTTACGAGGCAGAACGCGAGGCCGGAGTGCCGATGACGCTATGTCGTTTTTCGGTGGGAATCGAAGATGTTGAAGACCTCTGGAGAGATCTCGAATCTGCGATTGCGAAAGTCTTGGGCTAGTTATATCGATTCTTGGAGCCCCCCGTCAGGATTGAACTGACGACCTTCCGCTTACAAGGCGGATGCTCTACCACTGAGCTAGGGAGGCAATTTCAGCGGCTAAGTATGGCAGTCGAATAGAAAAGAGAAAAACGCGAGTCTGTAATGAAAGAATGCGCACCTTATGCCGACGCCTATCTGGATGAGCCCCGAGACCACTTCGGTCAATCGTTTACCAATGCTCAATATCGGCCATCTGATGTCGATTTCTCTCGATGGGGATTGGAATTTTCAACTCCTCGATCGCCCTGATCAAGAACCGAGCAAGCGTTGGCAGAGCATTCCAGTTCCTGGCTTATGGACGATGATTAATGGGCAACAACTTTTTGGCGATAAGCCCATCTATACAAATACCCAGATGCCTTTTGAACAACTTCCTCCCAGTGTTCCCTTGGAAAATCCCACTGGAGTCTACGAACGTGAATTCTCACTTCCTTCATCGTGGAAGAACAAACGAGTTGTGCTCTCTATCGGTGGCTTTGAATCGGTAGCAATACTTTCAATCAATGGCAAAGAGGTTGGAGTTGCTAAGGATTCCCGTCTAGCTTCGGAATTTGATATCACTGATTTCATCAATGGTGGTTCGAATCGAGTCCAGATTAAAGTCATTAAGTGGTCGGATTCCACTTTTATTGAAGATCAAGATCAATGGTGGCATGGCGGAATTACCCGCTCGGTGAAACTCTTCGCAACCGAAGATGTTTTTATCGAACGTCTTTATGCAACGCCCGGACTTGAATCCAATAACAAAGTTGGAACGCTTAAAGTCCGAGCACATATCAATTCGATTAATGAAGCTGATATTGCGAATTACAAACTTCGAGTGCGAGTCGTAGGTGTCAAAGGCGCCGACTCAAGCGCAACCGTTATCAATCGCACCAAACCACAGTGGACTGAAAAGAGCGCCGCAGAGAAATTAGCGGGAGATGATTTCTTCCTCGCAAAATACTGGGACGGCTCAATGCCCCAAGAGAAGTACAAGGCTTATCTTGAGACTGAACCCGTAATTCCGGGACCTCTGGAGCTTTCTATTCGGGTGCCAGGGATTTCACCCTGGTCTGCAGAATCACCCACGTTGTATGACGTGGAATATGAATTAATCGATCCATCGGGCCAAGTCATTGAGATGACCTCACAGAAAATCGGCTTCCGCCGCGTGGAAGTGCAAGGCAAAGAACTCTTAGTTAACGGGAAACCGGTCATCATCTACGGCATCAACCGCCATGATTTCAATCGTCAAACTGGTCGAGTGCTTTCTCGCGACTTAATGCGACAAGATCTTCTCGAACTCAAGCGATGGAATTTCAACGCAGTACGTACTTCGCATTACCCCAACGACCCTGCATTTCTCGATCTCTGTGATGAATTAGGTTTTTATGTTGTTGGTGAAGCAAATATTGAGTCACATGCATTCCAAGAGACTTTGTGTAACGATCAAAAATATCTCAACGCTTGGGTCGATCGAGTTGCGCGCATGTTTCAACGCGATATTCACCATGCTTCGGTAATTCTCTGGTCACTTGGAAATGAATCGGGTGCTGGACTTAATCATCGTGCCGCAGCTGCCTATGCACGCAATTTTGATCCATCCCGTCCATTGCATTACGAAGGTGCAATCCGCGGAAATTGGACTATTAATCACGACCTGACTGATGTGGTCTGCCCGATGTATCCAGATATTTCTGCGATTATTTCTTACGCGAAATCAAAGAAGGCAGTTCGACCGCTCATCATGTGCGAGTACTCGCATGCCATGGGAAATAGCAATGGCACGATTGCAGAATATTGGGAAGCGATTCACACCCTTCCAGGTCTGCAAGGTGGATTTATTTGGGAGATGTGGGATCACGGTCTAGATCAAACTCTTGAGGATGGAACTGTCAGGTCTGCATACGGCGGTGACTATGGCGAAACCAAGCATGACGGTAACTTCGTCTGCGATGGCATGTTCTTACCGGATCGATCCCCCAAGCCAGCACTTCAGGAATTTAAATACATTGCCGCGCCCATCACCATTACGGCCAAGAACCTTAAGACTGGCAAGTTCGAAATCTTCAATAAGAACTTCTTTGTTGACCTACGCGATATGAAACTGCGCTATGAAGTTACGGTGAATGGGAAAGTCACCTCATCTGGAGATGTAAAGCTTCCTGCGGTAAAACCGCGGTCAAAAGCCCTGATTTCTGTACCTACTAGCGCGCTCAAGGCTGATGCATCAGTCGGCGAGCGATTCATTAATTTCTCACTTACTTTGGCCGCGAGTACCGCGTGGGCTCACCTCGGCCATGAAGTTGCCTGGCAACAGATCGCACTTGCCTCAAAGCCACTTCCTAAAGCAAAGCCTGCAAAGAAGCCACAAGAATTCGTCAACGCTGAAGGTGCCATCATCTTGCCTTTCGCAGAAGTTGCTCCACAACTCACCTTATGGAGAGCGCCGACAGATAACGATCAGATCGGTCATATTGCAGAGAAGTGGGAGAACTGGGGGCTACGCGATTTACATCGCGCTTCATCGACTGTTTCTCGTCGCGGTGGCACGACAAAAATCGTAAGTACTTGGAAAACTTCAACTGGGATTTCCATCAAGCATATTCAGAGCGTTGAATCCGTTGAATCCGGTTTACGAGTAACCGAAGAAGTCACTCTCCCCAAACAACTCGATGATGTTGCTCGAGTTGGAATCACCTTCGAACTCAATGGCGGATTAGATCAATATTCATACTTTGGAACTGGCCCCAGTGAGACCATGCCTGATCGAAGCTTCGGCAAGATCCATCGTTGGAGTTCTAGCGTTGCTGATCAATATGTTCCGTATATCAAGCCACAAGAAAATGGTGGTCATGTTGGAGTTCGTTGGTTTACGTTAACCAATCAAACCAATCGTGGTCTCTATTTCCAGCTTGATAAACCACGTATGGTGACAGTCACTCCGATGAGATCAACTGATCTTGCTAGTGCAACTCATAATGTATTTGTTCAACCATCAGGCAATACCGTCGTGACGATTGATGCAATACAACGTGGAGTCGGAACCGCTTCATGCGGACCAGACACCTTGGCGAAATATCGCATCAAGCCTGGCACCTATAAGTGGAGCTGGACAGCCCTTACTTTCTAGTTATTCCAATTGATTGGCGCTGGATATTTAGCGCTTCTGCCATCGCCTGAAGAGCGTCGACGAGCGCGGCGAATCATCCACGGCACAGCATAAGCCCCAAACCAATGAAGATTGATTTGTGTCTTCTCAATAGCGCTTTGGGGAGATTCGGGAGGTAGCGGTTTTCGCCAATCAGGATCGTGTGGCAAATTCAAACGAGCTAAGACTGCTTGAGCGACGCGGCGATGGCCCTCAGTATTGAGATGTAAACGATCCTCATGAATAAAACGTGAATCTTTCCAGAACTCATCTTGATTAGGATCAAAGAGTATTGCTCCAAATTCATGAGCTTTCTTCCGTACATTGTCATTGAAGACCGCAAAACGCTCTTGCCAGATTTGTGCTGTCCTATTTTTCTTGCCAGTATCTTCAAGAACGCAGAAGAGCATCAGCGAGGCGTTGCTCTTGATTATTTGATCAACCGCCTCGTTATAGGTATCAATAGTTTTATCTGGATCGTATTTTGGTCGAATCACATCATTGGCACCGGCGTGGAAGGAGATGATTGTTGTTGGTCCGTTGACCATCTCTACAGCAACAGGTACTTGTTCGCGATGAACTTGGCCAACGAGCTTTCCCCGAATCGCTAAGTTAGCGTAGGTGAAGTTCTCGTAATTCGCAGCCATCACATCAGCTACCCGATCCGCCCAGCCTCGATACTTTCCATTAACAACTTCATCTTGCATTCCCTCGGTCATGGAATCACCGAGAGCGATAAATCTGTTGTAGGTCATTGACGTTTGCGATCGATTGCATACAGAGCAATCGACATGGCGACGCTAGCGTTGAGAGATTCGACTGCGCTACTCATAGGAATGGAGATCAAGAGATCACACTTCTCGCGCACTAAACGAGAGAGTCCTTTTCCTTCACTTCCCACGATGACATAGAGCGGTTGATCGGCAATTTCCATGGAATCCACGGTGGTATCGGCATCACCATCAAGGCCCACAACAAAGCAGCCATAGGCTTTTGCGTCATCGATGGAGCGCGACAAGTTGGTGATCTGAGCAATGGGAAGCCGAGCAGCTGCGCCGGCAGATGTCTTCCAAGCTGCTGCGGTTAATGAAGCGTTGCGGCGTTCGGGAATCAATAATCCATCGGCGCTGAATGCGGCTGCGCTTCGAGCGATTGCTCCGATATTTCTTGGATCCGTTACTCCATCGACGGCAACGAAGAGTGCAGGTTCTTTAGCGCGCGCAAAAATCTCTTTCTGGGATGAATACTGGAAAGGTTTAACGATGAGCGCAACGCCTTGGTGGTTAGCAATGCCGGTCATATTTTCAATCTGACGACGTTCTACTTCTCGAATTCCGATGCCCATCTTCTGAGAGAGTCGGATACTTTCGTTAAGACGCTCGTCGACATCAACGCCGACAGCTACCACTAATTCCTTTGCTGGGATTCCAGCGCGCAGTGCTTCAACGACTGCGTTTCGTCCAGCAACCGTATCGACATGATCCTTAGGGTCGCGTCGATAATCACGTTTGCGGTCACTACGTTTTGCATCAATACGTTTACGTTCGGTGCGCTTTCGCTGATTCTCTTCTTTTGATTTGAACTTCTTGTGATACGGACGATCCTCGGCGCGAGGAGTCGGACCTTTTCCGCGTAGCGAACGTTTACCTTTTTTCGGTGGTTTGCTATCTGGCTTGGCCATTAGTTGATACTCCATCTCGGTCCTTGTGGGGTGTCTTCAATGGAGATTCCCATTGCAGTAATGCGATCACGAATCGAATCAGCCGCAGCAAAATCTTTACGAGCTCGCGCAGATTCTCGTTGTTCGAGTAAGAGAGCAAACAAACCATCGACCGCCGTGGTGAGGTCTGTGGAGTTTGTATCGCCGTAGTGCGGATCAAAAGGATCACAACCCAGTATCGAAAGAGCGCCGCGGATGTGAGCCGCATTTTTAGCTATTTCTGCCTTATTTCCGGCTGTGAGCGCAGTATTTCCAGCGCGGAGCCACTCAGACATCAGAGCGAGCGCTTGCGGAACTGCGAGATCATCATTCATCAGTGTTGCAAATTCATCGGCAATTACTGAATCTATGTCACCCACAGTTTCCTGAGCTCGCTTGAGGAAACTTTCTATTCTTCGGAAAGCGGTAGCTGATTCTTCGAGCGCCTCGAAAGAGAACTCCAACATCGAGCGGTAATGCGCGCTACCGAGATACCAACGTAATTCGATACCACGAACTTTCTTCAGGACTTCCTGTACGAGAAGTGAATTACCAAGTGACTTACTCATCTTCTCGCCTGATGTGGTTACCCATGCGTTATGCATCCACAAACGAGCAAATCCATAACCTGCAGCTTGCGATTGGGCAATTT
>Ga0214917_10005224_pt1 | contig 13997 bp, 12 predicted proteins | sample LL_1208_BB_MetaG_FD_177983 | JGI IMG/M metagenome (GOLD analysis project Ga0214917, IMG submission 177983) | Freshwater microbial communities from Lake Lanier, Atlanta, Georgia, United States - LL_1208_BB | ecosystem: Environmental > Aquatic > Freshwater > Lake | place: USA: Georgia | collected... | reverse complement strand
GTGGATGCGGTTCCGATGTCGGGAGTGGAGTCGGTAGAAATCAGTCGAGGCTCTGGAGCCTCTTTAATTGCGCCTGAAGCGATAGGTGGTGTTCTTAATATCATTACGGAAAGTCCTCGAAAAAACGAAGTAGATTTGAATTTGGCATCTGGAACTGCCCAAACTTGGTTACTTACAGGAGCTGTTTCAGAAACAAATCTCTTCAAGAACACTCGACTGTTTATTTCGGGACAATGGAGCCGTCAGGGAAATGGGGATTCAGATCGAAATGGAGTTTGGGATGTTGACCAAAATGGTGTTTCCGACGCTCCTTTCTTTTCCAATGCTGGAATATTGGCCAAATTGAATAGTGACTTGGGGGCTAGAGATGGAGTGGAACTTCGCTACGCTTGGCAAAATGTTTCCATTCTCGGAGGAACCACTGACGGTACCCAACCGACCACTTTTTTGCAGACAGTTGATTTGCCAAACTTCGAAGAAAATAACGTAGAAAAGAAATATCTCGATTCCCAGTTGAAAATAGCGGATGTGATTGGGTTGAAGCGCCATGAAGCAGTTGCTCGTTGGCGTCACCGGGTAGGTGACTCCTCTCAGTTACAAGTTACTTCAAGCGCTGCTTGGCAAGGCCAGGACTCTATTTATTTTCATGGTTATGACTACCGAAACAAGGATCTTTTGTTGTTTCAAGACGTTCGCTTTTCAAGTCCAGTGAGCGAAGAGCATGTTCTAACTGTCGGTGCTGATGGCAGAGCAGAGGAAATGACTTCCTTCTCAGATAAGCTTTATGGAATTAAAGGCTTAGCTCCCGATGATTTTAAGTTTCGTAATGCTGCTCTCTTTATTCAAGATACTTGGTCTCCCAATTTGGATCATGAACTGAATGCAGCTGCTCGAATTGACTACTTAAATGTGAATTGGGCTGGGCAGCAAGGTTCAGGCAGGCTAGTGGAGCGTGTTTTAGCTTCTCCTCGCTTGTTTTGGAAGTGGAATCAATCCAGCGAGTGGACTGCTCGAGTCTCTTATGGAAGAGGCTATCGAGCCCCTTTAAGTTTTTTCGAGTCCCAGCACGGGCTAAGTGAAAACGGATTTACCATTGGTCTTACCGAAATTGAAACGGCTCACTCAGTGGGAGTGTCGGAGCAGTTTTCGAGAGGTCCCTGGGAGTGGAATGCGAGTGTTTATGGCACCAGACTAAAAAATCTCGCTTATGCAGCCGATCCAGTCGATGAATTTTCTCCAGCCAGGTTTGAAAACCTTTCCCAGGAGGTTACTGTAGTTGCAAGTGGGCTGTCTGGATTGTATCGATCAGGCACTTGGTTGTTTGAGGCTTCCATTGAAGATTTTAGGTTGCCCTCTGAGTACAAGCGCCTTCTTCCTGTGGCAGCTACTGAACAAAGGGCTCGGCTAAGAGCTGAAAAGCAGCTGGGGCCCTGGGAAGTGTCTCTTTCAGCAAATATAACCGGAGCCCGGAATTTGTCGGATTATGGTTATGACCAACATTATTTAAATTATGAGCAAGTGGATTCAGGATTGGGACCTGTAGACACTCTCAAAGACCGAAAAAATCAAAGAGCTCCTCTTTTTGCCACCCTTGATTTAGGCACTTCTTATCGAGCCTCTCGGCAAATGGAATTGTCATTGTCAGTATTGAATCTTACGGATTTTACTCAGACGGGGTGGGGTGATTCTCCACTCACATGGAATCAACACGGCTCCGATGCTTCTCATTTCCATTTGGATAACCTCCATGTATGGGGACCTTTGAGAGGAAGAGTCTTCATGTTCTCGCTGAGAGCGCAAATCTAAATGTTTCGAAGTGTTTGTGTTTTGCTTTTGTCCCTTTGTCTGATTTCTTGCTCTCATAGATCGCTCGACTGTTCTTCAGATAAAGTCACAGCCAGTGAGCCCTCTACCCAAGCTTCCAAGTGTATCAATCGGAAACTGGAAAAAGTTTTACTTATCGTCGCAGAAAAAGAATGTGTGCCCTGTACGAAACTATTGAACCGAGTAGTGAAGGAAAGTAAAAACCCGCTTGGCCTTGAAATAGTGGTCTTGTGGATTGAGTCGGACCCTAATCGTTGTTTAGAAGCAGCCCAAAAGTGGGGTGAGAAGTTAAGAAGTTATTGCTCTTCTCAAAGTGAGGTCCAATCCAAATGGGGAGTTGAATCCACTCCGGTAGTGTATTGGGTTCAGAATCAGAAGCTGAGGGAACAAAGGGGGCTTCTGGAGGGAAATGCCCCATTACCCTGGAATATTCCCTGAGCAAGAAGCATGATAAACTAATCGCCATGAACGTGGCTCTGCAAGATCCTTTATTTAAGATCGATTCCATCCAATTTAAGTATCCTAAAGCGAACTTTACCCTTTTAGACAATTTGGAGTTGAAAGTTTTTTCTGGCGATGCTGTAGGCGTGACAGGTCCTTCTGGGTCTGGAAAAACAACCTTACTGAAGCTTCTTTCTTGTTTAGAAACTCCCACATTTGGTCAAATTCTGTTTGAGGGGAGGGCACTCAACAGAGAGGATAGAAAAAACAGTTTAGAGCTGTCTCAGAAAATTGGAATGAGCTTTCAACGGGGAGGACTTTTAGATTATTTCTCGGTTTCCGGGAACATTGAGTTTGCTCTCAAAGAGCTTACTGATCTCAATCTTACTCAGCGAAAGGAACTTGTGGCCGATGCTCTGAATAAAGTCGGCCTTTTTGAAGCCAGAAATCAGCAGTTGAAAGAACTGAGCGGTGGAATGCTTAAAAGATTATCCTTGGCTCGGGCTATGGCTCTGAAACCAAAAGTTTTACTTTTGGATGAGCCCACGGCAGGACTCGATCCAGTAACTTCTGCAGAAATTGTGGAACTTATAAAAAATTATAAAAAAGAAAACCTTGCAACTGTTTTGCTAGTGAGCACTGATCTGTCCGTTTTGTTCTCTATGTCCAATAAAATAGGCGTTCTCTGGGCGGGAAGATTTGTACAGATGGGGACTTTTAACGAATTGAAACAGAGCTCAGATCCTGTCGTGCAACAATACCTATTTGGCCGGCTCGAGGGACCCTTAACAGGAAAATTCCATGCTTGAAATAAGGAATCTTTCAAAAAGGTTTAGCGATCGAACCGTACTTGAGCCTATTGATTTAAACATTGCTCCGGGTGAGATTGTTTTTGTGTTGGGGAAATCTGGTGTAGGGAAGTCAGTGCTTTTAAAAATGATTGTCGGTCTCATTTCTTCAAGTGCAGGAGAAGTCTGGTTGGACGGAACGAGAACTGATCCCACCCAGGAAGAAGCAATGGCAAAAGTCAGAAGAAAGTGTGGCTTGGTTTTTCAACTTCCGGCTCTTTTTGATTCTTTAAATGTTGAAGAAAATCTTACTTTCGGAAAAGAAAAAAAAGATAGAAGTGTCCTTCTCGAAAAACTTCTGTTGGTGCACTTAGACCCTTCTATTCTTTCTCAGTACCCTTCGCAGCTCAGCTTTGGGGAGCAAAAGAAAGTCAGTCTTCTGCGGACGCTTTTATGCGAGCCCAAATACTTGCTGTTTGATGAGCCAACTACCGGGCTGGATCCTGTAATCACTCGGGTCGTGAATGATTTAATTCAAAACTGTGCAAAGAAGTTAGGGGCAGGTTGTTTGGTGGTGTCTCATGACTTAGCGAGTGCTCTTCGGTTTGCGGATAGAATTGTATTAATCGACCAGGGAAAATTTGTTTTTCAAGGTAGTTCTCTTGATTTCGAGAAGTGTCAATTGCCGCTTGCCCAGGCTTTCAGAAAGGGAACGGTGAACCTTGTTTAGAAAAATTGTTGAAGCAATAAGGGGAATCAAACTATGGGCCAGATTTACACTGGAAGTGTTTCAGTTGTTTCTGAAAAAAGGAGTCGACCGAAACGCGTTTGTTTCTCAAATGTATGAAGTAGGCAGTCGGTCATTACCGATTACGATTGTCGCAGGAGTTTTTGTAGGGGCTATCCTTGCCATCCAAATTAATCTCCAGCTAAAAGATTTTGGAGCACAAAGCTTTTTAGGAGGGCTCAGCACTTCTACTACTCTCAGAAATTTAGGACCTGTGCTGATTGCTTTTATTCTAGCTGGAAGAGTGGGAGCTTTTACTTCTGCTGAGTTAGGAACAATGGCAATTACTGACCAGCTTAATGCGATTCGGTGTTTGGGGATGAATCCTTTGTCGGTTATTGTGGTTCCGCGACTGCTTGCTTTGATTGTTTCTAGTTTTTTGCTGCTCATTTTGGGGCTGGCCATGACTGTTCTCGGAGGAGCAGTCATCGCTGCTTATCATTTAGGAGTCAATCCAGTGAACTTTGCTACTAATATTCCTCGTTTTGTTTCGTTTGGGAGCGTTTTTTTGGGAGTGGTAAAAAGCTTTATTTTTGGAGTAATGATAGGAAGCATTTCCTGTTATTTTGGATACTCTACTTCTGGTGGAGCATCTGAAGTCGGAAAGGCCGTTAAGAGTACTTCTGTAGTAACTCTGATTTCTATTATTGTGATGGATTTTCTTGTTTCAGTAACTGGGGAGAGTCTCAGTAGACTTCTGCAGGAGGTGGCTTCTTTATGATTTCCTCAGCAGGAAGAATCGCCATAAAGAGTGGGGAGGTCGTGCTCGAGCCGATGGAGATGTTGCTGAGAAGTGTTCTCTCTATTTTTAACGGATTGGCTACTGGTAAGCTCAGAATTAAAGAAATTGTAAGCCAAATGTTTGAGAGTGCTGTGTTGAGTCTTCCCGTCATAGTGTTTTCGCTCACAGTAGTTTCCATGATGAGTGTCTTAGAATTTTCCTGGCACATGAAAGTGGTGCTAAGACAAGATGCTTTGGTCCCTGGTTTTTCTTTTGTCCTTATGGTGAGAGAAGTTGCCCCAGTAGTAACTTCAATGTTGTTAGCTTCTCGTATGGGAGCGTCGATAGCTGCTGAATTAGCCTTTATGAAAATTACCGATCAACTTGACCAGTTGAAGGTGCTGTCAGTCTCTGAGATTGATTATTTAGTGGTTCCCCGTTGGTTCGGCTGTGTTTTCGCTACTGTTGTATTGACTTTGATATCGCTTGCGACCGCAGTGATTGTGTCTGCTGGTATTGCTTCTCGCTTCATGGGCTATCAGCCCAGCGAATTTTTTAATTCGATGTTTGTTTTCACCAGAGGTTTAGATTTTTGGGGTGGAATAGGAAAAGCCCTTTGCTTTGGAACTATTATTCCCTTGGTTTCAGCTACTAAGGGTTTTAATTGTAGGGGCGGCAGTCGGGGAGTAGGGAAAGCCGCAACGGATGCAGTTGTTCAAAGTTGTTTGTGGATCATTATTGCGGACTTTATTTTGAGCTACTTCATCTGGACCCGGTAAAGCTGTGATAGTTTTCAAATACCAAGAATAATTAGAAAAAAAACAGAACTAACCAGTGGTGTCAATTTCCTGCTAGGCGTCACCATTTTAGTTTCCTCTTCTGAGCTAGGTCTAGGATATAATAAGAGAGAGCTGAAAACGCTCTTTCCTTTTTAACTCCCTTACATTTCTTAACAAATTTTCATGGCACAGTACCGCAAAGAGTTTTGGGTCGGAGTCCTCGTTTTTTTATCACTGGGACTTCTCATCGCATTCTCCTGGATGCTCGGGATGATTAATCCTTTGAATTCGGGCTCTGATTACTTTGCCTATTATAATTTTGCAGGGGGAGTCGAAGTAGGGGCTCCTGTAAGAGTGAGTGGAGTGAAAGTCGGTAAAGTTGAAAAAATCGAATTCTTAACTGAACTCCCTCCCGAAAATCTTGTCGGCACTTCCGTGAAGTTAAGTCTGTCTGTAAACAAGCAGGCGAGTTTTTTAGTAAAAGAAGACTCCAAGTTTTATGTAAATATCGCGGGTATTATTGGTGAGCGCTATGTTGAAATCACTCCAGGGTCCAGCCAAAGTCCGCTACTCGCTTCTGGTTCCCAGATAAGGGGAATTGATCCTCCCCGAGTGGATCAATTGCTATCACAAGGGTATGGTGTTTTTGGTAGAATTCAGGACTTTCTGGAGCAGAATGAGAGTACTTTGCAAGAGTTACTCACTACAGTTAACTCACTCATGACAGATACTAATCAGCTCCTCAAAACAGTCGATAGAAGGAAGTTAAATAAATTAGTAGATAATCTCAATGAAGTGACTGCTAATTTTGGGGCACTATCCAAAGGTTTACGATCTGAAAAAGGAAAAAAGTTTGTAGATCAGCTTTCTGATCTAGTGGACAGAGCTCATCAGATTGATAAGCCAGCACTTAAGGAATTCTTCCAAGAAGAAGGCGTGCGCGCCAGAATATTTTAAAAGTTTGCGGAGAGGTTCAAATGAGAAAACTATTGATCCTGTTTGTCTTTTGTCTGGGTTCCCTTAGTTTTGCGGGATTTCTGGAAGAGTTTAAGAAAGAGCGACGATTTGGTTTTGGATTTGGAGTGGGGGGTCCTCTCAGTGCCTTGGGGTTAGAAGTCGAATTTAATCTGGAACCCCAATTTTCGCTGGTGGGTGGGATAGGAAGCGGTTTGGACTACTCAACATTCGCAGCTAAAGGGAAGTATTTTCTCTTGGGCGATCAAGTGAGCCCCTACTTTCTGGTAGGGTTTGCGAGATGGTGGAGTCAGGGAACCACCCAAGCAGATATCGGCCCCTCAGTTTTGAAAAATGTGTTTCTTTCGGGCATTGATCCCCGAAATGGATTTAGTGTATGGACAATTTACCCCGGAATCGGAGTTCAATTCCTGCATGACTCGGGCTTCTCTCTTTATGCGGAAGCTCACTATCTGTTCAAAGTTCCCAGTTTTTCAAATGGCACTTATGCAGGGTTGGGAATGTCTTGGTTCTTTTAATTATCTAAAATGCGAAAACTGTTTTCCTACTTTCAAGCGGGTACAAGAAGTCTTAAGACCCAGCTTGCTCTCTATTTTATTCCAGTTACTGTGTTGCCTGTATTAGGAATTAGCTATTACGCAACTCATATATTTGAAAAAAGTAATCAGGAAAGGCTTTTGCGCCAAGCAAACACAGAGAAAGAACTCATTGTTTCTGAATTAGAGAGTGTAGAAAAAGTAGTAAGCTCTCAAATTCGTCGTTTTTCATCTCTAGAAACCCTGGTCAATGCAGCTTCCAGCAAAAACTCAAAAAAAATCAACAGCGTCCTATCCGGATTAAAATCGACAGGAAAACTGAGAGCCTATACTTCAGATGGCGATTTTTTGGCTGAAAACTCTGTCGAATTTGGTGCTAGGCCCCGAATTAACTATATTTCTCGAGAAGGCTTAAAGCGTGTAAAGACGCAAGGAACCGTGGTGGACAGGTATTTCAGCGATGATGGAGCGGGACTTATTATTTTAGCGAGGGCTCTCTTGAAGGACGGAGAGCGTTTATATGGAATTCTCGAGCAGGAGTACCTGTTTGGTGCTCCTCAGTTTTCTGAGATTAAGAGCAGAAGACAGTTAGAGCTTGTACTAGTTAACCGGGAATTTAGTACCGTCGCCTCAAGTCTCGCGATAGGAAAAGAGTCACTTCAAGGGTTCTCTAGAAATGTACTCAAGCCGAGTTTTCTTACACAAAATCATTTTCATCCTATTTGGCTGGGAGATGTTCGGTATGCAACTTATCTTTACGACCTTCCCGACATTTATGGAAAAAACAAAGCCTGGGCTTACTTGGGAGTATTGCTCCCGCTTACTCAAAGTGATGAAACATCAAACCAGCTAAGAGCAAACATTATCTACATCACTGCTTTTTTGGCGCTTGGCTTCGGATACCTGATTTTTGTATTTTCCAATCGGATAGTGAAGCCGATTGAAGTCTTAGTTACCGCGATGAAACGTGTAAAAACCGGGAACCTAGAAGAAATCCCAGGAAACGACTCGAGCTACGAAATCGAATACTTAATCAGTGCTTTTAACGAAATGATAAGAAACGTGAGCGCTGCGAAACGAGCATTAGAATTGAAACTGGATGAGCTTGGAAAAGCCAATGATGAAATTCGAAACACTCAGAGCGCACTTGTACAGTCTGCAAAAATGATCTCGTTAGGACAAATAGTAGCTGGGGTTGCCCACGAGCTAAACAATCCGGTCGCATTTATTTACAGTAACATGCATCACTTGTCCGGATATATCGAGAAGATAAAAAAGGTCATAGCAGAATATCAAGCACTCAAGAGCATCTTGCCTGAGGAGAAAAAAGTAGAGATTGAGAAAGTGGAGAAACAACTAGATATCGGATTCATAGTAAATGATATGGCGGATCTCACGCAAAGCTGCCTCGATGGTGCTAATCGAACGAAAGAAATTGTTTTGGGGTTACGGACATTCTCCAGAATGGATGAGTCCTCTTACCGACCATCCGATCTGCATGAAGGACTGAGAAGCACGTTGCGTCTTTTGAGTGCAGAACTCAAGAATCGAATCACTGTTCATCAGGAGTTAGGTGCGATTCCCAAGGTCGAGTGTGCTCTTTCGCAGATAAACCAAGTATTTATGAATCTGATTTCAAATTCTATTCAGGCTATTGATGGGAAGGGAGAAATTTGGTTAAGGACGCTTCAGAAGGGCAGCGATGTCGTAATAGAAATTGAAGATACGGGAAGCGGAATGACTCCCGAAGTAGTTAACCAGGTTTTTGTTCCCTTCTTTACGACAAAGAAAGTCGGCGAGGGGACTGGTTTGGGGTTGTCGATTGCTTATGGACTCATACAGAAACACCACGGCAGAATTGAAGTTGAAAGCGAAGTAGGTAGAGGTACACTCTTTAGAATTATACTTCCGATTTCTCAGTCGGTAGCTCAAGTAGGGTAGAGAAAATGAAAGTTTGGAACATTGGATATCCTCGAATCGGGGATGAGAGAGAACTGAAGAGTTCAGTGGAATCTTTTTGGAGAAATGAGCTGTCACGCGAGGAATTGCTTGAAGCCGGAAAAAGCCTGCTTATAAAGCGATGGCAAGCCCAACACAATCTGGGTGTTGATAGTATACCCCTCAATGACTTTAGTTTCTTTGATCCCCTTCTCGACGCTGCATGGTTATTCAATTTGCTTCCCGCCCACGAAAACAACTCAAGTCACTGGCTAGATAAACTCTTTCTGTTTGCTAGAGGCTCCCAAGATGGCTCCTCTTCTCCTTTGAAAATAGCAAAGTGGTTTAATACAAATTATCACTCACTTCTACCGGAAGTGAGCTCCCATACCAAACCAAAGCTTCAAAAAGAAAAGTTAGCGTGGGAGATTGAATGTACTCACGGATTGCCTTTTAATTTCCATTTTTCACTGATTGGTCCTTGGACTCTCGCTAAGCACTGTCAGCTCAAGGGTGTCTCGATGAGCTGGCTTCTGGATCAGTTGGCACCGCTCTATAAAAGCCTCTTAAAAGACTTAGGAAAGAAAGGCTTTGAATGGGTTCAACTGGAGGAGCCCTCTTTCGGTGGCGACCTAGAAAAAGAGGAAGTGAAGCTGATTCAGAAGTGTTATGAAGGCATTTCTGGCAACTCCCCCAAAATCATGATCTCCACTTACTTTGAGTCACCGGATCCTTGGCTGAGCGAAATTACACAACTGCCAGCCCACGGGTTTCATTTTGATGTCGTTGCCGGACCAGCTACTCTCAGTTGGATTAAAACTCGATCTTTTCCAAAGGAAAAGATTCTTTGCTTGGGGCTGGTAGATGGCAGAAATATCTGGGCGGCTCCACTCTCCAGTCTTTATAAACAAATGGAGATTCTTAAAGGCTTTCACTCCCCGACAAAAATGATGCTTGCCCCCAGTGCCCCCTTAAGCTTTTTGCCTGTTTGTAAAACGAAGGAGCAAAAACTTCAGAAGGACATTCCATTTTTTAAATGCATCAGTTTTGCTAATCAGCGTTTAGAAGAACTGGCCAGGCTGAAGAAAGCCATCCAAGGAACACTCGATCCTAAAGACCTTGAGCAAGAGGAGATAAAGCAAAGGGAAGAGATTCGTAAGCTTCAGAAGCCCAAGGACTCAGTCCAAAATTTAATAAATAAGATCGAACCCCCTATGAAGAGGCGTTCAGCTTCCTTCACAAAGAGATTCAAGGTCCAACAAAAAAGACTGGGTCTACCTCGGTTGCCGTGTACCACAATAGGATCTTTCCCGCAGACTGCCGAGCTGAGGAAGGCAAGAAAACTGAGTAAAGACGGAGGAGAACAATTACAGAGATACCAACAGTTGGTAACTGAAGAGATAAAAAAGGTAATTGAACTCCAAGAAAAAGTTGGAATTGATGTACTAGTGCATGGTGAGAGTGAACGCTCCGACATGGTGGAATACTTTGCTGAGCAATGGGACGGATTTCAAACTACGGAAGCCGGCTGGGTGCAGAGCTTTGGCGTGTTGTGCGCAAAGCCACCTATCATCATGGCTGATATTGAGAGAAAAGGCCAGCTCACAACACCTTGGTTTAAGGTGGCGCAATCTTTTACACAGAAACCGGTGAAGGGAATTGTTACCGGACCTATCACTTTAGTGAATTGGTCTTTTGTTCGACAGGACCAGCCCATTGAGAAAACGGCACTGCAAGCCGCTCTAGCAATCAGAGCAGAGATTAGGGATTTAGAAGCAGCTGGAGCAAAAATTATCCAGGTAGACGAAGCTGCTCTGCGCGAAGGCTGGCCGCTTAAAAAAATGAAACGTGCTAACTATCTTAAATGGGTAGTGGAAATTTTTAAGTTAGCCACTTCAGGAGTGCGAGACGAGACACAGATTCACACTCATTTCTGTTATACGGAACTATCTGAAATCATGGAAGTGATAGCGAAGCTAGATAGTGATGTTTATTTGGTTGAAAGCACTCGCTCTGCCGGATCTGTTTTGAATGCTTTCAAATCTGTGAAAATCGAGAATAGTGTAGGACCGGGATTGTTTGATGTGCATGCCAAGCATGTGCCGAGCACTCAGGAGCTAGAGCTGGCTTTGAGAAAATGTTTTGAAGTGTTCGCGCCTGATAAAATCTGGGTGTCACCAGACTGCGGTCTTAAAGCAATGTCCTATGAAGAAATTGAGCCAGCTTTGGCTAATATGGTCGAGGCAGCCAAGAGAATTAGAAAACTTCTCAGTTGATGGGGTCATTCCCCGGAAAAGGGACTAGCAAAGTATCTAAAGATATTTCCTCTTGAAGCTGTAATTCTTCCAAAAAATCACCTGCCGTCTTTTTTTTTCTCAAATTCAAAAAAGGCGAATTCACAAGTGCCAAATCCCAAACCTCGGGCTTGTAGACATGCTCATCAAGCAAATGAATGAGTCTGAGAGTCTTGAGTGCATCAAAAGTGGTGTGAAAATGTCTTAATCTTTGTTCCGAGTTCTTTCGAAGTGCGAAGGCTTGTTTTAAAAGATCGAAAAAATTTAGAGCTTCAAGTGAAAAAAGCGCACCGGGTTGATTGTGTTTTAAACGCTCAACCAAGAAGTCAAATTGCGAATTGAAATCGCCCTCCTTTGAAGAAAGGACCAAATTGGACGAATAGAGAAGTTCTTTCAAGAAAACAAAAGAAGAAGGGGAGTAGAGAGTATAGCTACCATTTTCAGATAGAAGCTTATGGATGGCGATAGTCGATTGTCCTGTCCCAAAAGGTACTCTCGAAGAAAAACGTCCTTTCAAAACGATAGGTTTGCTTTTTTGGTATCGAATGGCGCCAATTTTTCTAAGTTTGCTAAGAAGGTGAAAGTCCTCTCCTGCTTGTCTTTTTGGAAAGCCTCTTACCTGCGCGTAAGCTTCGGGTTCAATTGCTAAACAACTCCCTATGGAAGGAAAAGCAAAAGGAGAACCGGCCCAACGAAGCCCCAAGAAATAGTTTCGAAGATGAATCTCATACAAGGTAAGAGCTAAAGTGCCTTCGAAGTTTTTAGAGGAATGTCGATAGGGGTAATGTAGGGCAATAGAGTCATTTTGGGAAACATCAAAATAAGTTTGTGGCAGATTAGCATCTGCGTCCGTGGTCCAAAGAAAAGGTGTTTTAAGAAGCCCCTTTTCATTCAGCGCGAGAAGGATATCACACCCAATTTTTCTGGCCAGGCCGACTCCCTCTTTTTCTCCAAAAGGATGTCGTTCAAATCGATCTACCCAAAGAATCGAAAGATTTGTGCTAAGCTTTTGTAGGGCAAAACCGTCTGTGAAAATGACCCCTGATTGGCATAGAAAATCTTTTAGAGAACGATTAGCCTCAGCTTCAGAAGAAGAGGGCTTTGCAACGGAGTTAATGACTCCCACGACCAAAGAAGAAAAGGGGCGGGAGTTTAGAATGCTTTGGAGTGAATTCAAGAGCTCCAAGATGTCCCCGACAGACTCACCTCGCAGTGGAAGAGCAACACCTCTATCAAAAGATTGCGTAAACAAGGGCAAGGGGAGTGATTGAGTTTCAATTTCCCCGTATTGGGTCAGATAACTGACTGCTAATTTAGACATTAATGAACTGCAGGGCGAATAGGTGCTGCCCTAAATGCTTTTTCTTCTCGATCCAGCCAAAAATTCAGTCTTTCTTTGACAACGGATTCGGTGAAGAAATCCTGTGCCAGTCCAACAAAAAGATTTTGGTGATGGTATTCAGCTCGAGCCAAGCGTTGATAAAAACTCCTCATTTCGGCATCGGTATGAGAAGTTGCAATCAGGGCGAGTTTTTCAGTTCCGCGAGCTTCGATTACTCCTGATACAAGAAGCCGGTCTAAAAACCGCTCTTCTCGACCGAAGCGAACTTCCTTCATCAGATCATTTACGTAAGGATCCTGTTCATCTGGAGCAAGCTGGAGCCCTCTTCTGAAAATGAGTCTACAAACTTGATGAAAGTGTTCTAATTCTTCTCTTGCAAAGTTAATCATTGGTTCGAGGAGAGAAGTCCTATCTGGATATCTGACTACAAACGACATTCCCACTGCACTTGCTTTCCTTTCACAAGAAGCATGGTCGACCAGAAAAACATCAAAATTGGCAAGAACGCAATCTAGCCATTCTTGGGTTGTTGAGACTCTCAATTCCATAAAAATGTCATAGCGGCTCGACGGACCAGGGTCAATTAACTTTCCGTTCTAACTCCTGAAACCCCAGAAGAAGTCCAGTGATGACAAGCAAAGGAAAAACCAGCAACCACCAAGCTTCCTGATTCTCCGCATACTGGCGGAACATCTCTGCCAGTGTGGGAGTCGGGATAGGAAAGCCTAAACCAAAAAAATCCAAAGTTGCGAGGGATAAAACACTAGAAAAGACTATTTGAGGGAAAAAAGGAGCCAAGCCAGGCAACAAGGGAGGTAAAAGATGCTTCCATGCGATTCGAGCAGAAGACAGACCCTGAGATCTTGCAGCGGAGAGTCGGGGGCTATGAAAAAGGGTTGCTGCTTCCAACCGAGTAAACTGCGCTATATTTCCCCATCCAAGAACAATTTTTAAAAAGCCCACAATAGCAACTTGTCCCGGATAAAAAGTAAGTCCTATGAGAGCCAAAGGAAGCAAGGGCAGCGATGAAAAAATCTCAACAAAGTAAGTGGCACTTCGCTGAATCCAAAGGGGAAAAAAAGTCAGTACAAGACCTAAAAAGAAGCCTAAAAAGCAAGTGAGAAGCCCTACAATGATTCCAAAGGAAAGAGAATAAAAAGTTCCAAAGAGAAGTCTGCTCAAGACATCTCTGCCCAGTTCATCTGTTCCAAAAAAATGAAACAAATTTGGGGCCTGCAAAGGCGGGAGAGTAGCATCACTCATTTCCGGATGAAGAAGGGGCTCAATGAAAGGGAAAGAGAAGTTCGTGGTTGGGGGATAAAAAAGTGTGAAAAGCCAAAGGACAAGGCTTAAAACGATCCAAAGGCTCCAGAGCGTCCAACTTATTCTTAAAAAAATGGTTCTAACAACCGTCATTTTCTATTGTGGACCTCTAAGTGCGGAAGGAGTCTGCTTGATAAGACCTCCCGCAAAGTGTTGAGTATAATGCGTCCAAAACCGATGATTAAAGTTACCCCAGTTAATAACGGCAGGTCCTGATTTCGAAAGCCTTCCAAAGCTAAAGTACCTAGC
>Ga0214917_10005223_pt1 | contig 13997 bp, 18 predicted proteins | sample LL_1208_BB_MetaG_FD_177983 | JGI IMG/M metagenome (GOLD analysis project Ga0214917, IMG submission 177983) | Freshwater microbial communities from Lake Lanier, Atlanta, Georgia, United States - LL_1208_BB | ecosystem: Environmental > Aquatic > Freshwater > Lake | place: USA: Georgia | collected... | reverse complement strand
ATTTTTTGATTATAAAAAAATATATGTTTTGATTTACATATCACTGTTTTTACAAAAGGGCCTTTAATTTTTCAATTTTATTATTAATTTTTTCTTTTGTTTTTTCTTCTAATTTTTTTTTTTTATCTTCTTCACTCATTGAATTGAATAAATGTTTCTTTGATTTATTATGTTTATAGATATTCCAAGCAGCAAATTCTAATTGACAACAATCACAATAAGACCTTTTATTCGCAATGATATTTTTATATTTTTGATAATAGTTTCTATTATAATTTTTTCTATATTCTTCTTTTTCCATTGTATAATTTGTGGCAGATTCTTCTGTTAGAGACATGATAATATATTAGTATTAGTAGTAGTAGTAATAGTAGTATTATTATCAAAACTTTTTCATCAATTTTTTTCGATTTTTCAAAAAAATCATTTTATATCAGTGAATATTTCAACTAAGTTACCAGTTACGATTTCAAATGGCGCTCCTAATGAGCGCCCTGTTTCAAATCTTCACGGGTATAAACCACACCCCTATGGGGGTGTATGGTTCAAACAGTAACTGGTAACTTAGTTGAAATTGTTTTTCCTATTATTGTATTTTTCGCTACTTTTTCATATCCTTCACCTCCTCTACGCGAGACAGAGTCTGACGATTGTGTATTATTATTATTATTATTATTATTATCACCACAAATTAACCATGAAAATATCGACGAGTTTTGTTTTGGTTGATTTTCTGATTGAGATAATGTTGCTAGTGGTGGAGGTGGAGGTGCGTAATATTCTTCCAAACATTTTTCATAATATACATCTAGTATTTTTCGTAAATTATCTAATTGTCTTGTAGACCGAACTTTTGATGCGACCTCCATCATATGTTCTGGTATAAATTCATTGTTTGTTTTAGTGGCGTCGTTGATTGATTTTTCGGTAATTGGGCCATCGATTTCAATTTTTATATGACCTCCTAAATAATAATATTCATTATTAGTATATCTATTTGCGAAATCTAAATATTCTACTATTACTGTATAATCTATCTTTTCATTTTCGTAGTTTTTTGCTATACATTCAGTATTATATTCATCGAATTCTTTTTTATTTATTTTTATAAATTTTTCCAATGTTTTTAATGATGGTTCTTTACCGATAAACTCGTAATATTCTGATGTCATTATCGTGGTTCTGATTATTGATTTGGGGTTAGTGGTTATGGTAATATCAATTTTTTCGTTCATAATCTATAAATGTATATGGTAATTTCGAAATAGGACATATTTGTTGTTCGCTTATGGTTTTTATTAAGAATTCAGAATCGATATTTGTTAGAAAATCTGTATTTAAATATGTATCTCCATCGATATCTTTATCTATCAATGTTACATATATCTTTTGTGTCTGGTTTAAAAAATAATTATATATTTGTGCCCCGCCTATTATAAATACTTGTTTTTTTGAGGAGGGTTCTTGGTGTTGTATTTTTTCGATAAGTTCATCGATTTCATCGATAGTGGTAAAATATACATTGGCATATTGAGTGGTTTTCTTTGTTTGGTTTGTTGGGTCTCTTGTTATGACGATATTTATACGATTTTTCAAAGGTCCATTCGGTAATGATTCGAAAGTTTTACGTCCCATTACTACTATATGATTCGTCGTTAGTTCTCGAAATCGTTGTAAATCCGCTTTTATGTACCATGGTATTTTATTATCAATACCGATTATACCATTTTTTGTTATGGCTAATATCATATTCATGTTTTCGATTGTATACTATTTATTATCAAAAATATCTTGTATAATATCGTCATATGAAATAAAAAATGATATTTATACCACATAGGATTTTTTTTGGTATAATATTTATTCGATAAATAATAAAAATTAATACAAACAAATAGTGACGTATATCCAGATATTTTATATGGGCGATATGTTATATGTTTTATTCCTTGGAAAAAAAATAATATAAATGATATTTTTGATACAACCAAATCTAGGTTTCGTCTCCATGAACATGTTGCCTTTCTCCAAAAATTAGCCGACGCTAATGATGTAATTATTAATAGATATGTATTCATATATTGCTTTTTATAGAGAGCATTTATTGCGGGTATCAAAATAAAAAAAGAGGATAATACCAACCATTTCGTTTCTTCCCAACCGGCTATATATTGATTTGGTTGAAATGTATATTTTGGCATTGTTTATAGGTTTATATGGTTATGTCTTTATATTTTTATATGGCTACATGGCTACATGGCTATGGGTTTATATTTTATACATCGGTGGATTTGTTGTCAAAGTATTTTCATTCATGAATAATATGAATAATATTAATATCACTTCAAAAAAATCAAAATGTTCTCGATATAATATAAATGTATAAATAACTGTTATGCTAGCTACGAGATAAATTATAAAGAGAAACCATGATGCGTTTTTGTAATTACGAATACATAAATAATTCAATAGCCATGTGAAAAATATCAATGCTAAAATATCTTTTGATAAATCAATCAAGAGTATTTTTTTATTATTTTTATAATCGTTTCTATAATAATTATAATACCATATACAACATATTACTGTTACTATAAAATATAATTTTGCTAGTAAGCAGATATTCATTTATATTTTATATATTATCTCTATACAATGAATCCATATGATAAATTGTTGGTTTTTTGGGTTTTGGGTTCTTAGGTTTTTATATTTTACACTATTATTATGGTATTCCTGGTCACGTCAAAATAAAATTTATTTTGTTTCATTATATACATAATTATTATACTCCCTATCAAATAAGTGATAAATATAATCCATGATACGTTTTTGTTATTAGTTTTACATAAATGATTCAAAAGCCAGGTTCCAAATACTATTACTAAAACATCTATTGATACTTCTATAAAAAATAATTTTTTATAATCTTCAAAAACATTTTTAAAATAAATATAAAACCATGTATAAATTATTATTGTTGCTATAAAAAATAATTTTGCTGGTAAGCAGATATTCATTTATATTTATATATTTTTTATATATTATTCGTATATATTTTTTATCAGTTCATATTTGTCGCATATATTATCCCTATATAATGACTCCATATGATATATTGTTGGTTCTTGTTGTATGGGTTCTTGCTGTATAGGTTCTTGATGTATGGGTTCTTGCTGTATAGGTTCTTGATATAGTGTATGGAATTCTTTTTGTGATAATTGTTTTTCCATTTGTTTTTTTGTAGAATTGATGTTTTTATAATCTATATCTATTTTGGACGCAATAAGCGAATTATTTATCTTTGTTCTTGTCTTTGACATTATGGGTTTATGGTATGTATTGTATCTTGGTTGCCTATTGTATGCCTATTGTATGCCTATTGTATATTATATCTTGAAAAATATCAATTTTATAAAAAAATACATAAAGAAACCGATATATGTTATTATGTGGATAGAGAAACATAATATATTATGTGGTTTTGTATGGTTTGGTCTTATGATGTAATGGTTAGCATTTTTGACTTTGAATCAAACAATCTGAGTTCGAATCTCAGTAAGACCTATCAATACATGGTTATTATGTGATTCATGTGTATATCTTTCTCTATCCACCAACATGAATATTTTATGCTTCGTTAGCTCAGTTGGTAGAGCGTGAGGCTGTTAACCTCAAGGTCACAGGTTCGAACCCTGTATGAAGCGGTTTTATTGATTGGTTTTGTATATCAATCAATAAAATTTTGGGGGATTTGGGATTTGGGATTTGGGATTTGGGATTCAGGGGATTTGTTTGTATCCACATATGTATATATTCACGAAATCAATGGAATCTCCTTTTGCTACATCGAATCAATCGTTTGTCATGTATTTAGAACCCATTTTGAATTCTTATTATAAAACATATCAAAATGTTATTACACTTAGTATCATGCCGAGTGGTCCATTAGCGAATATGGTCACGCCTATGTCGACCACGAAACTATCTCCTTTTCAAGAATCTGGTGCTTTTTCTTCTCCCGGTATGTTTTCGGATAATTGTGTCCATGTTTTATTACGATATCCGAAACAGGGTTCGGGTTTTGGTGGGCGAGGGTCTTTGAAACATCCTGATTATTTTATGGGGGCCGATGATATTCCGTCTCTTCTTTCTTGGTTGGTTTCCAATGGTTATTCGATTGATACGGATATTACAAAAATGTTATATAAATCTAGAATTACGATTGGTGGTGTTTCGGAATCCAGATTATCGGGTGACCGTAAAATGATTTGTATGGCGAGATTTTTAGGTTGAATTATTCAACGATGTTACACCGACCAGAAAGAATTTTGGGACGATTATCGTAATCAAAATTATTTTTGTCGGCGACTAGTCCATTCGAAAAATGAGAATTTGTCTCATTTTTCTTTATGGACGGTGTAATTACTTGTTTGAACAAAAAAAAATCAAACATATTTATCTAATAAATATATAACAAAATTAAATATAATAAAATAAATCAAATAAAGAAGAATAATATGAATACACCATTCTGATAATGTATATTTATAAATTTTGAATAATATGACAAATAATGTTATGAATGTAGGTACTATTAAACTCATTATTAAGAAACTTAGTCTTCTGGTTAAATTAAATTTTTCAGAAATAAATAATGATAACATATTCATGAAACCTAAAAATATTGGCGCATAATAAATATAATCATGAAAAACGATTTTACTTTTTTTGGGATTAAAATTAGAAACTATATAATAAAATGGAAAAATGACGAATATAGATGAACCTATTATAAATGCTCTTAAATAATTATTCATATAATATATTGTATTATATTATTTATGTATAATACAACATTGATGGAATAATGATTGGTGGTGTTTTGGTCTATGATTATCGGGAGACCGTACGCCGTTGATTTGTATGTCGAGGTGCTTTTTTTGATTTGGTTTTGGTTTTCGATTTTGTTTTCGATTTAGTTTTTCGTTTTTGGTTTTTTGTTTTTGTTTTCGTTTTTGTTTTTTTTCCACCGGGCATTTTAGCTATTAATTCTGGTTCTTGGTCACCATATCCTAAGACTATTGCTTCTTCTGGTTCTTTTTCATCTTCTTCTAGAAAGAATTCTTTATCATCTGCTAATATTAATGGATGTTGATAATATATTTCTCCATTATCGTTTAGGTTTGGCGTTGGATACGATGCTCTCGGTAAATCATCATCCGATATGTTTAATTCTCTTTTTCTTATTGGTTTTGAATAAGTTACTTTTGCTTCCATATTTATTGGATTCGATTTCAATACTTCATCGCATACTTTATTGGTATATCCATTTTCTGATTTTTTGAAATCTATTTTTTCATCGTCTATAAAATATTGTTCTAATAATGGACCCCAAAATTCTCTATATTTACAAAAATAATCTATATAACGTTGTGTATTGTCATTTTTATATTGTCTTTTATCATCATCATCAACATCAACATAATTTAAATTATCTAAATGAACTTTTAATAAACGTGCTATTATACTTATTATTGTTTCTGATTCTCTTATCCAGTTTGTATTTTCATCATATTTTATCTTTGCTAATATATAATCTAATGCTGTATTTCCTGAATCATTCATTTCTTCTGAATCAACACCAAAATCTAATAATTGTCTTGCTACATTAAATTTGTTAGTTTGAATACTTAATATTAACGCATTATCTTTATCATTATTTACGCTTTGTAAATCGAATAAACTATTATATTCTGATAATATATGTATACAAAAATCTTCATCTATTTTATCAAATGAACAACATAACATAAACATATTATTATAGTTTGAATGTGGGCTTTGAATATTAAATATATTTATATCTCTAAAACCTATATTTACTCCTAGCGTATTTACTATATTATGTCTATATCTCAACAATGAATCTTTGTCTCGTATATGTTGTTTAATATTTTCCATATATGTTTCGAATATTTCATTTTTTTCTTCTTCATTGTATCTTCCATTTTCTTTTTTATATATTTCACTATTTCTATCATTCACTATGCGTAAATTTTTAAATATTTTAATTATTGCGTTGAATAATACATTTATATCAGGTACAAATTTTATAACTCTTTCACTACTTTTCGGGTTTTCATCTATATTCATCGGAATTGTTTCCATTTATATATAAATATATATATACATTATTGTTTTATGTTTTATATATTATCGTTTTCACTATGGAAATATTCAACTAAGTAACTGGTATAAATATAATATGATGAATGATTTTTATGGTGAGATTTTTAGATTGATATCAGAAGATTAATTTATATTAAAAAATTGATAATATATTTTTGTTATACAAAAATAACTATTGAAATAAAAATGGAATTAGTTACTGAACCTGACCTTTATTCGCCTAGTATCAATGATATTGGTAATTATGTCGATAAAATACCATCTTTTAATAACATAAAACATGGTCTTCGTTGTCCTTGTGGTTCTAGGAAAGATAAAACATATGATACTCATAGTATATTTGCTTCTCATATAAAAACTAAAAAACATCAATCTTGGTTAGTCGACCTGAATCTAAATAAAACGAATTTTTATCTTGAAAATATCAATCTTAAAAATACGATTACTAATCAACAACTTATCATCGCAAAATTAGAAAATGACATCAAAGTAAAAATAACGACTATCGATTGTTTGGCAAAACAAATTCATTCTAATCATGTGGTTGTTAATGATTTATTGGATTTTGATTAGGGCTTATGGGGTCATTGGGCTTGGTTATATATCATAGTTTTCTAAACTATAATTGATTTCGTTTAAACATCTTATCACTTTCGCATGGTCTGCTTCTACACCACTACCTATCGTTGATTCGTCTCCTTCTTGGATTATCAGCCATGGAAAATAACTATATGAATTCCATCGCATTTGTAATCTACTCGTCATCCAATCACTACTCGCATAGTTATCATGAAACATTTCTAGAATATATTTGACCCCTCTTTGAGATATTATATATCCCCCGGTTAGAAATTGTTCTTCTACTTGGACCCAGCGGTCTTTTATATGTATTGGTTCTGACGCATTTAATAATATTAATTCCCAATCTTTGTGTTTTTGTTCTTGGTTCTCTGGGTTCTCTATATGTTGATAAAACTGTTCTAATTTTTTTTTCCATTCTTTATCAAAACAAGCATCGTCTTCGAGAACGAGAGCGTATTCTATAATGGGATTTGCTTGAATATGTCGCCAAATATTAATATGTGATTGTGCGCACCCTTTTTGGCCATTGTTTAGATATTCTTGGAAAATATCTTTTATGTCGGGGGTACCACCTACTGCTGCTGGCCATCGGGTTGCTTCCAGGTTGGTTTGTTTCAATCGTCTCTCCATTTTTTCCCAGCGTTCTGGCTTTGAATATAATGAAATACAAAATGTATTGGTTTTGTTGAATTCGAATTTTGGCATTTGGGGGTGAGTGGTTTTGATGTATATATTTTATGAGGGTGTTTTTATATTTTTTTGTTGATTTTTATTGATTTTTTTTTCAATAAAAAAAACCATGTAAGCTTTGATTTTTGTTTTGTTGTTTTTGTGTATTTGGCCTTTTTATTTGGTGAATTTTTCTATTTTTTTCAGTTCATTTCTACATTCATTTTTATATTTTTGTAAATTATGATATTGACATGATAAGCAGTGTAGTTGAATATTTGTTTGTTTTTTTACTATATCGGTGATTAGATTTTCTAGTAGGCTTTTCACCCAAAATGGATATTGTTTTATAGTATAAATATCATGCTTTGTTAACATATTTGTTGTATTTGATAGTAATTCTGGGATTTCGGTTTTCCAATCCTTTTTATAAAATTCACAATCGTATCCACGATTGAAAATAGTACAAAATATCTCTATTTCCGATTTATTACTAAATGGTTCTCTATTAAGGAATTTTCTTTGGAAAACGTCGTATTTTTCAAAAGTCTTGATTTCGCGCATTTGGCGTAGTTCACTAAATAATAATTGCTCCATAGATGATTTTATACAGAATGTCAAATTATCTGAACTACCAAAGTATGATTTGTTAAGATAAATATACTTTTTTATTAATTTATGTTCATCCTTTGAAAATGGTAGATATTGTTGAGATTTGTTTGCTGGATACGACTTTTTCTCTTGGTATTCATCACATATATTGTTTCGTATTAATTTGATGAGATTATTAGTACCAAAAATCATGACATATTTATAATAAATTTCTATAATAGTTGGTTCGGTTTCTATATGTGGAAAGAATATAATTAGTTGTTTTATAATTTCGGCTTTTGGTAACATTATTTTTTTCAAGATGTTGGTTATTATATCCATATTAGTATCATTTGGGATAAAATCATAAATCATATTTACTATTTCTACTGGTAGGTTGGTTGGTAATGGATAGTGGTCGGTGGTATCGTCATGTGCGGTATTTGGCACGGTTTTTGTTATATATTCAAATAATTTTTTTATTACTATATCTAGTATTTTTACATCGCGTGGGATATTTTTTTGTTGGAAAATATCCATATCCATAAATAAAAGGTTCATTATATCATCATAAGCTCCTGGGTATTTGGTTTTATTTGACGGGTGGAAATAAACCCATTTTTGGTATGCTTTTATATAAATGGTTCCATTATAATTTTTAAACCGAAGAAGATTTAAATCCGCCCCATTGGGGCTAAGATTTATCTCTTCCTCGGTCATTGACCACGAAGAATTGAATCCGCCCTGCGGATTCACGTTCTTCGTTGGTTTAAATTCTAATAATGGAACTAGTTCTTGGATTAGGTTATCGTAATCGATTTTTGAGCTCATTGTATTGGTTTTGAAATTGAAAGATACCAACTATCGAAAGAAATCATCAATTTTTTGCGTAAAAATATTCCTCAAAATTTTCGGTCTATTATTATTGGTGTGTTTTGTGATGATTGGAATGATTTTACTAAATATTCATATATTTTATCATATACTGAATTATCTGGATATTCGCGACAGGTGTATATATCTAAAGCAGCATATTCACGTTCTGGAAATGTATGTATAGATATATGTGATTCTGATAATAGATATATGATTGTTAGACCTTCTGGTTCGAATTGGTGTTCTAATCTTCCAAGAATTGAATAATTCTCTTTTTCACAAATCGTATCGAGAACTTGTTTTATTTGATTCATATCATTCAATAATTCCTTGTTTTTTATATTTTTAATATCACAAATCATATGTTTTCCGGAAATGGTTTTATTGATATTTGAGAACATAGTTTGTTGGATGGTTTGGATTTCCTATTATATTTTCTAATGATATTTTTGTATTGTTTTTGTTTTTGTATTGTTTTTTTGTAATGTTTTTGTTTTTATTTTGGATATATATATTAGTAGTCGCTATATCGATTTTTATGAGTGCTGTTAGTAAATCTTTTTTTACAAATACCGTCGTACCTTTGGCTAATAAAACACTTACTTTACCTGTATCCGTAGTTGGTGGTGGTAATGCTGGTGGTGGTGGAGGTGCTAGTCTTGGTGGTGGCGGTGGTGGGGCGAATGAATTAGACAATGTTTTAACAGTTAGTTATGTAAATTCTTTGAATACTATCCATAACTTATATGGTTTGAATATGGTTAATAAAAACTATGAAAGTATTCCAAATAGTTATCAACAATATATTCAATTATATATGGTTGTACAACAAATTCAATCCAAAATTAAAAATCAGAATCTTTTGTTATTATTATCGATGGTACAAGATACTTTAGTTGGTGCTATTAATTCATATTCTATTTATGGTGATAATGTGGTTCTTCGATTAGATAAAACCTATTTACAAGGTCAAATCGATACTATTCTATCACAACAAAATCAACGTGTTGTTGAGTTAGCGACTTCGACTGGCCAGCTTACTATTACTAAGACATTTAAATTGGCCGCTGTATTTAATTATTATATTTTGATTTATGGTATGCCTGCTTATGGTGTTGGATTTGACCCGGCGAAAATTTCTTATTTAGTGGATATTTTGACAAAACGTGGTATTGACCCATATAGTTAGATGGGTCTTAGGTGCTTGGGGTCTTGGGGTCTTGGGGTCTTGGGGTCTTGGGGTCTTGGGGTCTTGGGGTCTTGGGAGTTTGGAGTTGGTTTTCGTATTTTTTATAAAAAATTGATTCATTCTTTTTATAAAAACAAATTGATATTATTCTAAAACGTTTATTGGTGTTGTTTTTTAAAATCTATTTTCATTATTATCGTGATTGTATTATCGTGCTTGATACGTTATTGTTTTGTGATATTATTGTAATCAAATCATGTCTCGTGTTTCTACCAATTCCATGACTCCTTTCTGTGGTGCCTGTAAAAAAGCAGGTAAAACACCTCAAGAATATAATAGTCACTGGACAAATACTAAAGGTATTCTTACATGTCCATTTATTTTGAGTTCTGAGTGTGGGTATTGCCATCAACTTGGTCATTGGACAAAATCATGTCCTAAACTCACAAATCGTACGGGTGCTGGCGGAGGTGGTCGTAATAGTGGTTCTGGCAGTGGCAGTGGTGGTTGGTCTTTTTCAAAAAAATCTACTAATAAATATAGTGTTTCTGATGATTCTTCTAATAAGAAGCATGTGTCGGCATCGAATCAAAAGAACTTGTTCAGTAATCTTTTAGAAGATTCTGATACTGAGTCTGAATCTGACGATGAGGTGGAATCTACTCCGGTACCTATAAAAGTGGCGGCTCACTGGTATGAAAAGCCTAATGGTAGAATGGATTGGGCTGCCGAGTGTTCTGATACCGATGATGAATGAATTTGAATTTGAATTTGATTGATAATATGAGTAGAGAGATTTGTATATTTGTAAATAAATTTATAAAAATCCAAAAATAAAAATCTACAAAAATAAAAATCTACAAAAAACTACAAAAAGCTTAACGGCTTTTTTTATTGGTATTATAATATTGGGTTGTGTCATTTTTGCGTAAAATTTATGAAAACCTATTTGCGATAACGATATAGAATTATTTTTTGATTATAATATAATAGCCAATGACAAGACCTTCTATTCAAACTGGTATTTCTTTCTTACGTGTTTTTCGTATGTTTTTACCAATTATGGTTCTAGCACGCCCTGTTATCAGTCTTAACCATATGAATTTTGTTTCTGGTGGTCGATTGGCTGGGGGTGTTGGTGGTCTTGGAGTGGGGAGATTTAGACATTATAGTCATAATAATAGGGGTAGTAAAACCCACCTTGTTATGCGTTCCAAAAATTCAAATGGTGATAATTTTGATAATATGATTTCTAAAAAAAATCAAGGTCAAAATATTAAAAAAATTGCCCCTGAATATAAACCTAAATCTCCTAATCAAGAATTATATTATAAATATTTGAATGACCCTGATATTCCCATTGTTTTCGGTATTGGACCTGCTGGTTGTGGTAAAACTCTATTGGCATGTGTTACTGCTATCGAGGAGTTACGTCGTGGGAATATTCAAAAAATTATTTTGACACGTCCTATTGTTCCTGTCGAGGAAGAAGAACTCGGATTTTTACCTGGGAATTTGATTCATAAAATGGACCCTTGGACACGTCCTATATTCGATATTTTTTTGGAATTTTATCAACAACGTGATTTGGACTCCATGTTACAAACTGGTGTTATTGAAATTTCGCCTTTGGCATATATGCGTGGGCGTACATTTAAACGGTGTTTTATTATTGCCGATGAGATGCAGAATAGTACGCCAAATCAAATGTTGATGCTTACTACGCGTATTGGTGATGGTACTAAAATGGCTATTACTGGGGATTTGAAACAGAGTGACCGTTGTTCCGCAAATGGTTTATTGGATTTTATGAATAAGTTCAAAGCTTATCGTAAGGCGAATGATGTTATTGATTTTTCGAAACCATCCCATCAAACTCATCATGCTTATGATATATCAAATGAAAAATGGTGTGGTTCTAGTATGGGGATTGAAATGGTGGAGATGTCTCATAAAGATATTGAAAGGAGTCCAATTGTTGCCAAAATATTAGATATTTATAAACCTTTTCGTATTTCCAATGCTGACGTTTCAACCGATAAAAACCCTATTGATAAGATTATTGATGTTCAGGGGGTTACCCCGTCAGTATCCGTTCGTAACGTTTCTATTATTGAATATGGTAATACTACCAATGCTACACAGTCTATAAATAAAAATACAACAGTTTTGAGAGGAAATTATGGTTCTGATGATGCCGCATTAATACCCATTTCTCATTTATCAAAACATCATAAAGGTCTTTGAGTTTGGGTTTGGCATTGGGAGGTTTGGGTTGTGTGTATAGTTTTATGAAAAAATATTATTATATTGATAACTAATAATATTTTTATGGAGGTTTTGGTGGTTGGATTATGTTTGTTTGGTGGATTTTTTTGTACTTTTTTTGGCGGGTTTTTTTGCTTGTTTTGTGGGTTTTGCTTGTTTTGTGGGTTTTGTGGGTTTTGCGGGGGGTGGTCTTTCCTGGTAGGCACCATTATATACTAAAAATTGTACTAGTCTTAATGCTACCTTTTGAAAGTATTGATATAATTCGGGCGTCTTCGCTGGTGCTGTCACGAATGTCTCTAATAATCTATTTGTTATGATATCAAACGATTCTTTGTTTTTAAAAGTAAAACGTAAGTCTAGATTGGTTGGAAAACAATTACGGTGTTCCGCTGATTTATATATTTCTTTATGGTACCTTTTATCGATTACGTTATGTAGTATTTTCTTTAGTTTGGCGTTGTTCTGTTTTAATATACTTTTCATGTAGTCTGGATAGTTAGCAGTTAAAAGTATTATTCTGGTTTCCGGTAATAAATAAGAATGTATTTTATGGATTAATTCATCTGGTAATGATTCTATGTTTTCCATATTCAGTTTTGTAGATGATGCCTTTTGCTTCTCGATTTCTAAATAATGTTTGTATTGTTCATCACATTTTTCGTTGAGATATTTTGTTATGGATTTGAAATATGATTTGGCATTAGTTATCCATCTTTCTAGTTCTTGGGGTTTCATGTTATGTTGGTATCCAATATCTATATTTGGTATTAGACTCACTGCGTTTGCGAAAATTAAATCATGATACTCTACTATAAATCTATTACGGTCAGTTAGTGGCTTATATGTTTTTGGATATCTATTTGGTGGGTTTATGTTTGGATATTTTTTTAGTATTTCGTATCGTTTTATTAGTTTTTCTGTAGGTGTTTTGGGTATTGTTTGTGATTCGACTGATGATGATGATGATGGTGATGATGATTCAGTTGGAGAATTTGGTATAAACGTATTTTCAAGCATTTTGGTATATTTTATAATAATATTATTATATTATATTGTATTGTATTGTATTGTATTGTTTATGTTTTTATAATAATAATCAATTTTTTGGTTGTTGTTATTGCTATTGTTGTTTTGGGTTTGGGTTTGGGTTTGGGTTTGGTTGTGGGTTATTGCTATCACTTGTTTTATGATTATGTTTATGATTATGTTTATGAATATAAAAAGAGTAAAATGGTAAGAAACCTAATAATAATTCTTCCATAGATACTGAATATTCTGAGTGTAAGCTTCCAAACCAATAATCCCAAAAAGGTGTCACAAAACTATAATTCGTTTCTGGTGTAAAATGATGTTGTCTATGGTATTGTTTTGCGTTTGATATTATATTATTTTTACCTACATAACTATGTGTTAATAAATGAGTATATTCGAACGCCAAATAATTCAATGGGAAAAATATATAATAACTCGTTTGTGTTTGTTTGGATAATATATATTGAAATAATCCCATATATACAAACCAATTGATTAGACCTAATAACATTGGTGTATGAATAATCGATTTTTTATTTGGGAAATCATGATGTTTTTTATGGTGATGATAAAAAAATTTATGTAATAAATATCT
>Ga0214917_10005222_pt1 | contig 14001 bp, 9 predicted proteins | sample LL_1208_BB_MetaG_FD_177983 | JGI IMG/M metagenome (GOLD analysis project Ga0214917, IMG submission 177983) | Freshwater microbial communities from Lake Lanier, Atlanta, Georgia, United States - LL_1208_BB | ecosystem: Environmental > Aquatic > Freshwater > Lake | place: USA: Georgia | collected... | reverse complement strand
GTGGTGAGACACCGCCTTTGACGCCCCCCGACCAGCCTGATCTGGCCGCTCATACCCTTGTGGTTTACAACCGGACCGACCCTGACTCCCAACCGCTGGCCGAATTTTACGCCAAAGCCAGATCGATCCCGGCGGATCGGGTGGTTGGCCTGGACTGCCCGGTCACGGAAGAGATCACACGCGCGGAATTCGAAGCCAGGATCCGAAAACCTTTGGAGGAACTTTTTACTTCCAGAGGATGGATAAAACGGACGGAGAATTTTCTTTCGAATCCGATTCTGGGGATCGAGAGCTCGGTTCCCGTACAGCAAGCCCAGGAGAATCCCGTGTGGATCATGGCTCTCATGCGGGGAATCCCGCTCAAAATCGCCGACGATCCCGCCATTTTGGCCCCGGAAAACCTCATGCCTCAACTCCGCGCCAACGCCGCGGCGGTCGATTCGGAGCTGGCCCTTCTCCCGATCACCGGACTTCCCCTCTACGGCTTGATTGCCAACCCCTACTTTGCGGACAAACGCATTCGCCCCTTTGGCCAGTTCTTCGCCAACTACCTCATCATGGTCTGCCGTCTGGATGCCCCGACCCCGGCCATGGTCCGAAGGATGATCCAGGATGCAGTCGAAACCGAGAAAACCGAGCTGACCGGCCGCGCTTTTTTTGACATCCGTTCCATCGATAAAAAAGAGGATCCTTATTGGCTCGGGGATAACTGGATCGAACGCTCCGCCCTCCTCTTTCAGGCCCGCGGCTTTGACGTGGAAGTAGACCGCCGTCCCGACGTGGTTTCAAAATTCGCGCCTTGGGATCAGATTGCCTTCTATGCCGGATGGTACACCGGTGATTTCCGCGGCCCCTTCGAAAACTCCTCCGCACGTTTTCGTCGCGGAGCCATCGCCTACCACATCCACTCCTTTAGTGCCGAAACCATCCGCTCCGAAACCAAGAACTGGGTCGGCCCCCTCCTCGCCCACGGAGCCACGGCGACCATGGGAGCCGTCTACGAGCCCTACCTTCGCTTCACTCCCGATGTCAGCCTCTTCGTCAGCAGCCTTCTTTCCGGACTTTCTTTTGCCGAATCCGCCTACCAATCCCAGCTCGCCCTCTCTTGGATGGTGACCTTTGTCGGAGACCCCCTGTATCGTCCCTTCCCCCGAAATTTCTTCGAGAATCTGGATGCTGCCCAGACGGCCAATTCACCCGATCTCCCCTGGTTGCGCCTGCGCAAAGCCCGTCTTCTCGCCAATGCCGGCTCCCTGTCCGAAACTCGTGCCGCCGTTAACAAGCTGCTGGAGGACTTTCCTAAAAACGCCGTTGTGCTGGAGGGTTGCGCGGACATCTACCGGGATCTGAACGAGAAAAAGGACGCCGCCCATCTCTACGATGAAACGTTGGACTTGGTGGGTGATCAGGAACCTCGTGACCGCTTGAGGCTCCTGATGAAGTACGCGGACCTTGCCCGTCGGGACGACAAGACGAAGACGGCCATGGATTTCTATGAAAAAACGGTGAAAGAATTTCCGGAAGCTTCCAAAGAGCTTGGATTGGGCGACCGGGCCCTTGCCTTTGCATCGGGCGAGGGCATTTCAGATCTCCCCCCTTTCCTGGCCAAATACAAAAAGGATGTCGAAGAGGCTCAAATTGCCGCCGCGGTTGCCAAGGCCGCGGCTCAACCCCCGGCTCAGACCAAACCGGAAGCCACCCCAGCCGATCAGGCTGCCGTCCAAAAGGCCGCCACTCCCCGCCCCTCCCTCTCCGACCCATCCACCAAAAACCCCGGCGCAAACCCAGCCACACCCTAAAGCCGCATCTTTGGGTAGGGTTGGCTTTGTCAGCCAGCCGTGGATGCCATCAAAGGCGTCCTCCACGTTTGCTTCCCATCGAGGTCTTCATCTGAAACTCTCCCGTTACCTCCACTCGTGCTTTGGATACTTTCTCGCTAATTCCGGTTTTATTTTCGGATACGCCTCCCGCCAAAAAGAGGCCATATCTTTCGTCACCTGCAATGGTCTTCGGTTCGGCCCCAGAATTTCCACTGTCAGCTCAACCCGCCCCCCCATCACCCTCGGCGTCTTTTGCAGACCGTAGAGTTCCTGAATCCGACCGGAGATGAACGGATCGCGCCCCTTCCCGTACTGAATCTTCAAGGACTTCCCGCCGGGCATCTCGACTTTTTCAGGAAGAAGGTCATCCAATCTTCGAATTTTCTCCGTCCCCAGCCATTCCCGAATCGAGACGAGAACATTTCTTTCGTTGGCCTGACGCCAAGTCACGCATCCCTCGCACTGGTTTTCCAAAACCATTCGCTTGGATTCCTCATTCCAATCGGGCCAGTTTTCCTCCCCCCACTCTCGTGCCCGTTCCAACCGCTCCAACAGCCCCTCCGCCTCGGCATTCCAACCGGGCCAGGCGCATCGCTCGTCCAAGACCGCCTGAGCCAATGCCACGGCTGTATCCGGGTTCGCCTCCACGTCTCGTTTTGTCTCCTCTAAGACCAAATCCCGAAAACAAGTCCGTTCGGCTCTTAAAATCCTCCTGCCGTTCTCTTCAAAAACCAAACCGCCACTCTCGCTGAAATCCTTGGGAAACATCTCCCTCAGCCAGTCCTCTTTCACCGCAGTCACTAACCCCAGAATGACCTCCACCTCACCATCTGTTCGGCCGATCTCCTTGATTTCCGCCGCCACCACGAGCGGTCGATCCCTTACCACGCTCTCCCGCGCGATGGCCCCGCTTCGGCCCCCCATCAGTCGGCAGCGCAAGGTTCCTCCATCCATCCTCTTGCCCAGATGGTCCGAAAATCCCGCCAACACACATTTGCGTAGTTTCTCTCCGGTGGCCGGAGACTCCTCCACCTTGAGACCCATCGCCTGCGACATGCTTAACAGACGATCCCGAACCGCCGCCGCCTCCCTCGCCGCCCCCCCATGAATTCCCATCCTTCCACAGATTCCCGGATGAAATCGCTCCTTTTCCGCAAACCTTAATGCCCGCAACCAAACAAACAGATCACTCTCCTCCTCGGCCTCCCAAAGAATCTCCGCCCCCTCGCCCTTTCTTCCGGCCATTCTTTGTAACAGCGGCCTGCCGGAAAGCATGGCCGCCATGCCGGTTGCCCCCCGCAAGCACCCCTGGGCCCCCGCCTCGATCAACATCCGCGCCAAACGCGGATGCACTGGCCAACCCGCCATTTTTTTTCCGACTTCAGTCAATCGACCTCCCACCCCCTCGGTTGCCCCCAGATCGGCCAGCAGCTTTTCTGCACGCACCACGGATCCCTCTTCCGGTGCATCAACCCATCGAAAATCACGTAAACGGCCCGCCCCCGCCGCCGCCAACACCAGAGAAACTTCTGCCAGATCCAGTCTCCGGATCTCAGGCTCCTGTGCTTTCGCCCGCTTGGACCAGTCCAACTCCGTCTCCAGCCGCACACAAACTCCCGGAGCCGTCCTTCCCGCCCGACCCGCCCTTTGCGCGGCTGAGGCATGACTGATCCTCTCCACCAGCAGGGTCTCCAGCCCACGGCGCGGGTCATACCTGGCCATTCGCGCCAGTCCACAATCCACCACCGCCTTTACCCCATCTAAGGTCAGGGAGGTCTCCGCCACATTGGTCGCCACCACCACCTTGGGTCGATCATAGCGTTTTAAGGCGGCATCCTGATCCGTGGGCCCCATCTCTCCGTGCAGGGGAAGAATTACCGCTTCCCGCTGGGCCAACCTCGACTCCAGATCCCGGCGAGCCCGGTTGATTTCATATGCCCCGGGCAAAAACACCAAGACGTCCCCTTTCCCCTGCCGGATCAATCGCTCTGCCTCCCTGGCTGCCACTTCCGCCACCCCCGAACCGCTCAAATCCTCCCGCTTCGTCAGATACTCGATTTCTACCGGGTACATTCGACCCTCCGATCGCAACACCTCCGCCCCGATTCTCTGAGCCAGCTTCTCCGTCTCCAAAGTGGCCGACATCACCACCAGAATTAGGTCCGGTCTTTCTCGCTCCTGCAGGTCCAGAATTCTTCCAAGCGTCAGATCCCCATAAAGGTGCCGCTCATGAAATTCATCACAGATCACCGCCTGCACTCCTTCCAACTTGGGCCTCGAAATCATCTGCCGCACCAAAACCCCCTCGGTTACAAAACGAATCCTAGTTTTGCCGGAGGTCAGGTCATCCAGTCGGATGGTGTAACCCACCTCGCCCCCCAACTCCCCACCCCTCTCCTCCGCCACCCGCTTGGCCAACATTCGAGCCGCCAATCTGCGCGGCTGTAAGATCACCGCTTGGCCCGACGGCCCCAAAAACCCTTCATCCAGTAATATTTGGGGTATCTGGGTCGACTTTCCCGAGCCCGTGGGCGCCTCAATCACAATCCTCTTTTTCCCGTCCCGCAGCGCTTTTCCCAGGGCATCCCGTATTTCCTCGATCGGTAGATCACTTTTCCGCATCCCATGACCCTAGCTAAAAGATCCCCCCCTAGACAGACCTTCATCGGAATCTTCCTCTTCCCCAGTTTCTTTGCCTCATTTAAACTTCGATATCTTCATGGCGCTTCTCTCACAACTGCTTCGAACCAAGCAGATCGACCACCTCCAGCACGAGGCCAAGCAGGATACGGGCTTCGTGAAAGCCCTTGGACCGTGGCAGCTTATTTTTCTCGGGATTGGAGCCATTATCGGTACCGGAATCTTCGTTCTCACCGGCACCACGGCCGCCCAACATACCGGCCCCGCCCTCGTTCTCTCCTTCACCATCTCGGGGGTCGGTTGCCTCTTTGCCGGCCTTTGCTACGCCGAATACGCCGCCATGATCCCCACCGCCGGCAGTGCCTACACCTATGCCTATGCCACCTTAGGCGAGTTCCTCGCATGGATCATCGGTTGGGATCTCATCCTGGAATACCTTTTCGCCTCGGCCACCGTGGCCGTCGGTTGGTCAGGTTATGCCGTCAAATTTCTCCACAACTTCGGCCTGAACGTCCCCCCCGCCCTTTGTTCCTCCCCCCTTGTCTTCAACCATGGCGAGTGGACCCAAAGCGGGGCCCTTTTCAATCTGCCCGCCGTCTTGATTTGTTTGGCCGTCACCGTGCTCCTCGTGGTTGGGATTCGGGAATCCACCAATTTTAATAATGCCATCGTGATCATCAAGCTCTCCGTCATCGTTCTCTTTATCCTTTGCGGTTCCGCCTACATCCATACCCACAACTGGATCCCCTTCATTCCCGAGAATACCGGACGATTTGGGGAATACGGCTGGAGCGGCATTCTCACTGGGGCCGGGGTGATCTTCTTCGCCTATATCGGCTTCGACGCCGTCTCCACCGCCGCCCAGGAATCCCGCAATCCGCAACGCGATATGCCCAAAGGAATCCTTGGCTCTCTTCTAATCTGCACCGTCCTCTACATCCTCGTCTCCCTTGTCCTCACCGGAATCGTTCCCTTTAAGGAGTTAGCCGTACCCGCCCCAGTGGCCCTTGCGATCGACCGCGCCGGAGAGGGACTTCGCTGGCTTGGCCCCTTGGTCCAAATGGGTGCCATCGCCGGTCTCAGTTCCGTCATTCTGGTCATGATGATGGGTCAACCCAGGATCTTCTTCTCCATGGCTAAGGACGGCCTCCTTCCCCAGGGCTTTGCCAAATTGCACCCCAAATTCGGCACTCCCCACATCACCACGGTAATTACCGGCGTAATTGCCGCATTCATGGCAGGAGTCCTTCCCATCGGGATTTTGGGCGAGCTTGTCTCCATCGGGACCCTTCTCGCTTTCACCATTGTCTGCCTCAGCATCCTTGTTTTGCGTAAGACCCGGCCAGGCATTGACCGCCCCTTCCGTTGTCCCGGTCTCCCTTGGATTCCCTTGGCCGGCGCTTTCGTCTGCCTGGCCCAGATGTTCGCCCTACCCTTCGACACTTGGTTGCGCTTGGTCGTCTGGCTGGCCCTTGGTCTGGCCATCTACTTCTTTTACGGCATCCGTCACAGCCGCCTGAACCCGGTCAGTTCCAAGCTCTGACGGTCAATCCACAGAGCTTTCGAGCTTTTATCCTGCCCGAGTAATTTAGACATAAAAGCCCCCATCCTCTATCTGCCAGCTCCCATCTTCCGCTCGCCGCAACCTGACTAGCTGGAAGGCCAGAAAATCAAACGGCCACAATTCTCGCAGGTGGCATCCACCTTACCACCCTTGGCTGCCAAGGCAGACCCCTGAGTCAGTTTCATGTGACAACCCCCGCAATTCGTTCCATGGACCACCGGGACGACGGCCGTGTCCTTTTTATTAGCCATGATTCGCCGATACTTCCCCAGTAAACCCGCCTCCACTCCTCCGGCCAAGGACTCTATCTCCTTGAGTAGATCGGTTAGCCTGGCCTCCAACTCCGCTTTCTTTTTCTTCAACTCTTCCTCTTTGACCGTCAAATCGGCTTCTTTGACTTTCACCGCTTCGGCCTCCACCGCCGCCTCCTTCTTGGCTTTCTCACCCATGGCCATCAGCTCCAGTTCCCGATCCTCGATTTCTTGGACCTCTTTCTCCTCCCGCTGAATCTCGGTTCCCAGGGCGGCAAACTCCTCATTTTTCCGCGTCTCAAACTGTTGGATCTTGTAGCGCGCGGCCTTCGCCCGGTGCGCCTCGGCCTCCAGCTCTAATTTCTTCCTCTCTACTTCCGTGTTTTGCGCCTCCAACCTCTTCTTCTCCGCGGAGGCACGCACTTCAACTCTTTTTCCCTCGAGAGTCTTTAGCTCATTGGGCCAGGCTCCCAGTTCCCGCTCCAGCCTCATTTTCTTCTGCTCCCGCTCCTGCAGGACGAGAAGCTTCTCCAGTTCAGGAGGCACTCCGCTCATTTCTTGGCTCCAGTCATCTTCTCAACATACTTGGCCAGCAGGTCGCACTCCAGATTCACTTTATCCCCTTCATTCCGGTCCCGCAGGGTCGTGACCTCATAGGTGTGGGGAATGATCCAGACATTGAACCTTCGTTTCTCTACCCTGCCGATGGTCAAACTGATTCCATCGACGGCCACACACCCCTTCGGCACCAGATAACGCTCCAACCCCTCGGGCACCTCCGCCTCCAGCTCCCAATCCTCCCCTGACCTCGCCCACTTTGTGACTTGGGCCATCCCATCGATATGACCCGTGACAAAGTGACCCCCCAGCTTGCCATCCGCCTTCAGGGAGCCCTCCAGATTTACCCGGGATCCGACCCGGGCAGACTGCAGATTTGTCTTCTCCTTGGTCTCATCCAAAAGATCAAAAGCCAGCTGCTTGCCCTTTAACTCAGTTACGGTCAGACAGCATCCATTGACCGCCACGCTGTCCCCAACCTTCAAGCCTGCAATAATGGAGCCGCCCTCCACCTCCAAACTCCACCCCTTCCCCCGGCGAGTAACCGCTTGGACCACCCCAGCCTCGGCTACGATGCCCGTGAACATACTCTTACTTCGCCCCTCCGAGCTTGCCACGCAAGCACAGGTCTTGTCCCGCGCTGGATGTGACCGCCTCCCTCCATCCCCAATCCGCCCATTTTTGAATTCGGGGCAATCCCCTCCCAGATTCTCCCACCAGAATCGGAGCCAGATAAATCACTGCCTCATTCACTTTTCCTGAATCCACAAGCCCCTCTCCCACCTCCGCTCCACCTTCCACCAAAAGACGCGAAACCCCTTTGCGATGGAGATCCCGCAAAACTTCGGGCCACTTTTTTTTGCGATACACCAAGGTCCGATTTTTATATCGGTCCCGAAAGAGATTTGCCCCTTTTGGCAGCTTGCCTGATCTCGTCACCACGACCCTCCAAGGCTGCACTCCACCGACATTTCGACAGTCTGCAGAATGTCGAAATGTTTTTCGGAGCGTGAGCCGAGGGTTGTCTTGGCGTACGGTTTGGGCGCCCACCAGAATGGCATCACAGCCGACCCGCAACTTTTGCACCTCCGCCCGGGCTTGCGCCCCCGTCACCCATCTTCTCCCTGGCACCACAAGATACCCATCCATGGTCATCGCCAGCTTCAAGATGACCCATGGCTCCCTCCTCGTCGTCCAGTGCCGATAATCACCATTGATCCTCTGGCACTCACCTTCCAGAACCCCTCGCGTTACCCCAATTCCTGCTTTTCTTAGGATTCGATCCGCTTTTCCCTGATTCCTCGGGTCCACATCCCCGGATCCGTAAATCACTCTCCTCACCCTCGCCTCGATGATCGCATCCGTGCACGGAGGGGTTCTCCCATGGCTGGAGCATGGCTCCAAAGTCACATAGAGGTCCGCACCCTTTGCCCTCACCCCCGCTTGATGAATTGCCTCGATCTCCGCATGCGGCAAACCCGCCCTCCTGTGATATCCTGCCCCCACCATCTTCCCGCCTTTCACCAAGATTGCCCCCACCCTCGGATTCGGTCTCGTGGCCTCCCCAGCCTTTTTCGCCAACTCCACCGCCCTTTTCATCCAACGCTCGTCTGGCGTCTGCTGCTGTCCTCTCCTCAACTTGAACCTCAACCTAATTCGTGGAACGGGTGATCTCTCTCTCCGGCCTTCCTAAGGTTGCCCTCGCCCGGTCCAACACCCCGTTCACAAACCGCCCCGACTCCTCCGTGCTTAAAGCCTTGGCCACCTCAATCGCCTCGTTCAAAGCCGAGATGGGAGGGACGTCGTCGGCAAATTTCATCTCCCACAAAGCCAACCGCAAAATCGCCCGATCCACCGGCGCCATCCGTTCCGGATCCCAGTTCGTCACCAACTTCCTCAGCTCCGCATCCACCTCCGATTGCTTTTCGATGACCGACCGGATTCTCTTCTCCGCAAATTCCTGCGCCGGTTTCTCCGCCTCGGTCTGCTCCCACAGATCCTTCAGAGCCTGATCGAGCGAAACTCCCTCCACCCCCACCTCCCTCATGTAGAGGAACTGGGCCGCCAGAATCCTTCCCTCCCTACGCTTACCGGCCACGACCCGCCCCCTTCAGCTTCCACACACGCAACGCCGCTTCCGCCGCTTCCTTGCCACGATTCAGTTTCCCCAAACAACGCTCCCTCGCCTGCCTCTCGGTCTTCACTCCCACGAGGTGATGCAAAACGGGAATCTCGGTCTCCAGCATCATTCTCATGAGGGCCTCTGTCGCCGACTTGAGAATCAGATCCGCATGGGCCGTCTCCCCCTGCCACACCAATCCCAACGCCAGCACGGCATCCGGCTTTTTCTTGAGTGCACGCTTCACCGCCAGCGGAACTTCAAACGTCCCCGGCACCCGCACCACCTCCACCCGGTGCCTGCGCAACGCCTTACGGGCCGCTTGCACCATCCCGTCGGCGTATTTTTGATGATACTCGGCCACCACGACGACAAAACGCCCCTTTTTCATAGTCGATGCCCCATTCTCTTCTTTTTTGTGGCCAAATATTTCCGGTTGTGCGGGTTCGGCTTGGTCTTGATCGGCACCTGATCCACCAACTCCAACCCGTACCCTGCCAACCCCACCACTTTCTTCGGGTTGTTGGTCATTAACCGCATCCTTCGCACCCCCAGATCGGTAAGAATCTGTGCCCCGATCCCGTACTCCCGCAAATCGGGCGAATATCCCAGCTTTCGGTTGGCTTCCACCGTATCGAGCCCCTTTTCCTGCAGCCGATAAGCGTGAATCTTAGCCGGCAACCCGATCCCCCTGCCCTCCTGCCGCATGTAAACCAACACCCCCTTCCCTTCCTGCTCAATTCTCCGCAAAGCATCGTGCAACTGGTTTCCACAATCGCATCGTTTTGATGCAAAAACATCCCCCGTCAGGCACTCGCTATGCACCCGCACCAAGACTGCATCCTTCGCCTTCGGCTTTCCTTTCACCAAGGCCAAATGATGACTTCCATCCGTCACCGTTCGGTAGAGATAAAGATCAAACATCCCATAATCCGTGGGGAGTTTCACCACCTGTTCCCTGACCACCAACCGTTCCTTTCTCCTGCGATATTCGATCAGGCCTTGGATCGTCCCCAGCTTAAGGCCGTGTTTCTTTTTAAATTCCATCAGATCGGCCCACCTCGCCATGGACCCGTCCGGATTCAGAATTTCACAAATGACCGCCGCGTCGCCATGCCCGGCTAACTTGGCCAGGTCTACCGCCGCTTCGGTGTGCCCAGCCCGAACCAATACCCCTCCCTCCTTTGCCCGCACCGGGAAAATATGCCCCGGCTGGACCAAATCCTCCGCTTTCGGATTATTTTTTCCCAAGACCCTCAATGTCGCGGCCCGGTCATGCGCACTGATCCCGGTGGTGATTCCCCGAGCGGCGTCCACCGAGACGGTGAAATCCGTGCCAAATCGCTCTTCGTTCCTCACCACCATTCGCGTCAGCCCAAGCTTCTCGGCACGGGCCTGGGAAACAGGTGCACAGATCAGCCCTCTCCCCTCTTTGGCCATAAAGTTGATCAAGGCCGGGGTCACCCCTCGGGCCGATAAAACCAGATCCCCCTCGTTTTCCCGACCCGCATCATCGGTCATGATCACCATCTCTCCCCTTCTCATGGCCGCGATGACTTCCTCGATCCGATCTGCGCCCTGAAGTTTTTTCATGCGCCACCCCCAAGCACTCCCATCACCATCTTCTCCGCCTCGGCCAAAGCCTCGGAAATGCCTTGAGGATTCGAACCTGAACCTTGGGCGGCATCCGGCTTTCCGCCACCCTTACCCCCCACCTTCGGAGCCGCCAGTTGGATCATCTTACCCGCTTGAACTTTTTTCGCAGCCGCCGGAGTACAAACTGCAATTAAAGGCACCTTGCCCTCCGCCTGGCCCGCCAGAAAGATCACCGCCTCCCCCTCACGCTTCAGACGATCGGCCAGAACGGGCAGGTATCCGGCGGCCACCTCTCCCAGATCTTTCCCGATCCAACGCACTCCTCCCAAAACCCTCGCACCCCCCCAAAGCTCCTTGGCCTGCTGTTCTGCCAGCTTCTGCCACTCCGCCGTCTGCCTCTTCGCCGCCTGTTTGTCCCCCTCCCGCAACGTCTCCTCTGCCTTGGCAATCTCCCCTTCCCGTTTCCTGACCAGATCCCAGAGCTGCTCCGGTGTTTCCTTCCCGCCTTCCTTGGAAATCAGTCCCGTTCCTGCTTTTTTCTTTTCCAACGAGGCTGCCCTCTCGTCTTGTTTCTTCATCTCCTCACGACACCAATCAGCCAAGGCCACCCCGGATACCGCCTCAATCCTTCGTACCCCCGCCGCAATCGCCGACTCTCCGATGACCCGGATCGCCCCAATCTTTCCAGTCGACCGGACATGCGTCCCTCCGCACAACTCCTTGGAAAAACCGCCGATATCCACCACCCGCACCGTTGTTCCGTATTTGTCCCCAAAGAACTGCAGAATCGTCGGATCATCCTTCACTTCGGCATAGGGCCTCTCTCCGCACTTCACCGCCACATCCGCTTTTACCTTTTCGTTGACCTGAGACTCCACCTTCGCCAACTCCTCCGCCGTCATCGCCTTCAGATGGGCAAAGTCAAAGCGCAGCCGGTCCGGACCCACATACGACCCCTTTTGTCTGACTCCCTCTCCCAACACGCCCCTCAAGGCCCAGTGTAAAAGATGGGTCGCACTATGGTGCCCCTCGATTCTTGAGCGCCTTTCCTTGTCCAAAGACACCCTCACCGGACCTTTGGCCTCCACCACCGTCTCCGTCAAATGCACCGGCACTCCTCCCGCCCCGCGAATCGTGGCCACCACTTTTACTTTTTTCCCATCCCATTCGATCCACCCCGTGTCTCCTACCTGCCCCCCCATTTCACCATAAAACGGTGTCTGCCCTAAAAACACCCGGCCCTTCGCACCCGCGGGTCCCACCTCTTTCAGAGCCTCGGCCGCCACCTTCTCCACCTTTGGCTCCTCCGTTTTTTCATACCCCGTGAATACGGTTGGAAAATCCGGTCCGATCTCATCCTCCACCTTGATCGTGGTCTTGTTCTGCGACTGTCGCGCCCTCGCACGCTGTGCCTCCATCGATTTTTCAAATCCTGCGGCGTCCACCGCGATTCCCCGCTCCCGCGCCAAAAGTTGGGTGAGGTCCAGCGGGAACCCATAGGTGTCATACAGGGTAAAGGCATCTTCCCCTTGAATGACCTTGTCTGATGCCGCCGCCAGCTTCTCAAACATCGCCAACCCCCTCTCCAACGTTTTGGAGAACGAAGCCTCTTCGGCCGAAAGAACCGCCCGGATATCCTTTTCCCGTGCCTTCAGTTCCGGGAAAGCTTCCCCCATGGTTTGGATCAGGGGAGTTGCCAGTTCCGAAAGAAACCCGTCCGGCAATTTGAACCGGCGCCCAAACATCACCGCCCGGCGCAGAATTCTACGCAACACATAGTTCCGACCCTCGTTCCCAGGCACAATCCCGTCGGCAATGGAAAAGGAGAGGGTTCGCACATGATCCGCCAGCACCCGGAAGATGCAATCGCTCATCTCTTCCTCGCTCACCTCTTCCCGGTTTTTCGGCACCCGCGCCCCGTACTTCTTGCCCGACATCTTCTCGATTTCGGAAAATATCGGGGCAAACAAATCGCTCGCATAGTTGGACGGGTCTTTTTTGAAATCCTTGAATCCGTCCGAAACGGCAAAGATCCCCGCCACCCGCTCCAATCCCATTCCCGTGTCCACATGCCGCTCGGGCAATGGCTTAAACTTGCCGCCCGGTTCGGCGTTGAACTGGATGAAGACCAGATTCCAGATCTCCAGACACCGCGGATCCCCCTGATTTACCAGTTTCCCCTGGGTCTTTCCTTCCGGAGTCAGATCCACATGCACCTCGGAACACGGTCCACACGGACCCGTTTCACCCATCATCCAAAAATTGTCCTTCGCATTTCCCATCACCACGTGAATCGCCGGATCCAACCCTGCTCGCTTGAACTTCTCCACCCAGTAGCCGTGGGCCTCCGCATCAAACTCGGCCGGATCCCCGGGTCCAGGCTTGTAGACCGTCGCATAGAGGCGGGTGGGTGGAAATTTCCATATGTCGACCAAAAGCTCCCAAGCCCAGTCGATTGACTCCTTTTTGAAATAATCCCCGAACGACCAGTTTCCCAACATCTCGAAGAAGGTGTGGTGGTAGGTGTCAAAACCAACGTCCTCCAGATCGTTGTGCTTTCCGCCTGCCCGGATGCACTTTTGCGTGTCAGCCGCCCGGGCCGGTGAATTTGGAAATTTGGCCTGCCCCAGAAAAATCGGAACGAACTGGTTCATCCCCGCGTTGGTGAACAGGAGATTCGGCGAAGTCGGCATCAAACTGGCCGAGGGCACGATCGTGTGACTCTTCCCACGGAAGAATTCCAAGTACCCTTTTCTGACTTCAGCCGATTTCATAGAACTAGTTGATGATCATATCTTAACCTCCTCTCCTCCTCAAGCCCCCGTTGCTTTACAACTTGGCCAAGACGTCTATTCCGAATCGTTCTACTGAGGAGCAAAGACACGAAAAGCTTTCACCTGGATCCCCATGCAGGATAATCGACCTATGAAAAGACGCTCTTTTTTCCAACTCCTTCTGGCTGGAATGCTGACCTCCCGCCTTGCCCCTTCCACCTCCCGCGCTGAAGCCCCCCCGCCTTCAACCGGACCTTTTACCCTTCCTCCCCTCCCCTACCCGCCCAACACCTTGGAACCCTACATCGATGCTGAGACCATGACCCTGCATCACGACAAACATCACGCCGCCTACGTCAACAACCTGAACAAGGCCATCGCCCCTTATCCCGATCTCCAGAAAAAATCCCTCGAGGAACTTTTGGGAAACTTGGATGCCGTTCCCGCCGAGATCCGCACCATCGTCCGCAATAACGCCGGCGGCCACTCGAACCACTCCATCCTTTGGAAAACCCTGTCCAACCCCGGACAGAAACCGGAGGGCAAACTGGCCAAGGAGATCGACCAAACCTTTGGCAGTTATGAAAAGTGGAAGGAGGAGATGACCAAGTGTGCCATGGGTATTTTTGGCAGCGGTTGGGCTTGGTTCGGTCGCGCCAAGGACGGAAAACTATTCATC
>Ga0214917_10005220_pt1 | contig 14002 bp, 30 predicted proteins | sample LL_1208_BB_MetaG_FD_177983 | JGI IMG/M metagenome (GOLD analysis project Ga0214917, IMG submission 177983) | Freshwater microbial communities from Lake Lanier, Atlanta, Georgia, United States - LL_1208_BB | ecosystem: Environmental > Aquatic > Freshwater > Lake | place: USA: Georgia | collected... | reverse complement strand
AGGGCAAAACACACCCTTCGGGGACATTGGGAAAATCGTCGCAGACGTAATACCTCCGCTTGTTGATCTGCAGCCGGTTGGGTTCGTATCGTGCGAGCTTGGGCATCATGAGCCTGCTTAGACACAGATCGTAACAGGCCATCAGCGGCTGCCATAGCTCTTGGTGCAATAATTTCCGTTTTGATACGTATTAAGCGGACAACTTGCCCCCGGCGATGCTGGTATCGACCATTTAGTGCGATTGCCGTAGCTTGGTACGCAATATCCAGAGGAGGAATAGTAGCCGAGAGGGCAACTATTGCCACTTTGCTGGATGGGGAACGTTTGCGCCAATGCAGAAAATGGCGCCGCCGCAATGCAGAGAAAGGCAAGAATGGTTTTCATTTTTCGTTTACGTCCCAAAAGTAGTCGCAGCCCTCTTCAGTGAATGGCGGCGTGCCGAAATAACTTTGCCAGCGATCAGCAGGCGCGAGATAGCGCCAACAGTTTTCGCGGACAGGGCATTCACCCCCTTCGCACATAGCAATGTCAGGCACTTTTTTGCTCCTTTAAAACTTGGGGGACAAGGCGAATTCGCATTTTCGTGTCAATGCCAAATTTGTTTTGATGGCGAGACACATGCATGGGATAGCCACAGAAACCTGTGATTAAACATGCATATTTATAGCGAAAACTTGCTTTTACACCTGCTGCTTGGCAGTGCTTCCAGTGACCAGATTCAACATTTTTCTTTCCGGTGATTGATCCTCCAATTTTTCCCGCACTTGAATACTGCTCAAAAGACAAGGCTTGACCACCTTTTGATCCAGCTTTTTTGTTTTTAATGACCATCCATTCATGGAATAAATCTAACAATTCAGGCCAGTCATGTTCTATAAACACTTGTTCCCAGCTCCAAATGCAAGGATGATCCATGGCGCAAGACTGTATTGTTCCGTGCGCCGCATGTTGAGATGTAGTTAATTTGACTGTTTCTGTTCCACCAAAACATTTTGGCGTTGGATGATGGGCATTATGCAGCAAGCTCGGGTCAAGTCCAATTGATTCATTATATTCAAGGCATTTAGATGTAAAAAAAATTAAATCATCAAGCGTTGGCATTGTCTTGTTTTGAATCCATTTCAATTCGGACAAGGCCACAGGAGTGGGCGACGTCATAGAAAAATTGGCAAGTGTCTGTTTTGGAATGCAGGGCAAGTTGCCCGTTTAACATTGAGTCTGCCACTGTAGCCAATACGGCGGCAATGCGACGATTACTACTAAGCGAATCATTGGGAAAATTCCAGAATGCTTCGTGGCATTTGTCAAGAAGCGTTTCATGATTCTTCATGAACGATGGCTGGTGGGCGAATGCTTTCCATTTCTTCTAAGACGGCGACAAAACCATCAATGACGTTGCTGTCGCAAAAGCCAGCCCCACGGAGGAAATGGGAAAAGTTTTCAATCACTTCACGACAAAAATTGGTGTCGGAAATCATGGTCAAATGAAGATCGCCTTCGCGATAACCAAACATCCATTTTCCAACGGGGAAATCATGGTCCATGGTAAACAAGCGAAAAAACGAGAGGAAAAACTTGATAACCTAGAGGCCAAGCAAGACGGAAGGAGATTCAGAAACTGGAAGCCCGTCGCGGTCTAAGCACAGAGATCCAGCAAAGGCCCGCTCAAGGCGGGCCGCTGCCAGGTCTATTGCTTTTTTGCGACAAACGCTGCCGTTTTGGCTACCATTTCATCCACTGTTGTGGCCGCAACAATAATGTCTAGCTCGGCTCGCATGTCGGCCTTGGTAATGCGAATTTGCTCATCCTTGGCCCACAATGTGACCATGGCGGAAACGACATTGCCAAAATGCTGCCAGCTCTTAATTTCAGTGGCGCGGGTCATGCCGAGCGTGTCAAGGGCGGCTTTGCCAGCAGCAAGACTGCGCTGTTCATCTTGATAGCCCAGCGGATTGGCTTTGCAGAAGCTTGTTAGGGCTTCTTTGGCATCGAAAGCGGCGGCAGGAGCTGCCTCTGCTCCAGCATCAGCAACATCTGCTGCAACTGGCGCTTCCTTCTTGCTTCCCCGCGCTGCAGGCTTCGGAGTTTCCTGTTGGAGCGGGAGTTTGGCAGTTGCTTTTTCATCTTCTTTGGGGATGTCTTCGCCTGCATAAAGACGCAGGCCGAGGCCAGTGAAGGTGGCAATGCACTTAACGGCAGCACGTTGGCAGTTGTCGCTGATAGCGCGACCATCAAGCTCCTTAATCGACTTGTGGGTGCGGTCCATGATGGGGAAGATCAGCGCTGTAGTGCGCTTGATTCCATCGGTTAGATAGGGGCGCAAGTAGTAATAGCCAGGGCCGCCAAACACCACTTCGCCAATGGTCTTTTCTTCAAAGGCCACAAAGAGCGTAGGAAAATGCTCCTTCAAATAGCGGTAGGCGAATGGCCAGGACAAATAGGACAGACCCTTGTAATCTTTCTCGATGTGAGGGCCAATGTCGGGAGTGTCATAAGCCTTCTTAAATTGGTCAGCAGTGATCTCCAGCGGAGCAAACACGCCGTTGTATCGGTCCATCATGGCTTGTCTGGAAAAGTCGTCCATGGTCGAGGGATCGTAAAGGGAAAACGAATGGGTCATGGCAGTTGCCGGTGGTGAGGCTTGCTGGGTTCACCGTAGAACAGAATAAATTTCTGTTCAATTTCTTCATTGGCATAGACCAATGACTGCCCTGGCAATGGCCAATCAGGAACAGTCCTTGCGTCATGCACTTCTTCTAAACAGTCGGGCGAATAGCCCTCCTCAAAACATCCAACTTCCCAGGCAAGCATCACTTCCCCGTCTCCATTGGAAATGAGAAACTGCTCGGCAGCATTTTTAAGCTGAGAGACTTTCATCGTCGTCCTCCAAAATAGATAGAAGGGAGTCGGGGGAATCTTTGAGCGAAACAGCGTAATCCTCGATCAAGGAAAACGCACCATCGGCCAAAGTGGCGCTACCCTCCCAAATTGGCGTGGAACGCACAAGACGCTCCATCGTTTCGCTCAGGGACAGGCGGGCTTCGTGGGCAATGTTGGTGAGATGGGAGAAGGCGGTGTCCGTCATTGTGAAGTGACGCCCCTTCTTCACCTCGCCGTAGCCAGGAGGTTTTACGGGCAATGCAATCATGGCCAGCATGGACAACGTGGCCAGACTAGCCATGGTTTCCAAGGGCGTCAACTACGGGCTCCCTAAAGCTCGCATTAAGAAATGGCTGGGGGCTTCCAGGGCCGTTTTTTCCTGCTAGAACCAGCCCATCTCTCGCGAAGTTATGGCGTTTTCCATCCTGGAGCACCTCGGCAAACTGGAGCCCAGCGACCACTCTGGCAAATACATTTGCCCAGCATGCGAAGGCAATGACTTCTCCGTCAACGAAGAAACCGGCGCATACAACTGTTTTAACGATACTTCCGCCAAACATCGCGCTGAAATTCGCAATGCATTGGCGCCATTGGAACGCTGGGAACGTCCACAGCGCCCTTACCAAAGATATACTTTCCCCTACGCAAACCGTGATGGCGAAACGGTTTTGGAAGTCGTGCGCGACGATTCGTCGGGCAAGAAAAGCATTCGCCAGCAATATCCAACGATTGCCCCTGACACACAAAAACGCAAGAAACTGGTTGACGAAATTAGAACAAACATTCTCCCTTATCGTTATCAGGAAGCCTTAGATTTTTCCAAGGCAAATAGTTTGCCAATTTTTGTCGTTGAAGGCGAATTATGTTGTAATAGGCTTTGGGAAGTTGGGCTTCCTGCTGTTACTTTTCTTGGTGGCAGTGGGCAATATCGAAGCAATGGTGACTATTCTCTACTTTTTCGCCAGCACCAATTAGTTCTCTGTCCAGACCGTGATGAGCCTGGCGTTGCGCTCATGCGCGAAGTGGCGGCTGATAACCCTGGCTCACAGTGGCTTTATGCGGAACCGGATAGCTTTGAATGGGAAAGTTTGCCACAAAATGGTGGCTACGACATGGCCGATTGGTTGGACGATGGTGCCGACCAAGAACTAATTCTTTCCTCCATCGTTTTCAAAGATAGGCACGAAGGCCGCGACGGACGACCCTCTTTTGAGGAGATCATTGCCACGTTTGAGCGCATGGTTGGTCTTTATAACAACGATGCGAGAGTGGTGTTTGAAGCAAGAGAGTGGCTAACGCTTCATGAAGTGAAGATGCCAGCCACGGAAGTGGAGAAGCTTCTGGCTGAAGCCAGGTCTCGCGTGCATGGCCGTGAGGAGATGGAAGTGATGGATGCCAAAACCATTGCTATGTCTGAAGATTCCCGCGCCTGGACCATTGCTGGCATCCTGCCGGAGAGCAGCGTGATGCTGCTGGCTGCAGCGCCTGGTAGCGGCAAATCAACTCTCTTATACAACTGGGCATTGCACGTGGCCACTGGTTCCCCATGGAGCCGTCGCCGTTGCAAGAAAGGCAAGTCTCTCATCATTCAATGCGATGAGCCAGTGGTTGATGCGGCGGAAAAGATGCAAATTATTGGCTACGACGACAACGAGAATTTAGACAAGGGCGACATTGGTTTTATTGACCGCTGGCGCTTTAACAACATTCCCCAACTTCTTTCTTATATCAAGAAACATCGCCCCCAGCTCATCATGATCGACAGTCTCACTTCCTGCCTTGCCGGCATGGACGTAGATTTGATTCGCTCTGATGCTGGTAATTGTATTTACGAACTTCGTGACATTGCCAATGAATATGAATGCAGCATTGTCATTCTTCACCACTTAAACAAAAGTGGTGGCATTCGTGATAGCTCCAGCTTTGAAGCCAACGTTAGTGAAGTGGTGAAGCTTTACCGGCAGGACAATAACTACGACACAACGCAGTTCATCTTTGAATGGACCAAGAGCCGCAGCGGCCTGGCCGGAAAGCATTTCTTGCGGCGAGATCCGGCCACGTATGGTTGGTTTTATGAAGGGCCAGTTAATGGCGGCAGGGATGATCTTGATCGCTTGGTGCAGGCCGTTGACACGCAGAACACGCGCCGGTTTGACCGCATGGCATTGTCACGGCACGTCAGCAGCTTTGATAGTAATTTGGCTGGTCGCCTTGCTGAACAGGCCCGTCGTCAAGGACTATTAACCAGCAGCTTCAATGTGGGTCCGAACGGTGAGCGCACGCGCCTCTACCAATCATGGAACTACAAAGAAGAAGATTTCACTGTTTCTGCTGCCGCTGCTCCTGAACCAACCGTTGAAGACGACGATATTTGGTTCTGACGAATGGTGAGGGAGGCTCTGTAACTAGCCTCCCCGTCGCCTACCGCAGCGGACGACTTATTAGATTGTAGGAAATATTTTCTTAGTCATGAAAATTATTTGGAACGATGAGCCAACGGCGCCTGAAGCGCCGTTTTTTGCTGCGCCTAAAAATCCCGAAAAGATTGAAGAACTAACAGAGGCATGGTTCAAGGCTGCGCCCGACTTTGAAAGCGAAGAGGATGATTAATATTGTGCCAATTGCGGCACTGTCACAAAAGCGCTTGGTGGCGTGGAGTATGCTGGTTACGGAAAGTCCCGAGCGCAACCAAAAATCCCGCGCTCAGCTCTCCACTACGTTCTGGCATGGCCTCAAGCCAGAGCGGAGCCCCCAGGGGCGGAGCGTTCCAGCCAGCAGGCCAAGATTCCCTAAAAAGAACAAAAGCTTGCACAAAGCCAAACACTCCTGCACTGCCGCTCAGACAGAGTGGAGCCCCAAGGGGCGGAACGGAACCAGTCAGAAGGCAAAAGAAACCTTCAAACTAAATTCCAGCTTCTAGCATTGCAAAGATTTGTTTCTTCCAATGCTGAAAGCTCCTAAACCCATTGACAAGCTTCCTCTGCTTAGCCACAATGGCGTGGATATTGAGCCCATTGTTCACTACGGCTTCTCTTCGCCTGAGAGAGGGCCGCGACCTGCGGCCCGTACTATTTATGGAGCACGGGACAAGAATGGAGAGCGCCATTGGCGCTCTAGTCTTGATGATTTGCAACAACTCATTGACAAAGACTTTGCCGTCGAAGACGCTGAGCAATGACTCCTCTTTCTGCTGATGAAATTAATCGTCTCATTGACGCCAAAATTCGTCAGCATGAAATTAGAGTGGCCTGGACTAGCGGCGCTATAGGCGCCGCTCTTTTCATAGGCATTTTTCATGCCATTGGTTTATTGAATCATGACCTCCATCCCTGACTTACCGGCAAACGCTCTTTCAGAAAAAGAATGGCAAGAACTTTGTAAATTAAAGGCTGCAATTGATGAAGCTCCGGCCACTGTCGTGGCCTCACAAATGGAACGCTTCACTGAATTGTTTGTTCGTACTCTCCATGGAAAAGGAGATACAATGCATTGGTGAATAGAAAAGCGTATGGCACGGCCTGAGATTACGTTTGAAAGCCCAGAAGAAGAGCTTGAATATGCCGCTAATGCATTGAAGAAAGCTGGCATTTCTGAAAGCCAGTTTGAAGCAGTGCGTGATACTAAAGTGCATGGTGGCACTGGAGCAGCAGGCTATAGCAAAGATATGCTTGGCCTTAGGCGATGGATGGTGCAAGAATTGTTGGCAGCATCAATGAGCAATCGTCAGATTGCGAATGTTCTGAAACTAAGCAAAGAAACAGTTAATGGCGACAGAAAATTTAATCGTTTGTTATATACGGAAGAAATCTTGAAGAATCAAGACGTGCATCGAGCACGTCTTCTTAAGGAACAGATGGACCTTAAGGACATGGCCCTGCAAAGTTTTGAGAATAGTAAAAAGAAACGAATTATTATAATGTCCGACAACAATGGGCAGAGTAATGAAACCGTCAGACTTGAGGAAACGGCTGGCGATTCATCGTTTCTCACTGTGGCAAAGAACAGCCTTGTCGAACAGGCCAAGCTATTGGGCCTCCATGAGGCCCGGCCAGTAGAACAGCAAGATACCAGCTATAGGAAGTTTCTTCAGGATTTGTCTACAACCATTCAAAAAGAAAAAGAATCTAAAGCTACGGAAGAACGCCGAGAAAATGCGCTACCAGCCAGCGCTGAAGCCATCAGCTTCGACCCATCGCCAGAAAACGAACCATGGCCCGAGACGGTGCCTTTACAAACAATTAATGAAGACGACTATTGACAGGCCCGGCTAGCCTGTGCATACTGCCCTGGTTGCTGGTTTCCATTGGACCCCTCTTTCTCCACTGTTGATGATTTCCTGCGTCAGGCCGCTGATGCCAAAGCAGGCAAACGACAGGCAATTGAATCGTCCATTGCTCCTCATCTTCAGGACTCCGGCACTGTTGGCGTGCCGCCTAAATTTGCCAAGGCCATGGATTATCTCGTTGGCAACTATGGTGATGAAGCCTATCGGCAAATTGCCCTATTTGCCCTTGGTAAGTGGTTTGAAACTCACACTGAAGCAGCAGAGGATTTCTTCGCCACTGGTCAGCTTCCTGAAGCCTGTGCATGCCTGATGGACGCCACACGCATCAGCGACAGTCTCCATTTAATCTGCGAAGTGGGAAGTTTAGGCGGCAGCGAAGATTGGAAAGAAATGCTGCAAAGAGAAATCGGCCAAGCCATTTTGGAAAACATTGAAGAGCAATGAATGTTTGTCGCACGTTTTGCATTACCACTGCTGATGGGCAGCGCATTGCTCTTGGCGCCATTTCCGCCAAACAAGCAGAGCATTTCCTGGCCGTTATTCGCCCTGATTTGAAGGTGGCATTGGTGGAAGAAATTAAGCCGTTGTCCGAGCCAGAACCATGATCCGCTTCTCCTTTCATTGCAACAGCACTACTGGCCATCTTCGCATTGGAAGATTGTGCATGGTTTGGCGCAATGCAGTGCCTAGCGGCACTTTCGTCTATGGCAATGGCTACGAACATCTTTACAATTGTTTTGGTGAAACCTCACTATCCTGGGGCAATCGCTCTTTTCTTTTCCATTGAACAATGGACGGGCAACTGACGCTCCTTACGGAGCTTGTTCCAACAGTGCATATTTGCATTCCTCCCGAACTGGAGGAAGAAGCCGTGGCACTAGCAGCGGAGAATCCTCCCATTCATCCTGCATGGGCCAAAGCGCGTCGCAAGGGGCGGCATTTTGTGCTGAGCACCAACAATCTTGACGATATTTCCGAGATTGCTGATTTTGCCCGTTGCTGCATGGAGGAACCGGCTGCTCCCCTAACGAAGGCTAAACGACAAGCCCTCCAGATATTGCTGGACAGGGCTTACAGGCATGCTGAACTAGAGCCGATGGGACACTGCCATTGCCTGGCTGTCAAGTGGCGAGAGAAGCCGCTGCGTACTGGCACAATGGCCAAGCATTTGCGAAGCAATAAGAAACGCTAATCGAAAATAAGCTTGACGCGGGGCTGGCTAGGAGTAGATTGCTGGGCAGGCAAGCGAGACCTTGCCTCGTCCCGTTACTACCATGACTACCATGACTGCTTCTCTCGTCAGACTGCTGCCTGACGCAGGCATTAGTGCCTTTAATGCGGAAGGAGAGATGGTGATGAGCCTGGGCAAGCCCGTGGTTCAAACCTACCTCACCCTGGATGAACTTCAGGAATCTATTTGCACGTTAGAAAGGGCCATTGAAGATGAGCCCAGCTTTGCTCAACGGATGGGCTTGGAACGCATTCTGTGTAGGTTTCTTGCCGGGGCTGCAATGATTCAAGAGAACCATGAGAAATTCCTCCAAGATGCTCCTTCTGGAGCTGACCTGGAAGAATATCTGACCACCTATTCCAAAGCCGTTAAAGGAACCTTCTGATGGCCCTCATCGACCATTTAAACGATGTGGTGTTTGACTACATCAATGACGACAAAGCTGATCAGCTCCTGCATGATTTCGTACAGCTTATTGCTGAAAACTACGAGCATCATCAAACAAGAGCTGCATCTTTGGCTCCCATTGTTGATAAGCTTGTTTCCATCTTGCCTCCTTCCGATCAATGAACATTCCTCCTTTTAAAAACGACAACGATGAAGCCGAATATTGGCAGTTATTTGATCGTTACAAAACGCGCTACCTTGACTGCTTAGAAGATGTGAAGGAAACCATGTTTCCTGGCTATTCTTACACACAGCTCAGCGGCCCTCTCGTTGATTGCATTCGTCATGTTGCCGATGAAATTATTTATGCAGCGACAGACGACTTTGAACGGGCTCATCCTGAATATAAAGGCGATGACACGGGCTTCTATGTGAAGCCCGGCAGTCTTAAAGACAGCATGAAAGAAGCCCTAATGGACTTTTGGCATGGAGAAAAGGACAATGATGGAGGCGCGGATGATGATAATTCCTGAAGATTATGAAAACGATCCACTGTTGGATTGGGACTATGAGCAACGGAAACAACGTCCGCTTACGTTGCAGCAGTTAGAAGATCGTCTTGCTTTTTGGCGAGAGCGACAAAACACTTTCTATTTGGAGCTTTACCGTGCTGCCACTTCCATATAGTTATAAGCTACAACGATTCAATGGTAAAAATAAAGAGTGGGAGGACATCAACATTGTTGACGGCATTCCAGAGCTTCGTGAAACAATCGAAGCTTTAGAAGCCACCATTGACATGCAGCGCATCAAAATGCTGCATATGGCCAATGCCGTTGCTAATCAACTGCCGGACAGAAATAAATTCTTTGCCGACTTTCTAGGCCCTGACAACGATTCTCCATCGGAACCTCCTTTCCCATAGTTAATCTTCTAAGGCCCCATCAGGGGCCTTTTCTTTTGTCCACGTATGGTCACCAGGAATCGGCTCAGTTCCATATTCCCAATCATCATACGCTTCTCCGTTCCGCAACCATCGCGCTAAACGCTCGCGATCTTGCTCAGGCGACAGTTTCATGCCCCGGCCAGCAATGTATAGGCCGAGTCTAGCTAGCCCTGTATCAGCAAAAAGAAAGGAGGGCTTTCGCCCTCCCTTCCCTTTGTGGCCTCCGATACAACGGCTCCCATCGAGCCCTCCTCCAGAAGATCAGCAATGGGGACAATGCGCCTCGCAGGGAACCATGATAGACCCTTGGCCGAACCATACAGTCTGGCCCGCATTGTCAGTCGCGCTTGTCCTTACGGCCCGCCTTGCGACGGGGGCAGCGATTAAGCCGCCTAAGCCGACCACTTCCTTACTATACACCCCCGTTGGCCGTTTGGTTCACAGGAAGCTTGACAGGCATGTCACAATAGTCAGAACGCCTGCAGAGATGCTCGCGTGCCTTGCTAGTCACTCTTTCTGTTTTGATGCTACGTTTTATTTTCCCCCTTCTGCTGCTTGGCAGCGCTCCTGTCCAAGCGGCAGCTTTGTCGTGCGGACATGCCAGCCACTATGGCATTGGTGATGGCTATCACGGCCAAACCACTGCCAGCGGTGCTCGCTTCAATGCTTACGGTCTCACTGCTGCCCACCCCTCGCTTCCAATGGGCACCAAAGTGCAAGTGAAGAATCGTGACAATGGCAAGACCGTAGTGGTGACAATTAATGATCGCGGTCCATACTCTGACGGGCGCATCCTTGATTTGTCCTACGGAAGCTTCTCTCGCATTGCTTCTCCTGGCCAGGGCACTGCCCGCATTTGTCTTTCTCGCCTCTAAACCATGAAAAACTTTGCTTCTTTTTTTCTCGTGATGATGGCCTTTTCAGCGGCTGGCATGGTCATTGCAAAAGCACCAGACCCGGCTGCTGATCATGAAGGGCTGGCTAAGTGCGTAAAGCTCCACCCTGAACGCTACTGCCGCATTGCTAATGGCTTCCCCGTGAGCATTCAGCCCTAATGTAAATGGGGCAGAGCGGAAGATGCATGCTTCCACATTGCGCTCCCTAAACATGCTGGCCACTACTTGGGCTAAGTGGTGGGGAAAAACAATTGATTGGCGTCAATTGATAATCTAGCCTCTGTTTTGTAACCAAGGGTGTCATTGAACAGTGCAGGGAGTTCCAGCGGCGGTCTTGCCCGTGATTGACCCTGCATCAAGCGCATGCTCGTAAGTCCCCAGCCTTTTGTTTCGTTTTGTTACAGAAGGGGCCATCAGGCCCCTTTTCTCGTACTATTGGCTCAAGCCGCGAGGCTCCTTCTCTGTTTAACCATGGACAAAACCTCCTTCATCCGCCAGTTCATCTTCAACGCTGGCCCTAGCATCGTGGGCGTGGAATTTGTCAAGCAGGACGGTTCCGTCCGCACGCTCCGCTTCAACCCTCGCGACAGCAAGGAAATCAAGGGCACTGGCAAGCCCAGCACCAAGCCCTCGATCATCCGTTGCCGCGACTTCTCCATCGCCCGCAACCAAGGGCAAGGCGCTTGGCGCTCCTTTGATTGCGAGCGCGTGACCAAGATCACGGCCAACGGCCAAACCATTGTCTTCTGAACTATAAGCAGCGCTAATCGTCAAAAGGCTTGACCTTCTGTCCGCTTCCGTCTAATTTTCAAATCAAGCGACACCTCCGTCGTCCTCTCCTCTTCAAAACCATGGCTCACCAATTCTCCTCCGGTGCTTTCTTCCACGGCCAAGCCGCTTGGCACAAGCTGGGCACCGTCCTTGACGGCACCCTCCCTGCCCGCGAAGCATTCGCCCTTGGCAATGCCGATTGGGAAGTTATCAGCACTCCCATCTTCGATCCTGCAGGCTTGCCCATTGAAGGGTTCCAGGCCATCACTCGTGGCGACAATGGCAAGGTGCTTTCTGTTCAGAAAGAAAGTTACACGCTCGTCCAGAACGAACAGCTCATTCGCCTGGCCGAGGCCCTGCACGAAGATGCAGAAATGAGCGCCGTTTGCGTGCTCGACGAGGGCCGTAAAGTCACCTTTACAGCCAAGATCAATGGCGCAGAAGGCGAAGTGCTCAAGGGCGATGAAATCTGCCAGTACATCGTCGGCGCCACCAGCCACGATGGCTCCATTGCCTTCCAAACCCTCTTCACGCCCGTGCGTGTGGTTTGCGCCAACACGCTCAGTGCTGCCCTCGGTCATGCTGATCGCACTGGCGCCACTAACAAAGGCAAGCGCATCAGCATCCGCCACACAGTCAACTGCAACGCTCTCATTGATCGCCTGCCGGAGATCATCGACATCAAGCGCCAGCAATTTACTGCCGGGCTTGAGGAGCTGGAAGCAATGGCTGCCAAGCCCTGCACCAGCGCCCAGTTCAAAGCCTACTGTGAGGCCGTGTTTGCCGATCAGCTTGCTGGCATGGTCAATGCCAAGCGGGGTGACAAAGGCTCTGCTCGCCCGAAAACACTGAGCGACCTGCCCCAGTGGGATAGCGTGGCTAACAAATTCGCTGGTGACGGCATTGGCTTCGACATCAAGGGCGTGCAGGGCACCTATTGGGGCGCTTACAACGCCATCACGGAATGGGCCACGCATGAAGCAGGCCGTGGTGACGATATTGAAGCTGCTCGCCGGCGTTTAGAAAGCCAGTGGTGGGGCAATGGCGCCGCCACTATTGCCAAGGCTCATGCTCTGGCACTGGCTGCTTAAGCCATAAGCAGCGCTGATGGTCAGGGGGCTTTACAGCCCCCTTTGTCATGGACTAATTTTAATTTCGTACAGGGCAGCGATGCCCACCGCTCTCCAAGCCATGACCGCCAAAGTCTTCACCACCTCCTGCCAATGCCCCAACTGCGGCGGCACCGGCAAGCTGCCCCACTACAGCCACATTGCCAACGGCAATTGCTTCGCCTGCCAGGGCACTGGCACCCTCCAGCTCCGCGACTTCATCGGCTCCAACAAAGACGTTGTGCTGGACGTGGAAATGCTTCGCGGCAAGTTCTGGCATGCTTGGCTCCGTTGTCGCACTTGGACTAACGACTCTTCCACTATCAATGGCGTGAAGCAGAACTACCACAACTGGGGCCGCGACCTCTGGTGCATCCGCATCGACGACGTTGAGCAGGCCCGTGCCCTGTGGAAGAAAGCCAAGGCCATGGGCATCCAAGCCACCGTCTTGAACTAATTGTTTCGTTTCATGAACAAGGGGGCGCAAGCCCCCGCTTTCCAGCTAACTTTTATCTCGTACACGGCCCTCCTCCAATGAACCACCTCCTCAACGCCGAACAGATTGGCACTGTCTACGACGACACCTCCTTGCTCTACTGCAGCGACGACAACACCTACACCCCCATCGTCATCCAACGTACCGCCTGGGCATGCCCGCTGAGCGCAGCTCCCAAGCCTCAGCAGCCCCCGTCTGACTCTCTCTTCACCCTCCTCTTCTCCTGAAACCATGCCCGCCTCCATCGTCCCCCACATCCCCACAGTCCATCTCAACGGCACTGGAGCCACAACGCTTCGCCTGGAATACGAAAAGCTTTTCTACGCCGTGCAGGATGCCATCGACGCCCTCAGCGAGGCTACGTTCAATGGCCGCGACTACTACCCTCAAGGCCCTCTTGCGTTCTACGAGGCCCGTGACCAGCGTAACGAGGCATTCTCCTGCCTCTACGCAGTGCGTGACTACGCTGGCCGCATCGTTGAAGGCATCGACGCCCAAACCCCCTTCTGAGGGCGTTTGTGAAGAAATGCAACAGCGCTTGACAGCCGCCTTCAAATGAACTAATTTCTATTTCGTACAGGGCCGCGAGGCCCACTCCCCCGGTGAAAACCATGCAAACCATCGTTCTCTTCCGCCTTTTTGAGCAATCTCCTGACGGTGCCATTCGCCAGTGTGGCTTCACTGGCCCGGACCGCGAAGAGGCTCTGCTCTGGCAGCGGGAAATGCAGCAATGCTTTCCCACCAACCGCCACTGGTTCAGACCAGTGTTCCGTCATGCAAGTGCCTAACCATCAGCACAACAGCGGCAAGCCTCCCAAGCGGAGGCTCAAGCCGCAAGCCTTAAGGGCCGCCAAGGCCCGCAGACAAGCCCTCCTCCGCTCCTTGAACCATGCAAGACGCAATCAACATCCTGGCCATCAGCCCCAAGGGCAAAAGCCGCATTGGCACTAAGCTCACCACTGCCATTGTCGAGCAAAACCATCACGACAAGCTTTTCATTG
>Ga0214917_10005219_pt1 | contig 14003 bp, 18 predicted proteins | sample LL_1208_BB_MetaG_FD_177983 | JGI IMG/M metagenome (GOLD analysis project Ga0214917, IMG submission 177983) | Freshwater microbial communities from Lake Lanier, Atlanta, Georgia, United States - LL_1208_BB | ecosystem: Environmental > Aquatic > Freshwater > Lake | place: USA: Georgia | collected... | reverse complement strand
GTGCTTGCAACTGCCACCTCTTTTTTGAGTGGTTTAAAAAAACATAGTTAGACCCTATGGGACGCCGACCAAACACCGCAATCCTAGCTCAAGCCGCTGCCACTGGCGTCGGTTTGCGTCAGGCCCGGCGCCAGCTTGAGAAAGGGCAGGCGGTTGCGACCGCAAAGCCGATGAAGCCGATCGCCGGGATAGGATTAGACGGCGAGATTGATCGACTTGAATCACTGGCCGCCACCCTGGGCGAGGCAGCCAAGGAGGCGAGCGGGCCGGAGCGGTCGTCACTGATAGGCGATTACACTCGCGTCGTGGAGGCACTGCGAAAAATGAAGGGCGACCGGCCGGACATCAACGAGGCGGAGGGCAAAATGGTGCCGATCGACGAGGCAGACAAGATACTGGCACGCCGGACTAACGCACTAATCCCGCTACTGCTTGGCATGCCTAAACGCCTAGCCCCTATCTGCGCCCACCGGCCAGCCGCCGAGATCCAGAAAGAGGTGGAGAACGAGGTGGGGCAAGTAATGCGACAAGTGCAGGCAGCGCTGTGAAGGCAGCCGAACAACTACTCAAACGCGAACGCGATCGCTGGAACTTTGAGCCACCGCCGTCCGTCATCGAGTGGGCAGAAAAGAACATCCAGCTAGATAGCAGGATCACGGCTCGCCCAGGTCTTTACTCAACCAAGTACACACCTTACGTGGCTGGCGTACTTGAGGCGCTGGCCGATCCGGGCGTCCATACCGTTAGTCTTTGCTGGGGATCGCAGACAGGCAAGACGCTGACTCTTGCGATCTGGCTGGCGTACAGAATCGCAAACGATCCAGCGCCAGCACTGCTAGTAATGCCGAACGCGGATCTGGCTAGGAGCTACAGCGAAACGCGGCTCACTCCGATCTTTGAAAAGTGCAAGCCAGTGCGGGCACTGTTTCCATTCGATAGCGACGACTTCAAGATCTTAGAGATGCAGTTTACCAGTATGACTCTCAGCCTGGTTGGATCGAATAGCCCGGCCAACATCAGCTCACGGCCGATCTGCATTGCGGTACTGGACGAGTTGGACAAGTTTGCGCCACCGACTGAACGGGAAGCTGCCGCCTACAATCTGGCGCTAGAACGCACAAAGGCTTTCCCCAACCGCAAGCACGTGCTGACTAGCACGCCGACGTTAAGCACGGGCGATATATGGCAGAACTATCAGGCAGGAACGCAGGAAACTTTCCACGTCCCTTGCCACGCTTGCGGTGAAATGCAGGCGATGGAGTTCGGGCAAGTGCGTTGGGCAGATAGCGCACGCAATCCTGACGGCAAATGGGACTTACAGAAAGTCGGCGAGACGGCCGCCTACCATTGCACAAAGTGTAACGAGCCGTGGACTGAGGGCCACAGGCGCTCAGCTGTTGAGCAGGGCAAGTGGGTGGCGGCAAATCCAAACGCAGAACGCGGAAGGCGAAGCATGCGATTGCCTAGCTGGTACTCGCCTACCGTCACTTTTGCCGACTGCGCCAAACAGTTTCTGACTCAAAAGCATTACCTGCACGGCTTGCAAGGATTCGTGAACGGATGGAGTGCGATGCCTTGGGAAGATCAGTTTGACGACGACAAAACAATCGACATCCCCGCCGGTGCGTTTGCGAAAAAGCAGGATTGGGAAACGGAACATATTAAACTGGCAGCCATAGACAGACAGATCGATGAGTATTGGTTTGTGGTGAGGGCGTTCGCCAGGGATGGAACGAGCCGACTAATTGACGAAGGCCGGGCAAGGACGATCGAGGACGTGGCGCAACACCTGCACACGCTAGGCGTTCAACCTAAGCACACCGCGATGGATAGCGGATACGAGACGCACGATTCGTACAGAATCTGTGCCCGCTATAAGTACACGGCATTAAAGGGCGAAGAGCGTCCTGCCTACTGGATTGAAACGCCACGCGGTCGGATGAAGTCAGTGCACTCGGCCGAGCAACCCACTGACGCGGGCTGCATGCTTCTGCTTCTCAGTTCCCCAGCTTGTCAGGATTTGCTGGCATGGTTGCGACGAGGGCAGGGGCCACGCTGGGAAATTGCGCACGACGTAAGCCCAGACTATCGAGAGCACATGAGCAGCCACAAAAAGGTGCATCGGATCAACCGCAAGACAGGGCGCGATCACTATGAATGGATACGGATCAAAAGCAGGCAGGATCACTTGTACGATTGCGAAACATATCTGGCTGGCTTTGCCGTGTACGGTAAAGTCATTAGGCCAACCGCTTCACTGGACGAGGAATCGTTGACACCCGTGGCGACGTGATGGCTATTTCCCGCAGACTTACGCGGGCAGTTGCGACGAACTACCTGGCACAAGCCTCTGGGGTTACCGCAAGCGCCCTAACCAACCTTGCCACTGACCGCAACGCGGCAATGACGGGCGCAGCATCAGGCCGTGCTCTGGTTGGATCTTCAGCGGGCGGGCAATCGGCCAGCTTCCAGATCGATCTTAAGCCAACTGAACGGGTTGAGCTATTTCAGGCCGCAATCGATTACCTAAACGGCGTACAGGTCACACGCACCAGCGCCTCATTTTCTTACATTCTGGATAGCTGATTATGGCACAGAAACTTTCACTCGTGGCTCGGATGGGCGCAGGGATCAAAGCATTCGGCGCTGGGTTCGGTGCGGGCATCAGCACGTTCCAACCCTACGAGGGCGCAGGCTTTTCTCGTAAGCGTCCAGTCATCTATGGGGCGCATGCCCGCGACTCTCGCCTAGATCTAAACGAAGCCACACGGGTTGAGCTGCTCAAGCTCGCCCGGCACATGTACCGCAACGTCGGGCTGATCAAAGGGGCGGTGGATTCAATCGCCACCTATTCGATCGGGCCAGGGCTGCGGCCGCAGTATCGCGGAGCAGATCAGGACTTTGGCAGACTGTGCGAGGAATACTGGCGCGATGTGGTAGTGCCTTCGCCCGAAGTTACGGGGCGCATGACGTGGACAGATATGCTGCTTGCGCTATCTCGCTCGATCGACGTGGACGGAGACGTGTTCGTCATCATGACGGAAAAGGGGAAGCTGCAAATTGTCGAAGGCCACCGCGTTTGCGAAGGCGATGACTACGGTACTTCTGACGGCGTATTCCTCGGCAAGCTCGGCGAGCCTACTGGATACTTAGTTCAGACGGGCGAACTGTATCGCAAGCTGGGCGCAGAGACAGTCATTCACTTAATGGAAATGGAACGGCCTGATCAGATCCGCGGAGGATCTGCACTGGCTCGCGCATTGAATCACGTTCGTGATCTCAAGATGCTTGGCGAGTTTGAGAAGGACGCTTTAAAATTGCAGGGATCGATTGCCGCAGTCATCACCACCGACCAAGGCGACGAGCTGGCCGGGCAAGGCGGATTTTTTGGAACTGTGCAGGCTCAAGACACTGGCGAACCGACAATCGCCCGCGAGGAGATTACAAGCTCGGCAACCATCCCGCGCCTTTCCCCTGGCGAAAAGATTGAGATGATCGGGCCAAACCGACCGCACGCTGGATTCGAGCCGTTCGCCAAGTTCCTAATTCGTGACGTGGCTATGGGCCTCGGTTTGCCCGTTGAGTTTGTCTATGATCCAGCCAGCGTCGGCGGGGCAGGGATGCGGTTTATTGTGGCAAAGGCGCAGCGCAGATTTGAACAACGGCAACGTCTACTCATCGATAGATTCTGCAACCGGGCATGGCGATATTTCATCGGCGGTGCGATTGCAAACGGGGATCTGCCGGCCGCTGAAGATTATGCCAAGGTTACATGGCAAACACCGAAGTCGCTAACCGTGGACGCAGGGCGTGAGGCAATGCAGGCACGTGAGGACTACAAGGCGGGCCTATCCAGCCTGCAAGATTACTTTGGAGAACTTGGCCAAGACTGGGAAGAGCAGGTCAGACAGATTGCAAAAGAGCGTGAGTTTGTCGCATCGATTGGAACAGTCGCACCGCAGACCGACGTGGCGGCCCCGGTGGAAGTAGTCAAAGAAACACCTGCAATCGATGAGCCTACGCCAGTTAATCCTGAGAAAGATCCGAACGCTGGCCCAGATGCGGAACTAAGCGCAAAGGTTGAACTAGATTTGCCAACACAAAACGCAGGCGAGACTGATGATAAGTTTATGGATCGCTGCATGGGTAATCCAACAATGGTGTCCGAGTTCCCAGAAAATGATCAAAGGGCAGCCGTTTGTGCTAGGCAGATGAAACTATCTGCCAAACCACAAACAGAATCTTTCACCATGCGGGACGATCCAGATTTTAAACTATCGGCAAAAGAGTTGGATATGGTTGCCAAGGCCGTCGGATTAAAAGATAAGAAACCAAGAACTATCAAAAGAAAATAGTTGTACGCACACCCTCCGCCCATACGATTGGGGCGTGAGGGGTAATTCACCAGATACAGGCACGCTTTACTATTACGACGACACTATCAGCGTAACTAAAAATATGGTCACCCTTGGGCATCCGCATAACCAAGTTTTTAATCTGGCGACCATTCACGGGGTAAGTCACGGCCGGGATAACAGCGGGATGATTGTTAGATTAATGTGGGTTTTGCTTGGCGTGTTTGGGCTATTGATGGGCTGGATTTTATTTACAGAAGATTGGAAACTTTCGGGAGGAACTATATTTTTAGGCTCTGTTGGCATTTGCTGGCTGGCCATACGCGGTTCGGCACGCCCTTTCGTTGAACTAAAGTTTGGCGGCTTAAACAATCAAATGCTGTACATGAAAAAAATGGATGAGGCTGAAGCGCTAGCCGTGGCCATAAGGATGGCAATGCATGACCTAAACACCCCGCCCGAGCCTGGGCAAGCCGTCTACAAGCCCATCTTCCCAGCACCCGCAGACCCCGTTTCACGCAATCCCATCTTTAGCCGAAACTGATTTGACACCTGTTGGCCAGCATGGCCAACAAACTAAACAGCGTTTCTATTTTAACGGTTGGAGAGGCTAGGGGCCACAACCTCAAGATCGATCAAACCTCACTTGAGCAAGCGCTCAAAGTGGCGCAAAGCATGAAGCGGATCAAAGTGACCATGGGCCACGGCGCGCCCGTCACCGGCATCCTTGGTTACATTGATAATTTTTCAATCAAAGGCGACCGCCTGCTGGGCGATCTAAACCTCTTTAACACTAACGAGGCGCAGTTTGTCGAGCAGTTGGCTCAAGTGTTGCCCGAGGGTTTTGGCATATCCCTCACCTTTAGCGGCGTGCCAGAGATCATGGGTGCGGAACGCTTTGCGCGAGTGACTGAGATCTATGACTGCTCAATCGTTTCTGAGCCGGCCGCCAATCCCGCAGGGATGTTTTCCGCCTTCTCAGCAGTTGACATGAAAAAACTTCAAATGAACGAAGCACCTGTCGAAGTAAAAAAAGAGCTTAGTGAGCCTGCCGTTGTGGCAACTCCCGCACCCGAAGCTCCTGCCGTTGCAACTCCCGCAGTTGTCGAAGCACCAAAAGCCGAATTGGCCGAAGTGCCTGCCAACAATTCCTCCGACAAAGAGGAAATGGGCATCGTCGATTCCTACAAAAAGGCAGTTCAAAGAAAAATTAAAAACTCACCCCTTAATCCCAATAATTTTGAAACTGAACCTACCTTGACCGACATCGCTGGGATGCTTGCAGAATTGCTCGCTCTTATGAAAGCGGACGCAACTCAGGACGTAACCGAAGCTCCTGAAATGCCATCTGAAGATATGGCGAAAAAAGAGATGAGCGCAAAGACTGAAGAAAAGGCCAACGAAAAGGCCGTGACCACTTTGGAAAAAGCCAAGGCCGACGCTGCTGGTGCAGTGGCGGTTCCCGCTGAATCGAGCCAACCGCTCGGCCGGGCAGAAATCCTCAATCAATTCAACGCGGAAAAGAATCCGACCCGTCGGTCGGAATTGCTCCGCAAACTCGGACTGTAATCCAGTCCACCAGGAGAACACTACAATGGCCAACACAATCGGAACAACGAATGCCAATGTAATCGCTCAGAGGGCTCTCGAGATCCTCGTGGCGGATTACAGCTTCCTCAGAAACTCCGTCACGGATTTCAGCAGCGAAGCGGCTAAATACAACGCGTCAGTCTTTACCCACCGTATCTCTGCGACGACCGCTCAGGACTACTCGCAGGCAAACGGCTATGTAGCGACTGCGACAACCCAGACGGACGTGCAGATCACTCTCAACAAATTCAAGCACGTTTCGTATTCTGTGGACGATCAAGAGCGCACCAGCTCCAACATCAACCTCATCGAGCGTTTCGCCGGCGCAGCCGCACACGCCCTCGGGTTGCAAATGGTTGGGGATCTGTTGGCCCTCGTGACTTCCTCCACCTTCACCAGCGCACTGACGGTTGCTTCCACAGCCTTCTCCTACCGCTCGGTAGTGTCGGCCGGAATCACCCTCAACAACAACAACGTGCCAGTCAACGGCCGGTACGCTGTTCTTAACCCCAGCTTCTACGGCGCTCTCTTGAATGATACGACCGTCGTGGCCAATCCTCAGATCTCGGGCGACCTCGTTCGCACGGCTGGAATCGGCAACGTGGCTGGATTCAACATCAACCAATACAGCGCAGTCCCTGGAAACAGCATCACGCTTGGCGGATTCTTCGCCCAGCAGGAAGCGTTGTTGATCGCGGCCCGCGTTCCTGAAGTTCCGACCGGCGTTCCCATCCCTGGGGACATCTCGGTTGTGACGGAACCCCGCACTGGCCTATCCGTCCAAGTTCGCGAGAACTACGACGTGGTTAAGGGCATGCTCCAACGCACCTACGCTCTGATCTACGGCGTGAAGGCCGGAGAAACCTCCAGCCTCGTACGTATCAACGGTAGCTAATTCACTCGGGGAGGGCGGTGGGCTGAAAGGCTCACCGCCCTTTCCACTTTAAGAAATCCTCATGTCTGAATTTACAGAAGCGCTTAAAGAAAGTTTAGTCGCTCTATACGATCAAACTGGCACAGCCGCCACTATCGGTTCCACTTCAGTCACTGGCATCCTCTCGACAATCACCCGCAAAGAGAACGTGGAGCTGGGCGGGTTTGATCTGGATCTTAACTCCACCTTTACCATCGACGTGGCGAACTTAGCCACAGCTCCCACGATTGGATCGATTCTGCTAGCCAACTCCGTCAGCTATCGCGTGGCGTCGATTGATACTTCCATCGGCAGTTACGTGCTTGGGTTGCGAGAGATTTAACCGTGGCCACTCGAAATCCTAAAATCTCCATCTACATGATCGCCGGGCACGAGGCGCAATTTATTGACCGCTGCCTTACCGCCTTTAAGCCATACTGCGACGAGCTGGTCGTATGCATTGCCCAAGGCGCTCGGCCTGACGATGGCACACGAGCGATTGCGGAGAAGTCAGGGGCCAAGATCGTTGAATATAAAAACGCACCGGCAGGGACGAGCTGGCCTCATGTCGATAACTTTGCCGCAGCCCGTAACACTGCGCTGGATGCCTGCACGGGCGACTACGCGGTATGGGTGGATTGCGATGACTTGCCGCATAAAGACCTCAAAAACGCTCTTAAAAGGGGCGTAGAAGCGTTTGAACAGAATCCCAAGCTCGGCATCTATGCGGGCGTTTATAACGTCATTAACGCCTCTTTACGCCCCGTACGCGAGAGGATGGTGCGGCGTATAGACGGCGTATGGTCTGGAAAGTGGCATTATGCCGTGCATGAGGCGCTGTTGCCTAATGCTGGGCTAGAATCTGTAGGCGAGCAGGACGTATGGGTAGAGCATCACCCCGGTGGCTATAAGCCAAACAGCGCCGATCGTAATCTCCGCATCCTTCAGGGCCAGTTAAGCGAGGCTGGCAAGTATGCGTACTACTACCAGCAGGAACTTTTCTTAGGTAATCGCAGGACAGAATCAGAGCCGTGGTCACACGTTGCGGCCGTCTGGCCGGGGCAAGAGGCAACGCTGGCTTACGAGGCCGCCTGCAATCAGGCCACGGCTACGCAAGATCGCACCGTCAGGATCGGCCTATATCAAAAGGCCCATCAGATGAACCCTGGGCGAAGAGAGGCGATTTACTTTTTAGCCAGGGAAGAGGCCAGCGTGGGTGCGTGGTTACAGGCTTATCACTTGCTGAAATCGGCTATGGTACAGCCCGATCCGGGCGTAAAGATCTGGAACGCCCAACGCACCATTTACGACTTTGAGTGCATCGATCTGTACCTTGCGGCTTGTAAGGCCGTGGGCGATATGGCAGAGGCAGAAAAAATCGAGAAAATGTGGCGGGCACAGAAGCCCGTGAAAATTAGCGTCTGCCACGCAACGCGAGGACGCCCGCAAGAAGCGATTAACGCCCGTATCTTGTGGATGAAAAAGGCTGCTGATCCAGCGTCAGTTGAGTGGATCTACTCAGTAGACGATGACGATCCTAAAGCCGACATGCTAAAAAACTGGGGAATTGTTAAAGGTAAAGGCGGATGTATTGCCGCATGGAACAGGGCGGCAGAAGTGGCCCGTGGAGAGATTATTATTCAAGGCTCAGACGATTGGGATCCTCCGTTGCATTGGGACAAGATAATCAGCGATAGGATTGGCGATGCCAGCAAGCCCAAGGTACTGGCGATTTCCGACGGCCACCGCAAAGACGATTTGCTGTGCATGGCAATCCTTACTAAAGCACGACTGCAAGATCAAGGCGCCATGTTTGCCGCTGAATATGACGCTTGCTCCGGCATATTTTCCGACAACGAATTTTCTAAAAGGGCTGCATACGACGGCGTTATCATTCCTGCCAAGGACATCGTATTCACTCACAATAATCCGATATTCACGGGCGCAGCGCAGGATGCGGAATTTAAACGGCATAACGCAAAAGAAAATTACGACCTTGGCGAAAAGATATTTGCGGAGCGTAACCCGTGATCAGTTTGCCTGGCGTCACTTTTGTAATCGTTGAGAATCGTTGGCCTGAAAGGGTGGAAAACTTTTGCGACTACATTCGCCGGCACGTTGCTGACGCAAAAATTTCCGTCAAATCTGACCTGCCAACAGTCGGCGACAAGTCTCACTACGATCGTTTTTGCTCCATAGAATTACATACTGTGTTTGATACGCCGCATGCTTTGGTCTGTCAGCTTGACGGTTACCCAATCCATTGGTCGAGCTGGGAAGATGATTTTCTAAACTATGATTATATTGGCGCACCTTGGCCGCAGCAATGGGTTCCAGAAGGTTGTCGAGTTGGGAATGGGGGGCTGAGCTTGCGAAGTCGCAGGCTTTGCCTGGCATTATCCGAACAACCTTGGATTCCAATGCCAGACGATGTTTTTATCTGTCAGCATTCTGCCGAACAAATGCGTCAAAAAGGAATGCGATACGCACCGCCCGATGTTGCCGCGCGATTTTCAATCGAGCATCCAGTTCCCGAATCAGTCGCGCAGCCATTTGGTTTTCATGACGTTCGCTTTCATCCATACCCAGCCTTATGATTCTTTACAATCCCGTCACCATTCGCCCCGGCTGTGCGTCCATTGCCGCCATTTATGGAGAAAGTGCGACGGGTTGGTATTGGATGCCAGCAGGCGAGACCTGGCAAGAGATATGGGCAAGATCAAAACTAACAAAAGAAGTCATCGAAGAATCTATTAAGAAGGGGTCGCAGACCGTTCTAGATTAATGAAACATATCTTTGATCAGCCTCAGTTCGGTGAAAACTGGTTTAATTATGACGAGCTTTATCGTCGGTTAGTCCAGAACTGCAAACCAGATGGAAAAATCGTAGAGGTTGGAAGCTGGAAAGGCAGATCTACCGCCTTCTTACTTGTGGAGGCATATAACAAATCGCCTCGGATTGAGGTTTATGCAGTCGATACTTGGGCTGGAAGTCCTGAACAGCAAAACGATCCCCACGTAATATCTGGCACTCTGTACGATGAATTTCTGGCAAACGTAAAGCCAGTATCCAAGCAGCTTGTTCCGTTACGAATGACAAGCCTAAAGGGCGCAAACTTCTTTCCTAATCAAATTGTCGATTCAGTATTTATTGACGCATCTCACGATTACGAAAACGTAAAGGCAGATATTTTGGCGTGGCTGCCCAAGGTTAGATCAGGCGGAATTTTGGCTGGGCACGATTATGATCTTAACTGGCCAGAGGTAGAGAAGGCAGTTCAGGAAACGCTGCCTGAGGTAGAGCTAGTCGGAAACTGCTGGGTCTATTACGTGCCATGATTACTCTGGTTTATACTCAGCGATTGGGCGACGTGTTGCGAATGCTGCCAGCGGCCAAGCATCTGGCGCAGCACGATACCGTGCAGATTGAATGCTTCCCACAATACGCAGGAGTTATGGATTTAGTTTCTTATGCCACTTGGGTAGCGCCGGGCGAAGGTAAGGGTGAGCGTATTGATTTAGAAATTTGGCCAAATCGTTACAACGCGTTCAGAGAATCAAGATTATCATGGATGGATTTTGTCTACCAGCATCCAGCCATTGCTTCAGCCGATCGCAAGATTGTAATAGATCGCGTTCCTGATGGGCCGCCGCCAGGGTTGCCACATAGTTACAATTTGTTGGCCCCACTTGGCGTTAGCCAAGGATGGAATTATCCGACGATAGATATTCTGGACAAAGCCTCTGAATTGCTTGGTGGCTACATAATTCTGTGCGAAAAAAAATACTATTTCCATAAATTACACTGGTCGGCTCCATCAATCCTTGAAATGGCTCAAGCCATTAAGCATGCCGACAAATTTATGGCGATTAACTCAGCCCCCGCAATTCTAGCCTCGGCTTTGCGTCAAGGGCGGCAAACTTATTTCCTGCCACAGAAAAATGAGTGGGCACAAGATAACTGCGATTCGTGGCTAGGCCGCGTTGACGTGGAGCTGTAACTATGCCCGCCGTTACTATGCTCGATCGTTTAATTGAAGCTGCTTTTCAAGAGCTTCTATCCGCAACCGTGACCGGGCCGACCTACCACTTGTCGCACGATAAGACGGAAAACATGCCGCCATCGATCGTGATTAAAGCCACGCTAGGAACAGAAGAGCCAGTGCAGGGATCTGGCGTGTTTAGCGTGCCAGTTGAAATCGTGGTGGATGATTCTTACGACGATACAACTCTGGACGCTCACACTCAAAAGTGCTCAAAGATTCTACAGGCTTTTTATGATTCCAGCCCGTTGGCGACCAGGTTGAATGCTACTACCGCGATCGGATCTGCCCGCTGTTATAATGCGAAACTGGAATCAGTAGAACCAGAGGCCGACGATGAAGAGCGTACAATGCGTCGCACCTACAGGCTGGCAGTAATTGCATATCCAAATTCGATTGCGAGTTGACACAAAATCTAAGGCAATATGGCAGCCACAACAATCGGGGTAACCGGAATTTCTTTCGGCATTAATGCGGAATCGGGTGGTCTTGTGCAATCTTTCACTGAAACTCGTAACGCCGAACGTGCAGAAGTTCGCAATTCTAGCGGAGAAGTAGTCGGAGTTTCCGTCTATAATGCTACTGATTCATTCGCCTTTTCCACTACGATTACTGGTTCTTATGCCACCACGGCTGGAGCAGTATTAAGCACGCTTGCTAACGCAACCAGCACCGGCGGCAAAATTATTGTGGATAGCGTCACGGTAAATAAGGCATCGGATGGGTTTGTAACCGTGGACGTATCTGCGACTCGATTCCCCAATATGAGCTAACCCGCCTCGGCGGGTTTTATGAGATCCTAAAATGGTTGATAGCTTTTGGGGAACGACAAATATAAAAGTAGCAGCGGCCGCCTCGGCTTTTGGCGCAAAGTTGCGCCCGATGGATCCAGTTACCTGCATTATTAAAGAGGATACTGGCCAAAAGCAGTTCACGTTCTGGTTCACAATATCTGGAGGGGAAGAGGCAAAGGCTGAAATGGAACGTACCTGGGCCAACATGAAGTCAGACGAGGAGTCTCCAATCCGATACGTCAGGGCAGCGCTTGAAAACAGGGAGACACTTCTCGGCTTGATGCGATCCGCAGAGCCTATTATTTCGATTCAACGCGGCGGGCAAACCTTACTAGTTAGTCAGCGAGCCAGTCCAGAGCTGAAACGGGCGCTGCTAAAAAAACTATGAGCGAAGAAAACCTACAGCAAGAATTAGATCAGGCGTTCATATCGCCAGATCGATATTTCAAAAATCAAAAACTCGCTCCATATACAGAAGGCAGTCGCCTGCTGATGATTCAAGTTCGCGACGAGGCCGATAGCCCTATTTTCTTTGTATATGCGTTTGTATATATCCACATCCTGCTGGCCAAAAATCGTAAGTCCGCCCTAAAGCTGGCGTGGGATAAGGAGGGATTTCGAGACAAGGTGATGGAATGGTCTGAAACGATGAGCGAGCAGGATCGGGATACGGCCAGCCTTCTCGTCGCAAGCATTCTAAACGAATCCAATAAGCCTAAGGTTAATGTGATTCCGTCCGGCGTTCCCCAGCCGCCGGGAAACGAGTAACGCCAGGCGGAACCGCCTCGTGCGTGTTCGTCCTGGCAAAAGAGACGGGCTGGTCAATGGAAACAATCTTATGGGACATACCCTTGCATCTAGTTCATCAGGCCGAGCACGTTTTTATGTACATGAACGGGGCCAAGTTGCGCCGGCCTTACGCAGTGGTAGGCGCAGATCTCCGTGACATGGAGAAAGCGTTAGGACTATGAAACCAAGCCTTATTCTTGATAATAAAAAAATCAATAAGGCTCTGAAGCAATGGAAAAAACTTACTCAAGAAGAACAAGTCACAGAGCTTATGAAATCAGGCAGATCTTTGGCCGTTAGATTGGCGAATGCAACTCAGCCTTTTGGATTAGACGCACAAGCCAGAAAAAAGGGAGAAAACGCGGTGTTGCAAGATATTGTCGCAATCACAAAACCTCTAAGTAGGCACTGGATGGATGAAGCAAGCCGGTTTAAGCAGCTAGATCCTGCGGCCTTTAGGCGTCGTTTTACAAACAAGGCGGGTCAGGTCTGGCTTGAGGAAGAGGACTTGGAATTAAACTCATCGTCCATAAAAGAATTTCATCAAAAGATGCGAAACAAAGGGAATGGAAGAACCACGCAGGCTGGAATGGGCGATCTGAACATTGGTCGGCACAAAGCTGCTAACCGTGGATTTATACTTAAAGTACAGCAGCAAAAATATATTAAAGAAACGCAGAAGAAAGTGGGTATTGCAAAAGCAGGCTGGGCAAAGTGTGCTTCAGAGTTGGGTGGTTTTGATGGCGTGAAAGGGGTTGGCAAAATTCAAAACTGGATACAAAAACTTATATTAAAATATGGTAGCGGATCGATAATCCTTACTGACAAATACGTTAAGCTGACCAACAGTACCCCCTGGATTGGCCGGGCATTGGGCCGTTCGGCCTTACGCAAGACCCTTGACATCCAGCGAGAGACATTAGCCAAAAGCGTGATTGCCATTGTGAAACATAATTCCAAAAAAGCAGGGTTTGCGTAATGGACGCCATAGCCACAGCCAAGCTTGCACTAGACGCATCCGGCTTTGATCGCGGCCTAGCCACGGCTCAGACGTCAGTAATGCGATTTGCCAAAACTACGGGTGGTTTAATAGCTGGTGCATTTGCTTTAGACAAAATCATCGCAGGCTTTTCTAGCGCAATTGAAAAGGGCGACCAGTTGCAGGATATTGCGGAAAAGTTTGGCGTTTCCGCCAGCAAATTGCAGCTTCTGGGCAACGCAGCCAGCGTGTTTGGCAGCGGGATTGACCAGGTATCAGCAGGCTTAAACAAGCTTTCACTAGCGCAGCAGAAAGCTCTGGCAGGCGACAAGGGCCTAGCCGAGACATTTGCCGAAGTTGGAATCAGTTTGGATGAACTGCGCTCAATGGCCCCTGAGGATATTCTGCTCAGAATATCTGATAGTTTTGCCAGTGGGGCGAATGAGGGCCGTCAATTCATAATTGTAAATGAACTCTTGGGCAAAGCGCAAACCGATCTAATTAAAGTTTTAAACCAAGGATCTGCTGCAATTATTGAGC
>Ga0214917_10005218_pt1 | contig 14003 bp, 10 predicted proteins | sample LL_1208_BB_MetaG_FD_177983 | JGI IMG/M metagenome (GOLD analysis project Ga0214917, IMG submission 177983) | Freshwater microbial communities from Lake Lanier, Atlanta, Georgia, United States - LL_1208_BB | ecosystem: Environmental > Aquatic > Freshwater > Lake | place: USA: Georgia | collected... | reverse complement strand
CTTTGCAACAAAGCCAACATGGGCGCTTCACGCAGCACACCCTTTTCCACCAATTTGAAATTTTGGATTTGCACACCCTCTTCATCGATGGTGGTGGAAAACGGTGGCATGGAACCGGGTGAGACGCCACCAATGTCTGCATGGTGTCCGCGAGACCCCACATAAAAGTCGGGTTCAAGCGCATCGCCCAAGTAAACCGGCGTGATGACGGTCACATCGGGTAAATGCGTTCCACCGTGGTAGGGGTCGTTCAACACATACACGTCCCCTGCTTGCATACGACCTGCGTTGTCACGAATAATCGTCTTGATGCTCTCCCCCATGGAGCCCAGGTGCACAGGCATATGGGGGGCGTTGGCAATCAGCTCGCCTTGTTGATTGAAAATGGCGCATGAAAAATCGAGACGCTCTTTGATGTTCACCGAGTGCGCTGTGTTTTGTAACTGCAAGCCCATTTGCTCGGCAATGTTCATGAAGAGGTTGTTAAAAACCTCTAATTGAATCGGGTCCACCGAGGTACCAGCGGCTACTTGTGCCATGCGAGGGGAGATGCGCAGCAACACCAAATGGTTTAAGGCAGTCAACTTGGCTTGCCAGCCGGGTTCGATGACGGTGGTGGCATGGCGCTCCACCACCACCGCAGGCCCCATAACGTGATCGCCAGCTTGCATGTCTTCACGGCGAACCAAGACCGAATCTTGCCAAGCACCATGCAAATACATTCGGGTCAATGTGTGTGGCGGCATAGCGCGTAAAGGTGCCATCGGCAGCATGGGTTCTGGGGTTTGCTCGCCAGCCAATATGACTTCCACCGACACTGCCTCAACAACCAAAGACTTATTCGGCATGACAAACGCAAAGCGGCGCAAATACGCGGCCTCAAACGCCGCCTTCACCTCGGCAATGCTCCCCATGGCGACTACCAAAGGCGAATCACTGCCTGCATATCTCAGGTGCACACGTTCATGGGTTTGCAAGTCACCACCATCGGTGATGTGGGAGCGCAAGGTCGCTTGGGCTTGCAAGGACAAATGGGTCAAAGTGGCTTGTAATTGAGGCCAGACAGATGCCTCCAAGGTCTGCTCGATGGCTTGCTCTTTGATCAAGCTTTGCGATGCCAAGCCCATGCCATAGGCAGACAATACACCCGCCATAGGGTGGATCAAAATCTTCGACATCCCCAGTGCATCAGCCACAGCGCAAGCATGCTGCCCCCCTGCACCCCCAAAACATTGCAAGGTATAGCCAGTGACGTCATAGCCCCTGGCCACCGAAATTTTTTGTACCGCATGTGCCATTTGCTGCACCGCGATATGCACAAAGCCTTCGGCAACTTCTTCGGGTGTTTTGTTCGATAACTGGGCAAGATGTGCAAAGCCTTGTTCCACCACTTGCGCATCCAAAGTTTGATTGCCCTCAGGACCAAACACGGCGGGAAAATAGGCGGCCTGCAATTTACCCAACTGTAAATTCGCATCCGTGACGGTCAAGGGACCACCACGCCGGTAGCAAGCGGGCCCTGGGTCTGCACCTGCGCTTTGTGGTCCCACCCGAAAACGTGAACCGTCAAATTGCAGCAACGAACCGCCACCCGCAGCCACCGTGTGAATGTGCAACATGGGAGCGCGCAAGCGAACGCCTGCCACCTGGGTATCGAACTCTCTTTCCAACTCACCCGCGTAGTGGCTGACATCGGTAGACGTGCCACCCATGTCGAAACCAATGACACGCACCTTGCCTTCCAATCCATCCCCATGGGCAAAAGCTGCTTCAGCAGTTCTTGCCATGCCCACGATGCCACCAGCGGGTCCAGACAGAATCGCATCTTTGCCTTGGAAGGCTTGGGCGTCTACCAAGCCGCCAGAAGATTGCATGAACAGCAGCGGCACCCCTGGCAACTGCTGCGCCAACTGGTCCACATAGCGACGCAGTATGGGCGACAAATACGCGTCAACCACGGTGGTGTCCCCACGGCTGACCATCTTCATCAGGGGACTGGTTTGGTTCGAGGTACTGATTTGGGTGAACCCAATATCCTTGGCCAAAGCTGCGGCTTGTTGTTCATGCTCGCTGTAACGGTAGCCATGCAAAAACACTATCGCTACCGAACGCAAGCCCCTGTCATAGGCGGCAGACAAGCCCAAGCGCAGCGCTGCTTGGTCCAACTCTTGAACCACCTTACCATGTGCGCCCATGCGCTCATCAGCCTCTAAGACTTCGCTGTACAGCATCTCGGGTAAGACGATATGTCGGTCAAATAAGCGAGGGCGATTTTGGTAAGCAATGCGAAGCACATCACGAAAACCTCGGGTGGTGGCCAACAACGTGGGTTCACCTTTACGCTCAAGCAAGGCATTGGTCGCCACTGTGGTGCCCATGCGTACACAGGCAATGCGCTCAGCCGGTACGGGTTCATGGGTCTGTAAGCCCAGCAACTCGCGTATCCCTTGCACCGCGGCATCCGCGTACATCTGCGGGTTTTGGCTCAGCAGTTTGTGGGTGTGCAAATTCCCCAAAGGATCTCGCGCCACGATGTCCGTGAAGGTGCCGCCACGGTCAATCCAAAATTGCCAGCGCTGATCAGTTTGATTAACTTGCATGTGGAAAATTAAACCACGCTTTGCCTGCGACGGTTTGGCTCAGCTCCACATCGATTGATAATGCGGTATCTGTATCCCTGAAACACCTTATGAGTGCTGTCATCGCCATTTGTATCGGAGCCTGTGCTGGCGCTTTGGCTCGCTGGCAACTTGGGCTTTTGTTCAATGTTGGCGGCACACTGCCTTGGGGAACGCTATACGCCAACTTGATCGGTGGCTACCTCATTGGTGTGTGCGTCGCGGTCTTTCAAGCTTTGCCCGACCTAGACCCCGCGTGGCGACTGCTGCTGATCACAGGTTTCTTGGGTGCGCTCACCACCTTTTCTTCTTTCAGTGCCGAGGTGCTTGCCATGCTGATGCAGTCGCGATTTGTGTTGGCATTGATGACCGCAGGTTTGCACTTGCTTGGCTCTTTGCTCTTGACACTTGCCGGCATCAAGACGGTGGGATTGATACTGTCTCGGTAAGCCCGCTGTCAGCCACGTCACACACAGTGAGTACCTCATGAACACAGCAGTTAGCACCTTAGACAGACTAGCCTTGCTTGAGCAAGACAGGCTTGCCGTGTTGTTCAAAGGAGAGCCAGCCTCCTCTACACTGCCCGAGTGGATCTCCCAAAGCTGGCGTCGCTGCCTTAGCAATGGATTGCACCCTGACTACAGCGTGGCTTTTGATGCAGTCTCTGCTGCACACATTGCCCGCACACTCGACCTTCAGCGCGATTTTGTTCAAGCAGCGCAGCCCGAAATCGAACGCTTGTGCCGCGCCATCGCAGGAACCTCTTTTTTCGCTTTGCTGACAGACGCCAAAGGCGTGGTCTTGGATGTGGGCGGCAGCATCAACCGCCACGACAAAAGGGTGGAAGCGATTGCGCGTATCGGTGTGGACTTGTCCGAGGAGTCGGTGGGTACCACCGCCATCAGCGCTGCTTTGACCGAGCTGCGCCCTGTTTGGCTGCACCGTGGCGAGCATTTTTTCCGCGACACCTCTGTTTACAGTTGTGCTGGTGCACCGATTTGGGGGCCTCAAGGCAACTGCATCGGCATGCTGGACCTCACGGGCATCAACAGCCCAGAGCGCCCCGAACTGATGCACTTGGCAGCCCTGTCGGCTCGCACCATCGGCAATACCTTGTTGCTTCGCCAAGCACATGATTTGTTGTTGCGTTTGAACTGGCCAGGCCGTTTGATGGGTGACGATAACGATGGCTTGGTCTTGCTCAGCAGCGAAGGTGAGGTACTTGGTGCCAATATCGCCGCACGTGAAATGCTGAACCTTTTTCCCAACGCGGGAAAACCCTTGCACGCCAGCGATGTCTTTGCCTTGCCTTGGACGCTGCTGTTTGACGCCGCCTCTAAAGACCATTATTTGGATGTGCCTTTGTGGAGCGGTTTGCATTTGCAAGCTCGGGCATTTATTGAACAAAATTGTGAACAAGCCCCGCACATCAGCGCCACAGGTCCCTTGCAGCAATTGCAATCGGCCATGATTCGCAAAGCCATCGATTTATCGCGTGGGAATGTTTCTCAAGCGGCTAAAGCCCTCGGTATCAGTCGGGCGACGCTGTACCGCAAGCTGTCACGAACGGGTCCCAAGCACTGATTCTTTACTCCTACAATCGCCAATCATTTTTCGGGAGACAGCCATGGGCGCACTCTTAGGTTTTTCAAACGGCGTAGACCGTCTGAACACATGGTTAAACAAATATGTCATTTGGCTGATATTGATCGCCACACTGGTCAGCGCAGTCAACGCCTTGGTGCGAAAAATCTTCAACACCAGCTCCAACGCGTTCTTGGAAATCCAGTGGTATTTTTTCGCCGCCTCTTTTTTACTCGCCTCCGCCTATACCTTGCTCAACAATGAGCACGTCAAGATTGACGTTATTTATTCACGGTTTTCTAGGCGCACCCAAACACAAATCGATATCTTTGGGTTCGCTGTTTTTCTGCTACCCATGTGCACAGCCATTTTGTGGTTTGGCATCCCTTTCTTCGTGAAAGGCTTTGTCAGCAATGAAATGTCTTCCAACGCAGGCGGCTTGATCCGCTGGCCGGTCTACGCCATGCTGCCCTTGGGTTTTGGTCTGCTGTGGTTGCAAGGTGTGTCGGAGCTCATCAAGCGTGTCGCGTTTTTGCAAGGCTTGATTGAAGACCCCACCTTGAAAAAAGACGAAAAGAGCACTGAAGAGTTGCTGGCAGAAGAAATACGCAAGTTGGCTGAAGCCAAAGCCCAACAACAGGCCTGAGACAGAAAGAAACACCATGGAATTTTTTATTCATAACTTAGCGCCCATCATGTTCTTGGGCCTGATTTTTTTCTTGTTGCTGGGCTTTCCCGTCGCCTTCAGTTTGGGTGCTTGTGGTTTGTTCTTTGGTTTCGTCGGGGTAGAACTTGGCGTACTTCCCGAGGCCTTGCTACAAGCTTTGCCCCTGCGAATCTTTGGCATCATGCAAAACGATACCTTGCTGGCCATTCCCTTCTTTACCTTGATGGGGCTGATTCTTGAGCGAAGCGGCATGGCCGAAGACTTGCTCGACACCATTGGTCAGTTGTTTGGCCCCATTCGTGGAGGTCTGGCGTTTGCCGTCATTTTCGTGGGTGCCTTGCTGGCAGCCACCACCGGCGTGGTGGCTGCTTCAGTGATTTCTATGGGCCTCATTTCCCTGCCCATCATGTTGCGCTATGGCTATGACCGTCGACTCGCCTCTGGCGTGATTGCCGCCTCGGGTACTTTGGCGCAAATCATCCCCCCTTCTTTGGTGCTGATCATTTTGGCCGACCAACTGGGACGCAGCGTAGGCGAGATGTACAAAGGCGCTTTCATCCCTGGCTTCATGCTAACCACCATGTATGTGGGCTATGTGATTTTGATTGCCATCTTCAAACCCAGTTGGGTGCCTGCACTGCCCATGGAAGCGCGCACGATTCGCGAAGACAACGGCAAGTCGGGTTTGCTGTCCTTGCTGTTTCTCACCATCGTCAGTACAGGTTCCGCCATTGCCCTTGGACAAAACTACGGCGCAGTGGTGTCTTACTTCAAAGGCGTGGCAGGTGCGAACCATCCCACGGACGAGACGATTGTGGTGTCACTGTGTGCGGGTGTTTTGCTGGCCTTTTTACTGGCGGTATTGAACAAAAACCTGCGTCTGGGTTTGCTCTCACGCATGGCCGAGCGTGTCACTTTTGTGCTGATCCCACCCCTGTTGTTGATCTTCTTGGTCTTGGGCACCATCTTCTTGGGCATTGCCACGCCAACTGAAGGCGGTGCCATGGGTGCCTTGGGTGCCATCATCATGGCGGTGTCTCGCGGTCGCCTGAGCTGGACGCTGCTGCGTCAGGCCATGACCTCCACCACCAAACTCGCCAGCTTTGTGGTGTTCATCTTGATTGGCTCAACCTGCTTTAGCTTGGTGTTCCAAGGTGTAGATGGTCACAAATGGGTCGAGCATCTTCTGGGCGACTTGCCTGGCGGTCAACTTGGCTTTCTGATCGTTGTCAATATTTTGATCTTTGTATTGGCCTTCTTTCTCGACTTTTTCGAGCTGGCTTTTATTGTGGTGCCCTTGCTGGGCCCCGTGGCCGAAAAGCTGGGCATCGACTTGATTTGGTTTGGCGTGCTTTTGGGCGTGAATATGCAGACCTCGTTCATGCACCCACCGTTTGGTTTTGCCCTGTTCTATTTGCGCAGCGTGGCACCCATCAAGGCTTACTTTGACAAGCCCACCCAAAAAACCATTGAACCTGTGACCACTGGTCAAATTTATTGGGGTGCAGTGCCCTTTGTGGTCATCCAAATCATCATGGTGGGTCTCATCATTGCCCTCCCTGGTATCGTCTCCAGCGGTTTGGACAAGGAAGAAACCTTGAACATGGAGCAGGTACAAAACGAGATGATGAATGCCACACAGGCCGATGCGGATGCCACCGCCTCGCCTACGGCACCCACTGCAGGGGGCGAAGCACCTGCTGACGACCCCATGAAGTTGATGCAAGACGCCATGGACAAGGACGCAGCCAAAAAGCCCTGATGGTGAAAAAATCTCTCACCATGAAAAAAGCCCCTGACGGGGCTTTTTTTATACCTTGCCTAAGTAATCTCGCTTACCTATCTCAATGCCGTTGTGCCTGAGGATGGTGTAGACCGTGGTGACATGGAAATAAATATTGGGCATGGCGTGGTTTAGTAAAAACTGCATGCCTTTGTAGTGGGTTTCCACATCGCCACGCTTGGTGACAATGTCTTTGTCTTCGCTGCCGTCAATCTGAGCCGCAGTGAAACCATTCACAAACACCATGGTTTTAGCAATGCGTTGTTTCAGGTCAGCAAAGCTCACCTCATTGTCTTCATAAGCAGGTATATCCACCCCCGCCAAACGTGCCACCACACCTTTGGCGGTATCGCAAGCGATCTGCACCTGCCGTGTCATGGGAAGCATATCCGGGTAAAGACGAAACTGCGTCAAAGCAGACTCATTCCACTTCTTGGTTTCTATATGTACCAAGGCCTTGTCCAACAGGTGGTCTAAATTCGTCAGCATATTGACGATGCGGGGCACACTGGCCTGGTACATAGAGATGGTCATGGAATCCTTTTAGAGTTTGACACTTTGCATATAACGATCAAATGACGCTTCGGCAAAACGGAACCAGAGGTTTTGCTCACGACGGAAAGCGGAATAGTCTTCATAGACTTTTTTCCAGTTGGGGTTTTTGGCGCTGAGTTCATCGTACAAAGCCATGGACTCTTTGAAGCCAGTGTCCATCACGTCTTTGGGGAAGGGCAAGACCTTGGTTTTGCCCGCCACCAATTGCTTTAAAGCCACGGGGTTGCGAGCATCGTATTTGGCTTGGCATTCCACATGGGCAAAGGCGGAGGCGCATTCGATGATGGCCTTGTTTTCAGCAGACAAGCTGTTGTAGGCCTTGTCGTTGATATAAATATCCAACTGCGGACCGCCCTCCCACCAGCCTGGGTAGTAGTAAAAGGGTGCAACTTTGTTAAAGCCTAATTTTTGATCGTCATAGGGTCCGATCCACTCGGCAGCATCAATCGTGCCTTTTTCAAGTGCTTGGTAAATCTCGCCACCAGGGATGTTTTGCGGCACACCGCCCATGCGCTCAATGACTTTGCCTGCAAAGCCACCTACGCGGAATTTCAAACCTTTGATGTCAGCGACAGATTTGATTTCCTTGCGGTACCAACCGCCCATTTGCACGCCGGTGTTGCCGCCAGGAAAGTTGACGATGTTGTATTGCTTGTAAAACTCACGCATGAGTTTCAAGCCATTGCCTTGGAACATCCAAGAGGTCATTTGACGGCTGTTCAAACCAAAAGGAATGGCACAACCCAACGCAAAGGTTTCGTCTTTGCCAAAGAAATAGTAAGGGGCAGTGTGCGCGACTTCTACTGTGCCGCTTTGTACCCCATCGACCACGCCAAACGGAGGCATGAGTTCACCCGCTGCGTGGGAAGAAATCACAAACTTGCCGCCGCTCAGTTCGCCGACCTTTTTCACAAAGGTTTCAGCAGCACCGTAAATGGTGTCAAGCGACTTGGGAAAGCTTGAGGCCAAGCGCCAACGAATGGCTGCTTGGGCGTGTACAGCAGGTGCAGTGCCAGCAGCCAGCACGCCCAAAATACCCGCGTTTTTAAGAGCAGAACGACGATCCATGCTTATGTCTCCAAAGAGTGAATAGTTTGCGCGGCGAGTGTATCAGCCCACCAGTTTCAAACTGGGATTAACCGTAGCATCTGTGGGTTTGAGAGATGGCGCAAAGCGTTGCTGTATGGAAGCTTCAATGCCCTGTGCATCCAACCCTAAAGAAGACAGGATTTTTTGTGGATCGCCATGTTCGGTGAACACATCGGGTACCCCTAAACGAAGTACGGGAATGTTGACGCCTGCATCTTGTAAGGCCTCAAGCACAGCTGACCCAGCGCCACCCATGAGTGCGCCTTCTTCAATGGTGACCAAGGCCTCATGGCTGGCGGCCATGCGCAGCAGCAGCTCTGTGTCCAAGGGCTTGGCCCAGCGCATATTGGCCACGCTGGCATTTAAATTGTCTGCGGCTTTGAGTGCGGGATAGAGCATGCTGCCAAACGCCAAAATCGCGACACCCTTGCCATGGCGGCGCATTTCCCCTTTGCCAAATGGCAGCGTGGGCAAACCAGCGCTCATGGGTGTGCCCACCCCCGAGCCGCGAGGGTAGCGAACCGCCACGGTGTGGTCTTGTGCGTGAGCGGTGCTGAGCAACATGCGGCATTCGTTTTCGTCCGCTGGGCAAGCAATGCTCACTTGTGGAATGCAACGCAGAAAAGGAATGTCGTATACGCCCGCATGGGTGGGGCCATCTGCTCCCACAATGCCTGCACGGTCCAGCGCCAGCACCATGGGCAGTTTTTGCAAAGCCACATCATGGATCAGTTGGTCGTAGGCGCGTTGCAAGAAAGTGGAGTAAATCGCCACCACCGGCTTTAAGCCTTCGCACGCCAAACCAGCGGCAAAGGTCAAGGAATGCTGCTCGGCAATGCCCACATCGTGGTAGCGGTCGGGAAAGCGGTGGTGGAACTCCACCATGCCCGAGCCTTCGCGCATGGCGGGGGTGATGGCCACCAATTGGGGGTCCACCGCCGCCATGTCGCATAACCAAGTGCCAAACACTTGGCTAAAGGTTTGTTTTGGCGCAGTCGCTGGAGGCACCAAACCCACCTTAGGGTCGAATTTGCCAGGACCGTGGTAGGCGATGGGGTCAATTTCAGCCAACTTATAGCCTTGACCTTTACGTGTGACCACATGCAAGAACTGCGGTCCTTGCAAATGCTTGATGTTTTCCAGCGTGGGAATCAGCGAGTCGAGGTCGTGGCCGTCAATAGGACCGATGTAATTAAAGCCGAACTTTTCGAACAAAGTCGCGGGCACCACCATGCCTTTGGCTTGCTGTTCAAAACGGCGAGCCAAGTCAAACAGAGGAGGCGCATTTTTCAGGACCTGCTTGCCCACCTCTTTGGCGGCCGAGTAAAACCGACCACTCATAAGTTGCGCTAGGTATCGGTTGAGCGCACCGACGGGGGGACTGATCGACATGTCGTTGTCGTTGAGGATAACCAACAGATTCGTGTCAGACACCCCTGCGTTGTTGAGCGCCTCAAAGGCCATGCCTGCAGTCATGGAACCATCGCCAATGATGGCCACACAGCGCCGTTGCTCACCTTTTTGTTTGGCCGCCAAGGCCATGCCCAGTGCAGCAGAAATACTGGTGGATGAATGCGCTGTACCAAAAGCATCAAATTCGCTTTCGTCGCGCTTGGGAAATCCTGCCAAGCCATCAAGTTGTCGCAAGGTATGCATTCGGTCGCGTCGACCGGTCAGGATTTTGTGCGGATAAGTTTGGTGACCCACGTCCCACACCAAACGGTCATGGGGGGTATTGAAGACGTAATGCAGGGCCACCGTGAGTTCCACCGTGCCGAGGTTTGAGCTGAGGTGTCCGCCTGTTTTGGCGACACTTTCAAGCACAAATGAGCGCAGCTCGTCTGCCAGCGGACGCAGCTGTGCAGTGGACATACGTCGCAAGTCTGCGGGTGAATTGATATTTTTTAACAATGAACTCATCTGCCTGCCTCTTTAGCCAACCGTGCGCTGCCTTTAATGTAATCCCAAGCCACTTGAATGTGTCAATTAAAGTTGACGCTTAAGGGTATTCACTAGGGTGCTTTCGCCATGAAAAAACCCCACAAGGCTTTCGCATTGTGGGGCCAGCTGTGCCGGTTAGGAAACAGTTTAGCTTAAGGCATGACCTTGTGCATTCACGTACAAAGCGTAAATGGAGGTTGAGCCGCACATGAACAAACGGTTACGCTTGGTGCCACCGAAGCACAGATTGGCAATCACCTCAGGCGTGTGCAAGAAAGCCAACATAGTGCCATCGGGGTGATGGACACGCACACCGTTGGTTTCCATGCCGCCCCAGCCCCAGCCGCACCACACATTGCCATCGGTGTCACAACGGATACCGTCGGTGAAACCAGGTGCGAAGTCGGCGAAGATTTTGGGGTTGCTCAGTTTTTGGTCTTTCACATCAAAAACGATGATGTTGGCTGGGTTGCCAGGACCGTCGGTTGCACCTGTATCGACCACGTAGCATTTCTTGAAATCGGGTGAGAAGCAAATGCCGTTGGGGCGACGCATGGGGCCTTCGGCCGCCACGGTGACCTTGCCATCGGGAGCGATGCGGTAGACGCGTGTGGGTAACTCGAACTCTGCCTTATGGCCTTCATAGGGGCCCATGATGCCGTAGCCAGGGTCTGTGAAGTAGATAGAGCCATCAGGTGTGGTGGCTGCATCGTTAGGCGCATTGAGTTTTTTGCCGCCGAAGCTGTCGCACAAAGTCGTCCAAGTGCCATCGAAGTTGCGACGACGCACGCGCCGTGTGTCGTGTTCCATGGCGATCAAGCGACCTTGTGTGTCACGGCTGTGGCCATTGGAGTAGCCGGAATCTGATTGAAAAGTGCTGACAGCACCGTTTTCTTCATTCCAACGCAACACGCGGTTGTTGGGAATGTCGCTCCACAGCAAATTGCCCCAATCACCCATCCACACTGGGCCTTCACACCACAATGCTGCGTCGTGGCCTTGGCCGTGCCAAATGCGCTGAAGTGTGGCGTTGCCTTGACGGCCGCTGAAGCGCTTGTCCAACACTTCAAAGGCGGGTTCTGGGTAAGTGACAGGGTGGTTGCCTGTCCAGTCACGGCCTTGCTGGAATTTGTCATTGGCGCTGGCAGTGACAGTGGCGGTTGCAGCGGCCACGCCGGCAGCAGCGCTGGCCAAAAATCCACGACGGGCCAGGCTTAAAGGCTTGGCAGAAACGCTTTGGGCTTCGGCGGTTACTGCGGGGTTTGAGTTTTTATCCATGCTGTCTCCTCAGGGGTTAAAAAAAAGGTGAGCCCTGATACTCGGACTTAAAACTTAATTCAACAATTAGCGTAAACCCCTTAAATTATTAAGTTTATTTTTTTAGTCAGGTATTTTGTTTTGGGAAAGAAAAAACCCCTGAGGCGTCAGCAACAGGGGTTTTGATAGAGGGCTGACCAGCAGCCCAAAACAAGCGATTTAGCCTTTGGCAGCGTAGGCGTTACACCAGCCAGCAGCAGCAACTTGTTTGCCTGCAAACAAGGGGCACATACCGGCTTTGTCACCCGCTTTGCCTTGGAACAAAGCACAGTTGCTGCAGTTTTGGCTGGCCTTGTGGGTGGGGAATTTCTTGGCGTCGACTTTGCTGGAATCAGCCTTGTAACCCAGGGCACCCGCTTGGGGGTCGGTTTCGGCAACCATGTCAGCAGCCATGGCAACACGGCCAGCCAACAAAGCGACGCTACCAGCGCTGACTTGAATCATGAATTCGCGACGACGGGTCATAAAAATCTCCAGTGAAAGTTACCCCGAGGGGAGAAAATAAAGCCCAGATTCTCACTCAGCTTTAAGGTTTAAACAAAACGCGGCCCTCATACCCTAGGTTGACACTGGGATAAACCATGGCAAAGCCTGCACAAAGGGACCATTCAGGATGATGGTGTCATGGTTGAGCACCCCTGCTGCAGAAACCCATATTAAATAGGGAACAACCAGCATGGATGCCCAGCGGGATTCACGCCACAGTCCCTGAATCAGCCAAATAATGCTCAGCCAAAGGAAAAGCCACTCCCACATCGCCAAATCGGGTCGGTGCATATGGAAGTACAAATAGCTCCACAAAATATTGAGAGCACCGTTGTAAAGGTAAAGCCCCACCACTTTGCTGCGCCGGGCCAAAGTGGGCGCTTGATGCCACGCCAACCACGCGCTGATGGCACAAAGGGTGAATATCGAAGACCAAATGGCACCAAAAGCAGGGTCTGGCGGTTTCCATGCAGGGTGCTTGAGCTGGTAGTACCAAGGACCCAAATCAGTGAGGGCATTGCCAATACCGGCAATTCCAAAACTGATGGCAAAGCACAAGGCCAAACTGCGCCACTGTCTTCTCCAATGCGGCCAACCCAGATTGGCTAGAGGGATTTTTTGAATATCGTTTGTCACTGAATAAGCCTGCTCAAAGATAAAAAGTCTAATTTAGGGTTTTCCCGAATGCTCGCCCGCCCAAAACAACCATAATGTCAACCTTAATTGACACTGAACCTGTCAATCCCATTTAACGCCAAACTTCTCCGCGAGCACACTGCATGACGGTCACCCTCAAGCAAGGTACACAGCAAGACATCAGCACCCGTGTGGTGATTGTCACCATGGACACCCACCTCAACAGTGCGGTAGACCGAGCACAAGTGGGCTTGAAACGTTTGCTGCCACATCTGAGCTTGACCATCCATTCCGCCTCAGAGTTTGCAACCAATCCAGAGCATTTGGCGCAATGCCGTCAAGATATCGCCCAAGGCGACATCATCATTGTGACGATGCTGTTCATGGAAGACCATTTCCTGCCTATTTTGGCCGACTTGCAAGCCAGGCGAGAACATTGCGACGCCATCGTGTGTGCCATGTCTGCCGGCGAAGTGGTAAAGCTTACCCGCATTGGCAAGCTCGATATGTCCAAGCCGGCCAGTGGCCCCATGGCATTTTTGAAAAAAATGCGTGGCAACCCCAAAGACGACAGCGAAAAAGCTGCGGCAGGGGTCAAACAGATGAAAATGTTGCGCCGCATCCCGCAAATGCTGCGATTCATCCCCGGCACCGCCCAAGACCTGCGCGCCTACTTTCTGACGCTGCAATATTGGCTGGGCGGTTCTCAGGAAAACATCCAAGGCATGGTGCATTACTTGGCCGACCGATACGCCACCTCGGACAAAGGGCGCAGCAAAAACAAAGTTTTGCCGCCCGTGGAGTACCCCGAGGTAGGCATTTACCACCCGCGCATGAAGTCACGTTTATCGGACCAACTGACGGATTTGCCCACAGTGGTCTCCCCTGACAAAGCAAGGGGGCGAGTGGGACTTATTCTTCTTCGTTCTTATTTGATAGCGGGCAACGCACAGCACTACGACGCGGTCATCGCCGCCATGGAAGTGCAAGGCCTGAATGTGGTGCCGGTGTTTGCATCGGGCTTGGATTCACGCCCCGCCATTGACGCGTTTTTCTTGAAGAACGGTCAAACCACGGTGGACGCGGTGGTGTCCCTGACCGGCTTTTCGCTGGTGGGCGGCCCAGCTTACAACGACGCCCATGCCGCCGAAGAAATTTTGTCCAAACTGGATGTGCCTTATATCGCAGCGCACCCTGTGGAGTTCCAAACCTTGGACCAATGGGGCGGCTCCGACCGCGGTCTGTTGCCCGTTGAATCCACCATCATGATCGCCATCCCCGAGCTTGACGGCTCGACCGTTCCTATGGTGTACGGCGGACGCCCCGG
>Ga0214917_10005216_pt1 | contig 14004 bp, 10 predicted proteins | sample LL_1208_BB_MetaG_FD_177983 | JGI IMG/M metagenome (GOLD analysis project Ga0214917, IMG submission 177983) | Freshwater microbial communities from Lake Lanier, Atlanta, Georgia, United States - LL_1208_BB | ecosystem: Environmental > Aquatic > Freshwater > Lake | place: USA: Georgia | collected... | reverse complement strand
CTTGTGGTTTTCCCGTTTCTCAGGCATCTGGGACAGTTCATTTTTTTTCCTTGAAAACGAGCTAAACGGTTCTATTCATTGGCATTCTAAACGGCCTATGTTAGTTTTCCGAACGAGGTTCGAAGAGCATGTCAAAAAATCCACAAGAACAAAAAATGCAAAATCTGGTCTCCTTATGTCGTCGCCGGGCATTTGTTTTTCAATCCAGTGAAATTTACGGTGGATTGAATGGTTGCTGGGATTATGGCCCGCTGGGAGTGGAGCTTAAACGAAACATCAAGGAACTTTGGTGGAAAGACACCGTTTTAGGCCGAACAGATGTGGAAGGGGTTGATTGTTCGATTTTGATGAATTCAAAAGTTTGGGAAGCTTCAGGACACGTTCAGTCTTTTACCGATCCTATGGTGGATTGCCTTCAGTGCCGCGGGCGTTTCAGAGCGGATCACATTAACAACAATCAGTGTCCTACTTGCGGATCCAAAAACAAATTCACAGAAGTTCGGCACTTCAATTTGATGTTTAAAACCCATGTGGGGGCTTTGGAAGACAGTTCAAGCGTCGCTTATTTGAGGCCTGAGACATGCCAAGGGATTTTTGCCAACTTTGACAACATTGTGAACACCTGCCGGGTGAAAGTTCCTTTTGGAATCGCACAAATCGGAAAAGCTTTTAGAAATGAGATCAATCCCAGAAATTTTACTTTCAGGTCTAGGGAATTTGAACAAATGGAGATGGAATTCTTCTGTCATCCTTCTGAAGCACCCAAGTGGTTCCAGTTTTGGAAAGAAGAAAGATACAACTGGTATTTGAAGTATGGCATCAAAAAGGAACGGTTGCATTTGAGAGAGCACGCCAAGGACGAGTTGGCCCATTATGCAGCTGGCTGTGCGGACATCGAATACGATTTTCCTTTCGGGTGTGCGGAGCTTGAAGGGATTGCCAATCGCACTGATTACGATCTCAAACGCCATTCTGAATTCAGTAAAAAAGATTTGAGTTACTTTGATCAAGCTCTCAGCCAACGTTATTTCCCTTACGTGATAGAGCCCTCAGCCGGGGCTGATCGTGCCACTCTGGCTTTCTTGGTGGATGCTTATGAAGAAGAGCCCGAAAGAACTGTTCTTCGTTTTCATCCTAAGATAGCCCCCATTAAAGCGGCCGTTTTTCCATTGGTGAACAAAGATGGAATGCCGGAAACAGCAGAGCAGATTTTCAAAACTTTGAAAAAACGGTGGAACACTTTTTACGATGATAAAGGGGCCGTGGGAAGACGCTATCGACGGCAGGATGAAGCAGGCACTCCCTTTTGCATCACCGTTGACGGAGAAACCTCAAAGGATCAGGCCGTAACCATCCGCCAGCGTGATTCCATGACCCAAGACCGAGTTGCTATTGATAAAGTCGTCGAATATTTGGCCAAATATTTGGAGGCATAAGGAGGATCCTTGGAAAAGACGGTTTATTTTTTTGGGGAAGGAAAAGCAGAAGGCAGCAAAGAAATGAAAGGCCTTTTGGGTGGAAAGGGCGCCAATCTTGCCGAAATGACCAGTCTTGGACTCCCCGTTCCTCCTGGATTCACAATCAGCACCGAAGTTTGCAATTACTTTTATAAAAATAATCAGCAATACCCCGCGGGGCTGGAGCAAGCCGTCAACGAGGCTCTTTCCAAAATGGAAAAACTCATGGGCACTCGCTTTGCTGACAAGCAAAACCCCCTGCTTTTATCCATTCGTTCGGGAGCCAGAGTGAGCATGCCCGGCATGATGGATACCGTCCTCAATTTGGGTCTAAATGATGAGACCCTTTCCGGACTTTCCAAAAAAGCGGATGAGAGATTTGCCCAAGATTCCTATCGACGATTTATTCAGATGTATTCGGATGTCGTTTTAGGAGTTGCTCCTCACCATTTTCAGAATTTGATTGAACAGGAACGAAGAAGAGAAGGGGTCAAAGCGGATTCTGAGCTCTCTGTCACTGCCCTGAAAAATTTGGTGGCCGAATTTAAAAAAGTGGTCCTCATGGAAACGGGAAAACCCTTTCCCATGGATCCTAAAACCCAACTTTGGGGTGCTATTTCCGCGGTGTTTTCTTCTTGGAATTCCGCCAGAGCCATCAGCTATCGAAGAATCCATAAAATATCCGAAGAGTGGGGCACTGCTGTGAACGTGCAAGCGATGGTCTTTGGAAACATGGGCGATGATTGTGCAACTGGAGTTGCTTTCACGAGGGATCCGTCTACCGGGGACAAGCGGTTTTTTGGAGAGTATCTGATCAATGCTCAGGGAGAAGACGTTGTTGCAGGGATTCGAACCCCATGTCCCATCAACAAAGAGTCTGCCAATGGTTCTGATTTGCCCACTCTGGAAAGCCTGATGCCGTCTGCTTATCAGGAACTCGTCAAAACTTATCAGACTCTGGAAAAACACTACCGGGATATGCAAGACATCGAGTTTACCATTCAGCGCGGTAAGCTTTTCATGTTGCAGACGAGAACCGGGAAAAGAACCGCTAATTCCGCGGTTAGGATTGCAGTGGATATGGCCAAAGAGGGGTTGATTACTTCGACTGAAGCGATCTTAAGAGTCACCCCGACTCAAGTAGAGCAATTACTGCATCCTAGATTGGATCCCAGACACGCCAAAGAAGTCATCGCAAAGGGGTTGCCAGCTTCTCCCGGGGCTGCTTCAGGTGAGGTCATTTTTTCTTCAGAAGAAGCTGAAGAGTGCCGCAAAAAAAACAAAAAAGTCATTCTAGTACGTCATGAGACTTCTCCCGAAGACATTGGGGGAATGGATGCTTCAGAGGGGATCCTCACAGCTTTGGGAGGCATGACTTCCCATGCGGCTGTAGTGGCTCGGGGAATGGGAAAACCATGCGTTGCTGGGTGTGGTTCAATTAATATCGATTATAAAAACCAGCTCTTCACTGTCGCTGGAAATGTTGTTCGTAAGGGAGATATTCTGACCATTGATGGAGGGACTGGAGAAGTCATTTTGGGACATGTCCCCACCATTAATAGTCAATTGGATGAGCACTTCAAAGAATTCATGAAGTGGGTGGACGAGTATCGCAAGTTAAAAGTCCGTGCAAATGCCGAAACGCCCAATGATGTCAAAGTAGCCAAGGGATTTGGAGCCGAAGGGGTTGGCCTGTGTCGAACTGAACACATGTTTTTTGAAGAATCCCGAATCATGGCGGTTCGCGAGATGATTTTGTCAGATTCTCGAAAGCAGAGAGAAGCAGCTCTTCAAAAGATCTTTCCCATGCAGAAAGAGGATTTCAAAGCGATTTTCCGGGAAATGAAAGGCTATCCAGTTACCATTCGACTTTTGGATCCACCTCTTCACGAGTTTCTCCCTAAAACGGATGCTGAAATAGTCACGATTGCCCGGGCTTTGAATACGTCCAAGGAAACATTGCAAGCCAAGTTACGTTCTCTTCATGAGTTTAATCCCATGTTGGGACACCGAGGGTGTCGTTTGGGGGTTTCTTTCCCTGAAATCTATGCCATGCAAGTACGAGCGATCATGGAAGCTGCGTGTGAACTCATCAAAAAGGAAGAGTTTAAAATAGAACCGGAAATCATGATTCCGTTCATTGGAGCAATCGAAGAATATCGGCTCCTAAAAAGAGATATAAACTCTGTTTGTGAAAAAGTGTTATCCGAGCAGGGAGTTCAAGTTCCTTATTCCATCGGAACGATGATCGAAATTCCGCGGGCTGCTTTGATTGCTGACAAACTGGCTGAAGAAGCTGCATTTTTCTCGTTCGGCACCAATGATTTGACTCAAATGACTTTGGGTCTTTCCAGAGATGATTCAGGTTCTTTTCTTCCTTTATATGTGGAGAAAGGGCTTTACCCGATCGACCCTTTTGTCAGTTTGGACCAGGAGGGAGTGGGAGAGCTGGTTTCTCTCGCGTGCGAGCGAGCCAGAAAAACTAATTCGTCAATAAAAATAGGTATTTGCGGAGAGCAAGGGGGAGATACCTCCACAATTGAATTCTGCAACCGTCTAGGCTTTAATTACGTCAGCTGTTCGCCATTTCGAGTTCCAGTGGCTCGATTGGCTGCCGCTCAGGCCACTTTAAAATCAAAGGTGTCGCACTAGTTAAATGTTTGAGGCAACGGGGGAGTTTTCATGCGTTTAAAACGGTTGGAGTTGCAAGGTTTCAAATCATTTTTGGATCGAACGGTTCTTACTTTTCAACCCGGGATTACTGGTGTGGTGGGTCCCAACGGTTGCGGCAAAAGTAACATTGTTGATGCCATCCAATGGGTGATGGGTGAACAAAGCGCCAAGCACTTGCGCGGCGACTCCATGACCGACGTCATTTTCAACGGCTCAGACAGCAAAGCAGCTACTTCCATGGCGGAAGTCAGTCTCATTTTGGACAGACAGGGGGTTGCTCTGGCGCCTCAGTTTGCAGCTTTTGATAAAGCAGATGAGATTGCCATTACTCGTAGAGTGTATCGAGATGGCACCAGCGAATACTGCATCAATAAAACCCAATGTCGTTTGAAAGACATCCACGAACTTTTCATGGATACCGGTGTTGGTAAAAGAGCTTATTCCATTATTGAACAGGGCCAGATTGATCGAATGATCAGTGTGAAGCCGGAAGAGCGTCGTGGCTTGTTTGAAGAAGTAGCTGGGATCACAAAGTACAAAGCCAAGCGCAAAGAAGCGGAAAAGAAACTCGAAGGGACTCGACAGAACCTGACTCGGTTGCAAGATATCATCAACGAACTTGAGAAACAGATCCGAAGTCTTAAAGTTCAAGCGACCAGAGCTAGAAAATACAAAGAGCTGAAGAATGAACTGGAAGCAGTTGATCTTTATTTGTTGGGCAGAAATGCTTTCAGACATGCTGGTGAAATTGAGGAGCTCAATCAGAAAAGAGATTCTTTGGTTAACGAGCGTTCTGAGTCGGATGCCGTCTACAGTCAATTCGAAGCACAAATTGTCGATTTGGATGTGAAACGAATTGACCAAGAAAGAGAAGTTCAAATGCTTGGAAACAAAGAGCGGGATCTGACTCTCTCTTTGCAGCGATTTGAGAGTCAAATTGCCTTGTTGGAAGAACAAAAAAAGAATCTCCAAGAGGCCCTGAATCGAAAAAAACTTGAAGAAGACCAGTTAAGCGGAACGTTGGCCAATCTCGAGAAAGAATTGATTTCCGAGCAATCCAATCAGGATGAAATCAAACGAAGTCTCGGAGCTCTTGAGCAAACCTTGTCTGAGTTTGATCAGCAATTGCAAGATTTGAATCGAACCAGACAGCAGGAACAACTGAAGAAAACAGAGCTTGAAAGCAAGCAAACCCAGCGCACCCACAGGCAACTTTCTCTTGGAAGCCAGATTGAAAGTCTGACAATTCGAAAATCTGAGCTTGAAACTTCTTTGCAGGGATTTGAACAGCGAAAGGGCGAATTGGACCTCGTCATGGGCTCCCAGCGCTCGGCTTTAGCTGGGGCGGATGCGAAAATCCAGCAGGTCAACGAACGGGTGATCCAAGCAGAGCAGGAAGTGACCAATATCCACAGCGATTGCCAGACCAGTTCTTCGAAACTCTCCCAAGTTGAACAGGAGCTTTACCAGTTGAGAGAGAAATTCCACTCTCAGCGCTCCCGCTTGCAATCCTTGCAGGAGTTACAGGCCAATTTGGAAGGCTATTCTTCTTCAGCTCGTGATTTGTTAATGGCGGTCGGTGAAGAGCGGGGGAGTGCGATTCCTTTGGCTGAAGTGGTTTCTCCTGATGCGGACATCGAAGAAAGCCTTGAGACCCTTTTGGGCTCCGATATGAACACCATTTTGGTGCAAACCACAGAGGAAGCCGAACGGCTGACTCAGTTGGTGAATGCCCGGGGTTTGGAGCGGGTCAGGCTCATTGCCATTTCAGAATTGAATCGACCGGGTCAAATTGAAACATCCCGGATCGAGGGCGTGACTCCTCTTTTGGATCGAGTTCGCGTTTCTCCTGAATATCAAGTGGCAGCCCAATGGTGGTTTGGAAACGTCTACATCGTTAACGATATCAACCAACTTTTCCAACTGAGAAGAAACCACCCGCATTTGACCTTTATTACCAATGAGGGACAAACAGTGGGGCATCGAGACCGTTCGTTGAGCTCGGGGAAGACCCCTACAAAAACAGGAGTATTTGCCCGCCGCCGTGAAATCGAGGAATTGGCCCTTGATTGTGAAAAGTTGAATACGGATTTGACCCAAATGAGTGCTGAGAGGGAAGCTCTCCTGCAAACACTCCAAAACCAAGAGAAACTTCATTTGGAACTCAAGGACAAACTGTCCGTCATCCATATCGAAGCAGTGGAGTTTAGAAAAGAACGGGAAAAGCTTGCCTTCGAATTGAACCGGCTTGAAAAGGATCACGAATCTCTTGTCGGGGATTGTGACAGAACCCGTCGTTCTGAGAATGAAATTATGAATCAATTAACGGAAGCTGAAAAATCGTTGATTGAAGTGCGTGAACAGGTCGAGCAAGGAGAGAAAGAGCTTCAAATTTGCCAAGAGTCTCTTGTTCGTTTTGAAAAAGACTTGGAATCCATCGTTCAGAATGCGAGCGATAAACGGATTGAGCGTTCGACATTGATCGAAAGAAGAAACGGGTTGGAAGAAAAAATCCACAAGTTGGGGCTTGAGCGGCAGGATAAACAGATTCAGACTGAGCGGCTTCAACAAAGTCGCCAGGGAGATCAGGCTGATTTAGAAGCCAAGCAAGAAGAAGAGGTCCAAATTCGCAACCAAACCAAGGATTATCAAACTGGTTTGAATGAGGTCTTGGTCCAGTTGGCAGACATCAAAGCGGCTTTCCAAGATACCTGCACCACTCTGTCTGAAGTTCGTCTCCAAAAAGAAGAACTTCAAAAGAGAAGAGAAATCATCTCAAGTGAAATACAGGATCTGGAAATCAGATTGGCCCAGGAACAAAGCCAATTGGAGCAGATTAAGAGCATCTCGAACGAGCGGTATCATTGCGATCCCACACCTCTGGATGAAACAATCCAGATTGAGATGGAAAAACTCCCGCTCTTTGTCGAAACATTGAACTTGGATTGGTCAACTCTCTGCGATACCGAGCGGCGTGGCTTGTTGGATGAACACTTGAAAAGCATGCGCGAAAAAATTGCCCGATATGGAGAAGTGAATCTGACCGCTATTCAGGAATTTGACGATATCCAGAAGAGATATGATTTCCTTCTGGAGCAAAAAACGGACTTGGAGAATTCCATCCAGATTTTGGAAGATGCGATCAAAAAAATCGAGGAGACCACTCGAGTCCGCTTCACGGAAACTTTCGAAGCAGTAAACAAAAAATTCAGCGAAATTTTCCCGATTTTGTTCAACGGAGGAAAAGCGGAGCTGACTTTGGTTTATCAAGAGGGAAGCTCGGATCCTGGAGTCGACATCATGGCTCAACCTCCTGGCAAACGCTTACAAAGTATTACGTTGCTTTCAGGGGGAGAAAAAGCATTGACCGCTGTGAGCTTGGTTCTTGCAATTTTTGCTCGAAAACCCAGCCCATTCTGCTTGCTGGATGAAGTGGATGCGCCCTTGGATGATGCAAACGTTTCAAGATTTAATACCGTCGTAAAAAAGATGGCTGAGAAAACACAGTTTATTGTGATCACCCACAATAAAAAGACCATGGAAATTGCGGAAGCTTTGTATGGCGTCACCATGCAAAGAAACGGGATTTCCAAAATGGCCAGTGTAAGCTTGCAATAAGCAGCCTGAGATCCACAAAAAAGCCATTAATAACAATTGGTTGGCATTAAAAAGAATGCTGCGTCTGGCCTTGGAAGAATGTGCCGATAACTTAACTGGAGTTTACCGTGCATCGGCCAAGTCAAAAAATTGCAATCTCAATTGCCATGGTTTTGTTTGGAGCAGTTAGTTTTGGTCGTTCAAATCCCCTCGAGAAAGACGGGATATTTTTTTCAAATGACAGCTTCAAGACCATCCGATTTCACAAAAACAGGAAGGTAGAAGTCGAGTTTTCGGGGACAAGCCCCAACGAAAATGAACTTTACTTGGATGAAATCCCAATTCCTCTGAGTGCAGAAAAATTCAAAGTAAAAATCCTCGTCAATTCGTTGAGGGAGCAATACACGCTCAAAGTCATAAACCCTGGTGTTTCGGAAGCTGAATACCCTTTCAAAATTAAACTCCTTAAAGAGCTGCCTCCTTCACTTCAAATTCGGATTAGAGCCGGCAACTCAAAATCGGTCATGAAGGAACAAATTTTCACGGGTACTTTTCCAGCCAAAGATTGGGTGCGGTTTACTTGGTTGAAAGACGCTTTCAAAACTAAAAAGTTGGGAAAGCAAGTTGCGGAACGGAAACAGAAACCGATTGAGAGGCAGATCAGCGCACAAGCTCAAAAGCTCAAAAGCTTCAAGAAAGTCCGATGGTAGTGAAGGCTCGAGAACTCTTTGGGCTGCAAATAGATCAAGGCCTGGGCATCTTCTCCCTGAAACAAAGTGGAAAAGCGGTTGCCACATCGAATCTCAATTCGGCCAATTGGGTTTCAAACATCAAGATTAGACGCAAATTTACCCCCAACTCTTTTTGGGAAGTTTCCGGGGCTGCTTTCCTTCTGCCGCTTTCCGTTCAAGGGGCAAAAACAGGGCCGAGACTCCTAAAGCTTGAAGGCGGCCTTGGGGGGGCTTATCGGGTTTTGCCACGCATGCTCCTTTTGCCCAGTCTCGGTTTTCGCTATCAAACTCTCTCAACTTCGGAAGTGGTGGGCTACCGGAACATAACGGGAGGCCAGATCTCACTTGCACAAGCGTACTTGTTTGAAAGCCAGCAAACCTTGCACACTGCCGTGTACTTGGCTGTTTTCGGGAATGAAAATTACCAGTTTAGTTCAAAAAACCGGGAGTTGGGGGCCCGAATGTCTTTGGAGTGGCCTCTGGACTCCCCTCTCATTACGTCTCTTTATCTGGGGGGTGAGTGGCAGACTCAGAGCCTGTTATTGAACGGTGTGAATCTGACAAGTTCCTATTATTCGGGTTTTATCGGCGTTCTATTTTGACTTTCCTGCGCTAACCCAGTAAAAAATTTGAACAATTTACTCATTGAGGTCATGCATATGAAGCCGGTTTTAGAAAAGCTCAATCAATTGATTTCCTCAGCTCGAATTCCCTCTTCGAGTTCTTTGGGGATTTGCAGGGGGGAAAAAGCCGGGCACTTGGGAGTTTGGGGGAAATTTCGAGGAGCTCAAGAAGAGCTGTATCGAGTCGTTCTTTCCTACGACGGAGAAACAAAAAGCAGGCAAAAGCTTGGAGGACGGTTTTCCTATACTTTCGCTCCGGCATTGAGTGGTTCTTTTTTTCGATCTTTAGAAATGCCGCGAATTTTCAAAGAGTTTTTAGTAGGAAAAAACCCTGCTATTTCTGGAAAAATAAAATTTGAGTTCACCGGCTCGAATGGCAAGAAATCAGAGGAATTGGATCTGCGGACCGTTCTGAGGTGTTACCGGCTTAAAGGGAAATCGATCCCATCGGGGTTGGTAGAAGCGGCATTTTGGTCCACGGTGGATTCCCCGGAATTGGCGGCTTTAAGAGAAGCTGACTTAAAAGGCCATAGCGACAAAGTTAAAGCAGAGCTCGAAGAAAAAAGAAAACGAGAAGAAGCTGAAAGGAAAGCCAAAGAAGAAGCTGCTAAAAAAGCAGCTGAGGAAGCCGCAAAAGCCGCAGCTGCAAAAGCTGCAGCGGCTGCCAAACCTGCTGCAAGTGCCGCTTCAGCTTCTGGACCGGTAGATCGAAGCCAGCCCACTCTTCCCGCGGGAAAAGTGTTGGTGGTTTATGGAAGTTCCACAGGAAATACCAAAACCGTTGCTGAATCCATCAAAGCAGAGATGGGAAGCTCAGTGGACCACGTTAAAAACATCACTGAAATTCACCCGGCAGATCTGGCGAATTTTGAAAATGTGATTGTCGGGGTTCCAACCTGGCACATCGGAGAGATCCAAGAAGATTGGGGAGCCGTCTTGCCAGAGATTGAGGCTCTCAACTTCGCTGGAAAAAAAGTGGCAGTCTTTGGCTTGGGAGATGGCAAGGGCTATCCCGAAACCTACGTGGATGCAATGGCTGAGCTCGTTGAGAAATTTGAGAAAAAAGGAGCCAAGCTGGTGGGAATGTGGCCTACGGAGGGTTACGAGTTTAAAAAATCAAAAGCCATTCGAGAGGGAAAGTTCTTGGGCCTTGTAATTGATGTTGAGAACCAAGACCACTTATCTGACAAAAGAGTCAAAAGTTGGGTGGCTCAATTACAAAAAGAACTGGCTTAGTGAATTCGATTCAGCCTTACATTTTAGGAAGCGGATCTGCTTCGAAAGCCATTCAGAAGAGTCTCTTGGTTCTGGATGTTCTGAAACCCTCTTGGGGAATTAAAAAGCCTGTTCTTCTTCCGCGCAACCACCCTTTCAAAGAGATTCATCCGACGGATAATTCAGTGCTTTTTTTGGCGAACCCCCATGCTCTTCACACCAATTCAATTGTCTCTGCGGAGAAAGCGGGGTTCTCCTGGATTGTGAGTGAAAAGCCAGTCGCAGTGAACCGGCAGCAATGGGACCAGCTTAAGCAAGTTCAAATACCTGTCGGAGTTTTTCACGGTTACCGGCAAACTTGGGCGATTCAAACTCTGAAAAAAATGCTACAGAAAAATGAACTGGGGGATTGGATCAGCATTGAAGGAAGGTATTGGCAGTCCAGTGCAGCCCAAAAGAAAATATCAGGGGAAAAAAAGCAGACTTGGAAAGATGATATTCAGTTGAGCGGTGCTTACGATGTTCTTTTGGATTTGAGTACTCATTGGGCAGATCTGGTTTTTTATCTGGCGGGCGAATCCCCGGAAAAAGTGGAAGTATGGAAATCTTTCGCAAATGCGGAGTCGCAGCACCGGGACACCCACAATGCGATTCAAATGGTTTTTTCAGGAAAACGCCACTCCTTGGGCTCGATATCAAAAACAGCTCACGGGTTTGGGAATGATTTGGAAATCCATGTTTTGGGTCAAAAAAAATCAGTTTCTTGGGCTTTTATGAATCCCGATGAACTGGTGATAGGGGAAGGTTCAAAAAGAACGGTTCTTTGTCGTCCTGATGATTCTCAATTTGGAAGCGAACAATACCCTTTTCACGGGACCGGATGGTTGGAAGGGTACGTTGAAATCCTGAAGCAGTATTTTCTTCAAATGCGTGGAGAGAGCTACTCTCCTTATCCCAACTTAAAAGAGCAACTCACTGTTCTTGGGTATCTTTTGGACCGCTAACTTTCTGTAAAATGAGTTCATAACAAGGCTGTTTTTCCGTTAGAAAGCTTTGTTCGAACTTCGTTCTCCCTTTGGGAAAAAATTCCAAACCATTCAAAGGGTGTGGAGAAATCTCGCCATATTGGATCACTTTAAGGCCATACTTTTTCGTACAGACATAATGAGCTTCTTCTATGTAAAATTTCTGATCTGAAGCCAAGATCAAGTAGCCTTCGCTTTCCAAAGCAGCCACTAATTTCGGCATCATTGGATGAAAATGCCAACGGTGCTTTCGGTGGGAATTTTTGGGCCAAGGGCAGGGATACAAAATGTAAACCCGCTCCAAAGTCTGAGGGCCCAGACCAGTCATGACTGCTGAGATGGCGTTTCCTCGAATCCCAAGAAAATTATCAAGCCCGGATTCCAAAGTACGTCGAGCCAAGCGCTTTCCCCGCATGCGGTCTCTCTCGATCGCCACTAGACTCTTTCCAGGGTTCATACGAGCCAGCGATTCAAAAAAATGGCCGGTGCCTGCTCCAATTTCGAGCCACAGACTTCCGGGTTTAAAGAATGATTTTGGAATTTCGGGGGCCTTGCGATCTTGGAAAAAAGCTTCAAAGCGTTGGTGGGAGGCTTGCTGAGTCAGGTCCCAATGAGCACGGGTAGCATTAAAATGCGGGGCTGTTCTAGGCACCCGGTTCATAGCAACGGCGGCATCTGGCTTCATAAAATTCACTCGCCCCAACCAAAATTTGGCCGCCCCCTTTGGTTTCCTCAGAGAACCGGCGTTGAGTTCGAGACGCTGTATTACCACAAACGGTGCAAATTGCTGACATTTTCGTCACGACTTCGGCAGTAGCCATTAAAAGAGGCATGGGCCCAAAGGGAACCCCCCGATAATCCATATCTAAACCAGCAACAATCACCCTAAGGCCTCGGTTGGCCAAGCGGTGGCAGATTTCAACAATACTGGGGGCTAAAAACTGGGCTTCATCGACCCCGACCACTCGTGTGTTGTCCTCAACCAAATTCAAAATTTCTTCAGGATTCTCAATATTCACGGCATTGAAAGCCAAAGAAGAATGGCTCACTACATGGTCTTCGGAAAAACGGTTATCCAACTTGGGCTTGAAGACTTGAACCTTTTGCCGGGCAATTTTCTCGCGATTAATGCGTCGTATTAACTCCTCGGTTTTACCGCTAAACATGCTGCCACAAATGACTTCGATCCACCCCATGGAACCCTGTTTTGTATTGACCAAGCGACTCCCCCTGCTTTGAACCCCGAATATAATGAAGGAGAAAAAATCCGACAAGAGAAAGCCCAAAAAAGTTCGTTGCGAAAAGACGCCTGCTTGTGGGACAGTGTGGCCATGGTTTCAGAAGTTGCTGCAAGCCCTTATTCATCGGTTGCAAAAATTGGACGGACTTGGTTTCGGTTCAGAGGTTTCTTTCCAGTGCCGTTGTTTTTGCTTTTGGTTATTTTGCCGCCCAACTTTACTCCAAACCTCTTTCAAACATTGGCTGCTTTGACTGGGATCCTCTTGTCAGAAGCTTTGCGGATTTGGTCGGTTGGCTATGCGGGGAGTGCCACTAGAACTCGCGGAGACTCTGTTCCTCAGCTGATCCATGCTGGTCCCTACCGGTATGTTCGCAATCCGCTTTATGTCGCAAACATTGTTATGTACACGTGCGCGGGAGTGGCTTTTGGTTTTAGTGGACTGAGCGTCCTGATTTTTCTGGTGAGCGCAGTGGAATATATTTTTATTGTCGCTTTTGAGGAAGAAACTTTGCTTCGTATTTTTGGAAGTGCTTACGATAATTACTGTGAGAAAGTTCCCCGTTGGTTTCCCAGTTCAACCCCGAAAGTGGAAGCGACAGAACATTGTTTCTCAATGGAGCGGGCACTCCGCAGTGAAAGAAGCACTTTCTTGGCTCTGTCCATGATGGCGGTTCTTTTAATTCTGAAAAAAGCTTTTTAAAGAGCCAGAGTAAAGGCTCCTCCGAATCCCAGCACGACTTTTTCCAAAATCACGGTTCTCATTTCAGCGCCCATCCGGAAGTCTCTGGCCAAGGGAAATACAATTCCCCAACTGGCATGGGGGCCCCAGTTTCTGAAATCTCCGGCAGTGGATAAATACCGGCTGAATTGCCCGCCTGCTGAAAGAAAAGCAGTGAAAAAACGAGTCGTAAAATCAAAACGGTACCCTAATTCAGCCATGAAAATTTGGTCCAAGCGTGGGTAGACCCCTGTATCTGTTCCATAAGAAAGGCCCGTTTGAATGTGCCCCGTTCCCAATGGAACATAAAATCTGGGGCAAAAAACCAACTGAGTTGTTTCAAATCCTTTCAATTGGTTTGGGACCAGAAATTGAATTCCCAAGCCGACCAAATACCGGCCCTCTTCAGTCGTTTGAATTTTATCCAAAGAAATAACTGAAAAAGATTTGAGAGAAAAAAATAGAGCGACCAGAGAGATCCATGATTTCATAGAAAACCCATCCAAGATGAGAAAAAGATACTCTAGGTGTTCAAAAGAGTCTAACGGTATACTCTTTTTAAATGAAAGTGACTTTGAACCAAAGAGCTTTGGAAGTCCTGAAAGCCCGGTATCTTTTGCGGGATGCCAAAGAAAGCCGGGTGATTGAAACCCCTGAGAAGCTTTTTCAAAGGGTTGCTCGAAGTGTTGCAGCTGCTGAAAAAAAATTCGGCGGGGAGAAACAGA
>Ga0214917_10005214_pt1 | contig 14007 bp, 10 predicted proteins | sample LL_1208_BB_MetaG_FD_177983 | JGI IMG/M metagenome (GOLD analysis project Ga0214917, IMG submission 177983) | Freshwater microbial communities from Lake Lanier, Atlanta, Georgia, United States - LL_1208_BB | ecosystem: Environmental > Aquatic > Freshwater > Lake | place: USA: Georgia | collected... | reverse complement strand
CTCCAGTGCCGCCCGCACGTTGGCCGCCATCGGGCCCACGAACCCGGGGTGGTTGAAGAACACCCGGATCTTGTCGACGACGGGCGCCCGGTCGCCGAGCGGCTCGCGGGCGGCGGCGATGTTTTCGCGGTATTGGCGGCAGCCTGAGTAGCAACTGAAACCGCTGGTCACGAAGGCGATCGCCCGCTTCACGCCGGCGTCGGCCATCTCGCGAAGCGTGTCGGTCAGCAGGGGATGCCAGTTGCGGTTGCCCCAGTAGATGGGCAGCCGCGGGCCGCGCTGGTCGAGTTCCTCGCGGAGGGCCGCGATCAGGGCGACATTCTGCTCGTTGATCGGGCTCTTGCCGCCGAAGTGCTGGTAGTGCTCGGCGACCTCCAGCATCCGCTCGCGGGGCACGTTGCGGCCACGGAGCACGTTCTCCAGAAACGGCATCACGTCGGCCGGTCCGTCGGGCCCGCCGAACGATACGAACAGGATCGCGTCGTAAGCCGAAGGGCGGTCAGGAGAGTCAGCGGTGGAGGGCATGGGGCGGGAAAAATCCAGATGTGCAGCGGGCGTTGGGCCCGCATCCCCGGGCTTGCGCCCGACGCTTCGATCGGGGTCGTGCACGTGCCTCGGCACAGTGCCGCCCGGCGGGACAGGATGACCCCACGGGGATTCGAACCCCGGTTACCGCCGTGAAAGGGCGATGTCCTAGGCCTCTAGACGATGGGGCCGCGTCGGTGGCCGGCAACCCGGGCCACGCTCGCGAACCATATGATAGCCTCCGGCCGCTACACGGCGAAGGGACCGATCGAGCGGAGCGGCCGGCTCAGCCGGCAGTCGCGGACTCGTCGCCAAGAGGGCGGCCCGGCTCGGGTGCCGACGACAGGGTCGGGAGGTCAACTTGCTCACCGCGCGCGATCGCCTCGAAGACCTCGCGGCGGTGCACCGGCACCTCCTTCGGAGCCTCGACGCCGAGCCTCACCTTGTCGCCGCGGATCTCCACGACGACGATGGTGATGTCGTTGTTGATGACGATGCTCTCGTCCTTTTTCCGCGAAAGTACGAGCATGGGCCGGTCCCTGGCGTAGCGGTCGAGTCGAACCAATCTTCCGAAAACCCCTGAAATGTAAAGTTTTCCGGACCTTCGTCAAGCAAATCCCGGGCCTTTCGGCTTCCCGGCCGCAAAAACCGCCTTATTCCCAGGGCTTTTTCCCGGCTGGACACTGTCGCTCGGGGTGGGGGCCTGGCCAGACACATGGCGGCGAGGCGGGCACGCCCGCGGCCCTCCCGGACAGTGCCGGACTACGCGGAGCGTGAGCGCCGCGGCGGGGCGACGGTGGGTTGTTGGCCTGACACCGCTCCCTATACTGACGCGAGCGTCCGACTCCCCGCCCAAACCACGCCGGCCCGCCACCGCCATGAGGGAATGGTTTCGCAATCTGTTCTCGGCCGTGAAGACGGTCGCCGACGGCATGCTCGTGACCCTGCGGGTGTTCGGCAAGACGTACGACCAGGACCGGCGGACCTTCACCGAGCACTTCGAATATCCGGAGTTGCCCGCTCCCGTCGCCGCCCGGTATCGCGGCTTCCACCGCTACGACCTGACGACCTGCATCGCCTGCGACCAGTGTGCCAAGGCGTGCCCGGTCGACTGCATCTACATCGGCAAGGAACGGGTCGAGAGCGGCAAGGGCTTCCAGGTCAGCGGGTTCACGATCGACTACTCGAAGTGCATGTTCTGCGCCCTGTGCGTCGAGCCCTGTCCGGTCGACTGCATCTTCATGGGCTCCACGCTCGACCTCTCCTGCTACAGCCGAGACGGCACGATCGTGGACTTCGCCCGCCTGCCGGTGGACGTCGCCTGGGGGCGGGCCACGATCAACCCCACGGCCGTGGCCGCCTCGAAGGTGATCGTCGAACCCGTCCACGGCGGGCCCAACCAGTGACGGCCCCATTCGCCCGGTGATCCCCATGAACCTCGTCGATCCCGTCGTCATCGCCGGCTTTCTGGCCCTGTTCGTGGCCGTTGGCGGCGCGTTCCTGGCGGTGAACCTGATCGTCGGCTGGCTGGTGCGGCCGCGGCAGCCGAACGTCGAGAAACTCGAGGTCTACGAGTGTGGTGAGCCCACGATCGGCTCGAGCTTCGTGCAGTTCGACCTGCGGTTCTACGTGGTCGCGCTCCTGTTCATCATCTTCGACGTGGAGGTGGCGCTGTTCTTTCCCTGGGCCACCGTGTTCGGCAAGGCGACGGAACTCACCGACCCGGCCCTCGTGACCGTGACCGCCGACGGCGGCCTCACCCCCGCCGCGACCGGCGTGATGCGGGAACTCGGCATCACGTCCCCGACGGCCCCCGCCACCGACGTGCTCCGTGAGTCGATGGCCGACAAGATCGCCTGGGCGGGGGCCCGCACGGCGGCCGTCCGCCGGCCCGAGCCCACCCCGGCGCAGGCCCTGGGGGAGTGGTCGGTGACCGATGCCGCCGGCAAGCTCGCCCGCACCGCGCTCGTCGATATGGCATTCTTCTACGCGATCCTGCTCGTCGGTTTCGCCTATGTCTGGTATCGCGGCGACCTCGACTGGGTGCGGGCCGTGTCGGCCGAGCGGGCCGCGTCGCCTTCGTCGCGGGCCGCCTGAGCATCCTCCGTCCGAACTTCACCACCCCGACCGAGCGCCACCCGTGTCCCGCGGCCCAGCCTTTCTCGATCAGCTTCGCGACGCGGTGCCCGGCGCCGTCGTCGGCGAGAACCTGACCGCCCTCGACCCCTGGATCGAGATCGCCCCGGAGAAGATCGCCGAGGCCTGCCGCTGGCTGGCCAAGTCGAGCCCGATCCGGTTCGACTCGCTCCAGTGCATCACCGGCATCGACTGGTTCGAGCCCGACCCCAAGAAGGCGGCCAAGGTCTCCTGGCAGCCCCACACGGAGCTCGTGTACCACCTCTGGAGCACGCCGGCCCGGGTGAGCCTGGTGCTGAAGTGCAAGCTGCCCCGCTGGAAGAGCGACGTGCCGGGTGAACTGCCCGAGCTCCCGAGCGTGGCGGGGGTGTGGCGCGGGGCGGACTGGCACGAGCGGGAGGTTTACGATCTCTCCGGCGTCTGGTTCAGCGGCCATCCCGACCTGCGGCGGATCCTCTGCCCGGAGGATTGGGAGGGCCATCCGCTCCGCAAAGACTACGAGCAGCCGCTCGAATACCACGGCATCAGAGGCAGGTGAGCATGGCGAGCGTGGCTGGCGACGATCCCCGGATCATCGAGTTCGACGTCCGTACCGACGAGATGCTCGTCAACATGGGGCCGCAGCACCCGAGCACCCACGGCGTGCTCCGGCTCGTGCTCCGGACCGACGGCGAGATCGTCTCCGAGGTGGAGCCGCACATCGGCTACCTGCACCGCTGCGCCGAGAAGATCGGCGAGAACCTCACCCATCGGCAGTGGATCCCCTACACCGACCGGATGGACTATCTGGCGGCGATGAACATGAATCTCGGCTGGGCCCTGGCGGTCGAGAAGCTCATGAAGTACGAGGTCAGCGAGAAGGCCCGCCACCTGCGGGTCTTGATCGCCGAGCTGTGCCGGATCGCCAGCCACCTCGTGGGCATGGGGGCCTACGGGCTCGACCTCGGCACCTTCAGCCCGTTTCTCTACGCCTTCCGCGAGCGGGAGAAGATCCTCGACCTGTTCGAGGAGGCCTGCGGGGCCCGGCTCACCTACAGCTACATCACCGTCGGCGGCCTGACGGCCGACCTGCCGCCGGGCTGGCTCTCGCGGTGCGAGGCCTTCCTCGACCAGTTCGAGCCGATCATCCAGGAGTATCACACGCTCCTCACCACCAACGCCATCTTCGTGAAGCGGACGGCCGCGATCGGCGTGCTCTCCCGCGACCTGGCGATCGAATACGGCTGCTCGGGGCCGGTGCTCCGCGGCAGCGGCGTCGATCAGGACCTGCGCCGGGACGGCGAGGCGATCTACACCGCGATGTACGACGGCTACGCCTTCGAGGTGGCCGTGCAGAAGAACGGCCACTATCCCCGCGACCACCAGTATCCCGCGGTGCCGGCCGACGCCGTGCTCGGTGATTGCTGGCACCGGTTCTTCGTGCGGATGCTCGAGGTGGTGCAGTCGATGGACCTGGTCCGCCAGGCGATCGACCGATATTCCGCCTGCAAGGGCACGATCGGCGAGCCGCTCAAGCTGACCGAGAAGATGCCGGCCGGCGACGCCTACCTGGAGACCGAGTGCCCCAAGGGGCAGATGGGCTTCTACCTGGTGAGCGACGGTTCGGCGATCCCGTGGCGGGCGCGGGCCCGGTCGAGCTCGTTCTCGAACCTGGCCGTGGCTCCCGAGCTCTGCCGTGGCTGCCTGATCGCCGACGTGCCGGCGATCGTCGGGTCGCTCGACATCGTGATGGGCGAGATCGACCGCTGAGCTCCGGTCAGCGGCCCGGCGCGCCCGGGATCGGCTGGGCGGCGGGATCCGCCGGCGGTCGGTCGAGCGACAGGTAGGCGAGCAGGTCGGCGAGTTCCTCGCGCGAGCACTGCCGCTCGAGCCCCTCGGGCATCAGCGAGGTTTCGTTTCGGCGCAGCACGTCGATGGCCGACCGGGGAATCGTCTCGGCGGTCCCGCCCGGCAGCCGGAGGACGATCCGCTCCGGGCCATCCTCGGCCAGGAGGCCGGTGATCGCGCGGCCCTCGTCGGTGACCACCGTCCACGACTGATAGGCGGCGCCGATCACGAGGCTCGGGTCGAAGAGGTTGGAGAGCAGCTGGTCGAAGCTCGCCCGGCCGTTGGCGGTGATGTCGGGGCCGACCTCCGCGCCGCGGCCGTGCAGCCGGTGGCAGGTGGCGCAGACCCGCGTGAAGACGGCCTCCCCGCGGGCGGCATCGCCCTTCGTCGTGGTCGCGAGGGTTCGCATCTCGTCCACCACCCGCTCGCGATCCGGATTGCGGCCCTCGCGGACGGTGCCCCAGCGGTCGCGGACGAGCGCGTCGATGCCGGGGTCGCCGAGGGCCACGAGCCGACGCAGTTGGTTGGCGTCGAGCACGGGAGCCTCGACGCGGCCGGCGGCCACCGCCTCGAGCAGCGCCCGCGCCGCCCCGGCCCGCTGCGTGAGCAGGTCGATCGCCTGCGAGCGGAGCGCGGGTGGGAGCCCGGGCAGGGCCTCGATGACGACCGACCAGACGCCGGGATCGTCGCTCCGGGCCAGGACGGCGAGCGCCTCGCGGAGCGTCGAGTCGCGGCTCGTGGGGGCCAGGATGCGGGCCGCGAGCGAGCGGACCTCCGGCGAGCGGGATGCGACGAGGGCCGCGAGCGCGGGGATCCGCAGGCTGCGGTCGGCCCAGGCCCGCTCGACGAGCGCGGCGGCGGCCACGGGATCCCCGCAGGTCGCCGCCACGACGAGCGACTTCCCGCAGCGGGGATCGTCGGGCCGGGCTGCGGCCGCCGAGCAGGCCGGCCGCAGCGCGGGACCGAGCGTGGCGAGCCGCCGCTCCGCCAGCCGTCCCTCGCAGACTTCGGCCACGAGCCGATCGAGGAGCGGGCTCGGCCCCGGCGTCGCGAGCTCGTCGGTCAGCCGGGCGGCGAGCATCGCGGCGTCGGGCTCGCCACGCGACAGCTGCCACTCGAGGATCCGGTCGGCGAGCGCGGCGCCCGCCGGCGCGGCGGCCACGTCGGCGGGCAGTCGGTAGGCCGCGGCGTCGCCGCCGGCACGTTCGGCGATCGCGTGCAGGCCGCGCCATACAAACCTGGCATGATGGAGGTCGTCGGGCGCGGCGAGGATCGACCGCGCGAGCGGCCCGGCAAGCTCGGCGAGCGGGAGCCCGTCGCCAGCGCCGAGGGCCGCGTTGCCGATGGCGATCGCGGCCTGCAGCCGGACCGGCGCCGCCTCGTCGGCGAGGCCGCGGACGAGCAGGTCGCGGTCGAGGACCATGCCCGAGCCAGGCTGCCGTGCCAGGCGGATCGCCCAGCCGCGGCGGAAGGGATCGGCGTGGGTGGACAGCGTGCGAACGGCTTCGGCGTGAAGGTCGGGCAGGCCGCGGAGGTCGCAGCCGGCGAGTGCGAAGGCCATGTGCCGCACCTGCACCGGCGGGAACCGGTCGCCGGCCTCCTGCAGGCGGGCGAGCAGGACGCGGGCCGTCTCGGGCCGACTGCGTTCGCCGAGCAGCCGCTGGGCCGTCTCGCGCATCCAGACGTTGGGGTGGGCCAGGAGTTCGAGCAGTTCCTCGTCGCCGCGGGCGGCCAGGTCGAAGGGCTGGCAGGCGGGCGTGTCGCGATAGGTGACGCGATACAGCCGGCCCCGGAGCCGATCGACGCCCGCCGGGTCGGCGTTGGCGTCTTGGTAGCAGTGGTATCGGTCGTACCAGTCGAGCACCCAGAGGCAGCCGTCGGGGCCCGTCTTCTGCACGACCGGCATGAACCAGACGTCGTTGGCCGTGAGGAAGTCGGGGTCGGGCAGGCCGCGGTAGGTGGAGCCGGCCCGCTCGAGGCGATCGACGTTGACGCAGCCGCCGTGGACGTTGCCCATGAACAGCCGCCGGCGATAGGCCTCCGGATAGGCGTCGGAGTCGAACCACGTGATGCCGCAGTAGGCGGCTTGCTGGTGTTTGTGGGCCACGATCGATTCGAGTTTCCACGCCTCGGGTGGCTGCGGCCCGGCCTGCCGGTGGTAGAAGCCTCCCTCGACCAGGTGCCAGAGGTGATCGATCACGCAGGCCGAGACGAAGGAATCGCCTTCGTCGTTGAAGGCGATGCCCCACGGGTTGCTCGTGCCGCGACAGACAACCTCGAACGCCCGCGTCCGCGGATGCACGCGGAACAGGCAGCAGTCGAACTTCCAGCCCGGGTGGTCGGGGCGGTGGTTGGGGTTGCCCGGGGCGTAGTGGACGTGGCTGCCGTTGAACACGCCGTTGAGTCCGTACAGCCAGCCGTCGGGGCCCCACGTGAGCGAGTTGGGCAGTTCATGCGTGTCGAGCCGGCCGAAGCCCGTGACGACGACCTCGCGCCGGTCGGCGGCCCCGTCGCCGTCGGTGTCCTGCACGAAGAGCAGGTCGGGCGCCGCAGCCACCCAGGCGCCGCCATGACCCACGGCGATGCCGGAAGGAATGTTGAGGCCGTCGAGGAAGGTGGTGGCCTGGTCGGCGCGGCCGTCGCCATCGGTGTCGGCCAGCACGCGGATTCGATCCCGGCCCGGTCCGGGATCCCGCCGCGGGTATTCGAGCGACTCGGCCACCCAGACTCTCCCGCGCTCGTCGAAGGCCATCGCGACCGGATTGACGAGGTCGGGCTCCGCAGCGAAGAGCTGCACCGCGAAGCCCGGTGGCACCGTCATCCGCCGCGCGGCCTCGGCCGGTTCGAGCGGCGCGCCGGGAGGCCCCGACTGCCGCCGGGGCACGAACGGTTTCCCTGGGTCCGCCGCCGCGAAGCAGGCGAGCACAGCGCCCACGAGCAGGACAGCCACGGCGATCGCAGGGGGGGCGGGCGGTCGCATCGGGAGTGGGAAGCGGCTGGGCCGGGTAGGGTGCGGAGGCCGGGAGGAGGTCACCGGCATGGTGCCGGGAGGCATCGTAGCCGCTTCCGCTCGGGGGCGGTTTCGGGCGGTCGCCCCGGCCGCCACTTGTGGAAAGCCGCGGCAGACGGCAAACTTCGTGCGAATTTTCACGAAGTCGGTTCCCGCCCGGAAAATCCGCGGCTTGGGGGCGGCTGCGGCGATGTCGTGGTGACGGACCATGGTCGACTTTCTCACGAGTCTCGGGCTGTCCGGGCTGCTGGCCTGGACCATCGCGGCGATCGTCTCTGCCGTGCTCGTGCTCAACGTGATCGCCGGGGGTGCGTTGGCCTTCATCTGGGCCGAGCGGAAGGTGTCGGCGCGGATCCAGGACCGGCTCGGTCCCACCCGCACCGGCGGCCGATTCGGCTGGCTCCAGTCGGTGGCCGACGGCATCAAGCTGCTCGCGAAGGAAGACCTGATGCCGGAGGGGGCCGACGGGCTGCTGTTCCGGCTCGCGCCCTACGTCAGCTTCTGCGCCTCGTTCTGCGCCTTCATCGCCTTGCCGTTCGCCTTCGACGTGGTCGGCCAGCGGCTCAACGTGGCCGTGTTCTTCGTCGTCGCGGTGCTGGGCCTCGAGGTGTTCGGCGTGATCCTGGCCGGCTACGCCTCGGCCTCGAAGTGGTCGCTGTTCGGGGCGATGCGCGAGGCGGCCCAGGTGGTGAGCTACGAGGTGCCGCTGGGCATGTGCGTGGTGGTGCCCGTGATGCTGGCTGGCAGCATGGACATGGTGACGATCGGCGAAAAGCAGGCCGGGTGGTTCTGGAACTGGTATCTGTTCCACGACCCGTTCACGTTCGTGGTGTTCTGGGTCTACGTGACCTGTGCCGTGGCGAGCGTCAACCGCGCCCCCTTCGACCTGGCCGAGGCCGAGAGCGAGCTCGTGGCCGGCTTTCACACGGAATACTCCGGGCTCCGCTGGAGCTACTTTTTCATGGCCGAATACGGCTCGATGTTTCTGGTCAGCGCGATGGCCGCCGTGCTCTTCCTCGGCGGCTGGAACGGCCCGATCCCGGTGGCCACCCTGGTCGGCCTCTCCGAGGGCACGGGCGACACGGCGCCCTATCTCGTCCGGCTGCTCGGCCTGGCGAACCTCATCGGCAAGGCTTCGCTGGGCGTGATCATCATGATGTGGATCCGCTGGACGCTGCCGCGGCTGCGCATCGATCAGGTGATGACGACCTGCCTGAAGTACTGCACGCCGATCGCCGCGGTGATGTTCGCCGGCGCGATGCTGTGGCAGATCATCCTGCCGGGCGGCCTGATGCCGGGCGTCGGCCGGCCGGGCGGCGAGATTCGCGAGGGCTGGCTGGAGGGGCCGGGCGGCCGGGCCGCCGTCAAGCCGGTGGCGGAAGGTGAGAAGGTCGCCCGAGCGACGCGGGAGGCGACGCCATGACGCCCACGCTCGCCGGCCTGCCACTCACCGCCGTGGTCCCGCCGCTGGCGGCGATCAACTGGCACTCGTTCTTCTTTCTGCTGTTCGCCTCGATCGCCTGCGGGTTCGCCGTGGCCGTCGTCACGGCGACCAACGTGGTGCGGATGGCCCTCTACCTCGTGCTCTCGCTGGCCGCGACGGCGGGGCTCTTTCTGCTCGCCGGGGCCGAGTTCGTCGGCGCGATGCAGCTCATGATCTACGTCGGCGGCACGCTCGTGCTCCTCGTCTTCGGCGTGATGCTCACGGCCCAGGCACCGTTCGTGTCGATCGCCACGAGCGGCGGCGATCGGGTGCTCGCGGGCGTCGTGGGCGCGGCCCTGCTCGGGGCCCTGCTGATGGCCGGGCTCTCGGTGCCGGCCTGGCGGGCGCCCGCGTCCGGCAAGCTCGCCGAGCCGGCCGCCACCCCGCTCGGCATGGCGCTCGTTGGCGTGCGGGTGGACGAGCCGGCGGCCAACGCTCCCGAGAAGGCCGTGCGGCCCGGCTACCTGCTGCCGTTCGAGATCATCTCGATCCACCTGCTCGTGGTGCTGGTCGGGGCGGCCTATCTGGCCCGGGCCAAGCGGCGGAAGACGCCCCGGGCGATCGACGTGGCCGCGTCGGTCGAGCCGCCGGCCTCCGTCGCCGAGCATGCCGCGATCGGCCGCGGCCCGGCCGGGGCGGGATCCGTGCTCGCGGGCGGCCCGGCGCTCACCGGAGGCCCCCGATGATCGGTTCCCTCGCCATCCCGCCGCTGTTCGGGTTGCTGATCACCGAGCCCGTCAGCGTGGCCCACTACCTCGTCGTGGGCGCGATCATGTTCACCGCCGGTGTCGCCTGCATGGCGACCAAGCGGAACGCCCTCGGCGTCCTGATGGGGATCGAACTGGTGCTCAACGGCGCCAACGTCAACTTCGTCGCCTTTGCCTCCCCCTACCTTGCCGGCGAGGGAGCCCGTTCGCTCGGCCTCGACGGCCAGGCGATCGCGGTGTTCGTGATCGTGCTGGCGGCCGCGGAGGCCGCTGTCGCGCTGGCGATCACGCTCAACTTCTACAACAACCACGCCACGGTCGACGTCGATCGGGCCGACGACCTCAAGGGCTGAGCCGCCCCGCCCCCGGCACCCGCTGCACCGTCCATGGATCTTGCCGCCCAACTTCCGCTGCTGCTCGGCCTGGCCTGGCTCACGCCCTTGGCCTCGTTCGTGCTGATCCTGTTTTTTGGGCCGCGGATGGGCCCGCACGGCCGCAATGCCGCCTGGGTGGCGACGGCCGCGATCGTGACCTCGTTCGTGCTCTCGCTGACGGCGTTCTTTGCCTGGCTGGGCGTCCACCCGGTCACGCCGGCCCACCATGGCGGCCACGGCGAGCATGCCATGATTGAGTTCGAGCCCGCGGCCGGCACCGCCTACGCGGCGGAGGAGCCCGGAAAGCCCGCGCCCGCCGACGCCGGTCATGCCGCCGATGGCCACGGCGACGACCATGCCGCCCATGGCGCGGACCACGGCCCGATCGCCTACTCCGGCGATTGGTACACGCTCTACGAGGGCGGCCGGCTCAAGCTCTCGATCGGCTGGTATATCGACGCCCTCACGATCCTGATGTTCGTGGTCGTGACCCTGATCGCCACGTGCATCCACGTCTATGCCTCGGGCTACATGCACGACGAACTCCACGACGTGACCGACCACGAAGTCATGCTCACCGACGGCCACCACCTCCACCGTCCCGGCCGGTTCCCCCGGTTCTTCCAGGCGTTGTCGCTGTTCTGCTTCTCGATGCTGGGCATCCTGATCGCGGGCAACCTGGCGATGGTGTTCGTGTTCTGGGAGCTCGTCGGCATCTGCTCCTGGTTCCTGATCGGCTTCTACTACGAGCGGAAGAGCGCCTCGACCGCCGCCAACAAGGCCTTCATCGTCAACCGCGTGGGCGACTTCGGGATGCTGATCGGCCTGATGGCCCTGTGGGGCGCGGTTGGGACGCTCTCGTTCGCCGACTCGAAGACGACGGGCCCCGACGGGACGGTGGCGGAGACGCCCGGCCTGTTCAGCCTGTTCCGCCCGGCCGAGACGGGGCACGCCCTGCGGGTGCCCGACGGGATGGTGACGGCCGCGGCGGAAGTCGAGGTGGCCACGATCGCGGCCGACCACGCCGCGAATCCGGCCGACGGCGCCAGCGAGATCGCCGCCCGCGTGCCGGGCTGGCGGGAGGCGGGTCTGGGCCAATGGCTGTTGTTCATCGCGGGTGTCGGCATCTTTGCCGGCTGTGTGGGCAAGAGCGCGCAGTTCCCGCTCTCCGTCTGGCTCCCCGACGCGATGGAAGGGCCCACGCCCGTCTCGGCGCTCGTCCACTCGGCCACGATGGTGGCCGCGGGCGTGTATCTCGTGGGCCGGTTCTTCCCCGTGCTTTCGCCCGACGTGCTGCTCGTGATCGCCTACGTCGGCGCCATCACGCTGTTCATCGCGGCCACGATCGCGCTGGTGGCCAACGACATCAAGCGGGTGCTCGCCTACTCCACCGTCAGCCAGCTGGGGTACATGATGCTGGCCCTCGGCGTCGGTGGCTGGGCGGCGGGCCTGTTCCACCTCGTGACCCACGCCTTCTTCAAGAGCCTGCTCTTCCTCTGCTCGGGCTCCGTGATCCACGCCTGCCACACCAACGACATGCGGAAGATGGGCGGCCTGCTCAAGGTCATGCCCTGGACGGGCACCACGATGCTGGTCGGCTGCCTGGCGATCATCGGGGCCGGGATCCCGTTCGTGATCGGGCTCTCCGGCTATTACTCGAAGGACGCGATCCTGGCCCAGGCGCTCTCCTTCGCGGAGGCCAACCCGCGGCACTGGATCCTGTTCTATGCCGTGGCCGGCGGTGCCGCCCTCACGGCCTTCTACATGTTCCGCCTCTGGTTCATGACCTTCATGGGCGAGCCCCGCGACCACCACATCGCCGAGCATGCCCACGAGTCGCCCAACGTGATGGTGGCGCCGCTCGTCGTCCTGGCGGTGCTGGCGGTGGTCGCCGGCTGGACGCTGCCGGGTGGCTTCGGCCTCGCGAACCTGCTCGAGCAGGCCCGACCGGCGGGCACGGTGGAGGGCATGACCGGCGGCTTCGCCTTCGGGCAGTCGCTCACCTTCCCGGCGGAATACAAGAGCCACGAGGGGGCGATCCACGTCACGGCCACGATGACCGCGTTCGCCACGGCGCTCGGGGGCGTGTTGCTCGCGGCGGCGATGTATCTGTGGAAGGTGATCTCGCCGGCGGCGGTCGCGACCGCGCTCCGCCCCGCCTATGCCTTCCTGGCAGGCCGCTGGTATTTCGACGAACTCTACGACGCGGTGTTCGTGAAGCCCGCGCTGGGGATCGCCAACCTGGCTTCGGGCGTCGACCGCGGCCTGATCGACAAACTGATCGACGGGATCGCCTGGGCCGCCCGCCGGCTGGCCGGCATCGACGCCTGGATCGACCGCACGGTCGTCGACGGCCTCGTCAACGCCACGGCCAACGCCACCTGGAACACGGGCCTGAAGCTTCGCGGCCTCCAGACCGGCCGGTTGCGGCAATACGTGATGTTCATCGTCGTGGGCACGGTGGCCCTGTTCGTGCTGGCCTCGCTCGCCTTCCGGGCGACGGTCGCCGGCTGATTTCCCGCCCCCCGATCACCTTCAGACAACCTCGCTCTCTCGCCACGGATCATGACCATGACCCCCGCCGAAGCCCTCTCCCAGCCCGCTCTCTGGCCCCTCACGGCGATCGTCTTCCTGCCGGCCTTGGTCGCGGCGGTGCTCGCCCTGCCGATCATTCCCAAGGGTCGCGAGGAGCTGATCCGCTGGATCACGCTGGCCACCACGGCCGTGGTGTTCGTGCTCTCGCTCTGGATGGCCTGGCCCGGGCTGTTCGGGGCGCAGGGGCCGGCCCAGTTCACCGTCGGTGAGCCGGGGATGCAGCTGGTGGTCAGCAAGCCCTGGATTCCGTCCTTCAACATCGAATACCTGCTGGGCGTCGACGGGATCAGCATGCCGCTGGTGGTGTTGACCACGTTCCTGTCGCTCCTGGCCTGTGCCGCCAGCTGGCCGATCACGAAGCACGTGAAGGCCTACCACGTGCTGTTCCTGCTGCTCGTGACGGGCATGCTGGGCGTGTTCGTGTCGCTCGACTTCTTCCTGTTCTACGTGTTCTGGGAGGTGATGCTCCTGCCGATGTACTTCCTGATCGGCATCTGGGGCGGGCCGCGGCGTGAGTATGCGGCGATCAAGTTCTTCCTCTACACGTTGCTCGGTTCGGTGTTGATGCTGGTCGCGATCCTGATGCTCTACTTCGCCAGCGACCTGCGGCTGCTCTCCCCCGAGCAGCTCGAGCGGGCCCACGTGGTCAGTCCGGGCCTGGAGGCCGCCGCCCAGGCCGATGCCGTGGCCGCCATCAAGACCGCCGCCGATCCGGTCCACACCTTCAACCTGCTGGCGCTCGCCGAACTCGGCCAACTGCGGAACTCCCCCTTCGCCTCGACCGAGGTCTGGGGCGTCTCGCTCGAGGTGCTGGCCTTCCTGCTGCTCCTGATCGGCTTCGTGATCAAGGTGCCGGTGGTACCGGTGCACACCTGGCTGCCCGACGCCCACGTCGAGGCCCCCACGCCGATCTCGATGATCCTGGCCGGCGTGCTGCTCAAGCTCGGCGGCTACGGCATCCTCCGGATCTGCTATCCGATCTGCCCCGGCGGCGGGCTCACCCTCGCCTGGCTCGTGTGCGGCCTGGGGGTGGTCTCGATGGTCTACGGCGCCTTCGCGGCCCTGGCCCAGAAGGACTTCAAGCGGATGGTGGCCTACAGCTCGGTCAGCCACATGGGCTACGTGATGCTCGGCCTGGGCGTGTGGAGCGCCGTCGCGGGCAACGAGTTTCGCTGGGACGCGTGGGCCCAGGGCGTGAACGGCGCCATGTTCCAGATGCTCGCCCACGGCTTCTCGTCGGCCGGGATGTTCTTCATGGTGGGCGTGCTCTACGACCGCGTGCATCACCGCAACCTCGAGGAGTTCGGCGGGATCTTCAACCGGATGCCCGTCTACGCGGCGCTGGCGGTC
>Ga0214917_10005212_pt1 | contig 14016 bp, 11 predicted proteins | sample LL_1208_BB_MetaG_FD_177983 | JGI IMG/M metagenome (GOLD analysis project Ga0214917, IMG submission 177983) | Freshwater microbial communities from Lake Lanier, Atlanta, Georgia, United States - LL_1208_BB | ecosystem: Environmental > Aquatic > Freshwater > Lake | place: USA: Georgia | collected... | reverse complement strand
TGGGGCGAAGCCACAATGCGAAATTCTCTTGGATTAAATTGCCGCGCTTCTCTAAGAACTTCTCTCAAAATATCGTAGGCCACCGTTCTAGAGGTTTTTACGCTGCCTTTACCCTCACACAGAGGGCAACTTTCGCACAGCATGTGTGCCAAAGAATCGCGAGTGCGTTTGCGGGTCATCTCAACCAGACCCAAAGAAGAAAAGCCCCCCACCATGGTCTTGACACGGTCTCTGGCCAGCTGCTTGCGAAACTCGGCAAGTACCGCTTCTTTGTGTTCGGGAGGGGACATGTCAATGAAATCTACTATCACAATACCGCCCAAATTGCGCAGCCTCAACTGACGGGCAATGGCCTGAGCAGCTTCCAAATTGGTTTTGAATATCGTCTCGTCAAAATTACGAGCACCTACAAAACCGCCCGTATTCACATCAATCGTGGTGAGCGCCTCGGTTTGATCCACGATCAAATACCCACCTGACTTCAAATCAACTCGCCTGCCCAAGGCTTTGGCCACCTCTTCATCAATGGCATACAAATCAAAAATAGGACGTTCACCCTTGTAGTGCTGTAATTTATGCACGGCTGAGGGGGTGAATTCGTGACCAAATTGAACCAGAGATTGGTATTGTTCAATAGAATCGATACGAATGGTTTGAGTGGTCTCGGCCACCAAGTCGCGCAGTACCCTTTGCAAGAGGTTCAAGTCCTGATGCAAGAGGGACTTGGGCGACATTCTTGTTGACACCTCCTTAATACGGCTCCAAGTTTTTCGCAGATAGGCTATGTCTTCCCTCAGCTCTTGGTCCGTGGCTTCCTCTCCGTTGGTTCGCAAAATAAAGCCGCCGCCAAGCCTGCCATTTTCAAATGCGCCATCAACGAGCTTTTGGAGCCGTTGCCTAAGGTTCAACCTCAATTCAATGGGTATCTTTTGCGAAACGCCAATATGATCGTCTTGCGGCAAAAAAACCAACAAACGACCTGCAATGCTGATTTGCGTGGTCAACCTCGCACCCTTGGTTCCAATGGCGTCTTTGATGACTTGAACCAATAGGGTTTGACCTTCAAAAATCTGCTTTTCTATGGGTATAAGTGTTGTGGGTACAGGAGACGCTGTGACTGCTGTCGAATTTGCTTCCCCCTGTGGCTCTGATGCCTCAGCAGAGACATGGGGGTGCCACACATCAGCCACATGCAAAAAGGCAGCCTTTTCAAGGCCCATGTCAACAAATGCAGACTGCATACCCGGCAATACACGGGTCACCTTGCCCAGGTAAATGTTGCCCACCAAGCCGCGCTCACAGGATCTTTCAACGTGAAGCTCTTGTACAGCGCCATTGGCCACCACCGCGACACGGGTTTCCTGGGGTGACCAATTGATCAAGATGTCTTCATGCATGTTCTATGTCCCACGCATTCAACAGCTGCAAAGTTTCAAACAAGGGCAAACCCATGATGCCCGAATAACTGCCCGATATATGCTCAACAAACCCGGCTGCTCGGCCCTGAATGGCATAAGCCCCAGCTTTGCCCATAGGCTCTCCACTGGCAACGTACTGATCAATTTGCGCGCCGCTTAATTTGGCAAACCGTACCTTTGAAATGCTGACACTTTGCTCCATATGAGCAGAGATTTGCAGGGGATCACTCACACCGGATTTGGTCAATTGGCCCAAGCTCACAGCTGTCATCACCCTGTGAGTCACTCCAGACAGTTGGCTGAGCATGCGTTGGGCATCCTCAGCATCATGGGGTTTGCCCAATATGTGTGCTCCTAAAGCCACCGTGGTGTCGGAACACAACACGGGCGCAGGCGGCAAATGACGAGTCTTTAAACGCTGAAGTGCAGCCTGTAATTTGAGATGTGTGACCCTTTTGACATAGCGAAGTGGTGCCTCATTTGGCAGGGGCGCCTCCAAGCTTTCCGTATCTTCTGAGGCGTCGGGCAGCAGCAGTTCATGAGCAACGCCCACTTGCTCAAGCAGTTGCCGCCTTCGAGGGCTTTGAGAGGCCAGATAAATAAAACTCGAGGATGAGGTTTGCATTTACTCGCGATGGTAAGGGTGATGCGCCAAGATAGACCAGGCCCTGTACAACTGCTCTACCAACAAGACGCGCACCATGGCGTGCGGTAAGGTCAGGTCTGAAAGCCTAATGCGTTCATGCGCTGTGGCACGAAGTTCGGGATCCAAACCATCAGGCCCACCAATGAGCAGCGCCACATCTTGCCCCTGTGTTTGCCAGTGTTCTATTTTTTCAGCCAGAGCCTTGGTGCTCATGGCGACTCCTCGCTCATCAAGCGCCACCCAACGGCTCCCCTTGGGTATGGCGGCCTCAAGGCGAGTGCGTTCGGCCGCGTGAATTTGCTCTTGAGATTTGCCCGGCCTGGGTTCAGTTTTGACGGTTTTAAGCTCTACTTTGAGTTCGGGTGGAAACCGCTTGGCGTAATCTTCCCAAGCGGTTTGGGCCCATTCGGGCACGCGCTGACCCACCGCCACAACCAGTAACCTCACCGAAATCAGTCCGTAAGTTTGCGGGTTTTGGCTGCATCCTTAGCGGTTACTTTCGTAACAGGCTTAGCTGCTGGCGTTGGAGTTGTCGTTTTGGGCGCTGTTTTGGCAGGAGTCTTTCTGGGCGCTGCTTTCTTCAAATCGACTTTTTTGGCGGCAGCTTTCTTCGTGGCGTTGCGCTTCTCCTGGGCTTTAGAGGGATAAGCCAACTCAACACCCTGCTTCGCCGCGCTAGAGCGCTTTAAGCCGCCCGTTTTGGCCGCAAGCTGAACCGCTTGCCTGACCGGTAGTTTGGTTGGTAGTGCAGGCTTGGCCGCTCCAAACTTCAAGCGCACGGGCTTATCGCCCCACAAATCTTCAAGATGGTAGTACTGTCTGATGGCGGGCTGCATGATGTGCACCACCGCCTGCCCACAGTCCACGATGATCCATTCACCGTTTTCCTCGCCTTCCATGCGGGGCTTGGGGAAACCGGCATCACGTACTGCATCGCGCACACTGGAGGCCAGCGCTTTGGTTTGACGGTTGGAGGTGCCTGAGGCAATCATCACCCGCTCAAACAAAGGCGACAGGTGCTCTGTATTGAACACCTGAATATCTAGGGCCTTCACGTCTTCCAGGCCATCGACGATGGCGCGTTGAAGTTTCTGAACGTCTTTTTTATCTGCAGTAGTGGTAGAGGTGGTCATCAGGTGCCAGGTGGGTACGTGGAAGGGTGCGTGGAATACAAGTGGTGTTCCTCAATATAGCGTGCAACCGGCTCACATACCAGCGGAGTGATGCCACGGGAGTCCAAATCGGTGGCCACGCGGGCTCTAATTCCAGTGGCACTGATGTCCATCAAAGGCATGTTCAGGCGGATAAACCGATGCGCCATAGCCTCTGGCGGGACAAATTGGGTTTGTTGACCCGTCAGTCCATCACGATCTGCAACACAAATGATGGCCAAATCAAGGATCTGCTCCCAATCTTTCCAAGTGGGCAGAACATCAGCCTGATCTTTACCCATTACCAAAAAAAGTTTGGCCAAAGGCTGTTCAGATTGAATTTCGCGCAGAGTGTCTAGGGTGTATGAGGGACCGGGTCTCAAAATTTCTCGTTGGTCAATGGTCAAGCGGTCCAAACCCGCAAAATTGAGTTGGGCCATATACAGTCTGTGGTGCGCAGGGGTTAATGGGCGGGATTTGTGCCAAGCCTGACCCGTTGGTAATACGTGCAAGTTGTTGAGTTGCAGTTGATTTAGCGCCACTTCCGCCAGGGCTCGGTGCGCCAAATGTGGCGGGTCAAAAGCGCCGCCAAACACTCCGACTTTGATAAAGGTGCTCGACGTCACTGAGCAACCCAATCCCTGCGAGGCAGGAAACGGGTGTAAAGGGCTTCTTCGTGCGAGCCCGGCTCTGGCTGCCACTGGTAAGCCCAGCTGGCCAGTGGCGGCATAGACAACAAAATAGATTCGGAGCGACCGCCCGACTGCAGGCCAAAATGGGTTCCGCGGTCCCACACCAAATTGAACTCGACATACCGACCGCGCCGGTACAACTGAAAATCCCGCTCACGCAGGCCATAAGGAGTATGGTGCCTACGCTCCACAATCGGCATGTAGGCCCTGAGCAAGCCGTCGCCTACGGCGCGCAACATGGCAAAGCTTTGGTCAAAGCCCAATTCAGAGAAGTCGTCGAAAAACACGCCACCCACGCCACGGGCTTCATTTCGGTGTTTCAAAAAGAAGTAATCGTCACACCAGGATTTGAACCTCGGGTACTTGTCCTTCCCAAACGGGGTCAGGGCGTCGCGGCACACGGTGTGGAAATGGATAGCGTCTTCGTCAAAACCGTAGTAAGGGGTCAGATCCATGCCTCCGCCAAACCAGCACACACCCTGCCCATTGGCATCTATAGCTGACAACATTCGCACATTCATATGCACAGTCGGCACATAGGGGTTGCGGGGATGAAACACCAAAGACACGCCCATCGCCTCGAAAGGACAGCCCGCCAACTCAGGCCGATGTTGGGTGGCTGAGGGAGGCAGCTTGGGGCCTTGTACAGAAGAAAAACCACATCCGGCCCGCTCAAAAACTGAACCACCTTCCAAAATTTGGGTCAAGCCATGACCTTGCAAAGGTTCACCCGGTGGTTTTTGCCAAGCATCCGACCCAAAACTGGAACCGTCTTTCTCTGTCACAGCCGCAGTAATGCGTTGCTGCAAGCCTTGCAGGTAATGTCGAACAGCTGCGGTATCGGGCTGATCTAGAGTCGGTTTCAAATCAGAGACGTCTCGAAATTTAGTTTTTGAGTGCGCGGTGACCAATGTCTTGTCTGTACTGCATGCCAACAAAGTGTACCCCTTTGGCAAGCTCGTAGGCCCTTTGCTGGGCCTGCTTGATGGTGTCCCCCAATACGGTCACACACAACACACGTCCGCCTGAAGTGACGAGCCGATCACCCTCAAACACGGTACCCGCATGGAACACCATAGCGTCTTGCTGGTCCTGCGGTAGACCGGCAATGGCATCACCCTTACGCGGGTTCAGTGGGTAACCGGAAGCCGCCATCACCACACCCAAAGCCCAGCGGCGGTCCCATTCGAGCTCCATACGACCCAAAGCACCTGTGGGTTCGCCATCAAGCCCCACTTCTGTGGCGGCCAGCATCATGTCGAGCAGGTCAGTTTTGAGGCGCATCATGATGGGCTGGGTTTCGGGGTCACCCATACGGCAGTTGAATTCCAGCGTTTTGGGAACACCCTTCGCGTCGATCATCAAACCGGCGTACAAAAAACCGGTGTAAGGCACACCGTCCTGGGCCATACCCCGAACAGTGGGGCCAATAATTTCACGCATGACCCGAGCATGCACCTCAGGGGCGACAACCGGTGCAGGAGAGTACGCACCCATACCCCCAGTGTTGGGGCCTTGGTCGCCGTCTTGCAAGCGCTTGTGGTCTTGGCTGGTGGCCAGCGCCAAGACATTTTTGCCGTCACACAGCACGATGAAACTGGCTTCTTCGCCTTGTAAAAACTCCTCAATCACCACGCGCGGCACCGCTTGGCCACTGGAGTCGGCGTTATGGGTCACCTCCAAGGTGTTGTCCAGCAACATAAAGTCCACCGCCTCGTGAGCCTCCTGCAAGTTATGGGCTACCACCACGCCTTTTCCAGCAGCCAAGCCATCGGCCTTGACCACAATAGGCACGCCCATGCGGTCTATGTAATCGTGCGCCGCCTTAGGGTCGGTAAAGGTGTCGTAGGCGGCAGTGGGAATGCCGTGGCGCTTCATAAATGCTTTAGAAAAAGCCTTGGAAGACTCCAACTGGGCCGCGGCGCGCGTAGGGCCAAAAATACGCAAACCATGGGCACGAAACTCGTCCACCACGCCTGCGGCCAAAGGGGCTTCAGGCCCCACCACTGTGAGATCAATTTGCTCGGCCTGAACCCAAGCCCTAAGGACCTGCAAGTCCGTGATGGGCACATTGATGAGATCGGCATCACGCTGCGTGCCGCCGTTGCCTGGCGCCACATACACACGCTGCACATTAGGAGACTGGGCTAATTTCCAAGCCAAAGCGTGTTCACGACCACCTCCACCAATCACCAGGACCTTCATATTCAGAGCTTTCTTTTACAGCGCTGCGTTGTGGAACACATCTTGAACATCGTCAAGATCTTCAAGTGCATCCAAGAGTTTTTGCATGCGTACTGCGTCGTCTCCAGTCAGCTCAATGTGATTTTCGGGTCGGAACGTCACCTCAGCCACATCTGGTTTAAGCCCTGCGGCATCTAGAGCGTTGCGTACCTTCTCAAACTCGGCGGGGCTGGTCAAAACCTCAATGGCACCGTCTTCATCGGCCACCACGTCGTCTGCGCCGGCCTCCAGTGCCACCTCCATCACGCGGTCTTCAGCGGTGCCCGGAGCCAAAATCATCTGGCCGCAGTGCTTGAACTGAAACGACACCGAACCCTCGGTGCCCATATTGCCGCCGTATTTGGAAAACGCATGGCGCACCTCCGCGACGGTGCGCACACGGTTGTCGGTCATGGTGTCCACAATAACCGCTGCACCACCGATGCCATAGCCTTCATAGCGGATTTCTTCGTAGGTCACACCCTCTAAATTGCCGGTGGCCTTATCAATATTGCGTTTGATGTTGTCTGCGGGCATGTTGGCAGCTTTGGCTTTGTCAATGGCCAAGCGCAAACGCGGGTTTGCAGACACATCAGCCCCGCCTGAGCGGGCTGCCACCATGATTTCACGAATGATGCGGGTCCAAACCTTGCCGCGTTTTTCGTCTTGTCGCCCCTTACGGTGCTGAATATTCGCCCACTTACTGTGACCAGCCATGTCTTACCTTAGAAAAAAAGGGGCTGCGGCCAACTTTTATTGATCTTGCCCAGAATTGATTGTACTTTTCGACTCACTTGCGCCGAGCTCTGCGAACCCCAGGCAAAGCCTCCACAGAAGCCAACACCCTTTGCAAGCGGCTCGCATCACTGACTTCTACGGTCAAAGTCATCCATGCCACCCCTTTTATGGTTTGCGTCTGAGCGCCTGTGACATTGAGTTTTTCCTTTGCAAACACCTCGGTCACATCGCGCAGCAAGCCTTGCCGATCGTGTGCTTCCACGGTCACATCCACGGGGTACAGGGCCGACTCATGCGCAGCACCCGCATTTCCCAAGCCCCAATCCACTTCCAGCTCCCGCTCGGGGTGGCGCAACACCATTTCCAGCAAGTTGGCGCACTCCGAACGATGCACGCTCACACCCTTACCCCGGCTGACAAAACCCCGAATGTCGTCAGGAGGTGCCGGTTTGCAGCACTTGGCCAGCTGAGTAAGCAAGGATCCCACACCCACCACAAGCACGCCAACCGCTGAAGCATCGCTGCGCGAGCGCTTGAGCAGCGGCAAGTCCACCAAGGGTACGCTCTTCTCAGGGGTGCGCCAAAGCTGCTCAATATGCCGCAACGAAAACTCATCTTTGCCCACCGACTCAAACAAGGCGTCGGCTGTCTCAAAGCTCAGTTGCGCTGCCAAATCATCCAAGCGCATGGAAGTTTTGCCTTCACGCTGAAGCAGTTTTTCGACGGCTTCCCGTCCGCGCGCTACGGTGTCTTGTAGGGCTTGCGCATTGAACCAAGCCCGCACCTTGGACCGAGCTCGGGGGCTGGCCATAAATCCCAAGTCAGGGTTAAGCCAATCTCTGGAGGGGCCTTGAGCCTGACCGCCCGCCCCCTCTTTGACTGCCAATATCTCAACAGTTTGGCCATTTTTAAGCGGCGTATTCAATGGCAGCAACGCCCCATCCACCTTGGCACCTCGGCAACGGTGACCCAATTGAGTATGGACGGTGTACGCAAAGTCCACGGCGGTACTGCCTTGGGGCAACTCCACTACAGCTGCATCTGGGGTCAGCACATAGATACGGTCGTCAAAAATGGCGGTTTGTGCAGACAAGTCACGTTGCCAATCCAGCAGCTGGCGTAGCACGGCAATTTTGGCGTCGTACGAGGTGTTGGCGCTGGCGCCTTCATACCCTTTCACACCAGCCTCTTTGTAAACCCAATGGGCAGCCACGCCATGTTCGGCGTGCTCGTGCATCTGTTGCGTACGAATTTGGATTTCAATGGCCCGACCTTGAACATCCCGAACCACAGTGTGCAAAGACTGATAGCCGTTGACCTTAGGCTTGGCGATGTAGTCGTCAAATTCTTCGGGTACGGACTGAAACTGCCCATGAACCCAACTCAAGGTGGCATAACAGTCGCTCACCTGGGGTACCACCACACGCAGGGCACGCAAGTCAAATACTTGCTCGAATCCCAAGGACTTGCCGCGCATTTTTTTCACAATGCTGTAGATGTGTTTGGGCCGCGCGAATACTTGGGCTTGAACGCCCTGGGTCAATAAATCGGACTCTAGCTGCGCACGCAGTTGCTCCAAATGGGCCTCGCGGTCTGCACGTTTTTCATCCAGCAAACGGGCAATCTGGTGGTAGGTGTCGGGTTCTAAAAATCTGAACGAAAGGTCTTCAATTTCCCACTTCAAGTCCCAAATGCCTAAGCGGTTGGCCAGCGGGGCAAACACATTGAGAGACTCTTGGGCCCATTCAGGGGATGCGGGTTGTTTGGACGCCGCAAAGTACCTCAGTGTTTGCAACCGTGAGGCCAAACGCAGCATCACCACTCGCAAATCGCGCGAAAACGCCAACAACATCTTTCGGATGTTTTCAGTTTGCAGACTTTTCGAAGCCCCCCGCGCTTGGCGTTGTATTTGAACAAGTTTGGTGGTCTCCAGAGACAATTCTGCAAAACTCTCGCCAAAGGCCTTTGCAATGACCTCTCTGGGTTTTTGCAAATAGGTCGTGGCATACACCAAATAAGAAGCCGCCTGTAAGACCTCCGAGCCTCCAACGCCACGCAACAAAGCGGCTACGCCATCGGCATGAGCTAAGGTGGGCTCACCTGTATCAAGGCATTCGTCCACTAAAAGCGGCTCCGCAAAGGCGCGGGCACGCAAGATCAAGCCAAACTCTGACTTGCTTGGGTCCAACATCACAAGCTGTTCAGGCACCTGTTGCCAAAAACTGAATCACCGCCTCCAGTTGATCCAGAGCCATCAGTGTGGGCGCATGGCCTACGCCTTCAAACTGAACCAACTTGGCCCGAGGACCTCGGCGTGTCATATCTTGGGCAGTCTCTAGCGAAAGCAAGTCGGAATCCATTCCTCTCATTAACAAGGTAGGCGCTTGAATGGCGTCAAACAATTTCCACAAAATGGCCTCTCCCGCAACAGTCGATTCTGGGGTCATGGCCGCAAAAGGTAAGGCAATGTTCGGGTCGTAGTGCATTTTGAAGCCGCCCTCGCCATCTGGGCGCAGCATGGGCCGCGATAAAGCCAGCCATTGTTCAGGCGTATGCGGGCCAAACCCTTTTGAAATATGCCCAAGCGCATCTGCCCCCTGCTCCACAGTTGCAAAACGCACTGGCTTGCCCAAATAGCTTCCAATGCGCTTCAAAGCCTGCCACTGCAAGACGGGTCCCACATCGTTGAGCACTACATGTTGGAGCTTGAAGTTCATGTCATTCATATGGCCGTTCGCTTGGGCTTGTTCCATGTGGGGTTGTAAGGCCCCCAACGAACCGGCAACGGCCATACCAATCAGCCCCCCCATACTGGTGCCCACCCAATCCACGGTTTGGGGCTGCAGCGTGCGCAGCAATTCCAACATGTCTGCCGCATAGGTTGGCACCTGATAGAGCATGGGGTCGCTCAGCCATTCACTGTAGCCCCGACCCGCCACATCTGGGCAAATCACGCGTACAGGGTCTGCGGCACACTCCAACAAGGTGCGAGCCAAGACATCAAAGTCCCGCCCCTGACGGGACAGGCCATGCACACAGATCACCACATGACGGGCAAAGGGGTCGCCCCACTGCCAATATGCCATTCGGTGTTGCCCATTGGGGCTGCTGGCATCAGGGCAGTTGATGTGGTGGAGTGTGGGTTGAAGCATGAACAGAAACGGCAGACAGTGATAATGAAACTGCATCGTAATTCAACCTTCAAGAACCAAACGCAGGAGAAAATAAGTGCACAACGCCATGCTCACCGGAAAAACCGCCTTGGTCACAGGCTCCACCAGCGGAATTGGCTTAGGAATTGCCAAACAATTGGCCAAACAAGGTGCCAATATCGTCCTCAACGGCTTTGGTGACCATCAAACCCCGCTGGCCGATATCCAGTCTTTGGGGGTTCAAGTGGCCTACCACGGCGCTGATATGAGCCAGCCTCGCGAAATTGAGGCCATGATGCAATTTGCCGCCGCCAGATTCGGGCGGGTGGATATTTTGGTGAACAACGCGGGCATTCAGCACGTAGCCAGGGTGGAAGACTTTCCTCCAGAAAAATGGGACGCCATTTTGGCCATTAACCTAAGTAGCGCGTTTCATGCCATCCGTTTGGCCATCCCAGCCATGCGCGCGGCAGATGAAGGCAAGGGATGGGGGCGCATCATCAACATTGCCAGCGTGCATGGCTTGGTAGCTTCAGCTGAAAAAGCCGCTTACGTGGCGGCCAAACACGGATTGGTAGGCCTAACGAAAGTCACCGCACTGGAAACCGCCACCACCGGCATTACCTGCAACGCCATTTGCCCGGGCTGGGTACTGACCCCCTTGGTGCAGAAGCAGGTGGATGCCAAAGCCGCCGCTCTAGGCATTTCCAATGAAGAAGCCACACGTCAACTTCTAGGTGAAAAAGAACCTTCTTTGCAGTTCACTACGCCCGAGGAGTTGGGCGATTTGGCCGTGTTTTTCTGTTCTGCCGCAGGACAAAACATACGCGGCGTAGCTTGGAATATGGACGGTGGCTGGGCGGCTCAGTAAGCCGTCAACAGTAAATCAGCACCACGGCACGGGCTTCCATACTGAGACCTTCGCCCACTGGGCCCAACTTTTCAGCAGTTTTGGCCTTCACGTTTACCTGACGCGCCTCAATGCTCAAAATTTGGGCGATGCGTTGGCGCATGGCATTCATGTGGGGGGCCAGTTTGGGAGCCTGAGCCACCACCGTAGCGTCAATATTGCCAATGTGCCAACCTTGCTGTTGGACCAAAGCATAGGCTTGGGTCAGCAATTGGGCGGAATCTGCCCCCTTGAAACTCGCATCGGTGTCTGGAAAATGCCTCCCTATGTCACCCAAGCCCGCGGCTCCCAATAAAGCATCGGTGATGGCATGCAGCAAAACGTCTGCGTCTGAATGGCCCAGCAAACCCTTGGTATGGGGAATAGGAACACCCCCCAAGATCAAAGGTCGGCCTTCGACCAGTTGGTGGACATCCCAGCCTTCGCCTAGGCGAAAACTCGGGGCGGCATCAGCCTTGCTTTTCAAGCGCGCCAGCAACACGCTTTCTGCCAAGGCAAAGTCTTCTGGGTAGGTCACTTTGAAGTTTTGCATGCTGGACGCTACCAGTTTGGGGTTGTGGCCCGCGAGTTCCATGGCACTGGCTTCGTCTGTGACGGTCAAATGGTGGGAATCTAAGGCACCCAAAAGGTCGCCCAGACGGAACATTTGGGGAGTTTGGGCCAACCACTTTCCATCACGGTCCATGGTTTTGTCAACATGGACTTTCCCATCGCCATTATCGGCATATCGGTCCAATGTCGCCTGCTTAAGCGTGTCAGGCAAAGGCAAGGCCAATAAGCCACCAACAGGGTCTGTGACACAAGCCAGCATCAAGCGCTCGATCAATTCAGGGGTGATCAGACAGCGAGCCGCATCGTGCACCAGCACCCAATCATGGGATTGAGCGCCAAGGGCTGCCAGGGCATGCAAGCCATTTCGCACGGATTGGGCACGCGTGGCGCCACCACAAGCAGCCAGGCTCCAACTGGGCTCTGCCTTTTGGATCAACCATTGAGGCTGACGGGTAAAAAAATCATCCTGAGGCGAAACTACCAAAAGGGCGTGTTGAATGCTGTCTACCTTCGCAAAAGCTTCGAGGGTGTGCACGACCAGGGGCTTGCCCACCAACATGGTGTATTGCTTGGGTCCTTGGGTGAGGGCCCGACTGCCAGAACCTGCACAAGGAATCAAAGCCCAAAACTTGGGGGCACAAGGAGTTGGGGCGCTAACTTTGGAGTCGGTCGCTATGGCGGGTGAAGCAAAAGTGCTCAATGGAGTTTCACAAATTGAAGTTCATGAACTAGAAATGGGTTTCTAGATCTTAAGCGCAACTAGAATTCAGCTCCCTCTTCTGCATCGTCTCCCGATGCCTGCGCATGGATCTTCCCAAACTTCTCACCGGCAAGCGCTTTAGCCTCACACGCCCTATTGGATCAGCAGATGCGCTGGTTTTGGCACGCCTAGGCCAACGTGAAAAAACCTCAGGCCAGCTGCTGGCGATCGTGACAGCCGATGCCACAGATGCCCAGCGCCTCATGGATGAAATGGCGTTTTTTGCGCCCGACCTCAGTTACGCCATGTTTCCGGACTGGGAAACGCTGCCCTACGACACGTTTTCGCCGCACCAAGACCTTATCAGCGAACGGCTGGCCACATTGTGGCGCTTATACAACCACAACAAACAAGCAGCTTCCAAGCCCCCAGCAGCATCCACACCCGCTGCGTCCGCAGTTTCCACCACACCTGTGCACGCCAGTGCCGCCCAGCCCACCAGCACCGATGTGGTGCTGATTCCCGCCACCACCGCGCTTTACCGACTGGCCCCGCCCAGTTTTTTAGCGGGCTACACCTTCGAATTCAAGGTCAAGCAAAAGTTAGACGAGGCGCAGCTTAAGGCGCAACTGACGCTGGCGGGTTACCAGCACGTGACCCAAGTGGTGAGCCCGGGCGAATATGCCGTGCGCGGAGGCCTGATTGATTTGTTCCCTATGGGCTCTTTGGTGCCCTATCGAGTGGACTTGTTTGATAACGAAATCGACTCCATCCGAACCTTTGACCCCGACAGCCAGCGCAGTCTGTACCCAGTGCCCGAAATCCGGCTTTTGCCCGGTCGCGAATTCCCCATGGATGATGGGGCGCGAGCGCTGTTTCGCCGCCGCTGGCGCGAATTGCTGGAAGGCGACCCTACAAAGAGCCGCATTTACAAAGACATTGGCAATGGGGTGGCCACAGCTGGTATTGAGTACTACTTGCCCTTGTTTTTTGAAAACACCGCTACGGTATTTGATTATTTGCCCTCAGCCACGCTGGCACTGCATGGCAACCTGGAGCCTGCTTTTCAAAGATTTTGGCAAGATGCACGAGACCGTTTTCGTCTTGCGCAGGGCGACCCGGAACGCCCGGCTCTGCCTCCTGAGTCCTTGTTTTTGACAGAAGAACAGTTTTTCATCCACACCCACGCACACGCCCAACTGGTTCTGCGTGAACCCACGCCCGAAAGCAAAGAGTGGGAGCAATTTGACGCCCTGAACGACTTGGCTGTGGTGCGCGGCGCCGAAGACCCACTGGCAGCACTTAAAGCCCATATCAGCCAAACCCCGCATCGGGTTTTGCTGTTGGCTGAAAGTGATGGACGGCGTGAAAGCCTGCTCGATTTTTTGCGAGCCAGCCAGATAAACGTGTCAACTTTTGAATCACTAGAAGACTTTCAAACCAGCTCCGAGCGCGTGGGCATAGCCACGGCGGCACTGAGCAGCGGCTTTGGCTGGTCCGACGCGGGTCTGGATTTGGTCACAGAAACCGAGCTTTTTGCCACTGGTCCCACCGCACGCCGACGCAAGAAGCAAGAGCAGGTCAGCGACGTCGAAGCGCTGATCAAAGACCTCAGCGAACTCCAACTGGGCGACCCCGTGGTGCATTCCGCGCACGGCATTGGCCGTTACCGGGGACTGGTCAATATGAACTTGGGGCAAATCCAGTCCGACGGAAGCCCAGCACTTGAAGAGTTTTTGCACCTGGAGTACGCGGACCAAGCTGTGTTGTACGTACCTGTCAGTCAACTCCAGCTCATAAGCCGCTATACGGGGGTAAGTGCCGATGAAGCGCC
>Ga0214917_10005210_pt1 | contig 14020 bp, 12 predicted proteins | sample LL_1208_BB_MetaG_FD_177983 | JGI IMG/M metagenome (GOLD analysis project Ga0214917, IMG submission 177983) | Freshwater microbial communities from Lake Lanier, Atlanta, Georgia, United States - LL_1208_BB | ecosystem: Environmental > Aquatic > Freshwater > Lake | place: USA: Georgia | collected... | reverse complement strand
GGGCATCACCCGCTCCCTGGCACGAGAGCTGGGTGCTGCCAACATTTTGGTGAACGGGGTAGCACCAGGCTTTACCCTGAGCGAAGGGGTGATGAACAATCCGATCCAATTGGAAAAGCTCCAGGACATTTCCCGAAACACGCGGTCGTTAGTTCGAGATCAAGTGCCAGAAGATGTGGTGGGCGCGGTGAACTTCTTTATGTCTGAGGGAGCCCGGTTCATTACCGGCCAAACGCTTCTGGTGGATGGCGGCGCATACTTCAACTGACGATTTCCAGGCAAAGTCATATTTCTCAATTGGGTAGCGGCAATAATCTGCGTTCAGATTGCAGCAACTGCCGGCCCACTGTGCGCAATATCAGCCGGGTGGCTCACAGGGTAAGCCCGAGGTACGCTGTACTGGCAAGGGAGCTACAAAAACACAATGAGCGAAATAGACCGTCTCTACAGCTACCGTGCCCTTTTCACAGGCCGGCGGGTCGTACCACGTCAAGATATCTTGAACCAGTTGGAAATATCGCTGGCCACCTTCAAGCGCGACCTGGCCAAGCTGCGGGACCGCCTGAACATGCCCATTGAATTCGACCGCGATTTAGGCGGTTATGTGCTCTCTTCAGAAAAAGACAATGAGGAGCTGCCCGGGCTGTGGTTCAGCCAGGACGAAATTCTGGCCCTGCTGACCATCCAAAACATGATTGCCCAGTTGGAGCCAGGCTTGTTAGGACCCAAGTTGCAGCCCTTGCAAAAGCGGCTGAACGACATGCTGACTCAACAAGGGCTGGACACCCAAACCTTGGCAGAGCGCATTCGGGTGGTGCATGCGGGTAAGCGCCGGTTGCCCCTGAAATCGTTTGAAGCCATTGCCAAGGCCACCTTAAACCGCCAGCAGGTGCACATTCACCACCTCAACCGACAAAACGGCAAAGTGGTGGAGCGTGACATTTCGCCACAGCAGCTGGTGCATTACCGGGACAACTGGTACGTGGATGCCTGGTGCCACTTAAGGCGCGAGGTGCGCAGCTTTGCGGTGGACGCGATCACTCAGGCCGAAGCGCTGCCCACTGCGGCTAAGGAGTTGGATGCCGCACAACTGAGGTTGGTGATGGAAAGCGGGTATGGAATATTTGGTGGTCAGGCCAGCGATTGGGCAAAGTTGAAGTTCAGTGCCGAGCGGGCTCGTTGGGTACAGCATGAGCAGTGGCACCCGGAACAACGGGGAACCTTGCATGCGGATGGAAGCTACACCTTAGAGCTGCCTTATGCGGATGACCGGGAACTGATCGGCGACATCTTGCGCCATGGTGATCTTGCCCCTGTATTTCAGGACACGGTCTATTCGCAACGCGACGCCTGATGGTCGACCTGAGGCGTCATAAAGCTTATTTCCATCGATCCCTAAATCGCGTTAGACGCTTAAACGCTGAATTAGTTCATTCCTAGTTGCGTCTTCATCTGCCTTGCCATTAAAAGTTATGTGACCACGCTCGATTAAATAAAACCTGTTGGTAATTTCCAAAGCAGCATGTACGTTTTGCTCCACAAGCACTATAGCTATACCCTCCTTAGCTAGTGACCGCATCAGTGCAAAAAGCTCATCAACAATCATAGGGGCAAGACCTTCGGTGGGCTCATCAACAAGCAGAAGACGTGGGCGACCAGTCAGCACTCTGGCAAAAGCTAACATTTGTTGTTCGCCGCCGGATAAGGTGGTCCCCATTTGATTACGCCGTTCTGCTAAGCGCGGGAAGCGGTTAAAGATATCATCTAGCTTACGTTTTTGTTCGGCAGTCTTGATACCAGGAGCTTGTCTAAATCCCAGTCGCAAATTTTCCTCTACCGTAAGACTAGGGAAAATACGTCGATCCTCTGGAACTAAACCAACACCCATATGGCTGATTTGATCAGAGGTTATGTCAACCAAGGATCGACCATCTAATAAGATTTCTCCTTGGCTAGGGGTAATCCAACCAGCAATAGTTTTAATCATTGTGGTCTTACCTACTCCATTCCGACCGAAAATGCCTATCACTTCTCCTGCATGAACCTGAAGGCTAACGCCTTGCAATACATGACTGAGGCCATAGTGGGTATGCACATTTTTCAATTCAAGCATCGCGCCCTCTCTTGGTGCTCGCCAAAATAAGCCATCTGCACCTTTGGATTGGAACGTACCACTGCGGGTGTGCCTGCGGCCAACTTCTGCCCTTGGTGCATAACCACCACATAGTCTGACAGGCTCATCACTAAATCGACATCATGTTCAACCAGCAGAATGCTCAAGCCATGCTCGACAGCTAAGCCACGAATCAGGGTTTCCGTCTCTTTCGTATCGGCATGACTCATCCCCTGAGTGGGCTCATCCAAAAGCAGCATGCGTGGCCGAGCAGCAAGTGCAACCGCAATCTCTAATCGACGTTGCTCGCCATGAGAGAGATAGCCTGCTAGTTCGTCAGCCTTAGCCGCCAGCACGAATTGTGTGATTAGCTCATCTACCCGAGCCATTCCTCTGGTACTTACAGTTACTGGCCGAAGCCAGCCACGCCCTTGTTCTAAGAACTGGGCAGCCAATCGCAGGTTTTCTCGGACTGTGAGCTCAAAGAAAAGGTTAGTGATCTGGAAGGACCGTGCCATGCCAGAGCGCAACATTTGATCGGGTGAAGCACCAGTTACATCTTGACCTTCGAAAAGTACTTGTCCGGAAGAGGGGGGAATTGCCCCACTAATGAGATTAAATAAGCTGCTCTTGCCCGCGCCGTTAGGGCCAATGACAGCCGTGATCTTGCCGCGCTGCGCATCAAAGCTTACATCGTTGACTGCATGGAGTGAGCCAAAACGCACCCCTAAATCACGTACGCTCAATATGGCATCCATCAAAAATCTCCTTGGGAGCTAGCGCGCCTTTTTTGCATTCTCTTTTGCAAAAGCGGTATGAGATATCCCATCAGGCCGCGCGGGAACATGACGACTACGGCCATAAATAACAATCCGATAACAATCTGGTGATGCACGGTATAGGACCCCACGACTGAACGTAGCCCTGTGAGCAAAGCTGATCCATACAGAGGCCCAATCAATGTTCCTGTGCCACCAACGATGACATTGATCACCGCATTACCCGAAACTTGAAAGAACATCAACTCAGGCGAGACGAAACCACGCAGCATCGGGTAGAGAGCACCACTCAAGCCAGCAACGCAAGCTGCCATAACAAACGCAAACAACTTGAATCGCCAGGTACTGAATCCAAGAAAAGCAACTCTGTGCTCATTGGTACGAATCGCAGAGAGCTGACGTCCTAGCGGAGTATCCATAAGATAGCGCAGGCCAACATAAAAACTAAAGATGAGGGTTAATGTGACCAGAAAAAAGCTGACCGGATCGCCTGAGCTCAGACCAGGCGCCACGCTAGCCTGAGGCACGCCAATGATGCCATCGGAGGCTCCAAGCTCTCGGGTATTGAACACAACTTTAGAAATGACCTGGGCTAGTCCGAAGCTAATGAGAGCGAAGTAAACCCCCTTGGCTCGAATGGCAATCACACCGCCAACCAAACCGGCTAAAGCACTGACCAACAGGGCCACACCCAAAGCTATCCAGAATGAAGCCTGCCACTCCTTCAGTACCAGTGCAGACACATAGGCCCCCAAACCGAAAAACAAAGCCTGGCCTAACGGCAGCAAGCCCACCCCTCCCAAAAGCAAGTCGACAGAAAGGGCCAGCCCCCCAAAAATCAATGCTTCAGTGGCAAGACGCAAAAAAAACACATCTCCCAATAACAGGGCGACTGCGGCAAAACAAAGGGCACCGAGAAAAAAAACATTAGCCAACCATCGAACAGCCTTACTTGAAATAGAAGTGTCAAGCATGGCCAAACTTTCCAAACAAACCCTGGGGTCGCCACATCAACACCAGCACCATGATGCCGAATAGAACCGGATCGTTCCATACAGGAGAGATGAACAAGCTGGAGATCGACTGTACCTGCGTGAGCAACAAGCCCGCAAGCACTGCGCCCTTGATAGAACCCATGCCGCCAATGATCACCACACTAAAAGCGATAAGTACAAAGTCCCGCCCCATCGTGGGAAATACTGAATAAATGGGCGCTAGAAGCACGCCTGCCAGACCGGCCAACGCAACGCCAAAAGCGAAAGTAGCAGCGTATACCTTTGAGACCGGCACACCGAGTGAAGCACTCATTTGACGATCAAATGCTGCCGCGCGCACGATGGCTCCCAGAGGAGTACGGTAAACCATCAACCAAACTGCGGCAATCAACAATCCGCCCATACCCATTACAAAAAGTCGATAGTTCGGGAAAAACAACCCCACCAGTTCAGTGCCTCCTGGGATAGGGGTTTCAATGCGCACTGGATTGGCACCAAAAATAATTTTGAGTACATCTTCAAGCACAATAGCCATGCCAAACGTCAACAGCAACGTGAGTGTGTGACGATCTTTGCTGTGAAAGACTCGCTGTATCAACTCACGCTCTGTGACATAGCCCAACGCCGCCATCACCAAAGGAGTGAGCGCCAAGGCCCACCAGAAAGATAGCCCCAGGCTCAGTAATGTCACGGCCATATAGGCACCGATGGCATAGAACTCACCATGCGCCATATTGATGACATCAAGCAATCCAAAAATGATGGTCAGACCTAGCGCCATCAGCATCACCGCCACACCGATAGACAGGCCATTGATCATCTGGGGCGCAAGAACAAATTGCAGCCATTCCAAGGCTTCGTTCATGCTACCTCCTTAGAAGTTAGTGCAAGCGTCAGGACCAATCGCTGCATCGGCTGCAACTTTACCGACGATCTCGAACTTTCCGCCATTGACACGAACGGCGTACATGTCCTGCATAGCCTGGTGATCACCAGCGCGCATGACCTTCAAGCCCTGCGGAGTAGCCCACTGCAAGCCACGCATTGCAGTGCGCACTTTGTCGGTATCGGTGCTTTTGGCTTTTTCAACCGCAGCCTTGTAAAAGAACAGCACGCCATAACTGTCCGCACCGTAAAGATCAGGTTGGGCTTTGTTGGCGGCCTCAAAGGCAGCTACGAATTTCTTGTTATCCGCACTGTCAATGTTAGGCGAGTAGCCCACACCGGTTACGAAGCCATCCGCAGCCTTGCCGATCGCCTGCAAGTTCTGAGAGGTTACCGTGCCAGAGGCACCCACCAACTGCACATTGCGGTTCAGTCCAAACTCAGCCATTTGCGTAAAGAGTCGAACCGTATCGTTACCAGCCACCGAGGTGTAGATCACAGTTGGACGAGACGAGCGCATCTGTCCAAAAAAAGGCGAATAGTCTTTGTTGTCCAATGGAGCAAACACTTCACCAACTGTTTTTGCACCCTTAGACTCAGCGGCCATCTTGAATGCAGCTACGGTGCTTCGACCCATCTCATAATCTGGGCCTAGGTAAAAGATGTTGGCATTTGGCTTGGTGGTAGCCATCCATTCAGCCAGTGCAGCTGACTGCATACCAGCTCGAGCATTCACACGGAAAACATTAGGCGAACACTTGTCGGCAGTGATCGAATCGGCAAATGAGACTGTGGTGGCAATCAATCGACCGTTGCGCTCTGCAACTTGGCCTACAGCCAGAGTAGAGCCAGAGTTCACAGTACCCGTCAAGAAGTCGACCTTACCCACCTGAAAGAGCTTCTCGGCTTTTTGTACGGCCACGGCCGGGTTGGCCTCTTCGTCTTCGTAAATCAATTCAATTTGTCGACCCATCACACCACCACCGGCGTTTATTTCTTTAGCGGCCATATCTAGGCCCCATTTCACTTGCTGACCAATACCAGCATAAGTGCCGGACAGCGGCGTAACCACACCAATCCGTATTGGGCCCATTTGCGCAAATGCAATTAAGCTCAATGGGGTGGTGGCAATCAAGGTAGTAATTAATTTCATGATCATGTCTTTTCTCCTTAGGGTCTGTTGAGAGGTTGAGGGAACTAACGCCGGTTTAGAGACCGACGAACTTGGGGGAACGCTTGTCATGAAAGGCTTCGACGCCTTCACGGAAATCTTCGGAGCTACGTAAACGCGAGTAGCAGTGACCTTCCAACTCAATAGCTACAGTCAGAGATGAGTCCTCTGTGTCATTGAGAAGTTTTTTTGCAGTGCGCTGAGCTATCGGAGAGAAGGAACGTAGTTCTTCAACCAGTTGATCGGTGGCTCGCTCAAGCTCATCATCCGGAACGATGTCGGTAGCCACGCCCCAGTCGTAGGCCTGCTGGCCAGGAATTCGGCGCGAGCGCATCACAATATCCTTCGTGCGCGTGATGCCCACCATTTTTTGGAGACGGGCTGAGCCGCCCGAGCCAGGGATTTGACCCAACTTTTGCTCGGGTAAGGCATAAAGCGTCGTGGGCGTAACTAGGCGGAAATCACAGGCCAAGGAAATCTCAAAACCCACACCAAAACAGTAGCCTCGGTTAGCGGCAATCACAGGCTTGCTGCAACGCGCCGGTGCGGCTATGTTCCATGCCAATTTGGAGACATGCTCTGGTGTGGCCTCCAAAAAACCTTTGATGTTGCCTCCACTGGAGAAGTGCTCGCCATCCGAGCGCAGTACGATCACACGCACAGCATCATTGGCATCCAGCGCCTCGAAAGTGATGCGCAATTGATCGCGCTGAAGCATGCTGATGATATTGAATGGTGGTCGTGTCAACACAATATCAGCACGCATTCGTGTCTTATCAATCTCGAGACGAAAGCCATCAAGCTGGTTGCTGAGAGTCAAGGCAGGGTGTTGGAGGTCAGAAAGTTTCATGGGGTTCCGATTGATAAATTGCGGTAAGGGAGCAGGAATCAGTTCATATGCGTGAATTTGGACTCGGGGTTGTAATCACCCGCAATCAGCTTGCGACGGAGCACCTTGCCCACCGGAGACTTTGGAATCTCGTCAACAAACACGTACTCGCGAGGGCGCTTGAAGTTCACAAGGTCCGAGGTGCGGCAATGTTGGTCGAGTCCCTCAGGAGAAACGCTTTGCTTGCGCTTCACAAATGCCACCACACGTTGACCCCACCTTTCATCTTTCAAGCCGGCCACAGCCACCTCGTCGACTGCTGGGTGCAGGGAGAGCACCGATTCGATGTCCACGGGTGAGATGTTCTCGCCGCCGCTGATGATCATGTCGTCCACACGGCCCGTGACAAAGAGGTCACCGTCATGATCTACATAACCCGTATCCCCGGTGAAATACCAACCTTCGCGCAGACTCTTGGTGTTGGCATCAGGTCGGTTGTGGTATCCCTCAAAGGCCTCGTCAGATAGGAGGTCGGCAATGATTTGCCCCTCCTCCATCGGTTCAGTCAAGGCGTTAACTGACTTACCGTCTAACGCAACCACGCGAAGTCGTGTGTTGATTCCTGCACGACCTGCGGAGCCCGGCTTACCTACAGCGTTCTGATTGATTGAAAAAGTGTAGATCTCAGAGCTGCCATAGTGATTCACAAATAACTCTGGTTTGAAGGCCTGTTGCAGCCGAAGTAACAATGCATCGTGCATAGGTGCGCCAGCAAAACCCAAACGGCGGACAGATGTGATGTCGGTATTGGCGAATGAAGGATGAGCCAGCAGATCGTGATAAAGCGTAGGCACCAGATACAAATGTGTGATGCCTTCTTCAGCAATATTGCGAAGCGCTTTTTCTGCGTCAAAACGTGGCATGCAAACAAAGCAGCCGTCTAACAGTGCCAACGCCAATAGCGAGCGAACACCCATGGTGTGGTAGAGCGGCATGACACCCAGAGTGCGCTCTTTGTAGCCGTACTGATTCTGCGCAACATGGGCAAGTGCGGCCACACGCTCGGCTCGTTGACGTCGCGGCACACCTTTGGGTGCACCGGTCGTGCCAGAGGTATAGAGCATAAGAGAAAGGTCACCTGCTTGAGCTCGGGGAACAGGCATACAGTCTTCCGCAAAACAAGTCTCATATCGAGTCCCTGCAGCGTCACCCTCACCAACCAAAACCAACGCCGTTGGCACAACTTTGATGGCTTCGCCAACTGCCTCGGCGCAAACCATTTCGTACACAATTATTCGGGCACCTGAGTCCTGCAGGCAATAAACTACTTCGTCGGGCTTTGCTCGCCAGTTCAGCGGCGTCATGACAATGCCTGCGAATTGACAGGCCCAATGCAAAGTCGCTGCTTCCAAGCGGTTTTGCAAGATGGACAACAAGTGATCGCCGGCTTTTAATCCCAAACTTGTAAGCCCACGCTGGACTGCGCCTACCTTGCTTGCCCACTGCGCATAGGTCATCCGATGTTCGCCATCAACAATGGCGGTAGCCCAAGGTGCGCGCTCTACGCTCTGTAAAAACGTACGACCTAGATCAAGCATGTGCAACCTCCATCAAAGCTTTCACGATGGGTGTGTAGCCGGTACAACGGCACAGGTGGCCTGAGAGCATTTCGCGAACCTCTTGTTCACTGGGTTGTCGGCCTTGCTCGCGCAAGCGTGCTAACCAATCAGCGCTAGACATCAAAATGCCGGCCGTGCAAAAACCGCACTGCAAAGCATGGTGGCGCTTGAAAGCCGCCTGCAATTCAGACAGCACACCACCTTCGCCAGCCAAACCCTCCACGGTGTCTACACGCAGACCGTCAACCTGTACTGCCAACGTGAGGCAGGCTCGGCAAGCAACTCCTTCAAGGCGCACGGTGCAGGCACCGCACACACCATGCTCGCAGCCAACATGGGTGCCAGTCAGGCCAAGCTCATGACGTAAGTAGTCGGTAAGCAGCATGCGAGGCGGCGCATACCCCTGTCGCAGTCGACCGTTGAGCTCAAAGGTGACCGAATGACGTTTTGACCGTTCGAGGATTTGAGATGTCATACCTGAGCCCTTGCTTGTTCGACGGCTTGGCGGCCTAATCGGCGAACTATGTGACGACGCGCGACTGCGCTGATGTGTGGGTCGTCTCGGGCATCAAGCGCCCAAGCGAATTCGTTCAGTGCATCGTCCAGCGCACTGCCCTCAAGTAGCGGCCATTCGCGCACCATGGGTCGATCGGCCACACCGCCGACCCCTACCCTCAGGCCTTGGGTATGAGCAACCACCGCTACCGCACAGACGGCGAAGTCCCCATGACGACGTGAAAACTCACGGAACCCAAACCCTTGCTCTGGTTGTGCCAGCGGAAAGCGAACCGCTTCCAAGAGCTCATCACCAGCGCGGGCCGTGCTGAGCATTCCTGTAAAAAATTGATCTGCTTTCAAAATCCGCTGCTGCTTGGCGCTGCGAAGCACCACACTGCCCTGGAGGGTCAGTAAGCACAGGGGCAACTCGGCTGATGGGTCAGCATGCGCCACTGACCCACACACCGTTCCGCGATTACGAATCTGGATATGCGAGATGTGTGGAAAAACCAAAGGCAATAGGGGCAGTTCACTCGCCAAATCAGGTCGACGCTCCAAGGCTGCTTGGGTGACCGCAGCACCTACTTCGAGACAACCATCACGAACCACCAGGGTCGACAAAGCGACGCTGCGCGAAATATCTACCAACAGCTCAGGTTGCGCGAGGCGCATGTTGAGGATGGCCATCAGCGACTGACCACCTGCCAAAATCCGGGCGTCTTCACCGTGCTCCTTCAACAGTTCGCAGGCAAGTTGTGCGCTTTCTGCGCGAACGTAATCAAACGAGGCTGGTTTCATGCTCGCACCCCAAAAAAGCGAAGCATGCGGCGCCACCAAACAAGTTCTTCAGCGTCACCAGCTTGGCGCCCTAGAGATTCGAATAATTGCGCAACGATGATTCGTGCAGCGCCCTCGAGCATGCGACTGCCAACCATGGCCACCTTGCCACCCACCTGTGCGCGATAGTCATAACTCAGTCGTGTCCCAGTAGTTGTCGCTTCAAGAGTCACCAGCCCATTACCAGCGCCTGTCCCCAGCGATGAGCGACCGCTTACGGCAAGGCGCAAACTGCGGGGCGCGTCGATATCCGTCAGGACGATCTCTGCTTCGTAACGAGCCTTGACCAGTCCAACGCCAACCGTGACATCCGCGGTGTATCGATAGGGTCCCTTGGCTTGTAACGAATGACAGCCAGGGATCACGCTGGCCAGCGCAACAGGATCAAGCAAGACCGCGAAAACCTGCGCAGGTGAGGCCTCGATGTCGACCGAACCTTGCGCTTGCAGTGCCAACCCTTCTCCAGCGGGTAACACCAACGAGGGACGGGGGGTATCCTTAGGGGATGGATCTGCGGTCTTGAGTAAATCAAGTACCAGCCCCGGGTTAAGCGGCAAGAGAACCTCCTCAAGGTCTTGTTGTGGTCTAAGTGCATCGGCAAAGGCATTGGCAATGCACACGGGCGTGCTCATGTTGTTGCCCTCACCTAAACCTTTTGCACCTAGCGGGGTATAAGGCGATGGCGTCTCCTGATGAACGATCACGAGATCTGGTGTCTCACAGGCGGTAGGCATCAGATAGTCGGCCAGCGTGCCTGACTGGAAACTGCCATCACCACCGTAACGAAACTCTTCCAACAATGCGGCACCCAGGCCTTGGGCAAAGGCACCCTGAATCTGGCCGTCGGCCAGAGCAGGGTTGAGCAGACGACCTGCGTCATGCCCCGTGATGTAACGGTCCACCCGAACAGCACCTGTGTCGGGGTCGATCTCAAGGCCACAAAGATCAAACACAAAGCCGTAAGCAGCCGAGGTATTGACGCGATCTGATTCATCTGGAGCGCTGAGCACGTCGGGCGTCCAGAATGCAGTTTCGCGCAGCCCAGGACTCACACCCTCGGGTAACAGGGCCGGTGCCCAGTGGAGGATGGCTGCAAGACGCGTGAAGTACTGCCGCGTCTGAGGTTGATTGCGGTCATAAACTTGACCACCCTCAAACACCACCGACCCTGGTGGGCATTTGAATTGGTCGGCTGCGATCAGCGCGAGCTTATCGTGTAGCTTGCAAGTTGCCAGGTGAACCACGCCAGCCACGGCACCAGCAAAACGGCTGGAATAATTGCCTGCAGCTACCGACCATGCATCCTTAGCGGTGTCGAATTCGACATTGACTACAACTTGATTAGGCTGGAGTCCCAAGATGTCGGCTACCACTTGAGCACACACCGTCATATGTCCTTGTCCGGCTGGCGCAGAAGCTATGGTGACATTTACTCCACCCAACAGATCCACCGCCACAGTAGCGCTGGCAATAGCACCATTCTTCGGACCTGCCTTAGCACGCTGCTCTGGCGTGAGCACAGTGCTGATGTAGCCCATGTTGGAGACAGAGGGCTCTACAATCGCCGCCACCCCAATGCCATAAAGCCGACCAGCAGCGCGTGCGGCCCTTTGACGCTCATAGAGTTGATGCTCACTTGCTGCGTCTAGAACCTTTTGCGTCAGACGCTCATAGTTACCCGAGTCCAAGAGTGCTCCGGCGGGCGCACGGTAAGGAAATTGCTCAGTGCGAACGTAGTTGATGCGGCGCAGCACTACCGGATCAAGCCTCATGACTACTGCGATTCGGTCCATCAACCGCTCCAACGCGAAGTAGACCTGGGGACCACCAAAACCACGCACCAAACCTGTGGGAGTTTTGTTGACTACCACCACTCGGTTACGAATCTTTAGGTTAGAAATGTCATAAGCACCCGTTAAACAACCGTGCATACGATAGAAAGTCGCCGGCTCCGGTGCACGCAGGTAAGCGCCAACCTCGTCGATCTGATCCCAGTGAAGAGAAAGAATGCGACCGTCTGAACGAACATCAGCGGAAACAGTGGTCAAACGCGCAGTGGCCGAGGTGGCTGCGCTCAAATGCTCCAATCGGTCTTCGACCCACTTCACCGGCGCACCAGCCTTACGTGCGGCAAGACACATTAGCACCACATAGGGAAAGACCGCCTGCTTCACGCCAAAACTGCCACCTGAATCGCGGGGTACCCGATGGCGCAGCTTGTTAGCTGGAACCTTGAGGGCCAACGCCATGACCGCATGAAGCGAAAAAGGACCCATGAAGTTGGATAGGGCATCGTAGCCCTCATCCTCGCCTAGATACTCAGCAATAACTACTCCACACTCTATCGGTGAGCAACTGTTGCGCGGGTACTGAACCGTCGTGCCGATGCGCTGACTATCCATAAAATGGGCATCTGGCTCGCCGTAATTGAAATGCCGCTCTGAAACAACGTTAGAACCCACGGCCTCGTGCAGGATGACAGCACCCTCGGCTACGGCAGTCTCAATGTCCACTACAGCAGGCAATACCTCATAATCGATGCGGATCAGATCCAGTGCGTCTTCGGCAATGTACCGATCCTGCGCAACCACCACGGCGACTGGTTCGCCCACATAACGAACCTTATCCACGGCCAATGCCCAGTGCTTCATGGGCTGCTTAACGCCAACCACGAATGGCTGAGCCCACCGCTGTACGTCCTCACCTGTCAGCACCGCATGGACACCTGGTAACCGCAAAGCAGCACTGGCGTCCATAGCATTCACTCGGGCATGCGCATGCGGTGAGCGCAGCACGGCTGCCTGCAAAGTGCCGGGTTTGACACCCAGATCGTCAGCATAGGCACCTCGACCACTTAACAGGGCGTGGTCTTCCAGGCGTTGCAGGCGCTGACCCAAAAAGGGTACGGCATCAGAGGCCTCGGAAAGGACTGCTTGCAAATCTGTCTCCTGGTGCCCATCAAGAGCACACTTGTTTTGTTAGAACAAGTGTCAGGAATAGCCTTGGAAACCAGTACCGCTTACGTCTGAAGATGAACCAACCAGTTGGAAATTCATCCAAATCGTCTGGTGATTTTGGGCATTCAGCTCAAATTTGCTTTGTCTGCTGGAGGGTCAAAAAGGTTGACCTTGCGGCGGTAATCAGTAGGCGTGATACCCAGATGAGCACGGAAAAAGCGTGAGAAGTGGCTAGAAGCTGAAAAACCTAAGTCAGTTGCAATGTCACCTACGGCGTCACGTCCTCCTGCAAGGCGCTGAACAGCTGCTTCAAAGCGCAGCACGTTGGCATAAACCAAGGGTGTTACTTTGGTATCTTTTTGAAACAGTGTGAAGAAGTGGGCTCGAGATAGTCCGGCCTGAAGTGCTAGGAAGTCGACGTCCAACTCACGAGCGACGTCTTGCTTCATGAGCTCAATGGCTTTGCGAATACGCGGATCCATAGCGGCGGGTGGTCGGTGACGTAAGAGGCTGACCAGATCACGCCAACCCGAGAATCGTTCTATAACCTCAATAACCAATTCAAAAAGCAAATTCTCTAAGCGACCAAGCGAAACTTCATCGCTCCACCAAAGCTCCAGAACAAACTCTTCGACAGTTTTACGCGTGGCTGAATTAAGTTGCACCGTGGACTGCGGGAAAAATCGCGGGTGTCCAGATAAAGCTAAGGAACGTTGTATTTCGGCTAGCCACGCAGGCTCAATATACAACGCTAGTATCAAGGTTTTCTCACCAGGATTAGCCATGTGTTCGTAAGCATGGTGTTCCCAAGCGTTGACGAGCACAGCCGTCTCGTCCGTTAAGGGTGCCAACTCTCCGCGTACGCGAAAAGCACCATCCACCCCGCCGACCTTTATCAAAATATGGCAATGGTGATGGGCATGACCAATAAGGGGCGCAGTCATGTCGAGCAAAGCGACGCGACCAAATCGACCTTGAAAGATCTTGACTGCAGATGACATGTGGTGTTCTATTAAAAAGTGAGCCATTGCGTATGCCTTTGGCATACGCAATGGCTCACTCCCAGCATAGCCTCACCGCAACAAGTTTGGCAAGGCGGGTATTACCCCACTCTTAGGTGAATACCACCTTAACCAACACAAGGTGCTGGTGGGTAAATTGGGGGGTAGAAATGAAAAACGCGCCGGAAGGCGCGTCTTTACTAGCTTAATGGCGGAGTGGACGGGACTCGAACCCGCGACCCCCGGCGTGACAGGCCGGTATTCTAACCAACTGAACTACCACTCCATTGCAACTTTGTTCTGCCGTTGCCGACGGAACCAAGTGTTGCAAAACTT
>Ga0214917_10005208_pt1 | contig 14025 bp, 12 predicted proteins | sample LL_1208_BB_MetaG_FD_177983 | JGI IMG/M metagenome (GOLD analysis project Ga0214917, IMG submission 177983) | Freshwater microbial communities from Lake Lanier, Atlanta, Georgia, United States - LL_1208_BB | ecosystem: Environmental > Aquatic > Freshwater > Lake | place: USA: Georgia | collected... | reverse complement strand
GGGCGAATTGCCTCCGCTCCGCGGCAACGCCCGCTTGGGCAGCAACGTGCAAATCAACTACTACGCCCAGTCCCACGAAGGGCTACTGATGAGCAATAGCATCCTCGACGAAATGCGCCGCGTCCGCCCTACCCTCAAAGAAGGCGAAGCACGCACTTTCCTCGGCCGATTTTTGTTTCGTGGTGACGATGTCTTCAAACGGATCGGCGATTTGTCAGGTGGCGAACGCGGGCGCGTGGCCCTCGCCCAACTCACCTTGATTGGCGGCAATCTGCTCATCCTCGACGAACCGACTAACCACCTCGACATCGGCGCCCGCGAAGCGCTCGAAGACGTGCTCAACGAATACGACGGCACGCTGTTGTTTGTGTCGCACGACCGCTACTTCATCGACGCCGTGGCCGATACGCTGTGGATTGTCGACGAAGGCAAAATCACCGTGTTTGACGGCAATTACAGCGAGTACCGCGAACACATCGAGCAACGCGACAAAAAACCAACCACCCTCACCACCCCGAGTGTGCCCAAAGCAACGCCCACACCCAACAAACCAACTGCGCCCGTCCAAAGCCCACCCCAAACCAAAGAACAAGAGCGCGAATCGCGCCGCCGTCAACGCCGTAGCGAGCAACTCGAGCAAGAAATCACCCAACTCGAAGCCGAACGGCAAGCGATTACCACTGCCTTGTCGGGACAAGAAACCGACCCCAAACGCATTGCCACCCTCGCCAACCAATACAGCGAACTCGAACAAAAACTCCAGATTCGCTACGATGAATGGGCGGCATTGGTCAGCTAATTAATTCCCGTTCCCCCTCAATCCAGTCACGTATGCGTCGGATTGGGGGGGAACATGGAGCACGCAACGTAGGCATATTTGTCTCGTCATTGGCAAATTATCCACAATTTTAAATAATGCATTGGAATCAGTAATTTTGCGGTTTTCCACCCCTATTCCCCGAGTTATCCGCGGGTTATCCACCAGTTTTCCACAATGCTAATCCACTCGTTTTCCACCTGTATTCCCTCGCTTATTCGCGAGTGATGCATTTTTTCCACAAAAAAGTGGGGATGCAGATTGCACCCCCACCACACACCCCAAGGTTACCGCGGCACAAACGATGTTTCGGCGTTGAGGCGGCGCACAAAGGCCGCAATCAAACGGGCAGCATTAAGGGCATCGTTGATATCGATCATTTCGTTGGGGGAATGCATATAGCGATTGGGAATCGAAATCACCGCCGTGGCAATCCCCGCCCGCGCCGTATGAATGGCGTCGGCATCGGTCGCAGTGCGGGACGGATTGGATTGAATGCAGTACGGGATGCCGGCTTGTTCGGCTGTTTCGCGGAGCATTGCAAATAACATTGGCGCATTGGCGGAGCCCCGAGTCAACACGGGACCACCACCGATCGCGATATCCCCTTGGGAATTGCGGCTGGCACTGGGGTGGTCGGTAGCAAAGGTTACGTCGACGGCAATCGCCACTTGGGGGTCAACGGCAAAGGCCGAAGTACGCGCACCGGCAAAGGTGATTTCTTCTTGGGCCGTCGCTACTGCTGCCACCGTGGCCTGGGGACGCTCACTGGCCAACAAGCGCAATGCTTCGAGCACCACAAACGCCCCAATCCGGTTGTCGACGCCCCGCCCAATCACGCGCCCGTTGGCGAGGATGAGTGGGTCGGCATCGATGACGGCCGAAGCACCCACACTAATTAGTTGGTTCGCTTCGTCGTGCGAACAGGCACCAATATCAATCCACAAATCTTCGATACGTGAGACTTTGGTGCGGTCATCGGCAGTCATCAAATGGATGGGCTTTTTGCCAATCACACCCCGCACAAAGCCGTCACGGCCAAGGATGCGGATGCGTTGGCCCACCAGTACTTGGCTATCCCAGCCCCCAATGGGTTGGAAGTAGCAGAAGCCTTTGTCGTCAATATGCGAAATCATCAAGCCGATTTCGTCGATATGCCCAGCCAACAACACGCGGGGCGCACCGCCGTTAAGCACGGCGTACGAACTCCCGAGTACATCGCCATAGACATGGTCGGCGAATTGTTCGGCTTCGTGGCGCCACACGCGGGCAGCGGCGATTTCGTCGCCTGACGGGCTGGTGGTATTGAGTAAGCGCATCAACGTGGCACGTGCAGCATCGCTCATGACAGTGCTCCCTTTCACATGAATTACGGTTCAGCTATAGGGTAGCACATTCCGGCACCCTCTCGCGCCGAAGTGCCAAATAATCATGCCTTGGGTTGATAGGCTACCCTGCACCATCCTCCGTATGCAAATGCCGATTGCACACTGACCAAGCACATGTTCCAGCAGGTTTTGCATATCACAAAAAACCGTAACGGCGTGATGCGCCGTTACGGTTTACCCAAAGTGCAGGTTGTTAGGAAGGGAGATTCCCCAATTGTCGCATCGTGAATGTTGCGACGGTTTTTTGGATTAATCGCGTGCCGGCAATTGCCAAATCTGCCATACTCCAATGCCGACCAGCAACTTGAGTTTGACCAGCAAGAATCGCTTGGCGTAATTGCAGGGCACTTGTGCCAGCAAATATGGTATAGCCATATCCAACAGTATCGAGCAAATGGGAATCACTACCACCTACCGCAGGAACCCCCAACGTACGGGCATCAATAGCCGCACGGACATTGGCACTGCGTGGGCGCAAGCTCGCATTCATCGTCTCGATGGCATCAAAGGCCCAATAGGGCTCAATGCCACCAGCGTGACGTAGCATGCCGTAATGCCCCAGCGAGCGCACCATCCAGTCATACGGGTGGGCGGCTACCGCCAAGCCACCTTGAGCATGGATGGCAGCGATGGTGTCACGAGCCGACATGCCGGGGGGGATGAGTTCGTGGATGAAGTATGCCAACAAATGCCCTTCGCGGGTCGAGACTTCTTCGCCAATGATTACTTCTAACCCACTCCCCGCTGCATACCGTTGTGCCTCGTATGCGCCGGCAATGGCATCATGGTCGGTGACGGCAATCACTCGCAAGTTAGTTTTGTTGAGGACATGGTCTACCAACTCAGCTGGTGTACAATGACCGTCACTATGAATCGTGTGTAGATGAAGATCGGCGGTGCTTAGCATATTGGTGTGCATGTAGGAACTCACCTTGTGAATGCATTTATTACCTATAATGCCACTTACAGGTTATCGCTTTACACGATATGTATTAAAAAATGGCTAACAGTGAATGAATAATCAACTATTGCATGGCGTCAAGGAGGAAAATTCCCCGCCGATGACACGCACCGGCGGGGAATAACGTTGGGGTTTCGCTATAGCGCCATGTAATGATGCCACCACAATTCATACTTCATACTTCGTATGCGGTAAGATACATCCAACCAGCAAAGGAGCACCGATTATGTCACACAGTCAATTACTTCACGAAATTTACGCCCAGCCCGACACGATCACCCAACTCATCAGTGGTCCTGACCAATGGTCGGCCATCGCCGCGCAAATCCAGCGCTATCAGCCGCGTTTGGTACTCATCGCCGCCCGTGGCACCTCAGACAATGCGGCCCGTTATGCGCAATACTTGTTTGGCATAACCCTAGGCTGGCCAGTTGCGTTAGCCACCCCAGCCGTAGGGACGCTCTATCACGCCGACCTCAACCTCAGCGGGGCCTTGGTCATCGGGGTGTCGCAGTCTGGGCGCTCACCCGATATCTGCGACGTGCTCCAGCGTGCTCGGGCGAGCGGCGCCCTGACCCTCGCCATCACCAACAATCCCAGCTCACCCCTCGCCAAGACCGCCACTTGGCATATCGACATCAACGCTGGAGCAGAATTAAGCGTTGCCGCCACCAAAAGCTATACCAACCAATTGGCCAGCATTGCCATGCTCATCAGTGCCCTCAGTGATGACCGTAGCCTGCGCGCTGCAATTGCTACCGTGCCCGCCCATATGCAGGCAGCCTTGGCCATCCCCGATACTACCATTGCGCAGGCCGCACGCATCCTAGGGCAATCAGCCACGGCCATCAGCATCGGGCGCGGGTTGCAGTATGCGACGGCCTACGAAGCCGCCCTCAAAATCAAAGAGCTGAGTGGCTTGGCGGTCGAGGCCTATTCGTCGGCCGATGTACTGCATGGACCAGTCACAATCATCGAGCGCGGCTTCCCTGTACTGATGAGCGCCGATACCGGCGCCACCCACCACGACACCCAGCAACTCATCACTCGGCTAGTCCAACACGACGCACAACTCATCATTGCGAGTCATGCACCTGATTTACTTACCGATGCCGCGGTTGCATTACCGTTGCCAGATTGCGATCAACGCGTGGCACCGCTGATTACCATTCTCCCGTGGCAACGCATCGCGCATGCCACGGCAGCCCAACGGGGACGCAATGCCGACAAGCCCCAAGGCCTCAACAAAATCACCGAAACCCGTTAACAAGTCGGCCTATTCATGGTGATATCCGGCATCGGCGGACTGTCATCGATGCCAATTAATCGTTCACCATACCGACTCTAGTGGGATCACAGGCACCAAACTAACGCACACGCACATACCAATAGTGGGGCAAGTCGGCATGCAAAACGTCGCCTTGGTAGACAAAACCGTGGCGCACCAACACCTGTTGCGAGGCCGTATTTGTGGTCAAGGTATACCCGACCAAGCGCGGGAATTTGTGGATGGTATCGGCATCATTGAGCACGATTGGCACCATGGCCGATGCAATGCCGCGACGCCAATAATCAGGCACCACGCCATACAACAATTCGATGCTCCCAGCCCCGCCAATAGCTGTTGGTTTGAGTCCTGCATAGCCCACAAACGCATCGGCATCATCAAAAAAAAGCCACGTGCCATAGCCAAGGGTCTGCCAACGCGTAACATTGGTTGCCACAATCTGCTGGATGGCGGTGTCACTCAATGGTTGGCCATTGGCACTCAGCCAGCGCATTGCCCGCGGGTCGGTATAAATGCGCGCCAACAACGGCGCATCAGTTGATTGGATGGGACGATAGTGCATCGTTATTCCTTGCGTGCAACGATACAAAAACCACCACGGTGCCGAGGCACCGTGGTGGTTTAGGAGCACCAACAATTAGTTGATGGTCAAGACACCCTTCATACCGCCGCCCAAGTGAGCGGGGTAGGTGCAGATGTAAGTGTAGGTACCGGCGGCTGGAGCGGTGAACTCAACAGTGCCGCTGGCGCCTGGGGCCAACAAGGCACTGCTGGCAATGATGTTGGCTTTGTCAGCGGGAACATACCCAGTGGCTTCGCCTGCAGCGCTACCAGCTTCGTCAACAGCATTTGCAACATCTTCGCCACCATTGACCAACACGAAGTTGTGTTGCAATGCGGTCGAATTGTTCTTGAAGGTAATCGAAACCTTGTCACCGGCCTTGGCGGTCAAAGTGACGGGGGCAAATGCCAAGTTATCACCATCTGTACCAACGGTCAAAGCACCACTTGAAGCGCTACCACTTGCACCACCACAGGCAGCAAGGACGAAGGCGCCAACCAACAACACAGCCAAAGCGATTTTGCGAACTGAAATCTTCATGGTGAACTAACTCCTCGTTACGTTGTCGTTCAATCCTGTTTGCACAGCACGTGTATAATATCACAATCTTGTCTATTGTCAAAGAAAAATTGAAAATTGAAAATCGAAAATGAACAATGCAAAATACTCCCGCGTAAACCGCAGCGCATCGTGCATTGCCCGCCGATCAATCGACCACCACCGATATAGAATGTCTCTGTGCCCTCTGCGTGCCCTGTGCGAGGCAATGCAACATGCCTCTGCACCTCTCGCATTGACTACCCATCAATATTAAGGTGTCTCTGCGCCCTCTGCGTGCCCTGTGCGAGGCAATGCAACATGCCTCTGCACCTCTCGCATTGACTACCCATCAATATTAAGGTGTCTCTGTGCGCTCTGCGTCCTCTGTGCGAGGCAATGACATTACCCTTTGGTCGATCTAGCCGGTGTAAACGCCAAAATGTCAATGCGGGGACGGCGCACGACGACCCAATCACCACGATTCACCTTAGCCGTGCCGAGTTTTTTTGCCAAATCGGGCGCAGTGGCATGCGTGCGCACCCCCACGGTACCGCCACCAATATCGAGCACAAACTCACAATAGAGCGATTGGTAGGGCAATGGCGTGGTCGGTAATTCCCACACCGCCACTGCTTGGACTTGGCCATAGACCAACGGTACGCCCACTGGCGAGCCCACGTCCATCAAGCCACGACGATAGGGCACCACTTGGAGCGTGAATTGGCACAACAGCAACACCAGTTTGGCCGAGCCCATCTGGCCAACGTGGCTCAGGTCAACCAAATGATGGCGATCAACTACGGGGAGCGTAGGAAGCAACGGGGTCGCAGCCTGGTCCGCTGGTAACGGTGGTGTCAAAACAATCGTTGGCAAATAACGCCGACCATCGTGGTAGCGCTCACCTTCGATGAGCTGACTAAAGTGACACGGCAAATCGAGGGCATCATAGGCGGCAAACAACATGATTACAGAGCCTTTGCACTGAGTGCCTCGCGGGCGGCGGCCACAAATACAGCAGGTTGGGACGGGCTTACGACCAGCAACAGGCCATTGGTGCGACTAATCGCCACAAGGCAATCACGGTCACTCGCCACACATTGGTAGCGTCCATATACTTTGCTGATAAATACTCCTTGGTAACCAAACACGCCTACAAAGGTGGCCCAACGCACATGGCGCATCTCGACCGTTAGTGGCAAACGCGTGATGGCAGTGATTTGACTCAACGGGACGCGGATCGCTCGCCACCACATCCGCTTAATCACCAATTGATCGGCGTGTACTTCGAGCTGAGTCGGCTGACCAGCCCACATCCACCACACAAACAGCAACAGTATTACGGCTACAATCCCCGATGCAATCGCGCCGTAATATGCTATTTCGTAACGTAAAAGACCGCTCAACGCCAAAAACAAACCGGGCAATGTAAGGGCACCTCCAGCAAATATGATCCGTTGGGTTATCTGCTGAATATACGTATCGAACGGAGCAGATTCATAGACTTGTGGCATCTGAATGCGCTTTCGTAACAATTGCATACAATGGGTGCATCATACCATACTGTGGTCATGCTTGACCATCAATGACCGCAACAGGTATACTGTGGAATTATGATGCTTTCTTCATATAGGAACTACATGGCGGCATATATAATTACCGTAGCTAACCACGACGTACCCACTACTGCACTGTATCTTATCAGCGGTGCCGTCAGTAGTGCTGATATTGCACGTTTGACGACGCAATTACTGTGCGACCCAGTGATTCAACACGCCGCATGGTATGATTTGCATGCACCAACCATTGATCCTATCGCACACGCCGGCTACGAAGTCGCCTTGCGACTCGGTGTCACCGACAACGAAGCCGAAAGTATCGCCATCGGAGCACAACGTTTGGGCATTACTGGCATTACCCAAATCCGTACGGTGCACCGCACCCTTGGGTTGCCCCCCGCATACAACGCATTAATCCAGACCTGCCGCGCCGTGGGAGCACACCAGAACGACGAACGGCGTGATTTTTATTTACAGCTCCTCGCCACCCCACCCCAACGACCTGCCCATATCAGCGTTGTGCCTATACGGACGCTCGATGATGGCGCTTTGATGGTGCTCAGTCAAAAAAGCCTGTTGGCGCTCGATTTGAATGAAATGCGGACCGTGCAAGCTTATTACCAACGCATCGACCGTGACCCCAGCGATGGCGAGCTCGAAACCATTGCCCAGACCTGGAGCGAACACTGCTCGCACAAAACATTTAAAGGACTCGTGCACTATAGTGGTATCGACCACGATATCTCCGCTGACCAGCAGGCACTCCACCCAGCCTTGGTGGAGCTCGGGACCCACGCCCAAATCGACAGCTTGATGCGCACCTATTTGATGCGCGCAACTACCGCTACTGCGCCACGCTTACGCAACCTGACCTTGATTTCGGCCTTTGTTGATAATGCGGGGATAGTGGCGTTCGACGATGAATACGAATTGTCGTTCAAGGTCGAGACCCACAACCACCCCTCTGCATTGGAGCCCTTTGGGGGCGCCAATACGGGCATGGGCGGGGTACTGCGTGATGTGCTCGGGGTATCAGCGCAACCGATTGCCGCCACCGATGTCTTTTGTTTTGGACCAAATGATGGCCAAATCGATAATTTTGGTGGCCAAGTACTGCCACCCCATCAGGTCAGCATCGGCGTGATTGCTGGTGTGCAAGATTATGGCAACAAAATCGGCGTGCCAATTGTCAATGGTGCGGTCTATTTCGACCCAGGGTATATTGCCAATCCACTGGTTTTTTGTGGCACGGTAGGCGTCGCCCCGCAAGGCATGCATCCACGCCATGTAGGCGTCGGTGACGTGATTGTGGTGCTTGGTGGGCGCACGGGGCGTGACGGCATTCACGGTGCGACCTTTTCGTCGATTGAACTAACCCACACCACCGCCCAAGAAGCAGGCAGTGCGGTGCAAATTGGTGATCCTATTACCGAAAAAAAGCTGATTGACGTGGTCATCCAAGCCCGCGATGCCGGCTTGTACAGCGCCATCACCGATTGTGGTGCAGGCGGGTTGTCGTCGGCCATCGGCGAAATGGGCGAACAAACCGGCGCGCGGGTGGAATTATCCCACGTCCCCTTGAAATATGCTGGCCTACAACCCTGGGAGATTTGGCTTTCTGAAGCGCAAGAACGCATGGTGATGGCGGTGCCACCACCGCATTTAGACGCATTGTTGGCCTGTTGTGCCGCCGAAGAAGTCGAAGCTACTGCCGTCGGTACATTTGATGGCAGTGGCCGGTTAGTCGTCACGCATCACGATGTGGTACTCGTCGATATTGCCATGCAGATGCTCCACGATGGGCGGCCACAACGAGTGCTGACTGCTACCTGGCAACCAGCGACCATTCCCGCACCGCAATGGCAAGCGCTGAACTACACCGCTACCCTACACGCGCTATTGGCGCACCCCAATATCGCCAGCCGCGCCCAGATTATCCGCGGCTACGACCACGAAATCCAAGGGCGGACCGTGGTTAAACCGCTGGTGGGCGCGGCGAGTGATGGGCCCGGCGACGCGGCAGTACTGCAGATCCGCCCCGATGCGCTACAAGGGGTAGCGCTAGGCTGTGGCATGGCGCCACAACTGAGTCAATTCGACCCCTATTGGATGGGACTCGTTGCCATTGACGAAGCCCTGCGCAATGTCGTGGCCGTGGGTGGTGACCCGCGGGCCTGTGCGATTTTGGACAACTTTTGTTGGGGTGACCCACGTCAACCTGACCGCATGGGGGGGCTGACACGTGCCACCGCGGCCTGTTATGATGCGGCGTTGGCCTATGGGACGCCCTTTATCTCGGGTAAAGATTCGCTCAACAACGAATACCGCACTGCCACCGGGCAACGCATCGCCATCCCCGGCACCCTGCTGATTTCGGCGATGGCATACCACCCCGATATTCGTCATTCACAAACCAGCGACCTTAAGCAGGCGGGCAATGCGCTCTACGTTGTAGGAAGAACCACCAATGCGCTTGCCGGATCCCACGCCACCATGGTGGCAGGATTGCCGAATGGGGCAGAATGGCAGGTGCCGCGGGTTGATCTAGCCCTCGCACCGCGACTGATGACCCAACTCCACCACGCCATCCATGCCGGGTTAACCGTGGCATGTCACGATATCAGCGATGGTGGACTAGCAGTCGCTGCTGCCGAAATGGCGTTGGCCGGGCGACTCGGCCTCAACATCGACCTCGATGCGGTCCCAAGCGATAGCGATGATGCGTTTGTGCGCTTGTTTAGCGAAAGCCCTAGCCGCTTCCTCGTCGAAGTGCCCGTTGCGCACCAAGCGGCATTCAGCGCCTTGCTCGGTGACATCCCGCATGCCTGCATTGGGCAGGTCAACGACAGCCAACAATTGACGATTACTGCCCACGGGCAAATCTGTATCGACAGCACGGTGACAACACTCGTCAGCCAATTCACCACAGCGATTGTATGATGAATCCAACCAACCACAATTATGACGCCTTTGTAGCGCATATCATCTTGACGCTCCCCGAGCTCGACATAGAGATTAGTGATGTACAATTCACCGACGGGCATATCGTCATTACACGCGGTGATGAATCTGTGGCTATTGATATCGAGCCATTTGAACGGGCATACCGCCGGCGCCCTGATGCCGTTGATGCCGTACTCAGCACCTTGTTACGCGTCAGTCGTGGTGAAAAAGGCATCGCTGACCCTGGCTATAACGCAATCGCAAATCAAATCATCCCGCAGCTCAAACCGATAGCGTTACTCGCAGAGCTTGTCGAACGTGGTGCGGAGCCAATCATCTACCGATTATTTTTAGCAGACCTGATTATCACATACGCCATCCATGACGGCAACCGTTTGTCGTATTTAACCGAAACCCAGCTCGCACGCTGGAATGTCAGTGAACATACCGTGCATGCTCAAGCAATTACCAACCTCCACAATCGCTCGCAACACGTCCCCTATCACAAGGCGGGCAGTGCGTCACAACAAGTTATCGTATTTAACGTCAATGACGGCCTTGATGCGGCGCGAATTTTGCTCCCCGATATTATTCTTGCAGCGAGTAACGATATCCCCGGAGATATTGTGATTGGGATTCCCAATCGTGATTTTTTGGTGATTATCAGTGCCGATGATCCCGATCGTGTCGCAGCTGTGGCACTCCAAATCACCCGTGACATGCGCCAACATGCCCATGGTTTGAGTAATCGCCTATTTACCATTCACCACAATGAAGTACGCGAATACACCGAGGCATAAGTATTCGCAAGGAAGGATTCCACGATGGAAATCATTCTCTTCCTGCTCGCAGCCATAATAATCATGTTGTGTGTATTTGCAGGATTATCCGCACAATCACCGTTGTTTGTGTGTGTGGCAGGGACAGCCATGCTCACCGGCTTATGTTCACCGTTATGGCATTGGGTCTACGGCATCGTCTATTCTAGCGCATTAGTCTATCTTGTTGGTCACACCGTGCCCTTGGTAGCGTTTTTGGGTGGGTGGGTGATGGTTTTGCCAGCTATTATAGTGTTTGCAACCCTGCGCCGTCGCCTAGTTGAAATCGGTTATCTTGGCATATGGGGGATTGCAGGGATTTTCTTTTTGTTTTTTTGGAGCATCGAGGGACTAGGCGCCCAATTAAACATCTGGTCTTACGATAACGAAGTCACTGCGCTCGGTATACCAATTACATTTTATTTGGCACTGTTGCATACACTCAGTGCCATGATCGTGTTTCGCATAATGTTTGAATACTGGCGGGTATCATTTGTTGCCACGCTCCAAATCATCCCGATTATTTTTGGATTGCAGATTTTTTGTTATGCCATCATTGGGGCGCCATTTTATGCCATGTCGTTACTGACAGGAGCAAGTGGCTTGACTGCTTTTGGATTAATTTGCTCAATAGTGCTCGTGCTATGGGGAATCCATATCACTATCACCTCGCTATTACACATTCAATTCAACACAAACAATACCGCAGGCTTGCCAATTATCGACCTTGCAGTCCTCGAAGAATTAGCCCGCAAGCAACCACCCCCGCCACCACCACAGGAATAATGTTTTGGTGAACAAACAATGCCCCACCCCACTACAATCGCAGGGTGTGGGCATTATTTTTTAACAAAAACACCACCCTACGTGCGACGACGACAGACGGCAATACCATCACGGATCGGCAAAATTACCGACTCGAGGTCGATATGGTGCATAATCGCTCGATTAAATTCTTGGATGCCACGCACAATCGGAGCTGCTTCATCGGGAGGTTCGAGTACCAAGGCATTGCACAACACATTGTCTGCCACCAAAATCCCACCACGGCGTAACAACGGCACGCACATTTCGAGTGCTTGCAAGGCTTCTTGTGCGTTATTGAGGTGGCGCAAAATGTCGAGGAAGATTAAATCAAACGGCCCACGCATATGGGATAATTCGCGGAACCAATCGCCTTCATGAATCGAAAATCGATCGCTATAACCGGCTTTGGCGACCCATTCGCGGGCGCGGGTAAAGCGCTCAGGGTCACGTTCGATGGCGGTCAAACGCCCTTCTGGGTGTTGCACCAAGGCGCGTAGCAACCAGATAGCGGCATAGCCGGTGGCAGTGCCGATTTCGAGGGCATCGCGCACGCCACTAGTGCGTGCCAACATATACAAAAACTGCCCTTCGACGGCGCCTACAAGTGGCCAGCCATGCTCACGACCGATACGCTCCATGTCACTCAATGGTGATGGGCGGGGCGGCATTAAACCACTCAGATAATCTTCGATGGCCGCATTCGTGATATCGTCACGCATGGCACACTCCTTTTTCATGGTATATCGGGCAGATTGTACCATAGACAAGCAGCGATGTATAATAGAGGTAATAGGCACAGATGGAGTGAGTCATGAGTAGTGATGCAACCATGCCACGCTACGACCGTATCGTATCGCTGGTATTGTTAGTTTTGTTAGGGATGGCCGTGGTGTTTTTGGTGGATATCAACCCCAACATCATCCGCGCCCAACTCGGCGGCGATTTGCCCGTCATCACCGTATCTTGGGTAATTTTGGCAGCCATTGTGGTATTGATTAGCACGGGTGCCGATTTGTTTACCCGCGACCACCCGCAAGTCCACGCCCGACCGTTGTGGCTACTTAATTTGGGCTTCACCGTCATTGAGCTGGCACCTGGATTTTGGATTTTGCCAGCGTTATCGGTGATTACCACCTTCACTTTTTTCCGTTTATTCAGTTCTGGTTTGCAAATGTTGGCGTTTGTGTTAGCACTCATCTCAACCGGCGTGTTGCTCCTCGCTTCACTCATCGCGCAACATTATTCGATGGATCGCCAACCCGAAATCCGCCAAGTGGCCTTGATGGTACTGCAAGGGCTCGCACTCTTGATGGCCTTTGGGTTGTTTAGCGCTATCTACTACGCCCATCTGCGCACGCTCTACTCGGCAGTATTTGTGGGGAGCACTGGCGCATTGTTGGCCTATGCGCAACTGCAATGGACCCAGACCAAAGCCAATCTTGGCTTGCTTTCGTTGATGGTCGGGTTTATTTTGGCGCAGGCCTTGTGGGCGCTCAATTATTGGTCGGCACCATTCCTGCTTGGTGGGGCATTGTTGTTGGTCATTTTTTATGTGGTGACCGGCATGCTCCAAAACTCACTCACCGAAAATGCCACCTCCCGCACCTATTGGGAATACGCCATCATTGGCAGCGTGTTGATGGTCGCCATCATCGGTGCGGTGTTGTAGGGTTATATTTGTCTCGCACAGGGCACACAGAGGGCGCAGAGCCAGTGTGTAATTTATGTTTCGATGAGTGTCTATCTGTGCACCATGCCGGCTCATCTCCTTTTTCATTTTCCATTTGTGATTTCGCACAGGGCACGCAGAGGGCGCAGAGCCAGTGTGTAATTGATGTGTGTCGATGAGTGTCTATCTGTGCACCATGCCGGCTCATCTCCTTTTTCAATTTTTCATTTTTCATTATTTCAATAAGTGGTCCATCCACCATCGACAGCCAACACCGTGCCAGTGACAAATTTGGCATCGCTCGACAACAAATAGGCTGCGGCAGCCGCCACATCTGCGGCGCTGCCAAAATCCCCGGTGAGCGGTTGGAGCTGGGGGAGTCGCGCGCGGATATGGTCACTTTGTTGGGCGCGTTGGCTCATGGGCGTGGCAATCAAGCCAGGGGCAATTACATTGACGCGAAGCCCGTGCGGGGCATAATAACCAGCCATGGCACGCGATAACCCGATAATCCCCGCTTTACTGGCTGCATAGGCATGAGTGGCAAAATCAGCGTCGCCCCCGACCAACCCCAATACCGACGCGACGTTGACAATCGCACCCCGACTTGCCAATAGTTGTGGTAAACAAGCCTTGCTCATTACAAATTGACTAGTGAGATTCATGTCAAGGGTCG
>Ga0214917_10005207_pt1 | contig 14026 bp, 13 predicted proteins | sample LL_1208_BB_MetaG_FD_177983 | JGI IMG/M metagenome (GOLD analysis project Ga0214917, IMG submission 177983) | Freshwater microbial communities from Lake Lanier, Atlanta, Georgia, United States - LL_1208_BB | ecosystem: Environmental > Aquatic > Freshwater > Lake | place: USA: Georgia | collected... | reverse complement strand
TAGATTTTAGATCCCTCACTCTGAAGTGCATGTGTCCAGCAAATACGCATCTTTCTATCAAATTGGACGGCAGCTATTATGGAATCAAGGCGGGCTATCGATACCCCAAGCGCCTCTGCTGAATCACGGAGACCTTTCAATTCAAGATCTGACAACTCGCCGTCTGCCTGAGCAACACGAGCCGCGTCCCTCAATACATAAGGCGCAAGCACTCGCAGCACATCCTGATTTTGGATAATTTCACCCACTGGCTGTAGGGCGATTTCATTAATTTTTTCTAACGAAAGCCCCTGACCTAAAGAATGGTCAATAGCAAATTGGAAGGCGGCAGCCTCGCCGTCGTGCAAACCATCTGCCCCAGCAACTCTAAGAACGAGGGCAGCGTAACGCTCCATACTTTGAACAGGAAGTGCCCTTAGATCAGTAATTGGGTACTGGACCATTGGGTAAGCCAGATTCATCATGATTCGTCATCCATGTATGCGTCAGCCTCATTTTTGGGTTCGGTACCGCTCGTTGCTTGATATGAAACCGTGTCATTTCCACCAGCGTACCGTGTAACGACCGTTTCTTGCAGAATGGGGTCGTACCGGAATCCCGAATTTTCGCTAAGTTCTCTTTCCTCAATCGGGGCAAAGTGCATAAAAAGCGGCCTTCGCATCGCTATCTTGCGGCTTGGTGACGTTTGCATTTATTCTCCAAAAATTGGGATTTTGAAAATTAGTCTTATGTTCAATCAGAGTTTAGACGACTAATGCTTGTATAGTCAAGGTGTTGACAGTCACTTGGAGATTTGAGTGCAGCCGGTGTTCATATCTCATGCCAGCAAGAACTTCCGCTTGGCCGACGAGGTCCGAGGCGGACTCGAGGCACTGAGTCTTGCCTGCTGGATTGCACCAAGAAACATTCCCCTCGGTAGCTCTTACGGTGAAGAAATAGCGAAAGCAATTGGTGGCTGTGCAGCGGTTTTACTTGTTCTGACAGAGGAGGCGAATGTGTCAAAAGCGGTCGCAAACGAGCTTGAACTCGCTTTCCGAAATCAGAAAGTCATCATTCCGCTCAGATTGCGGCCTATCGAGCCAGCGAATCAATTAGCGTTTTTCATAAGTAACTCGCAATGGGTTGATGCTTTTCACACACCCCTAAAAATTCGTGTTGCACATATCGCTGAACTTGTTAGGGCGATTGCTGCTGGAAATCCATCCTTACCGATTCCTCAGGAGCGAAAATCGTTGCTCAACACGGTTGATCGATACCTTGAAGACATCCTTCGATACAAGTACATTGTGGCGGTTTGCTCGATCATTGTCGTTCTTGCGATCGCGTCCACAGCCGCTGTAAAGACAAACAACACAGCAACGGCGCTTGATAAAGAACGAACCGCTATCGAACTAGATTCTTCGACATTCGGATTGGTTACTGTACAGGAGAAAGTCCAGATCGATGAGGCTTCAGTGGGCAATGATAACCATCAATTCACAGTCAATCTTTACCAGAACATCAGCGATCCTTCAAAAGCCGATATCAAGTGGGAGGCATTTGGGTTTAGCTCAGACGGATACAAACACAAAATAAGTCTACCCGGCCTTCGGGAATTCAAATCGCAAGACGTACAAAGTATTGAGCTGTCAGTACCCAAGTCTGCAAATCAATTGACCTTTTGTATGACTGCCATCCACCCAACGATCAATAAAGAATTTACTGCGAGGTGGGACTTCAACATATCTAAACCAGACGCCAAAAGTTCTAATGTGTCGGTTTCAAGGAATGGACAGTCCATACTTGAACCGAGTGAAAGGGTCGGTTGCTACAATTTTAAGAAATAAAAGAGTCTAGTTATAGTTTACGGGTATTTGATTATTTTTATCGAAAGAAATTCAGGCCTTTTTTACAAGGTGCGCGCTGTCACCCTACGATTTTCAGGCGCCTCCGGAAAATTAGGATTCTTTAATTGAGACTTTCCGTACCATTTAACTATAAGTCGACTTGACTCAATCCCGTATCTGTTAACGAGCGTATCTTTCACCATGATTGCTCTGCGCTTTGAAAGCTGCAGATTGTATTGCTCAGTACCCCTACCGTCTGTATGACCCTCAATCTGTATCTTGTGATCTTTAATGCGCGGATCTCTCAACGCTCGGTTTAAATTGCCCACAAGTAGGCGCCCCTCCGCAGTTAGTTCAGCCGAATCAAACTCGAACTGAATTGGCAAATCTATTGCAGGATCCCTATCTTGAACGCCATCAAAACCTGGGAGACCTCGACCATTAGGCCCCTTTACCAGTTGATCCGCGATCTCCTTCGGCGTGTAAATCTTAGCGGCATAGGCTTGAAATGGAACAAGAATATTCACAATTATAAATAAAACAACGTTCATTATTCTCATAAAAACTCCTGCCGGAAACTAATGGCTTCTGGTTGTAAGCGGCAAAACAACAGCAGAAATTCTTCGACGCTCAGCCTGGTGCTCTAGAATTGCAAGCCTGAACTCTGTCAAAAACTCCCGCTCGGTTTCCTTCCTCGGGCGATCAAGGGCGAGTAGCGGCAATGCTGACGCTATCACAACAACACTTTCCGACCCAAAAGGCGCACCGACTACGTACTCTCCTGAAGCGCCAAGCGTTAACTTTGTACTGGCAGGAATTGGAGCATTGCCTTGGTCGGAGTAACGTCGAAGGTGTGCAACTTGTCCGTCAGCTTGAAGGTAGGATACGTAGATGTATGAAGGATACTGCGGGGTAGTAAGTTGAAGCACCAAACGCTCACCTGCCCTTAGGTCTGACTTTCGAGCAGTGAGCGTCAAACCCGATGCTTCTGATATAGGCCTAGCTAGGGTTATCAACGCCTCACATTGGGGCCACGCTCTGATCTCTACATCATCCATCGTTACTTTTGCACCTTCAGCCACTCGTTGTAGCTTCTTGAGGTCAGCGTTGTTCTCCACAAAACCAGATATCCTCAGGGCCCCTCTAACAGAGCTGAGTCGGAGACTTGAACACCTAAACTCACGAGACACTTGCAAGACTCGTTCACGCAATAAGTCCCCATCTTTAGCAGAAGGTTCGTCAAGCACTTGATGTGGTGTGGGCTCGGGTTCGGGCCTGGGCTCTGGCTTCGGAACAGGCTTCGGAGCAGGCTTGGGATCAGGCCTCGGAGCAGGCTCAGGCTTGGGCGCCGGCACTGGCTTTGGTGGGTCAATCACAGGAGCGGGGATCGGTGCAGGGGGCGGTGGCGAATCGACCTGAGCGACATAAGCCTCTTCAACAGTCGCGGAAAAAGAAGAGTAGCTAATCCACGCATAACCCCTGTCGCCCCAATCATTACCCCAGGAATTAATCAAGCGAAAAGCGCGTCTGCTATCGTCATAGCCCACTAAAGTCATTGCATGCCCACTATCACCTCGAGACGTACTATCGTAGACGCCAAAGCCCTTAAACGTTTGGAAGGCATCCGGGGTCATCATCCCAAAAACAACTGGATTACCCGCCGCAAGTTGAGACTTCACATCGTCAAGTTCAAGGCCACGCTTGCCCGAGAGACTGGCAGACTCTTCAATTTTCCTCCATCCTCGTATTCTAAAGTTTTTAGCCTGAAGGACCGCAGACTCACTTGGCAACTCGCTGCAAGACGATTCTCTGTAGGGAAACGTGGTTAAGAATGGAGCTCCATTTTGCTTTAAAAAGTCAAATGCAACATAAATTGGCATCCCGCCCTGGCAACTCCGACCACGCGGGGACTGATTAAATACAAAAGATGGGCTTAAAGCACTCTGGACCGAGGAAGTGGAGCCCGCACGTATCAAGTAATAAGACCGCATGTAATAAGTTGTCGACCATGCAACACACGAATCTTGGTTCCCCTGATTACCAACGGGTGGAAACCACACGGACAAATCTGCAGCAGCTGGCAAATAGTTGCGGTATCGCGGTACAGTGGGTAGTGTTCGATATTCGCTTTTAGGAATCAGAATTAAACCTTTACTGTAGCTTTGTGCATAAGCACCCGGGGAAAAAACGTAAACACTAAAGCTAAGCAAGGCAGCTTTGAATAGTATCCAAATTTGCCAACGAAAAAGAAAATACATTGAAACCCCTTTAAAACGTCGGAGCAACCAGAAGAACCTCAAGCAAAACGTGATTAAAAAAATCGACAAACAAGTTCAGCGACTCTAGCAACTGATATGGGCGCCTTTTATAACACTTTAAAAGCAAACATATTTGTTAATAATTGATAAGGACAGACAACACTAATGCGTACTAAAATCACGCTTCGGAACGCGTCACCGGATCAAACAGTTACACATTCTTTCCTTTTATTTTAGTAAGATGGCCCAGAACATCTTTCAATACGTTATTAGGACTTGAATAGACGTCAATGTAATGCTGATTCCCATTCCGATCAAAAACACGAAATGCATCGATAAATATACCCCACTTCGTTGCCAAATACGCACGCCACATTTCTCGCCGATAGTAATAAACTGGCAGTCGACTCATCACCAAGGCAATCATCGATGGGAAGTTAAATAACAACAGAAATAACATAAACCAAGTAAAACAGAGTTCAGGCCAGACTTCAAAAATCTCATTAAACGAGGTAATCAGTCCATGAGATCTTCTAAGCCTGCTTAACTGATCCGTCAAGGATTCAAAATTTGCTAAGTAATAGGGGCGAAGCGAAGTATCCGACCAATCCCCACCCCATTCTTTATATTCTTCATATTTTTTAAGATCTCCAGATTCCGCCGCTAGTTTAAACTCGTTGAGGACTGCTTCGCACAACACAACGTCGGGTAGCAGCTTGCGATCAAGCGAACGGCCCGCAAGAAGTTGTGATCGCAGATCGTCAAGACACTTAAACGAAGGTAGCTCAAGGTTCGCACGAACTTCCCGCTGCTCATTTGCCAACCATGCTGTAAAGAAAGGTTTCCGCATTTTTTCCGCCCCAAAAGCAACTTCGTTTAGCTGCTCCCGAAAACCCCGAATAAATTTTGTCTCGCCGTCCGATGACGCCAACTTAGGTGTTAAAAATAAAACTAATATAGGAACCGAACAAACAAAACCGAGCAACGTGAAAGTAAAAAATGGTAGAACAGCGCTACACCAGCGCAACTTTATACTAAACATCGTATCGGCCCCTTGAAACAGGCAAACATACAAACGGTAGAGACCAAATACAATTCCACCGAATACAAGTGCAAACGCTATCGACAAAAAGCATCTTGACACGAAACCCAAGGAATACCCAGTTTCCCACACAGCGAAGCCGGCCGAGAAGCCAGAAATCGTCGACATGATCAAAATCAATGCACCAATGAAAATATATCGTCGCTGACCAAGACTTTCGAAAGTGCTTTCGGTTCCAAGCCAAAGGTCGTTTCCACCGGAGACGTCAAGCAGAAAACCGTTGATCCCCTTATATCTCGTTCTGGTTACAGACATTCGAATCAACCCAATGAATGATTGAGATCAGCCAAGTCCAACCGACCGTGCGAACTCTACGTGATCCCGAGCTCCGACAGGATCGTTAACCGCAACCAAGAACGCCTTCCTGTCGGACTTAGGATAAAAATCGCTTTGGACATCCCAATTCGAATCTAGTTTGGAAAGTATAGAAGAATCAGTCGCCCTCAGGCTTATGTACTCATCAACGAAGAAATGAGTATGTTTAATGATCCATCTGCTTCGCCGATAAATACTCATATGGTATTGCCTGATGGCATCGCTGGAGAAATGCGACAAAACCCATAAGAGAGCCGACAGACTAGCCCATAATGCGAGCCAAATTAGAATAGCCTTTCTGTCAGTCCGCCAATACTGCAAACCATTACCAAGAAACTCGTTAGCTTCTAAAGATGGATGATAAATTTCGCTGGCAAGGGTGGTTGTCCTTGAGACAAAAGAGTCAATTTGACGCTCGGTATCGTTCGACCAATCCCTTAAAGCTCGAAGACAATTTTCAACGTCAATACCGTAACACTCACCCAACTCATCACTCACTTTGCCCTTGTCGACCCTTACCTGCGCTTCACCGCCAACCGTCAATCTCTTAGCGCTGCTTGCCATAACGTAAGAGCGATCGGCGTAGTCAGTGAAGCTTGGAATTTGCACCCTACCTTTGTCTTGATCAGACAATAAAATACCAACTTCACGCTTTACTGCTTTGATCATCTCATCATGAGCGATTGGCCTGCCAAAGTGTTTCGATAGAGCAAACGCAAAGGGACCGTGTCCACGACAACTCGTGCACTTGTCAAGCGCCACCTGTCCAGAGTCGGCCGAGGTTACAATGCCAAGCTTGTTGTCAGGATTATTAAATTTGGCGAGACCACCAAGCTTTGCGCGACCACCAGACGATTCTATAAAACTTCGACAAGCATCAAAAATGAAAAGATTATATCTTGCACCCCCCTTACGCTCGATGAGGCGATTCACAATGTGATTGAGGCTAATGTACTGATCAATAGGCGAGAAAGGTTGACTCGCATCACCCTTCGATTCAAGAGGTAATAGATAGTTAATGTTATCTTCCTGAATACCGTGACCCGCAATATATACGACGCTTAAGGCCTTCGGTGACAGCATACTACCATATGCTACTACCGTTTTCTCAATCTCATCTTTAGATTTATCAATTGCCACAGTTACTATATATCCGGCCTTTTCAAGAGTTTTTTTCATCAATAAAGCATCATTTGAAACACCTTCCAATGGAGAACTCTGATATTTGGATAAGGCGATTATAAGTGCTCTACGCTCAATATCCATCCCTTCCATTTTCATAGAAGTGATATCAACGCCTGATCTAATCGCTGCTGAGGCGATCCGATCATGCAAGATTATTGTCTTACTATTGTATTCAGACTTCACTCGATCGAAATCGGAGATTATCAAATTTTCTAAGCGCTTATGTCGATCGTCGATTTGACTATGACCTGCCAAATCCGTCGTTCGCAACTTAGCTGTTAGAGGTATTACAAAAACCGTTAAGATACCCACTACGATAATAAGCGTGTAAACACCTGCTCTTGATGGAAACCATCTTTGAGCGTCTTCACTATCATAGAAAACCGGGATCTGATCGTGAAACCAAATCAAATATTCTAATATATAGATTAAAGAGAAAAGTCCGAAACCAATAAAGAAGCATTTTAAAATCGACCCCCATTGATTGCCGGATCCATAAAACGATGCAAATACTAGCAAGACTGTACAAGAAAAAATCACCAATAAAACCACACAACGGTATGCTACAAGCCGCATGATCGCGGTTTGGTCCATGGAATCAAAAGCGAATCGCTTCAATCCGAGACCCACTGATAGATACGATATTAGCAAGGTGCGAAGCGGACGCTTAACACCGATGAATCGACCCAATCGATCACGCATCCTCACGGCCATTACTTTAGCGACCATGAAGCACTAACTAGGACTTGTTGTCTTTTGATATAAACCGTTCAATGTCAGCCTTGATCTCTTCAGCGGTCTTCGCCATATATGTCTCGTTTGCAATCCGTGTGAGTTCAGCTTGAGTTTTCAAACTTCCTGCAGCCATTTCCTCGACAACCTTCGCTCGATGATAGCTTGCGGTCTTTAAATCTGAAATCCCATCACTTGAAGCATTTACCGCAAACCGATGATCTAGTTGGATACCCCGCATCGCAACTGCCACACGCTTTTGGTTTTCAGTGAGATAGTCAATCGGACTCAAGCTTAGCATCATCTTGAAGAAAATCGGAGACACTTCGATAATAATTAACAGCAAGGTTATAAGTGCCGATGCCAAGGGAAATTTTTGATGTGCAAGTTCAATGCGGACAATTAACCCGCCGTAAGCATCGCCCTTTTTGTCCGCCTCCTGGAGACTTTGAGTTCGTTTTTGCACGAGCGCCCCCATTTCAACATTAGATGCTTTATCAATCTCTGACTTGAGTTCGCTCACTCTTGGTTCAATTTTTTTGTACTCGCGATCATACTCAGTGGTCGCCTGGTCCAAACTTTCCTTAAGCGCCCTTGCCTTCGGGCCCACACCCGCCTCCTGTCCTTTTCGACCCGCAATTTGGTCTGCGTATTCCTTTTGAATCCGATCCCTTTCGTTCCGGTACGATTCGACCTTCGATTCTTCTTCTGCAACATCCGATTTTAGTCTTTCTATCCTCTTCTCGATTTCAGCTTTATTCTGTTCGTGTTTCTCGTCCTCTTTGGCCCGCAGATTTTTCTTAACTTTTTCACGCTCTTCGCTCAATAGCGTTTCAACTTCCGTTTCCATGATTTTTAACTCGAGTGGCTTCGAAAGAACAAGCCCTATTACAGCTGCCATTATCAGTCTTGGTATTGCCCTAAAAAATTCCCCCCAAGTTATCTTATCGGTCCCGTCACCGTGCCCTCCCGCCGAAACGATAAATCGGTCTAAATTATATATAACTGCAGCCCAGACGATACCAAAAAGAATCGAAGGCAAAATGTCAACATACGGTAGCGCGTCATCTTGCGATCCGCGGAAAACAATATAGAAGGCGTATGAACCCGAAAAAAATGCAAGTGTAGCCGTTGCAAGTACAATTCCACCGATCCCCTGAGCTTTAACCCGGTCGTAATTTGTACAGTGTTTTAATAGTTGATTATCGACACCCGCTGAGAAATACAGTATTCGGTTAAACCAATTTGGCTCTTCTTCAAATTTATAGTCTGCTAATTCACGAAGTTGGGCCTCAGCATTTATGTTCGACTCGGCGGAATATCCGCTATCGCTTGGCGAACCAATTGAAATAGGTTTTGTATCATCCATTCATTTACCCTCAGTTGGAGCCACTTTCTCGGTGTTGGTTACGGGCGGAATCACGACCATGAACCCGTCGATCCGTGCAAACCTCTCTCTCAGATGCCTATGGGTGTAAGTTTGCGAAGAAGGCGAGCAACGTGGCGCAATAAATCGCCAGAACGCATTTACGGTTCGACTCCGTAATAAATCGACGCTAATTTTAGGCAAATATTTTTTTACTATGCGTTCTTGTTCATTGATGCGTCCGAAACTCAAATTTTTTGACTGGACAGTATAGGTAAATTCTCGGTCTACAATCACAATTGGTTGTGAGTAATCTTTTTTCGTCCAATCGGATGGCGAGAACGATCTTGATAACAATCCCCATAAATTAACCAATTCAACTGACAATTGCGCATCCTCTGGGAAGATGATTTCGATTTGATCAAAATCCTTGAACCAAAAAGAAGTGAGTAATTGGAAACGCTCTCTGTGATCTTGCCTAAAACGGATACGTACCAAACCCCAACCCTGAAAACCAAGTGAAACTTTTCGGCTGGCAGCGATGCTTTCCAGACTAAACTTTGTTATCTTAGACTCCAAAACCTCAACTTGTGGAAAGCTGAAAAGCCAATTCATAATTCGACCTCTAGGTGCATTATTTGATTAATCTTTGTCACGATTCAAGGCTTTCTTTTTTCACAGTCCACCTTCACTTCGACCCTGCGATTTAAAGGCTCAGGATCGTCAGTTGAAACAATCGGTAATCGGTCGCCCTCTCCGATGACTTGGACATTTCTAGGTTCCAAGTAACCTGCCCGGGTTAACCAATCGGCAACACTTTTCGACCGTTCGAGACTGAGCGCCTCATTGTTCTCTACCACGCCCGAGCGATCCGCGTGGCCTGAGATCACAATCTCCTTCTTCGAGCTCGCTTGTAGCAATTGACCAAGTTTGTGCAACCGCGCGTCCGCACTAGGCTCGAGACTAGCAGAATTAAAGCCGAATACGGCTCCCTCTCCAAGATAGACCGTGTAACGCGCTCGACTTAACGCGGTTCCATCTGCACCTCGGCAGGAAAAGTAGCGCTCGGGCGAAGTAAGGGCTTTCTCAAGCGTGATCCGGGTTAGACCGTCAGGAAGCGTGTTTTGATCTTGCTCGACCTTTTCCGCCAATAGATCAGCCTTTTCTTCGATCCACCTAGGAATCCGTTCTATCTTAGATTTCACGCGCTCGCGAAGCTGGTCTAAAAGGGTTGGCCACGCAGCATCGGCTGATTCCCGGACTTGACTCTTGCCATCCCTTTGAGAGTCGACCGACGACTCGGCTGGAGCTTGTCGTTCATCTAATGCAGACTTTTCGCTGGTCCCATCAGGTTGTGAATCCTCAGAACCTGGTTGAGCGATTAGCTCCGCAACTTCATTGTTCAGTTGGCGATTTAGGCCCCTAGACGCACATTCATTCAGCCCTAGCCCGCTGGAAGACAGCAGATAGACGGTCCAAGCGAGTAACCCAAGCCCATGAGACCAGCATGCTGATCTGCCAGTTACTATAACAATCAGTGCAATCAGATAGCTTGGTAGTGCAAATAGGCCGATGCAAATGACCGTCAGGCTAAACCTTACCTGCAACCACCATAACAACCCAATCAGCAATAGTAGGATGAGGCCCAATTGGTGCTGAGAGCGGCGGGTTGTGCCATGAGGCGCTAATTGTTGAATAAGGCAAGACAGCACCCAAGGAACGACAAGCATACTTGTGGTCCAAACAGTCAAAATCCAATCGCCGTCAAGCAACCCAATTCCAGTAACCACTAGCGCCGTAAAGAGCCCAAATGCGAACCGACAGACTGGACATCCCGCAACAACCTTCCCTCGCGCCAACACTTGGTGAGGCTCAGCATCTTCCGGGGTTGTTGGGGCATTGGGCTCCGTTTTACGGCTGCTGCTGTGGGGAGTGTCACCTTCAGGCCGCAAGTCGGCAGGCTCAGGAGCGGTCGTTGTATCGCTTTCCGGTATGGCAACCAGCCGCCCCCTTATCGTCCCTCTCACCCGCCCCAAGAGTGGCCCAGCGGACGGATCGCCATCCCGATTTGAATGCAATGTCCAACCAGAAATCTGTGCATCCGCCATGGCAAACCGGCATGTCCGGAGCTCACCGCCAGGCGAAGCGATGGTGCCGTGTACCTCTGGAATAAATGATTGCCTTATTGGCGGGGTCTTTGGCTCGAGGGCAGGGTCAATTGGACCCAGAGGGCGGGCGTTTCTAATAACTCCCCGAAAGATCGTGCCGTGGGAGCGCTGGGAACCCAGGATATCCCCCTCATTGGGACCAGAGGCATCGAAATCGCCGTCAAAGTCCCCTTCAATCCACCACGACGAACCGCCTTCAGCAGTCATCGACGAAGACAGCCCAGTGATGCTGGATATGGAGCAAGGAATTTTCCTCGTGTAACAAGGCACTTGAGAGCCAGCAAAGCCCCCAAACGAAGAGCAATCCTGAGTTTACTGTCTAAGGTTGTTAATCACAATCACTTCACTTGATTCCCGATCGCCCTAGACGAAAATAGAGGGCCGGGCTTGATTAAATAGTCCAAGCAAGATCACAGCTTGCTTGGACTGCTTTATGAGCGGCTTATGCCAGCACCAGATCGAGATGTCCGCGCCTGCGCATCCAAAGGGAAGTCGTTTGGGTCCAACCTTTTCACCTTCATTAGTTGACTGTTTTCCCAATGCCCAGCATGGATGATCGTACCCTCGGCAGAATAAAGAATACCGGCCCCGTTTGCCCTTCCATCGCGGTGCTCGCCTACAAAAACTCTCCCGTTCACAAAGACGAAGCGTCCAAAGCCTTCAATCCGCCCGCGGTTGACCTGCCCTTTGTAAGAAGACCCTGCCTTGAAAAAGTACTCACCAATTCCTGTCGCCACCCCATCCTTAAAGTCACCCTCATATCGATCGCCATTTGGAAAGCTCAAGATCCCCTTCCCATCGAGCCGAACCTTCTGTGTAGTCCAATTCCAGGATACCGTACCCACATACTCGCTACCATTTGCAAAACTGACCTTGACGCTCCCTTCGGGCTTCGCTTCGGAATCCTCCTCACCGCGACTGAATTTCCCGGACCATTGGTTAAACGCCTGCACAAACGTCTCGTTAGGACTGACTTGACCAGGAAACTTCGGAGACGGGCCTACAATCTCTTTAAGCAAGAATCCACCGACGCCCCTCTCACGGAAACTTCCCTCCTCATTTTTCAACGACATTGATAGACTCTCCCATCGGCTACCAGTCTTGAAGAAGACAACGACGTGATTGTAGGAGCAAAGATGACTTGTTTTGCTAGGGTTATGGCAAGTACCTTGAAATTGTGTACTCTGACTTGACTGTGTGCCCTTAGTAGCGCGGCCATCAACAAAGACTCCCTCAAATTTGGACTCACCATCTTTGCTCTCCATCCATCGATAGGTTCCGCTACCGTGGAAAAGCCCATTTCGAAATCCCCCTTCGTAGATCCTCAACGTCTTTTTCTTTAAGTCAGGGTCGTAAGCAAAGAATTTCTTTGTCCCTGTGCAATCGGACCACGACGATGCGCGGACTCTATCTGGACAAGCGGTTACCGAGGGCTGAGCCCAGGTCGGTGTTCATTGCAAATAGAACAACAATGAAAAGAATTTGGCGCATTGATTTGACCGAGTATTATGTGGATAATGGTTTGATATAAGATTTCGCAGGTATACCACCTCTACATTTAATTCGCCGTTCGTAAAAATTCCATAGATTTATGGCTATTGAACAACGAACTTAATGACTTGAATTGTTCGGCGCCCGAAACTATCTGCAAGGGTTATGCTCAACTGATGATGACCTGGTGGAAGCCACACCGACTTGGCACTAAATCCCTCTTTGGAAAGCGTCGCATTTATCAAAATCCGATCGGTAACATCCCTTTGCTTTTGTCCGTAGCGTACCTTAAAGCTTGCGGGATCAGGCTCGGCAGGTGCCTGACTCTCAAATAGAATTTCTACACGTGTCGGCACGGTCACTGGCTTATCCACATCCGGAAATTTTAACTCGATTCGCGGTGCGCCGGTAGCTGGTACACTTGCATATCGTCTTTCAGACTTCGAGGGATCGAACGCACTTTGTTCCGCGAGAAACTCCTCTTGTGTGATTAGTATATCTTGCGCGAACACGGCTTTCGTTGACGCAAATGATAAAAAGGGAAGGAAAACTACGAATCGCATAAACACGAGCAGTCTAATATGCATTACTTTTCACTTGAAAATGGAATATCTGATCGAAGTAAGGTTTACCCGTATCCTTATGAAGTAGATATTCGTCATATGACCGCCAGTGCACCAAGCTGTTTTTATGCATCTTTCTATAACCTCCTGGCAGGGATATGTATAAGCGTACGTTGCTGATCTATCTGAAAACAATTAATGCCTGCCAAACATCGATCGCGCATATCGCCTATTTCCAACCCCCACCGTTCATCGTAATGCTCAGGCAAGAATTCCATGGGTTGAGTAAATATCCTAATTGTATCTGCGGTACCTCCAGGCAGATCCGATGCAAAACCGTCCCATACCGCGAATAGGCTAAAGGCCACTTCACGAAGATATTCGCTTATCCTCACATAACAATCTGGACGCAATACATGAGCTTCGGAGACAACGACGACGTTGCGACACAATCGCAACAATCGAAAAAAACAGTCACGGCCTTCTATTGAGTAATCGTCAATCAGTTCATCTACTGGCAAGGCCAATGCTGCGTCTACGAACCAACCTGCTCTCAACGCCTCTTCAGCAACGAGCAAATCCGCGCCTTCAGCCAGGCCTGAGATCAGAGCGGGTTTTCGAAGAGGCAGCGAATTCGCTATCCTAGAAAGCAAACTATACAGGGTAGATCTCAGCTTAATCAAGTTATCAGGATGAAGGTTTAAATGCCCAGTGACGGCAAAAGGCCCCCTAAGGAAAACTTTACCCGACTTAGTCGTCTGCAATTTATAAGCCATGAAGAATATTTTCAAGATTGTCGCTAAATGCGACGACACAATCGCGTTAAGCGCCTTCGTCTACACAAATCACAATATTTTTGCCTACGAAGGCGAATTTACGCACTTTCAGATTTAATGCTAGACATGCGGGTAAGCATGAACCAAATAGATTGCTAGAAGTGGCTCGGTTTATCTGAACAGGTTTTCCCCGATTGATAAGTGATACGGGGCGGTTTAAAACGGTGCAGCGTTGTCCACGGCG